>Ga0126339_10003709_pt1 | contig 11164 bp, 7 predicted proteins | sample OrbTmetagenome_2_FD_92532 | JGI IMG/M metagenome (GOLD analysis project Ga0126339, IMG submission 92532) | Coral microbial communities from Petempiche,Puerto Morelos, Mexico - Orbicella T R C metagenome | ecosystem: Host-associated > Invertebrates > Cnidaria > Coral | place: Petempiche,Puerto...
AATTTTACTTCCTTGGCCCTAAGAAAAGTTGTTCAAAGTAGAGCTCACAGTCTTGCTTTTTTAAAAAGCTAAGATAGGGTCTCAAGTTTTTTTTTTACAAGGCTAAGAAAGTCTTGATGTCCTGATAAGTCTTGAAGTCCTGAGTTGCTTCAATGTTTGCTTTTATAAGTGACGTCTGCACGTCTCTTATGCTTGTGTTTATAACACTCAGAAGTCTCAATCTTGCAATTTCAAAAGTCAAATTGTTTCAGGCTTGCAAAGAAAATGCCAGCCTTGCCTTCTCGCAGTCTTGCATTTATCGTTCACCAACCCTAACTATGTTTCCCCTTCCTCCACTAGATTAAGTGGTGTTCATTCAGATGAAAAAAACAAATCTGAATTGATTATGAAGTTGAAGTTGCTCGAAAAAAGTGTCGGTCATCAGTGGAACATTGAACTGTACAGAGGACAACGTTGCAAGGAAAAGAACATCCAGTCTGACTATAACTTTACCATGAGGTGATGGCTTCGGATTGCCAACACAAACGATTATGCTCATAAAACCATTCCATTCTGGTCTCTATTTAAACATACCTTCTCTCATAGAGGCAAATCGTTCCTTCAGTTTGTGGTCCACTCCTGGTCCAAATGCAAAATTGTTGACAAACACAATTCTGTAGGAAACAGACAGAAATTAATTCATGGCACACTGGTGTAATTATTACAGTTCTGGACTGCAACATTGAATCCACAAGCCTAAGATATCATTAATAAAATTAATAAAATTTGATAAAAATAGTTTAAACAAGCTTCTGAAATAAATCTAGGCTATTTGCATCTCTTGTAGACTCTGGGAGAGTGTTCCACTCATGTATCGCATGACACAACAGTCTTTGCTGCCCCCCACTTGGGTAAGGCAAATAATTTATTGCAGGAAACCAATGAAAAGTTGAGGGGTAGGCAATGATGGATGTATATTTACTGGTCTTCCCCTGAACCAAACCACTGTACGCAAATACACCAACGATAACAGAACATTGTGGATATCAGAGTTCAATACTCACCCTGCAGACTGTATCTTTTCTCTCATCTTGTTGTCAAGGAAATCACCTTTTTCAAGCTGTCAACAGTAAAATAATATTTTCATTTAAGTTATAGTGAAGTCTGATAGTTTACAATCAAATCAACACTATTTGAGAGTAAGAAGAGGCCGCTAATTTTTCAACAGAGATCTTACATATGTCACAGTCCTCACTACGTTATCATGTTAAGGGAGCCAATTTTGGCATCACACAGGTCTTCTTTATCACATAGTAGGTACATAAGTAAAGTCTGCATGCAAGCCAAGCAGTCCATCAGGCCCAAGCTTTTCCCGGTTTCTGTAGCCTGAAGTGACTAGGAATATTTCTACTCCCCCCTGGATGGAATGGTAGTCCATTGCAGGGTTACCCCCAGCATTTGTCACACAGTGAGGTTCCACATTTCAGGGTTATTTTGCCCACCTTATAAGGCTTGTGCGTTTTGCCAAACCAGCGCATCCATTTACGAAATTCTCTATCCATATCCTAAAAAATGAAACATGGTAGCAAAATTAATATAATAAAAAATAATAATGGGCAAAAACAGACAGACAGAGAACACTTGTGTTATAAAAATGTCAACTCATGAATCTATAACTTAAACAAATTACATGTCTTACTGGCCACAAAGTCTGAGTCAGGCCAGCGGCCTCTATAGCTAGAGTGACTAGGAGCATTTCTCCTACCCCTGGTTGGGATGTTTGTCTATCAGAGGGTTACCTCCCGGCATTTAATTTGCTGTTACCCATATAAACACACAGTGGAGAGAGACACTGTGAATGAGAGTAAAGTGTCTTGCCCAACACATGCAATAATAGATGTCTTTCAAAATGTCCTGATAAAAAATAACCAATCTCCTACCCAGAACCTGCCTGTCTCTCGGTCAACACCAAGAACACAGACTCTAACCAAGTCCGACATGGAAGTCAGACTCAATTCAACTTTGATCATTTCTATAGACTTGGCCAAGTGCTGAGCAAAGAAAAGAGGGCCCTAGAGACAAGATTGAAAAACATCAATGTAAAATATTTACCTCAGCATATTTTGCCGGTATTTCTGCTTTTTCTATACCATAACACTCCTTCACATTTCCTGAAGCTGCAACTTGTAGCACGACCTGACCGACACCTAAATCACACCACAGAGTATAAGTTAAACGTGAACATTATTTTGCTGTTGTATTTAACTGTAGTCTAATGTCTTAAAATGTTTTGATGTCAATAACAGTGTGCAAAGAAAACCAATAATGGCACCTGTTGCGGCTGAGCATCCTTACAGGTGAACTTGCCTGTAGTTGATGCAATTCACCTAGGTTGACATATAGCCAGGGCTTATCCCAATTTTTGTAGCATAAAGCAACTAGGAGTATTTCTACTCCACCTCGATGGAGGGTTACCCCTCACATTAAATTCTTTGGTACCCATTTATACACCTGGGTGAAGATAGGCACTGTGGGTGTGAAGTGCCTTGCCCAAGAAAACAATACAATGACCCTGGCCAGAGTTTGAACTCAAGACCGTTTGATTCGGAGTCAAGCGCATTAACCACTGGGCCACTCTGCCTCCACAACCATAAAGTTACCATGCATAAAAATTCAAGGTAAGACTTACCACTTCCCAGATCAATAAAAACGTCATTACGACTCATGGGAACTTCCTTTATCATTTGGGCCACGAGCTCAAATGATGTTTCACCATATACCTTAAATCAAAACAATATTGTTAAATTGAGTTAAATGCGAGTTCCAAGATGTCTGTAAAATAATTGATAGTCATGTAAAAGGTAACAGCTTGTTGAATTCAAAACTTTAGAGAAGCAACATGCTATTGAAAGGCACCATGATTTGCACCTTGACACTTAACAGCCTTGAAATTTATTGGATATACCAAAGGAAGGACTATAAAAGAGATCCTAAGCCTCTCAATCTCAAGATGTTCAAGACCAAGTCCAAACTTCAACTTACAAAATAACAGCACATTACAAAGGGAAGAATTCCATGGCTGTCACTTGAATGGTATTACATTAAGGTTACATCCACTGACTTACAGTCCACCAAACAGTACATGTGGCAGAATAAACAATGCTAATGAAAGTACTGCTCAGTAGCTTTCATTTGAATGGCCACACACTAGGGTTTCATCCACAGACTTAAAAGATGGAACCACCTTGTACCGTGTGATAAAAAGTACCACATGAAAGTACTGCTCTATAGCTTTCATTTTAATGGTAACACACTAGGGTTTCCTCCATAGACTTAAAGATAAAACCACCTTTTACAGCATAGTAAACAGTACCATGTACCAAAAGTACCGTTCAACAGCTTTCATTTGAATGAAAGACCTCAGTTACATGTAGATTTATCCTGAAGATGAAAGGATTAGGATAGTTTCCTAGTGTCACTCTTACCTCGGGAGAAAATGGCTCATAATCATTCAACTTATCAGGATCTTTAACAGAGTGACTGTAAACCTGCTGTATAATATGACGCAGAAGTTCTTGGGATGGCGGAACATTGATACATGCAGGAGGGGCACGGCCTTTCCACTGTCAAGGAAAATGGGAATAATACATGTATTTATTACAATCAGATATGACAATGTTAATGCTCTTGCCAACATTACTGGTGGCTACAGGAATGTTTTTTCTTGAAACTGAGAAATTATATGTATACATGCATACCAGGGCTGTCAAGTATGGCCAAGTATGCTTGATGGGAGCTTGATGGGTCCTTGATGCCACAGGAGAACTTGACTGTTGTTGATACAATTCTAAGGTTCTCAGTAGAATTTTTTACAGACGGACAATTAATTAAGCATAACAGGCAGCGTAACGCGTCCATGAGCATGTCCCCTGGAAAATTTTGAACTTTTGCAGGTTGCCAAATGATCTCATGTATTTTGGGGGCCAAAGTGTTGTATTTAAAGGGGCTCAGTCACGGTTTGTGCATATTGAAAAGTTTAGCCTCAATTTTTCAAATTCGTCGTTTGTAATCGGTGTTAATCTTCTCCATCCTTAGCCATCCTTGTTCCTTTATGGTTTATCATTATCTCTTTTGTGTTTTTCTATCTTATTAAACTGTTATTTTCAGGTTTCCTACCATTGAAAGGTAATTTTGTATGTGGCCAAGATAACTCAAAATACCGTGACTGAGCCCTTTTAAGCACTTGATGAACTTATGGAAAACAAGTTGTTTATGAGCATAAAATTAGACATAGCACGTGTTTTCTGAATCAATAAAATATGTAAACTTGCACACAAAAGAAAATGCTACTATCCAACTGACCAATTTCTAAATGAAATAATAGCATATATTATAACTCCATGGGGTGTCTGGAAAACCCGAATAGCGAATAGCGAATAGTCGCAAATAATGAATAGTCCCAAATAGTGTGAATAGTCTCCAATAGTGCGAATAGCGGTGAACAGTCGCAAAAAGTGGTGAATAGTGACGAAAAGTTGTCAATAGTCACCGCTTTAGATCTAATATCCTGCGTTAATTAACTATCCAAATAAGCAACAGAATCAGTGAATTTAGTACCCTTTCTTCTCCGGACTCAGGCTAGGGCTGTCTATTGCCGACATTAAGAAAACAGAAAACACAAGGATAACCTAATAAAGATGTATTATGCTTTTGCAGTGGTTAAAACAGAAGAAATTATGTTTAGAAACACATTTTGTCCTGATAAGTGTCTGTGCTTTTTAGCGGGAGAATCCCATCCTTCGTTGCTTCATTCCTTTGAGATACTGGGTACCCTATTTGCTACGATTTGCCACTATTGGCCACTATTGGCCACTATTCGCACTATTCGCTATTGTGTAGTTCCAGAAAATATCCATACCTCCCCCACGGAAGGGATGTTTTCTAAGACCTCCCCACCCCTCTGGAAATTCCAATAAAGCTTCACACATTTCTTTAAATTTTTTGGTCTTAGAGACCTCCCACCCCAGGAAATTCAAATCCCTTCTGTGGGGGGAGTATGGGTATTTTCTGGACCTGCACATTCGGGACTATTCGCTGTTCGCTATTCGCAACTATTCGCTATTCACTATTTGGGTTTTCCGGACACCCAACACCGTTTATCCAAACAGACGCCTACATTTGCCTTTACAGCTGGAAGAATTCTGCCGGCTGCTGGCTTCTACAGAGAACCCTGTAATTCACCCATAAAGTAACAAGTTTGTTACAGGTGTGAAGATCAAGGCTTCAGAATCAAAACTTAATCAAAACAGCCCTGCTATTTGAAATACTCCTGAATAATATGGACAATGACATTCTGAATTTGACCTTTTTATGGCATGATAGGGGCATTCCAGACCTTTGTGAAAAAAATTATGCTGTGTAGTAACAGGAAATGAGAACTTTCAAATTAGCTAATGTGAAAGCCTATCAAGTTCAAAATGGAAAACAAATTGAGAGTGATAACATTAGGTAACTTGGATAATTTGAGAATATTGTCTTCACTAAATTAAAGAAAACAATATTTGACTTCAGTTTTGGTTTAACACATCAATTAAGATAATATTCCACCAAAATGATACCGCTGAACGTAAATTTTATTGCTGCATGTCATATCGCCATGAAAAGTTTGCATATCAGAAACCCGGTGGAAATCTGTTCCTTTCACACAAACTGCCTCTGCATGCAAGCGTTAGGATTAAACTAGTGGATTTTTTAAATCAAAAATTAATATTTCAGCGACGGAATTGAAAATTTTCTCCTTCATCTGGTGTAAAGCCGCACAAACAGAAAAAATAATGACGGAAAACTCCGCCGACCTGTAAATTTGATTATCGGCGACATTGTTTATATTCCCTTCCGGTATGTCGAGTATTGCATGCATGGACGGGACATGAACGAGTCCGTTTATGTGAAGCCATCCATAATTTCTCACAGAGAAAGGTGTTAAACAATGCTTAAGCAACCTTACTTATCAGACGAAAATAAATATAACTATACAGCAAATTCTAAATCACTCGCCGGATTTTCCACCTTAGCCCCGGCCCTGCCAAACATGGTTTTGATTTTGCCTCGGGCGAAGTAAAGAGTCTCATAGCGCATGGTGTTCAGAAATACTTACCAATTGTAAAATTCCATCGATCGCTCTGTTGTATCGTTCGCAGAGTTTGGACATGCTCTCAAAGCTGTAATCAAAACACGAGCAAAATAATACTGACATGAGAAATGCAAGCGAAAGCCATGGTATTTTTAGTACGACCATCACATGAATATTGTTAATTTCACCGTTGGGACACGAAACCCCAATTTGTAATGGTATACACGACTTAAACTAGATTACCTGCTCGGATCAAACTCACGAAGAACATAGTTCTCAACAGCGAGTTTCAGCTCTGGAAAATCAGCACACACCCATCTAAGACAGAAGTGCAGAAGACAAATTCTGTTAATCGTGTGGATGCCTGCAACCTGTTTGTATAACTTATTAAAAAGCAAGCTCGCTACAGTTCTTCATGTTCTGACACAGAAGAGAAAGTAGCTTTGCTGTCGCAAGTTACCTGATGGTCTCCACAATTTCTGCCGCCTCATCTCTGCCGTCCTAAAAGTTAAACAATCGGGCAAAGTTTCAGGCAAACACGAAAGACAAAATTGACCTAACACGAAGTCTCGAACTCAAAAATACAGCACCAGCGGCAAAACTCACCGATTTCTGTAGCGGCCACGTATATACAATAGCCTCTGCTCCAGCAGGACTGTGCAACTTTAACTCCAGAGCCATATCGTTCCGTAAGATGTTAATGTTATCCAAAATCCTTCACCAAAGACTGAAATCAAGACCCTAGCCTTCTCCAGACGCCATTTTTGTTGCCACCTCTCAAATCCGCGACCGCGCCATGAGACCCTCAGCTGCACGCGTCCGATCACATGTTATTTCTAAGCTTTCTGATTGGATAAAGGACGATAAAATAATTGTGGTATTGTTGTACACCTGTGGCAAGCAAAATTTAACAGCGACACGATTCGAGAGTTTGAAGCAGACGGGTTCTCGAGCGGAGTTTTTAACGTGAAAGTTAACACGTCAAACGACACGGAAGAACACCCTTCAGTTATTCACCGGCCAATTAAATATCCCGTGGAAATACGTCACGCACTTTCGCTTCCCGTTTCCGCCTGAACACATATTTCGTGACGCCTACGTCTTGACATGACATATTGCATGTTTGTTTTCCAACTATAGGAAGTTCAAGTTCACTTCGACAAAAACTGACATTTTCAGCTCTTTCTCAAGTGAAGGAGGGGTTAAGTCGTTCAAAACATTAATAAACTGTAAAAAGGCCAAAAAATGAATTATTTTCACGGCGATTTCAATGTTTCAGCTAAAGCCGGGGGCTAAGAACCCGTTGCCACAGGACGGAAAATGATAATTTACGACCACGGGGAACTTTAAGCACTTCTTTTTTCCGTCTTGAACCCACACGATCACGAAGGCAGACACAAGAAGTCCAATACAAATAGAAAATGAAAAAGAGATGTATTTTCGCCATCTCGGCTTCTAGTCGGCTTAGTGTTTTTCCAGTGTTTTCTGGTGTTTTTCACAGTAGGGTTTCGAAAAATTACAGTTATTATTGAGATTATTGTGTCAAGAAGTGGTCCTAAATGAAAAGCGAGCAGAAGTTCACGAATAGCAAACTCTGCTCGTGGCGATCACACGAGGCAATTATTTTTAAGGGCGGAAAACAAACGCAAGTTTATCCTGTGTAAACAGAATATGATTGGTTGAGAGCATTTCTGCCGTGTTCATAGAAGAAGGGGAAATATTTCCTTTTCGACAAACTGGAATAAAAGTTGTGTTCCAGTGTTTCTTCCGTTGTTAAATTTAGATCTGAACTGAAGCGTGCACTACATTTTGAATTACCAGTGTTTGGGGGCGATTCACGGCTACGTGAGTACGGTCGATAGAACCTTCCACTGTTTAATTTCGTAGAGGAAGATTAGTCTAGTGGGGCCATGTTTCCGAGGGAGGACATCAATTAGCGGAGGAAGTATTAGTATGAGCCGAGTTAAGTAATCTGTTAAAACCAACTATCTATGAAAAAAATAAATAAATAAAATGATAGAAAAACTTTATTTAAGTGTCAAACCATGTAGCCTGGGAGAAACCCATACTAACAAAGGGACACAGACTATTCTAAAATAACTGAGCGACTATGCGCGCTCTTATTGGGCGATAGGTTTGTTTGGATGGAGTATGTAACCATGCACGGTTGTGACGTTTTAGATTCGCGCGCATTTTTGAGAATTATTTTATAAAAGCAATAGAGCACTGTGTTTACATAGCCTCATCTAAACACTCGGGGGCTGGGAGAATTCTCGAAAGTTATTCAAACCCTCGACTACGTCTCGGGTTTGCATAACTGTCTCGAATTCTCCGAACCCTCCTCGTGTTTAGATGAGGCTATGTAAACACTATGTAAAAGTGTTCTATTGCTTAAATATAAAATACAAAACTGAGAAGACTAACATTTCTACACTAAAATGTGAATAATACAAAATGCAGTCTAACGTGTTTTAAAGATAAAGTTAAACATTATAGGTAATGTATCCACAGCTGATCTAATATAAAAAGTCTAGAATTTTTCTAATACGATTTAAGAGTGTCAGTGTTGAGTTGAGGATACAACCCTTGATGCAGCGAGCTTCTACTAACTTAGTTAGATCTCTGCCACGAATGCGCCTTTTAAGCTCATAAAGTGTTTTGGCCGATCTGTCATCCGTGGACAGTTTTCTCCATAATTATTTGGGTCCTAAATGTCGTAGTGAGTGCCTCGTTCCCAGGGTTGCCGGTCGTTTAGCCCCCAGGGCCCAAGTCGATTAATCGCCAGCCGGTTAGCCCCCAACCAGAAGTCGATTAGCTCCCATTCACGCTTGAAATAGACAGTGTTTTCGATTTTTGGTTGGGGCCTAAACGACCGGTTACCTGTCCCCAGGGCTGGGGCCGCCATTTAGTGAAACATGGTGTTTGCCGTAAAAGATCGTCTTTAAAACAACTGCCATTTTATACAATGTTGCTAGTTTATAGTATAAACGTGCCTGACAAACGAGTTAATTGATTAATTCAAGGCAGAGGATTTTCCGAAAATGATCCTCAGCCTCGTTGGCTAGTTGGAACCGGCGGAAACTAAACCAATCAAGTCTCTCGCACCCAGGCGCACTCGGCCTGCGCGTATTTCTCCTTTGCGATCGGTCAATGTCGTCGAGAAGTCTCTTGAATTGAGAATTTTGCCGGGTGTGTCCGATCTGACTTAAATATAAGTACCTATGAAATCAAAAATAATTGCTACTACTTGAAAGGCTTTTCAAAAAACATGGGTTCATGATGAAGTTTGTCGAATTCTCTCTGAGGAATGAAGTTCAAATTCATGCTCACAAATTTTTTCTTTTATTCAAACACTGGTGAATAAAATATCATACACTGCAGTCTTGGTAAATGTTATATAAAAAATTGACACATTCTCTGGCGCTATTCCGGTAATGGAAAATTGCAAAAATGCCGCGTTTTGGTTTAATGTTAAATTCATTCTTGATACGGTCAGAGAAAACTAACAGAACTAGTGTTGTAATCACGTATGTAAATGTGTGTTGAAAGTAAATGCAAATAAAGTTTCGTTTTCAATACAATGATGATTCAATACAAGAAACTAAAAAATACTCTCCTTAACGAAACCTTGACTGCGAACCATATATAACTACTCTGATCTCACGGTTGAAGTGTCTTCCCCAAATCACCTTGCGCACCGCGAAAATTCTACCCTAGACCACTTTGCGCCGCTCAATGACAATTTCCAACAGGCCACGTTGGATATATCAATATTCTAACAGGGTTCCGAGGCTTTCGGGACAAACGTCTGTAATTAGTGGTGTTTTCTTTGTATCAAAGTGTCTTTTGAGAATTGAGGGACAAAAGGACCTTAAAAAATTTGCAATTTTGACCTGAAAGCCTCGGAGCCATGTTAGCATATTGATATTTCGAAAGTGGCCCATTCCAAGATGTATCTCTATCGGCCGAAAGTTGCGGGGCGAAAAGACCAATGATGACAGACCAAGGAAAATTATGAGCTGTATTTATTATAGACTAAGCGTGGAGGTCTATATGTAGAATATTAATTGGCTTCTGTAAATATCGACAAAGCGTGGAAGACAGTCCAGGTGTGCAAATATTGTCCAGCTGTATCGGCCGGGGAGAGTTATTTTGTTGACGTGGGCCGGTGCCAGCTGACTGAATAATAAAGGCACCCCTACTTGTTTGTTTATTTTATTATAATTATTTTTTTCCATTTATAACTATATTTACAAAATATCAACGTATAAGGCAAGGAAGGCCAGGTAAGTCAATAAGGCTTATGTAAAGGACTACCTTAAATATACCCAAGACTTAATAACAAAAGAATTAAAAAATTGCCAAAAATTATATAAAAAAATTCCATTTATACTACATTTATGAAATATCAATGTATAAGGCAAGGAAGCCCAGGGAAGCCACCAAGGCTTACGTAAAGGACTACCTTCAATATACCTAAGACTTAAAAAGCGAAGAAAATTGCTGTCATCTGTACACAAAAATTGATCATAATTTAGGATAAACAGTAGTTAAGCAAAGCTAAATGCACAAATGCGCAAAAGCAAAGGAAGACAAAAAAAAAGCGAAAGCTCACACAATCATACTAACAGAAATAAAATATACTTACACCAGGAAAGATGACGTAAGTTTACAGATGAACACAACAATACTAGAGGCATTTTGAATTTCAGTGCAGTGATGAGAGAATTAAATTATAATTTGGGGCTTTGAAAACAGAGTGAGAGTATAATTTCCTTACATTTGTCCCAAGAAAGGCAAACGAAAGGAATTCTTACACGTAGTTCTAGTCAATGTATTTATCCACGTCACAGTTTAAAGTGCACCTAACCCCCAAATTTTTTTTTCGCTAAAACGAATGTACTTGTTATTTGAAATAGTTCTGCGAATAAATTTTTGGATTCCGTGAAATCCTCGATTTTCTGTGCCCCGACGAAATCTCGAAAATAGCTCCAAAACACCGCCATTTTGTTTCACGACCGAGTTTGAGGAGAATGGGTCCAGCGGCTCTTG
>Ga0126339_10003710_pt1 | contig 11163 bp, 6 predicted proteins | sample OrbTmetagenome_2_FD_92532 | JGI IMG/M metagenome (GOLD analysis project Ga0126339, IMG submission 92532) | Coral microbial communities from Petempiche,Puerto Morelos, Mexico - Orbicella T R C metagenome | ecosystem: Host-associated > Invertebrates > Cnidaria > Coral | place: Petempiche,Puerto...
ATCACTTCCGGTGACGTCATGACGCGCGTACCAGTACGGCTTTCCCGCCGTAGCCTTGCTTTCTACTACGGGAAAGTGCCTGGTTTCACGTACTCTTCACTACGTGAGTATAAGCCTGCTGTTCACTTCTCATTTTAGCGCTATTTTTACTGTTTGAACAGCCTAGTTTGAAGATAAAGTCCTCAACCATAAAAATTAGTTCTAAGATCATTGTTTCTTTGTCATTTGTACAGAAAATTTGAACGATTTTAACACCTAACGCGAGATAATCAATTCAGTCATATTAGTATCGGGCCGAACAGCCGTTCATAAGAAAGCTTCGTATGTTCTAATCTGAGCTATAATTGTTTATTATTGTTCAAAATGTATTTTATGATAATCGAAGGTTTTGTATTTTTGAGCTTATCACGTAATCGTTTTACGAACAACCTGTCCGTGTTGAAATCGAGCCTCTAATTTTTTATATCAGAGTTTATATTTTGTTTTGTGGTTGGAATTACAGGCGGGTCTATCAAGTTCTAAAAGGCAAATCTGAGTTCTGGGAGATGTAAGACGGATACAGGAGAAGGAAATCATTGTCATTAATCAAGCCTATTTCGTATGAAAGTGGAATGACCTCTGGGTTCCCCTTGAAAGTAGTCATTTTTGTAAAGACACGTAGAGACTACACATACCGTTGCCGTACAGCAAAATATTAATCATTTGACTTTGGAGGGTAAAACACCCGTCCGTCGTCAACCTAGTCCCTCACGGCCAAAGTAGCCGTAGTAGCACCTCGCCGTAGCGTATCTTAAAGTCCCTATTGCTTCCACCCTGAGAGAGCAGCTTCACGTACCAGCGGAGCAATTCAAGGCGTATTTCCTAGCCTTATTAGCCGACGAGGATTTCTCTTGTGTAATCGAAACAGTTTCCAAGGTTGATAAGTCCTTTCGGCGTTCAATGCCATATCGTGCTCCGTCACGCAGAGGAAGATTCCCGTATCACCAGCCGTATTTTCAACCGTATCAGAGGCCGCCTCCCCGCGTCGTTTGCTACAGATGTGGTGACCCAGGGCATAAATCTCCACAATGTTGGAAGCATGCTCCTTTTCGTATGCCTTCCTCTCCTGCTTCATATCAGCCACCACGTCCAGCCCGACCTTCTTGGTAAGCTTGTTACTTTGGCTCGTGTAATAAAGTGTTTCCATTAAATTTACTCTTCTTCAATTATCCTTATCTGTTTTTGCCTCATTCTACTTTATGCAGCCTTCTTTACCAACCGCTTTGTTATATATATTCTCAGTTTTCACTGTTTTTCTTTTTCTTCCCTCGGGTGGCATTCTCAAAGGGAAACTAACGTTCCCTCTCGGACTACCGAGGCTGTGTTTGCAATTTCCTGGGCTTTATTCTCTGTATATATTTTATTTTTATTTTTATTTTTTTATTTTTTCTGTTTTTCATTTTTCAAAAATATCATTTCATGACTGGGAGAAGACCCCTAATTTTGATCCTACCATTACCTCCCCCAACTGTCCACTTTGGGTGAATTGCGAGGGGTCCCCCTTAACTGATAATTACGCCTGAAATTGTCTCCTCGGTTATCAAGGGAGAAATGTTTGCCGACGCCACTCTTTTCGCTTTCCGCGACCCGAGCTGGTTTAGGGCAGGTGAACTCCACCGTCATACGGATCAGTGGGACAAGTTGTTTCCGTACTCTACTAACAATTTCTCAGAGGATTAAGACTGGATTCGCTATCTCGTCAGCGTTGAAAAGTTTTCCACTCATTTCAAAGGAAGCTATAAAGGGTTTAATTATGATTGCGATGGGCCACCGGCTCGAATTTTTACTAATCATTTGTCTTGTAAGCCGTTTGCCCAATTTATTTCTGACACGCTTATTGAGAGACTAGCTTCCGGGGCGATCTCTTTATGGGGTAGGGTAGGAGAGTCCCCTCCCCCGCATCTTGTCATGCCCCTTACGTTACAACCTTCCAAACCTCGCCTTTGCAATGATAATAGGTTTCTTAATCTTTGGATTCAAGATCGGCTTTTTTCGTTGGATAGTGTTCAACACTTGCTAAAGTATGTCCTTAGCAATTTCTTTCAAACCGTATGCGATGACAAGTCTGGATACGACCATATCCAACTCTCTTTGGACAGTCGGACGTTTTCTGGCTTTGAGTGGGGTGGTTGGTTTTTTGTAAGTTGTTGCATCCCGTTTGGTTGGAAACCGTCCGCCTATATTTACCACTCCACCTGCCTTGTTGCCTCGCACTATCTACGTTCCCTTGGCATCTCCTCATCTTAATACATTGACGACCGTCATAGCAGTCAGCTCACTTTCTCGAACGACCGCCTTCCAGTTGCTTATCAAGATTTGCCCTCAAAGGATAGCATTAATTTAGCTTTGGCCAATGCGGCTATTTTTGTCACATGTTTTACTCTTTCCTCCCTTGGTTATTTCATTGGTTTGGAGAAATCCACCCTGGCACCCTGCAAGCAAGTTCCCTACCTGGGTTTCATTTCCGACTCTGAAAAACAGGCTTTCATTTTATTACCTCGCAAAAAGGAAAAATTTCTCATCCTTCTCAAACAAGCCCTTAAGTCTGAAACCCTAGACCTCGTTACTCTCCAAAGGCTGGGTGGAAAATGTATTTCGATGGCTCTGGCTGTTCTCGGAGCGAGACTTTACACAAATGAAATCAATATGGCTCTCACTTGTGCGGTGCGTTCCTCGCGCCCGGTCAAGATGTCCGGGGCTTTACGACAAGAATTCGAGCATTGGCTCTTTTTAGAGTCATGGAATGGCTTTCTTCCCTGGCGTTCAGAAAAGCACTCCCACGTCCGGCTGTTTTCGGACTCTTCCTCTTTTGCTTGGGAAGGTGTTTTAAGTCCTGATGCCATTAATATCAATATTTGCGATTACTGGGAACCCCATATTATTGGAGCTGACATTGCCAATAAGGAAACTCTCGCCCTTAACAATGTCTTACTTTCCTTTGGGAATAATATTAGAAACTCTTGGGTGGACGCGTTTGTTGACAGCCAGGTTTGCTTCGTTCTTGGAACAGGCGCGGCTCCTGCTCCCATTCCTTAGTTACCGCTCTTAAGTGTCTGTTTGAAACTACCATGAGCCTTAACATTGATCTGCACGTTCACTTTGTTCCTGGTCCTGATAACCCTGCAGATGCTCCCTCTCATTATCTCAATCTTCAGGACTCAACGTAAACCCTAGCTATGTGGAGTTTGGTTCAAAGTTCGTATGGTGGCTCCCGGGGACACTCCATTGATCTCATGGCGTGATCTTCCAACGTACAAACTGACATGGCTGGCTATCCTCTATCCTTTTTCTCTGAGAGTCCGATGGCCTATGCGTTGGGAGTGAATGTGTTTGCACGATCCCCCGATCTCTGCAGTCCAGAGGTTTTCGCGAATCCTTACGTTTTTCCACCGATTTGTCCTATTCCTCAAGTATTTAAATATCTTCACTGTTTGAAATTGTCCTACACTCTTGTAATTCCAGATGTCGTTCCACGGCGTTTTTGGTGGCCTTTGCTGCTGTCTGCATGCTCTTCCAGTTGGATGTTGGCCGCCAAAGGGACAACTGGTGTTCTTCTTACTCCCTCAAAGGATGGTTTTTCAGATAGCAGGCCAATTCCTTGGGACCTTTGGGTTTTCCGTATTTCCAATAAATAGGTTTATAGTCACTTCATCTAGTTTGAGGATTTATTGAACAGAATGAATTATCCATTTTCGGTATTTTGAATGTTCCGTAGTTCTGTATTTTTCAATAAATTTGGAGAATTTTGTTCCCGCTATTTGTATTGATTCTGTGTTACTTTTCTTCGTGCCTCCTGTTTCCAATAGCATCAACTATCCTCAGTTTTTACGTCTCGCTATTAAATCAGTTAGTCATTTACTTTCTCTTCCTTCCTTTTAGGACCTTCAACAGGCTCAGCGGATTTTTACCCCAGCTGTAGCCTGCCCATCATGTGCTTATCTTACTCCAACGACCACTATTTTCGATTTTGCCAAATGTATGGCTACCAAAGAAAGTTCATTCTTCAGAACCCGGCCTCGAGAATAGAGCTGGATCTCGCAGCTATTGATGCTCGTTTGCAACAGTTTAAACAGACGACTCAAAAGTCTTCGTACTCAAAACAAAAGTCTTCCTTGCGCGTGGAATTCGAAACCTTCTTAGCCTCGCTACCTAATGCTAGGTCAATTTTCTTTCCAGCACTCCTGAAGATGTTTCGCGGTTTCTAGTGGGGAGAGACCGTCACCGTAAAACAGTCATTCATATTCCCGGGTGTCCGAACTCCTCAAACGAGGATGCCGCAAATTGCGCGTGCCCCAAACGACTTGCATTTTTAAAAAACTGTTGATTCCTGTATAGGAAAGCTTCGCGCCGTCTTCAACGAAGCAGGTCGCTCTGGGGACTGGAATGGCCTGCTAGGTTTTGGAAATCCAGCGGCATCGACTGCGGTACAAAGTTACCTAAAGGCTATATCTGAGGAGCAGTTACGAGCTCACATCGTTCCTAAGCAGGTGGTCCCGTTTTTTCTGTCAACGTTTTTGCTTCTGGCACGATTATGGGATAGTAAGATGGCGGATCCTTCAGTTAGTCCTTCCGGTCTTTTTATTTTAGCTCGAGACCAAGCATTTTTTAAAACTCTCTTCTTTAGCGCGAATAGAGGGTCCGATCTCGGTTGTGTTCAAACGGCAGAAATTCTGCGTTTTCCTCAGGGCGATGGTTTCCTGCTTAACCATGTTTGGGGGAAGACCTTGAGAGACGGTTCTTCTAACGTCTTTGGAATTCGTCGTCATTCGAATCCCCAGCTTTCCCCGGTTAAAGCGATTGTTATCGGTTATCTCTTTCGCCCTACTTATCATCGGGGCCATATCCTCAACAAGTCTATTTGAAGGACGCCAAAATTTACGAAGGCGAGACTTTGCACAATTTCCGCTCAGGATCCGCTAAAACTCTCGCTTTTTCTGGGTCTCAATTAGCTGATGTGATGTGATGTGATGACGTGGGTTGGAACAATAAAGCTACTGCCTTATATTACATGAAATTGGCAGACGTTCTCCGTGGAGGCTCTCCTTCAGATTTATTATCTTCGACCGAATCAGCCACTTCCATTTCCACCACACTGTATGAGGATCTTAACCGTTTAAAAACTTTTGTCTCTGCGTTACCTGAGTCTTAATTTCTGTTAAATTGGTTTTTAGTATGGGGTTGGTCTCTTTTTGAGCTTGGGCATGTTTTTCTTCCATAGTGTTTTAGGGTTATCTTCAACTAGAAACTCTTGGTGCCCACTCTCAACAATAGGTGTGAGGGAGACTTATGAGAATATATAACTACTTAAGGTGGTCCGATAGATGTCTTTAGCGTTGATATCAAGTTTATAGAAAACGAGTGGAACTTTGAGAAATGGAGAAATGGTACTTTTAAGTTCTACCACTGAAGCCTTGAACTTGAGATTTCAATCGCGTGATAGTTGACGAGGGCACAGCTCGAGTCAGCCATCACTCATAGGAATCAAGAGTGAATAATCTAATTGTTTCAGTGCAAACCTACCACTCGTTCAAAACTTTATCTAACTCCTCTTGACAGCCGGATTTCGAAAACGCAAAGAAGCGGCCGCTAGGAAGAAGTAGTTACAGAGGAGGCTCGACTGATGGTTTTGTTTTCGCTGATGCTACCGCCATGGTAACTTAAGCTCACTTACACTAGTTATCCTAAAGTAAATTCCTCGTCGTTTTAAGGGTTGTGAATAAGCTTCTGAATAAAAATGAGAAGCATCACTTTACAGGGATAGTGTAAGGTGCAGATTGTAAACAGGGCTTAGTTTGGTGAACTTAAATTTGAAGAGCAAATTAGCAGACTTCATCGTAATGTGGGGAAGGCAAATTGAAACGATATATACATTGGCCTGTCAAAGGTTCAAAAAGAAATTTATTAAACTTTGTCTAGCTTTAATCTATAGTTTCACAAGGCGTTTAAAGAAGACAAAGTCCTTCAGTTTAGAACAAATGTAATTTTTTCTAGATTTACTGGTATAAACTGCTAACAAGATAAAAAATTAACATTAGAATTTGAGAAAAGTTCTGTCATTCAGTTCTTGAAAACTGAAGATATTACATGCACATGTATAGTGCTAAAGCTACGTAGCTTATTACTGATAACAGCCTCCAATGTCTCTAGAATGTCTCAACCTTTATAAAAATATTATGTAACGAATGTATCTTATTTTCTGTATTTCACACGGACCTCCTCACACGGTCAGTAGCGGAATCTTTGAAAATCTGTCATTGCGAGTTTAAAGCTAAATTAGTTTTCGCTTGAGTGTCGAAAAGTAATAGGTTTCACCACGCTACTTGCACTATGGGCTTAAAAAAACTTGGGCCAATTTCTCATCAAATCAGAATCGAAGTAAAACCAAATTAATAGTGACTCGCTCAGACGCGTTTTCCCGTGCTTCGCGTCAGCTACATGTTTTTACTTCGAGTTTTAATTGGTTGATTCGATTCTCTGTGTCTCTTGTGACTGAACAGGGTGATTCCTTTGGTTTTGGTTTCATGACACCCAATTGAAAACCGCTCTAAATTTGTACAAATTTAATTCAGGCTTTCAATATTAACTACTAAAGGTTTAAATAAAAAACAAACAGTGCTAAGCAAGGAAGGAGATTCATAAGCGGCTTGGCTGAAAGATCGAGACAGGAGAGGGAACTAGTCTTCCTTTCTTTTCAGCTCCTACCCGACCTTTACGTTTTTGCTCGCTTCATTCCCTCCCTGCTTTGCTCGCAATTTTTTTCCTTCATTAGCAATTCATGCATTGAACCATGCGCAACTTACTTACAAGAAAATTCTCGTATATTTTGATGTGTAAATGTGATATTTAAAGTGAGTAAAAATATCATTCTCACTCTTATTCCAAATTCTCCCGCTTTACTCGCAGATAACAAAGAACAGCAGTATTGGCAATTTTTGCTAAATTTTCCCACTCACCCAAATAAACAGGATACAGCTCTCCTGGTGGGATTCTCATGCCACTGTCAACTGGAAATTTGTTTATTATAAAGTAAACCTTCCCTTCTATTTCCACTGCATTACGGTTGTTTGGGGGAATGTGTTTTTGTTCTATAACTGACCAAGCGTTTTTTACCTCATCATAAACTTCTACAGGTCCAGGGTTCCCCTGTAGGCTTCCATTTGACGTAATAGAGTCATAACCCCCAGCTACATAAAGTCTACTGTTTACAACAAGAAGACTGGATCCAAAGTGATGCTGACATGTTGTTGCTTTTACTTTCCATTCGTTTTTTTCTGGATCAAAGCAGTGTAGCACTGCTTTCTGTATTGACCACGATTGCATTGAAAAGAATAATCGTCCATAAAGGACATACAGCTTTGAGTGAAGTACTACTACTCCGCTACAATAAAACCTGTCATTACATGGAATACTTACATAAGCAAAAGTTTGCCAGCGACACTTAGAAAAGCTATACCTTTGAGGGACCTGATTATAGTCAGAACTAATTGCATACATGTAATCGTCTACAATACATAAATTGTTTATTTTACCGCATGGGTTTGACAGCTTCTCCCACACATTACCTTCTGTATCATAACGATATAAAAGGTAACACCTTGCAATTCCAGCAACATACAAGTCATTACCAGCAGACGCTGCACAGTAACAGTTCGCTGCATCAATTGCCGGTGTTGTGGATGCCAAAGGTTTCCACTTTTTCGCTTCAACATCAAAATACACCATTTGAGCCTGCGGTAGAACTGCAAGAAGAACCTGAAATGACAGTAAAGGAAAACGAAATTTCAATAATACAACGAAATGCCAATGACTTGGCCGAAAACACCCGAGTCAAGGCAAAAAATGCTGGAACAAAAATGTTGCGTGATCAGCCAAATATACAAGAAAACCAAGAAACACTCGGAAAGCGAGCAACAAAGAAGAAAATAAAAAATCTTGCATGACCTGAAGCTGAAAAAAATTTACTCGCTAAAAAATATTAGCCGACACCCCCTCGTCCTCCTTCCCCCAAATTAAAATGGTCCTTCCCTAACAAATTCCAAGGACTGGGATTGCGTGAACAAATTAAGTCACGTAAAATATGAAATTATGTCAAATTCAAATGTCAGGCAAACGTACTTAATACGAGCATTCGACTAACTTTTTAAAATCAACTTTGCAAAATCTATAAGTTTTATAGATTAAGATAAATCAATAATTTTTGGTGTCATAGGCTTCGTTGGCATTGCGAAGCGAAGTCCAAAAAACACTCTTACCGGGCTAGTTTCTCGTGTTTTTGTTTTCTCCACAGCAAACTTGGGATTACGAGAAGGCCTGCAGCTATGGATTAATGCCTCGTGGAAGTGCATGTGAATCTCTGGATCCCGTTGCATTTCCTCTGTGTCCAGTTCATCAATCACAACCCCAATATCCACCAGCCCCAGACGAACAGCTCCGATAACTTTGGCTGCAACTGCCATCCTCTCTTCCTCCTTGTGTTTAATCCACTGCATCACTGAGTTGAAGACGAACGTCTCCGAAGGTGCACTGAGATCATCTCGACTTAGGAGGCTCAATAATTTATCAGCACCAAGATTGGACAGGAATTCTTCGCTTTCACAGACATCCACGTACATCGAAGCCATCTTCTTCTCCGCTGCCTCTTGTAGATCTCTCAGACCGTGTCTATCGGCCACTGCGGAAAGCAGACAGTAGTTGTGAAGATCAAGACGGAGCTGAATAAATTCCCTCTTCAAGAAATCACAACACTGTTGAACAACAGTTGTGACTTGAAGATGATCAGCTGCGGCAAGAACTTCAAACACGTTTTCCTCGTTGACGCAAAGCTCTCCAGTGTAGATGGAGTCCATTACAATCTTTACGGCAGCGGAGGAAATACATTCATCTTTCAGTTCGATGACTTCCTGGTTGGACTCCCTCATTCCATCAGTAAACATGGCGTGGAAATAATCGCTATTCGCAGCGAGTACAATGCGATGAGCTGGAAAGATGTCTTCACGCACTTTTAAACGAACGTCGATGAATTGACCTTCGTCCCGAAACTGAGCACATTTGGATAAAAGGACCTCGGAATGGGCGACCATCTTGCGATGGTTTTCTTTACATTCCTAATGCGCCCAGGAGACATTAAAATGCTAATTTGATAGATCGTCACGTGATCGCATGTCTGGCTTCACCCACAATAAAATCGTCACGCGAGCAAGGTCACGAAACGTTTGGCTAATTATTGTCGTAGTCTAAGAACCTGCGCGATTTCTATTGCTGTTTTCCTTCTGACTTTTCTTACTTGCTTTATCGAGACAACACCCAAAATGACGATCTTTTCGATAAGCTAAACAGTCTGGGTTGTTTTATTCCTTTGAATTTCTCGACATAACGGTTAAAAACTACGTCAGTTCCATTCATGTGCCACGCCAGACTAGGACACAATACTCCCCGTAGCGTTTAAATTATCCTACAATTTCTTGAAGCAACAGGAGAGAGGTTACTTATTCGAAATCATTCATTCTTTGGCTTTCTAATGAAGCTGACACACACACATAAACTGAATAGCATACGTGATCAAAACGTCTATTTACCTTCACCTTAATTGAGTTAGTACAGCCAGTGAGGCATCACACTAACTGTTCATCGCTACTGAGTACTATTTATTGGTACGGGGATTATTAATACACAATCGTGAGGTTCTACGAGGGGAAGATGCATGTTTAGTTTCTTTTCTGTTCCCTATTTGTAAATTCTACTCTTACCAAAACTTTTTCCCCAAAGTCCCTGTTAGTACAAAACTTAATGGTAGACTCATCCCCTGGTTCCCCACAATAACCTAAAAAACCATTCCCTTAAAAAAGTAAATGATGACGTTAACTTGTTTCCCAAAAGCCCTCTCGGAAGCAGCTAAAACAAAAACGAAACATTTGCAAGTTTGTCAACGTTTTTATTAACCAGCTCAAATATGTACACATATATTGAAACCATTCAATATCAAATTGCTTGAAAATAAAATTATTACAAAAGAGTGAAACTTGAACTTCTAAAACTTCAAATCAAGAGATAGAGGGCCAGGCAAGGGAGAAACACCGTGAATATTATGTCAAAAATAACGCCAAACACTCTGGACATGCAGGTATATCATTGTAAATACATTGCTTGTATTTCTGGTGTAACAGTTCTCAATTAGGTTCCAATTCTCAAATCGCGACGTTTTTTAGTCCTCTCAGTCTATCCTGACTTTAACTTTCTACTCATCTTAGCCTCGTCTTCCGTTTTTGCAACCTTTTTCGTTCATTTACTGATTTATATATTGAAGCCTTTCCAAGTCTATTACTAAGAAAACTGTTAAATGTTCTAATCTATAATTTTGATATTATAACTATAAAGTAAGGAAAGTCAATGTCACTCTGATTTCAAACTCTCCCTCTTTACTGGCAGATAACTCAGAACAGCACTTTTGTCAACTTTTCCTAAATTTTGCCACTCACCCAAAGGAACAGGATACCGCCCTCCTGGTGAAACTCTTATACCGCTATCAACTGCAAATTTGTTTATTAAAAAATAAACCTTTTCCTCTACTTCCACTGCACCAAGCTTGTTTGGGGGAATATCGTTTTGTTCCACAACAGACCAAGTGTTGTTTTCCTCATTGTACACTTCAACAGGCGCGGGGCTACCACACAAGTGAAAATTATCTAAACAAGAAATTCTCCCTCCCACCACGTACAGTCTATTATTGACTACTAAGAGACTGGACCCAAAGTGGGGGCGATAGGTTGACTCTTTCTGTTTCCATACATTCTTTGTTGAGTCAAAACAATGCACAATGGCTGCTTTATCTACCCAATTAGGTGACTTTAAGTCACCTTCATTTCGTTTATATCCGTGAATTGTAAATAGTTTAGATTTAAAGACCACTGCTTCTACAGTAAATAACGCATCTTTACGATCGCTTTTCTTAAAGATACTCAAATTAGCTCCACTTTGCCAATTGTTTTTAGCCAAACTATATCTCTGAAGTGGTTTAGATTCACTGATTGCATAAAGGTAATCATCAATAGAACATAGGCAGTTGATCTGATGGTCGGTATCCATAAAAGGTGGAAGTGTCTCCCAGGAATTATTAACAATATCATA
>Ga0126339_10003712_pt1 | contig 11159 bp, 4 predicted proteins | sample OrbTmetagenome_2_FD_92532 | JGI IMG/M metagenome (GOLD analysis project Ga0126339, IMG submission 92532) | Coral microbial communities from Petempiche,Puerto Morelos, Mexico - Orbicella T R C metagenome | ecosystem: Host-associated > Invertebrates > Cnidaria > Coral | place: Petempiche,Puerto...
GAATGCGATGAACTAGTACAGAATTTTTGCTATCAATATTCCAAATTGCTCCTGTTACTGCCCAAATGTAGGCAGGTGAAAAATCACTCACGTTTACAGCCTATGCTTCACTCAAGACAAAGTTAAAATGATGCAGACAACCTCACTGTTGCAGTAAAGGTTTAACAAAAACAAGGTGCATATGCACCTATTAATTTGGTTAGTTGAAGAGAAAATTTTTTTTTTAGGGAGCCCCCCCATTTTTTGGTGGATCCATATTTTTTTTTTTTTTTTTTTTTGGCAGCAACTCTCTTTTTGATCCTAGAGTCAAACTAAAGAGATCCGTGTCCACTTTTAGTTTTTGAAGGAAGACCAAGAAACAAGCAAACAATAGAAGCCACAGCTGGAGCAGTGACTGGGGAGGCAACATTTGAAGGTAAACTGGGCAAAAGAAAATCTAATCCATGAGTATTTTTCATTTTCACGCTCATTATGGTGAATGCCTTTTGTCTTCACACCAGCCAACAAAAGCAAGGTATATTATGGAATTCCACCAGAGCCTGACCTCGGAGTTGTGATAGAAGAAGAAAATGAGGATGATGATGATAAGGACAAACCAAAGGTATGTACATGAAGTAGTAAACCTACCAATGATCACTTCATGAAAAGTGTGAGCAGTCTTTACCCTGAAGCCAATATCTCCTAGCCATACATACATGCAGCTTGAACGGGTGAGGTCAGTACAAATATGTAACTAATTTACAGATCTCAGACAAACTCAACCACCAGCCAGTTGGTAGTTAATTAACCATTTGTGACTCCCAGTAGCAATCAGTATGTAAATTCACCTTACATTTTTAATAGACTGCCAAGCAGACAGGTAATGAGAATTGGGAAAATTGTCAACTAAGTGATGTGGTCTTGTCTTATAATGAACTTCTCTGGACTAACCAACAAAGAAGTGTATGGTTTTAGTTTGGGGAGACTGTTCTTGGACGTGAAAGGGTTAAAACTGTAAGTTCCTTTCTTTGTAAACACAACGGAAATGCACTGAATCTACAACTCAATCACGTGGTACAATCGGGTGTATCACGTGATCAACCTTGTCAGATCACGTTGTTCAAACAAGCATACCACGTGATGCACTCTCAACTGTCGTTTTCTGTGTCACAGATTACTGGTTGTGTAATATGTATAAAAATAGTATTAAACGTTTTTTCTCTTTTAGAAAAAGAAAGTAAAAAAAGATTCCAATGGACCAGGTAAAAAACAAGCATTACCATTTCAAATACAAAACCTTGTTCAAATTTCTGTAGATTCTACTAACAGTGTATTTTTCTCGAGCAGTGGAATTGTGTGAATGTTTTCATCGAATCCTACTTGTATTTATTTGATACGTTCTGGGGGTATATCACGCGAGGTTCTTCAAGGGGCCAAAAGACCCATGATTTACCCCTGAAACGTACCAAAAAGGTACCATCGGGTATTTGCCGTAGTTAAGGTTGGCCAAACCTCTGTTGAAATACTTTATATTGCAAGAAATCAGGAGAAACAGAACTGCTGTTTGGCTAGCGCAAATGTGGGTACCAGAAAAATGTAAATTAATTTGTAGCATTTTCTTTGCCTTAGTTGATATTCCATGCATGTGATGTGGCTGGCAGTTTTTCCCGTGGAGGATAGAATTTTGAGGTTTTTTGTATAACTGGCGTCCTTCATCGTGTCCATGTATAACGTCTCGCGCTAGGTCTCACGCTAAAACGAGCGGCTAACTTGAACGAGAAACGGGTAAAGGGCAAATTTGCACACGACAACCGTCGGAAACCGATGACCTTAGTTAACAATGAAGGGAACCTTTTTTCTCATTTACTTAATATTTTTACATGAAGGTTACTGGACACTTAGTGTTTATAATTCAACCCAGGAAGTTTGATTCAGGATACACTACAACATCGGCTGGTTACCAAAAGCCGAATTTTTTCACTGTACACTGTACATACAACAAGCAAAATTCTATGTACACTGTAATACAGTGTCGCTCAAAACCACAAAATGACAGCTAACCGCAAGTAAACTGGGGTGGAACTAACTACAAGTTAACCTGGTCTCGTCCGTTGTTACCTTTATACAAAATGTTACGAAATGTCTAACCTGGTCTAACCTGGAGCCCGTTTCTCGAAAGCCCCTGAAACTTTTCAGGCCCGCAAAGCCATTTTTAGTCAATCGGTATCTAAAGACAGAGAGCTGTATACGCCTGAAACTTCTTGTGTGAAGGGAACCTCTGCTCATATTAAGAATATGTGAATAAAACAGCTCTGTAATCACATGGTTGGAGATTTTGCTACGGCTTTTCGGGTGCGAAAACTTTTCGAGACCTTCGAGAAATGGGCCCCAGGGCTCCACTCATTGTTATGTAAGAATTTCCCTTTGAAATACCGTCAGCCTCGCATGCTGCTGTACCTTATGGTAACCCGGTTCATTTTATTTGTTAAGTGACGCATGCGTGTTTGTTTTCTTTGTTGCAGGCAAGAAGAAACAGGAACATAATCCGAATGCTCCACCACTGAACCGACAGATTCCTTTCCCAGACATGTGAGTTGTATTTTATCGTTTTTTCATATTTGTATTTTCTTCTGAGATTTTGACAAGAGTTTCTTCGAATGTCATCAAACATCAACAGTGCGCTGTCAAACCAGCTGAGGACTGAAGAGACCAAAAGTTTGAACTCTCTGAAGACAGGATTGATCATCACAGTTATAAACACAGCTTAAGTAGCTGTGGAATTAAAGTGTCGTCCTGAATTTTTTTCAGGCTTTAATTTCACAGCTGCTTAAACCTTGCATATAACTGCGATGATCAATCTTGTCTTCATATCTTTCTCCGCAGTTTAAATATATGATCTTTCATATATTCACTTGTATCTTCACCATCTACCGTGGGTATATTATGAACTCACAATGTGACCAGCTCCCAGTTGGCTTGATAGCTTAGTTGTTAGAGCACTACACCGGTATTGCAGAGGTCATGGGTTCGAATCCCGTTCAAGCCTGAAGTTTTTTTCCAGGCTTTAATTTCACAAGTTGTGTGTATAACTGCGATGATCAATCATATTTTCGTATCTTTCTCTGCACTGCAATTCAAATACATGATCTTTCATGCATTCACTTGTAGTTTGAACTCTACTTTACAGTTGTGAGGAAATTTCCGAATGTTCGTGTTACGACACACTGTCGTGATTTTGGCAACTTTCTATTAGGTTCCGTTTCATGAACTAATCATATTTTAACTGGTTTATACAATTACATGTAGATGAAGTTGACATGGTAACTGTCAAATTTCCCGCCGTCGGCGCGTTGCTATGTCAACGTCATTCCCACTTCCATGGTAAAGGTACGACTCGCATCCAGTTGATCAACCGGAGAGAACAATTTATTTTGTTTTGTTCATCCTAAACATTTGAGGTTTTGCTTGTTTTGCTGATTTAAATTTCTCTTTTATCGTTTATTACTTCACAGGAAGGACAGCGATAAGTTGATTAAGATAACACTGATGAGAGAAGCGGCCAAAAGATTAACCCTGGGTCCGGACACTCTTCCCTCCATCTGCTTCTACAGTGTACTCAACGCTCACGCCAGGTAAGATTGTGTTACAGCATGTAACGTCACGCAACAGAATAACGTGAACTTCCGGTGATGGGAATTTTTTTAGCTGGAGTAAACAAACGACGTTTCGCAGCATCACTTCTGGTTCATTCTTACTTCATTATTGTACAAGGACGTCTACTTATTCAGGCTAGCGTTTTGCCGAGTTTTTTTTACGACGTTAACCACGTACGTCTTTCTTTAAAAAGAGAGTTTACGAAACTTTCCAAACTAGATGTAAAATCCAGGTCAAAATTTCAGTGTATGCAAACATTAAGTGATTTATCTATGTTGGAGTACGGAATAAAACCTACTGTTCTGAAATTTGTTTTCTCTCATCCAGACCTTCGTTGATGATGTTTTGCTTGTTATAATTTATGGCAAACCGATTGGAGAATTAATAATTTAAATAGCTCGAGTAACAGGCAGCCGAAGAGTATCGTTTGTAATGTTATCACACTTTGCGGACCTATTAAAGAAACGGGTGTTGTAATGACCGCCTTATTTATCTTATTGAAAAACTGATGGCACAGAAAGCGTGGGAAAGATATTAGATATGAGAAAGATGGTAATCTGTCAGTGACACAAACAACTCGCAACTCGAGAATATTGGACCGCAATGGAGCAATCTGATTGGTTGATTTTAGTTACTGGCCCTCTTAACTAACTTAGTAGTGTAATAAAACATCAATATTCGATGAAACTGTTTCCGTTTTTTGCATACTTGTTACAGTAAGCTCTTACTCGGTTTTAGAAATATACGAGTCAATATCGCGGATTTGAAATTCATACAATCTGTAGGTGTTCTTTACTGCTAACTTTGCGAATGACGATATCATATGTAATTATGTATTAAATCTATCTTAGAACTTTTAATTTGCTTTAATTTGTTGTGGCTAATAGCGTTTTATTTATCTTCTTGGTGGGTACTTTTGCTGTGTAAACATGAATCACTCCTTATATGTAACATTTTGTTTCAATTTCAAGTTGTACGGGATTAAGTAAGGACAAGGTACGTTGATCGAAATTTATTACAAATACGGTATTTTATACTTTACAAAATGGTTTAGAGACTTTTGTTTTTTCTCTCGGTCAGAGATCGCAGTCCGTACAGAAAGCTATTATTTTCCGTTGATATTACATTTGACAATTTTTACTTCCATTGTGTCAATAACAATGGCCAGGAATATTGCAGCTTTCGTTTCTATTTGAAAAACATTATTTATTTATTATCGGTTACAATACCATGGGTATTGTAATAATCACATGGGAGAACTACCATTGGTTAGTTTTCGAACCAGTCTGTTTTAACAAAGTAGGGATTTCCACTGTTCTGAAATATATTTACATATCGCGGAAATGTTTTACTTGGAAATTAAAAATCTTCTTTCATCTTGTTACCTCGATTAAAGTTCTAGGATTTCCTCTTTTTGCAGGAGCAAAAAGCAAGATTTTCCAGTTTTCCTCTTTGTGGTTTCATTTCCTTGCGGAAGTGGTGACGCTGTTGAAGCTTAATACATTCGTGATTGCCTCTTTATGCGCTAATTAAACTGTCTCCCTAAGTTCAAGGATTTATCTTTTCTTATTACCTCGATCTTGTCATCTTAGCGAAGCTGGTGCCAGAGGCGGATTTTGGCAAGCGATTTGTGAAGTTCGTCTTCAAAATTCTCCGGTAAAAAAAAAAACAACAACATCAAAGATAAACACTGTTTTGCCGTTTAAAGAGCGGCATTAACAATGCATTGTGGCTGATGTAAGGTGTTGCGCTCACTGGAACAACAAACCATATCTACACCAACCATCAAGCTAACAAGAGAGGTCTTCAAATTTGAAAACGAAAATGGCCTCTTTGGGAAGCTGTCCCGTCAGTTTTGACGTGTTCGCTTCGAATGTTGTCCTTGCTTTGCTAAATGTGGCCTCTGGGATCATCGCCATTTGCAGTAATCTTCTTATACTCGTCGCTTTTTACCAAACGCCCTCGGTGCGGTCAATCTCCAACTTCTTCGTGGTTTCCTTAGCAGCGTCTGACTTGCTGGTTGGTTTAGCAGTCAATCCTGTTTACGTTGTGTTATTTGTAACCGGCTTGTCTTTTGATTACAGCCATGTCTGGCCTGCAAGACTCGCAGAAAACTGGCTTTGGATTCAAACTGTAATCGCGTCAACATTTAACTTGACTGCGATAAGCGTGGACAGGTACATTGCGATTACAAACGCTTTTCAGTACTCGCAGATTGTCACCCCTACCCGCTGTGTCATGGGAGCGATATTTATCTGGACATTTTCAATACTCTTTGCATCTGTGCGATTTTTGATTCACGACTTTTCAGATTTACCCATCCTTTGGATTATTATTATGGTATTTACGGTCGTTCTGCCATTGTGTGTCATCTGTTACTGCTATTTTCATATTTTCCGTGCAGCAAGGATTCAACAACGACAGATTGCCGTTTTATCATCTGTAAACGCCGCTTACGCCAATACTGTATTAAAGAACAAGAAGGCGGCTTGGACCATTGGTATCATCATAGGTCTTTTCGTTCTTATGTGGACTCCTAGCCTGGTTTTAGCATTCGTTGAAATCGTTACGGCGCGTAAGGGATCGTGTAGACGACTTGAGATTGTGTTGAGCTGGTATTTTGCCTCTTTTCTGTCGTTTTTCAGCTCCTGTTGTAATCCGTGGGTTTATGCTTCGCGAAGCCGCGAATTTAGAGCTGCTTTTAAACGCGTTCTGAAGTTTCGAAGGATCGATCATTTTACTCCAAGCGGAGCAACAATCTCGTTTCGCAGCTCTCGCTCACCCACACTGCAAATACTTCCTGGTTGATTCATCTCAGTGTGTTTTAATGAGGAGTTATCAAGTAAACTAACAATTTCGAAAATAGTTTTGGCCGCTTGGTTTTTATTGTGCAACAGTCATCAACATCAGAGATTTAAAAATTCGTATTTGTGTAAGGCAAATGAATTAGTTAATAAGCTGTGCATTCATCTTGATTTTGTCTTAAATAAATGATTGTTTACTTTAGTTTCGATGTCTTTGTATATCTCATTGAGAGTTCGCGTCAGATAATTGCCCAGTAGCGTATGTAGAAGTGTGCAAACCCAGGCGCCTTGATGATGTCCATCCATTACTCTATACACCAAGTTTTTTGGCAGGAAATGTAACCCTCTCATATATATTCTATTCAAAGTGGTACCCTATCGCATATACCTGAGATAGAAACACTTCGCCCCTTTGCTGTACTCTTGGAATGAACGAAATGTTAAATCTTATGACTTGTTTTCTCTACTTAACTTCATAAAATGATTGATGCCTACATGTTATTCTTTTCACGTCGTATATTCTTCAAGTTATCTAACGTAGAACTAATTTAAAAGTAATGTTTATATTTTCTATTTTCTTTGTTTTACTAATTGTTTGTCATGTGTTATTCTGTTTTTTGAGTAATCTGATAATAACTGATCCGCCTAGTAGCCCAATGCTACCATCAGTTTTAAATTTGTATTAATTTTTAAATTCAATTGAAATAAAGTGTGTAAGCGTGTTAATGAAAGGCCCTTTTAGAACACTTTAGGACAGTTTTCGCAATCCATTCTTGCAATGAACTGTAAGTCGTGAAATCCCTACCGTTTTACAGTAGTCTCGAAAAACGTTCCATTTTCGGACGGAGTAAGCCCGAGTGTGCAAAACGATAAAACTCGCAGGACAGTGATAATAATTTAGTGAACTTTCATTAAGTTGAGAAACAAGTGATTCAGTTGTCACGAGCAATGGGCAAAGAAAGAGTCCAAGATGGGAGTCGAACCCAGGACTTGACACTCACGGGAAGGGTGTCTCACCACTGAGGCATAGGGGTACTGGTGGCGAACTAACGCACAAACTGACAGGAGTGGTGAGATGTTTTTAGGCTTCTAAGGTTACCATTGACTAAGACGTTTGAAGGTGACCTTTGGTGAAAAACATCAGGCTCTTGACTAAATTAAGGGTAATTAAAAAAGGAAGGGTTGTCCATTTTTCTTTTAATTTACAAATTTCTTGTACGTCTCTTGCAGTTTAAACTCGGTCAGTATATCAAACGACTCGAGCCTACTGTCAGGTGGATTTGAGGACAGCAGTGTCCGTGTGTGGAGCCTCACTCCCAAGAAATTACGCATGCTCAAATCGCCCTCAGAACTCGCTCAAATCGACAAGGAAGCAGGTTAGTAATTGTAATCTCACAGCCGGGCTTTTTTCAAATAGTTTTGAATTTTTTAAGAACTGTAACTGCCCTGGAGGTGTTTACGTAGTTCTGCGAAGATTACCGAACATGGTACATGTTCCACAACTGACTACATAAGAATTTTCGGAGTGCTTCGGTATTTCTACGAAGATTTACCGAACAGGCTTTTGTTCTCCGACTTACTTAACGAAAAATTTTCGTGCTACGTTTGATTGGACGATAACAATCGGAATCTCTTCGGCTTTACGTTTCTCGTTTTCCGAGCGCATTTAGCGACTTTATTTCGAAGGAACTGAGAAGCTTGCCTATCTGAGGCCAAGGGACATGGATGCAATGTAGTCTTGTGTTCTTTCTTTCCAACAGAGGACGTACTCGAGAGAATAATGGATCACAGGTTAGTATTTAAACGTCATTATTTTTATCGTGGCATCTGTGCACTCCTGACCCTATCTGCAACAGTTCCTGTTCAGCTGACCTTCTCCAGATGTTTTTAGGCCCTCCTCGCTTTATTTCTCCTGGCGGGTTCAAGAATAGGCCTAACAGTTTTTCAAAAGCCCATATCGCAATCCGTTTTAATCTTCTTCAATTTCTGTCCATCCGTACCTTCTTTTGTATTTGCTTGACATTGAAATGTTTCTTCACTGTTTTAAGGTGATTCCTTAGTGTTGCATTGCGCATCCCTACTGCGCACGATTTTCGCGTCATTAGCGCGCGCACATGAGCGCGTGCGTGTGCGAAAAGTGGGAGATTTCCCTCAAGCTAAGCTCGATAGCGAAATAAATGCTCCTTTTCTCTTAAACGAGCACGGTGACCTTCACTTTTTATTTCATAATTTCAATAAGAAGAAATTAGCAGAAATCTATGGCTACTTTTTTTGGCAAATGATATAAATACTACAGAGGGGGACATAACGGGCCCAACAGCGCATGTCCAATTTATATTTCCTTTAAAGGATAAAAAAATGCAGGGTAGTTGAAGACATTTTTTCTGGGACGTAGATGAATAAACAATCAAAGAAAGTCAAACTCTGTGTGATGTAATACGCTGCATTGAAAAACAATGGAGCTTATTTGTTGCGCACGGAGATTACGAAAAGTCACCTAAACAACCGAATTTGTCAGCATTGTGGCGTGAAAAAAAGCACGGTGACCCCCTCTTTTTACTACGTTTTGAATATCTCCTTGTCCTGTAACAACAACATACCAAGTTTCATCGGAAATCTATGGCGTGTTCTTTTACTAGGGAATCACCTTAAGTGGTTATTTTTATATTTCACTCAGTTTAGCGGTCATTTTCTTAGTATGTCAGAAATCCGTTACGCAGCTCCTTTAAGCACTGAAGACGCGGAAATAATCTACACTTGAGTTGGTTGCAAATAACGTATCGATTTCAGGAGCCCGTAGAAGATAGATAGCGCGGAGTTGGTTATGAAACAACTTTGGATACATTCTTCTTTAAACATATTTCTACGCTTACTTAACCAATTTTATTTTGATGATTATTCCTTTTCTGAGTCAATAGCATTGTCTTGTTTCCTTCAGGACAGCTGTGGAGTATCGAAAGTTGATCGGTCACTCAGGGCCAGTATTTTCAACGAGTTTTAACAACGATAACTCATTTCTTCTCTCCTCCTCCGCTGACAGAACAGGTAGTTTTCATTTATCATTGTTATCTCCTTATCCTGCCTTACTTTTACTGTTTTAAGTTGTCTGGATCGTTTTTAGCATATCTTGCAGTTTGACGGTCCGTGCTACAATTCACAGCTCCTCTCAATCTTTCCCATGAAATCTTCCCTTTGTTTTTGTGCCTAGCTTTCTTGTACCTCAGTTAACCCATCCCCTGTTGGTTTGTCTGTGTTCCTCCAGTAGACTATCGTTGGGTACGAAAATGTCACAACAGTCAATTATCCGATTGGACCGAATTAAGCCGAGTGTAATTTCACGAAATCGGATATAAAAATCCCCGAGGAAGCACAATAAAAGGCGTCATTGTCTCAAAAAAATCCCAACAATAGCACTAGTCAAAGTGTGATATAAACTATATCTCGTGTTTCCCTCCAGATAACTCGAAGTTAGTCAAAAATACTCCGCTACGCGTCGCATTTCCAACTCTTTCTTGTTTGATATATTACTTCTATCCTTGGGTTGTGGGAAAACCTCTAACGCTATAGGTTTTTTTTTTTGTTGAGGGCTAACGCTTTCTCTTTTAATTTTTCCATTAGTTCGCCTGTGGAGTCTCTACACCTTCAGCTCGTTAGTTTCTTTCAAGGGACATAACTACCCTGTGTGGGACGTGCAGTTTTGGTGAGCACATCTTATTTATTACTTGTCTAGATGGACGACTCTCAGCTAGAGTATTTGTAAAATAAGTACCAGCGTTATGGGTTAAGAAAGGCTTCATTTTTTTTTACATCGCTTTTGGTTTAAATGCTTTATTACGGCCATGACAATTTTCACGGTGGAGTGCAAGAAATAATATCCTAGGATCGAGCGGCTCCTGGGACGAGTATCTCATTTTCTCACCAGGTCTCCGTGCAGCTCGTATTTTTCCGCACCAGTCTGATCCATGCACTCGGCTGGCAACTCGATTTTATTGAAAGCTGTGAAACCAAAACCAGAGTAATCACATAATTTGTACTGGACTGTTTCTCAAAAAGCATGTCCCCATAACCTCCTTAGGGACTTGCGACTTCCAGTATCTTGGATCCTCCGTTAAACCGTGGATAACCTAATAAACTAATCGGAACTCAATACCAAAAAACTATAACCCTTGCCAAGCGCGGGAAACATGTAGCCGGTGCCAGGAAAGCATGTGGCCGATGCGAAGCGCAGGAAAGCATGTAGCCGCTACTAAGCGCTGGGAAATGTGCAGCTGGTACCAAGCGCGGGAAAATATGTAGTCGGTGCCAAGCGCGGGAAAACATGTGGCCGGTGTCAAAAGCTGTTAAGACAAGTAATCGGTGTCAGAACTGAGAAAAATGCGATTAAAGCCAAGCGTGAGAAAGTGCACGCAAGCTAAGCCACCATTGGTTTTGGTTGTACTCCCTATTGGTCATAAATGCTCGTTTACTCTGATTGGTTAGAGCAGGTTCCAGCGAAGAAACAAAATCATAATAATTGCTCTATAAGTAGGTTTTGCAATTAACAGCTGTTCACGTTCTCTAATAATGTTCCGAACCTCTCCTCAGTCCTCGAGGACACTACTTCGCCACGGCGTCACATGACCGCACGGCCCGACTATGGAGCACAGATCACCCGCAACCACTGAGGATCTTCGCTGGTCACGTGTCTGATGTCAATGTATGAGTTAATGACGTTTGTATTGA
>Ga0126339_10003713_pt1 | contig 11157 bp, 6 predicted proteins | sample OrbTmetagenome_2_FD_92532 | JGI IMG/M metagenome (GOLD analysis project Ga0126339, IMG submission 92532) | Coral microbial communities from Petempiche,Puerto Morelos, Mexico - Orbicella T R C metagenome | ecosystem: Host-associated > Invertebrates > Cnidaria > Coral | place: Petempiche,Puerto...
AAAAATTTATAATATTTATTTTTTTTTAAGACTGCCCCCAAAGAGAGCAAATTTTTTCTGATTATCTCCCTGTTTTTGGGACGAGTCCCTTTTCCCCCCCCCCCCCCCCCCCCCTTGTCTCGCCTTCTTCCCTACTCGGCCACGGCCATGTCGCCCTTTAGCGTTCGCGATGATAAAACACTAATCTAAGTGACCCTTAGAGAAAAAAAAGGCTACTTGCAGTCTATATTCCTTAGAATTGCAATTGTTGTTATTTTACGCTACAAAGTTTGCTTTGGATGATCAACAATCATCAATTCAATATAGAAAAGGCTACTTGCTATTTTCTATGTAAGGAGTCCTCGCGATAACATACTCCAATTATTTCAGCTGAGATGGATCCTTGCTGCTGCACGAAATCGTCAATTTCAGGAATTTGTTAACGTACAACGTTCTGACTATGTATGGCGTAGTAGTCATGGACTGGTAACAAAAATCTAGAAAGTACAATTGAACTACGCTAATTAATTCGAACTCGGTTATTTCGAATTTCCAGTTATTTCGTTATCAAACCTACTTCCCTTGTTCATTCTCTTGTTTTTTCAGTCATTAACCATAGCCGTTTATTTCGAATCAATCGGTGGGTCGAAGTTGGGCTTTGCCATTTCGAACCTTTTTGTTCTTCTTGGCTAACAATCAGTTTTATTTCGATCTCCAAAGGTTGGGTCGAAAAAAATATATCACAAAACTAAAACACTAAAATTTGACCTTTTCAATACACTTTCATCTTATACTGTAATTAGGATGTCCTCGGGAGTTTCCCTGCCCGTTTTTTGGTCCTAAAAATATTCCATTCCATCATGATCTAGTTTTACCACAAACTGAAATGGGATAGATGTCACTCCAGCTAGCGAGACAAAATCAACCTAAAGATACTTAGCAGTGAGTCACGATTTTGACAATTATGGTCTGTCGAGATCACACTTCAGTAGAATCCAAGACGAGAATTTTTGGGTTCGAGAATTTGTTATTAAAAACGTTTTGCCTGAGGTGTGAAGCGGCCTAATGAAACGACAGGCGACAATTTTAAAAGCTAATAATATAAGTGAGATCACAAGGAAGTCATTCAGTCCTAAGACGGGGGCAAAGAGCATTGAGGAACTGAGAGATTGATGACGAACGGCGAGACTCTTTCGAAGTGATAACGGCCAAGGACAAAACACGAAAAAAACGTTTTGTTGTTAAGGATATGAATACCCCTTAAGTAAATAGCGAGCCATTAATAAAGATTGCTGCTTCTTTTTTTTAGACCCGCAGATTCAACAGGCGAAAGGCTTTCACGTTGAAAATAAGAGAAAATAATTCTAGTAGATACAAACATTCGTTGCTTTGTCCTTCTTCCTAGTATTTCGTTTAAGTGTCAGTTGCAAAATTACTATTCGTTATAATTTCGGAAGCTGATATTTTCCTTTGATTGGGTAGGAAGTAATTACTTTCAGTATCTTAAAATTACCACTTTATTCGTCAATATGCAAAGAAATCTCGTGTTTGTCAGATACCTCAACTATCCAAGACCGACAAAGAAGGTTGAACGGGAGACCCGTGCACTAAACTGATAATTAACATAAGAATATTTACGGAGAGTCATACTAAAGGGTAATGACAAATAGAAGAATGGATACTTTGCAACGAGCCACCGTTTGGAAAATTATGGTCTGTCGAGATCACACTTTTACAAGCAGATTTCCCATCAGGAAATATTTTTTTACCGTTTGAGAATTTTTCATCAGTGGCAAAACTCTTTGTTAAAGGAAAGTTTTTCATCGGTCAGGAATTGACACTAAATAAAAAGCCTCAGGAGAAACTCCTACCTTGTGTACTTGGTTTAATAGCTTAATCATATCGCTTTTGATGGGTCGGGAAATTTTTGAAATGCCTGAGAAGGTCCTGCTCTGTGTAATTAACTTAACTTTGCGGAGTAAACAAACATGATTTGAATGCCTTGTCTGATGATGTCTTGTAATTACATTGGGCGCTAAAAATAAATCATTGTTACACCAAGTCAGTCTGAATGGTGCAAAATTTCATTTTGGTGATCAGTACAGGGCAAACAGAACAACAAGGAACACATGACAATTTCGCTCACAAACAGCACAACAGAGAACACGGAATCAGAATAGAAAATATTGAGGATATTTATTTTGTAGAATGACCGTATTGTCACGGAATATGAAACACGTCTAACTGGGTGCGTTGAAATCCATTCAATATGCGAATTTTTCTTACGTTTTCAACTTCACACCTTCATATAAAGGTAGGGATATCGGTATATGTGAAATTCGTTTCTAATCAGTCGGTGCATTTTCTTCTTTCTTTTAACAGGGAACAGGCCTGACTGCCATCTTAGTGACTGTACAGTACTTTGGTTCATGCTCAGTTACCTTCGCCTCCAATTCGAAGAGAAGAACATGCAATCTCTTATGGAATAGATATCCATCTTCTTCAGTACTCCATCAACATGCAAACACAACAGAATAAAGAGAACCCTTTGTTTCTCAGCAGCGCGGTTAAAAATGAAGGAATCCCTTCTATTTGCGCAGTGAAACATGAAAACGTATTGATTGATGACACCTGTCAACTTACATCACCCACGTCCGATTCTTCTGTCAAACGTCCCTTGATTGACAGCCAACATGACATGACCACGCCAAGTTCAAAACGCATCAAACAAGAATGGGACGATCCATCATTCTGGGCAAATAAGGAGAGACGTTTACTCTCAAGCAAGACGAGCTTGCAGAATATCGTCAGTGAAGTGGCTGATTCGTTTGAAAGCAACAATTGCGTGAGAAATGCATCGTTTCAGGGCTTTGAGAGCTCCAACAGGAATCTGTCTGGTGAAGATGACGCAATAGCTTTGAAACGAAAGAGAAGACAATTTGAAAGTTCGACCCAAATTGTTGCGAGTGCGAACGAAGTTACAACTGGGGATGAAAATGTAGAAGTAGTAGCGCCTTCCATTGATTGCCACAAAGAGGAACGTTCGGTGCCCTCAATTGCTGATCACGTTCAGCCTGAAACAGCGAAGCCAATTCTAAGACCTCTGAAGAGTATTGATTCCGGACTAAGCGAGGGTTATGCATTTGATCATAACTTCTTTCCCAAACTAGTCGGAGTTCACTCAGCTTTATTACCAACGTCAAGCTCGCCGGAACTAGAGTCGAATCATCAATCCCAACAAACAACGTATGTACCACTGCTCAAGAAACTTGCACCAAATCAAGAAACAAGGGATAGAAATTCTTCCCCTCCACAAAACGCCGAGAATACTTTAACAGCGGTTTCAAATCGAAACTTTCTTGGCCATTGTAAAGATGACAACGGTCACGCAATTCCCAAGAATACTGGCCAGGTCAGGTCACTTGAAACGCCCTTGATGTCACGGACTCAAAATGTATTGACTTGCGACACCAATTTATGCAAACGTGACTTGCTCGAAGATTCAAGGGTTCATGCGCAGAATGCATCAAGGACATTACCCATCACTCCCCGTGTTCCTTCCACGGACAATCGTCCAGTTCCATGGGTAAACGCCAGCTTGTTTAGTCAAAAGAAACACGGAACAAAATCACCGGAAATCGCAGCTAACATTTGTACATCGACTGATGCAACAGTTGCTGAGCATGCGCAGGGTAAAGACAGTGCAAGGCATGACGCGGTGGATAGTGCGTCACAAATATCCCCACTCCTCTCTCCGGTTAGCCCAAGAACTCACAGTCTGGTTTATTCAAGTAAGCAAACTTCCAAGAAGTCTTCCAAAAAGCTCAAATCAGTCAACATGCAGGAAATGGTCAACATTTATAGAATGGCTACCAGTGCCTCGTCACGCAAGAATCAAACTAAGGGCGCCACTCTTCATTCTCCTCCAGATTCCACGTCACAAAAGCCATGTGACCTCTTGTTTTCCTTTACGAAAGCAGACGGCAAAAACGACTTATTTCTTGTCGTAGACGACGAAGTGTTTGCAGTGGAACGGTTCGACTACAAAGGCGTGTCGTATTTGATTCACACCGATAAAAAGGGAAAGGCTTCGATTTTAGCCAAACTTCCAGAGGAGGAAAAGTTGAAGTTGCAACACAACGACACAAGCTCAAGCAGTCGTCAGCAGTTTCCGTCTAACAGAGCAAGTACCTGTAATGTCACGTCCAGCAGTTCAAAGCAATCAAGGCGCACATCTCGCCCCAGGCTTACTCCACAGTGCCCTTCTGGGACATCTCTTAGTGTCACAGCACTGCAGACGTTTTGTGAAGAGACCTATGGTGACAAAGCTCAGGCAACGTCAGGTCAGCAACCGGTTCTAGATGAAATTTCCAGAAGAACGGGCGGTCAAGGCAGGCAGAAACAAGCAACATCACTGGATGTGGATGAAGTTTTATCTGAACGTCAAGCCGTGTATGGTATGCGGACACAAAGTGGCAATTTAAATCCAGAAAGAAGGCAGCTGCTCAAACAATTACTGAATGGTATAAGAGCAAGCACAGCCCGTCGGAAAGGGCTGCCTCTGGACACACATTGGCCACAAAGTGTACCTGTTAGTCAGCAGCACTCGTCTTCTCAAACATGCGCTGATAGACAAGGCAGGCCTCAAGGAAGTGCTGTTCCCATCAAGGCAAGCTCCAATCCCAGACCTACGCATGCGGCGCGGAACCGTTGCGGCAATCAACAGGGCAAAGTGAATCCAAATCCAGTGGACAGAAATCAACGGATTGATGAAGTGAATGCACACAGTCATGAACAGTTCACATATACCTCATCGCAGAGTCCTTGCAACGGAAACCAAGCCGTCGGAACTCGGCATCAACCTTACGACAGTGAAGAAATTGTTGATGAAGACAGTTATGGGAACTTTGCCAACAGTAACAAATCGATGATGAGCGGGAACAGAAATCCAGAGAGAGTGAAGTTAATGAGTTACATTGCTCGTCGTTTGGCTTCAAAAGCAGAACGTGTTTCGTCGACGGCTAATGCCTCATATTATAATCAGCCACCAAGCAGGCGATCTGAAGTCGAAAGACAGATATTTAATAGGACTATGGCAAATCCGTTGAGCACTAGAGCAACAAACGCATCGACCAGAAGACACGAAGAGTTACCGCCACTTCAGCAATGTCAACGACTTATGGACCTATTGGTAGGGACGTATAATGTTAAATCTGATGATAATCGCGACAACGGTGGACTAAAATCCTCATCAAGAAAAAGACCGGCCGAAGCCACTCAAGTTGCCAATAGTCCAACACCACCCAGGGCTCAGGGCATGATGGACCGCTGGATACATTTTGAAAATGAACTGTGGAAAAAGAGGGTAGCTTCACTCCAAGCTGAGCAGCGACATTCTTTGTATGTCGATACGAAGTCTGATTCACTCACTGACGACAAATGCAGATCAGGAAATCCTGATCGCCAGGTTCTGAATGATAGAAGGGTGACTTCACGTCTGCATTCAAATCAGTCAAACACGGTTTTGTCTCCAGTGTCTTCAGACGGTGACGAAATCCCAGGTCTCATTCAGGAACCTCGGCGTCCTAGTAACGACACAGTTACACAAGATGATCAGCATTTTACCAACAGTGTGCCACAAAACACATCAGCCGTTTCGAGTAATTTAAATTACCATAATTGTATGAGTCATACATCTCTCTATGGCAGATCCTATTTAGTCTGTTGTGAACAGCAGTTTAGCACCGCAAAGAGGCCTCCAGGACATGAAACAAACGTAAATGAGTGTCTTACCAACATTTCATTTAATCAAGCTGTTGAAAAAAGTGGTTCAGCAGTCCAAAGAGAGTCCGTGTCCGCGCTCATCAGTGGTCAGCTAAGATCCACTAAAGATGCACCAATACGAGGCATTGCAGAAGTTGCTGAGTCATTGGATGATGAAGAAACGGACACAGATGACGGCGATGTCGAAATAATTAGCCCACCTCCCAAAAGATATTCTACGCCTAACACGTTGCTTGATGTTGATGACAAGAGAAATGACAAGAGTCCAGTAGAACAAGATACCCGCAAGATTTCCCACGGCGCACTGCGCGCCGAACTAGTGACAAAAATTCGAGCCACCCGAGAGAGAATAGCACAAGAGAATGTCGAGTGGAAGAGGAAATATCTCTACAGGATACAAATGGAGCTAGAGAATAAACTGGCCAAGGTTTGTGGTACAGCTCACGTTATTGTCATTGATGACGAATGAGAGAAACAATTGTTTCAACAACAAGTGAATTAATGACTGCAAAACATGTGAAAACTTACATCACTGCGCTTGGACGCTTGTAGTATGAGATGAAACCTTGAGAACAATTGTGAAACTTTTTATTCGATTTAGCCGCCTTTTTGACCAGACTAAACATGGCAACTGTTTAATTTTTTAAAACGAGAAAATTTGAAAGGATTTTTTATAGTACACTGAGGTGTTAAATTCCTGAAGTATTGAGGTTTTGATAGATGACTGGGTTTATGAAAACTGTGTCATTGTAAAATACATTCCTTTGCGCCAGGTGAAACCTAAGACCTACAAATAACTCCAAGCGATGAAATACTGTATAAAAAAGAAAACGGTAGAGTACGAAAAGGAAGATGGAAAAGTGAAAAGGAAAAAAACTGACTGCCATTACTCTGAATTTCTTTTTTATAATTATATCTGTCTACTTTGGAGGTATTGTCTGGCAAGAAAAAAAGGTTGAGTAAGGCGAGATTTTCATTGACACTATTTTCATAAATCGAGATATACCAGAACTAAATATTGTATTAAATTTGATTTTTTTTTTTATATATTTTAAATATGACAAATTCAACCCTATCTGGGTTAATGGTGCAAATTAGAGACCACCTTATAGGAAAGCGAGTGCTGAACAATCTGTACTTCTATGACTGAATAGAAACACAGGACTAGCACGAGTTGCTGACGAAATGATGAAGCGAGCAAAGAGAATTTACTTTTTGATAATAGAAATAAGCAAGTGATTGTTCTTCCTTCAGTTCTTACATTGTTTCTAAAAGAAATAGAAAACACCTTTCGAGTTTTCATCAAGTTCTAGAAACACTCGTAAACGATTGTTTGAACTTAAAAACAGCTCAGTGTGGAAACATTCTCCTGCAGCTCGTGTTTTGGCGGCATTTCGTGACGACCATTTTCTTGAATGGTTATGTTTAAAGCTGGCTTAGTACTATGATTTCTTAACGTTTAATTGTATGTTTCGTAATGAAAATATGTACAAATATTGGTCCCATCATTCGCTGCTTTTTTGTCTTTTCTTTTCAATTTATTTACTTATTTGTTTTTTCTATTTTGAATTTTACAACCGGGATAAAATTTGTAATTTTTTGTGATTACTTAGCTTGCGAGAGCGGACGCCTTTTCTCGGCGTGTAAACCCAAAATCGATAACGACGTGTTCTATCGCAGACTAGTCACAACGCAGTTCGTTTAGCTTTTACTATTCTGAGTAGTTTTTGCCTTATTAAGTTAAATTATTGATTGTTTTATTTATTCTATATTCTGTGGCAAATAAATGCCTAGTTGCGCATGTTGTTTGCAAAACTTCCACTTGCGTACGAAACTGAAAACATGAAATTGCTTTCTACACGTGTAAAAAACTTCAAATTAAGTGCGCCCGATCGTAATAACTTAGGCAGCGTCTCCACTAAGCCGGAGAAATTTGAAAACGCAGCTTGGTTAGGCCTACCGTCCACACTAATCCGTCACAAAAACGGAGCTTTTCCAAAACGCTCTTCAAACCGGAGGAACCTGAAAACACCGGCTTTGCGTTTGCGTGTGGACGGGAGACATTTTGAAAACAGAGCTTTTCGAGAGCGATGGCGTCACGATAATCATGTGATTTCCCTGACTGACAAACCCAAAATGAATGGCGATTACTGCGTTTTTAAATTCCTCCAGCGTAGTTTGAGCGGAAAACATTTGATGCGTTTTCAGAGTGAAACCTCCGTGTCCAAATTTCTTCGGCGTAGTGCGGACGGAGCCTTAGTTGTAACGTGCGCATCGAGAGCCAGCCATTCCACTTCTATTTGTGTTTTTTACCAAGTATTTTTCGAGCGTGTTTTTCGCAATCAGAAATATTCCCCAACATTAATGTCTCGAAAGATATGTTTGCATAATGCAGTTCTAATGTGAAAATATGGATCTATATATTGGCAAAGGAGAAATGGAAGACTGACATTCGTAAGAAAAAAATAAAGAAAAAAGGGGAAAATAATGACAGTAAACTAAAAAGGAGTACTTACAGAAAGAAAATGCATGGGAAAAATTTGTTTTCTCTTTATTTGAAATTAGTCACTTCAACCAGCTATTTATACAATTAGCATGTATCGCTAAGGAGAAAGCGCGAGGAGAAACTTAGTACATGGAGCTAAGTGAAATACACGTATGTAGATTTCAGAAAGGCCCAAATCTAGCATCTTTAAAAAGTTAGGTAAGCATTGGTTGAGATCCCCGCAAAATCGCGAATGTGGCGCATCTCTAAACGCACGAAAACACGCAAGAGAAAAAAATATAAATGGGCGAGAATCTCCATCCAAGCATTGTCCAAAGCGACAGACTTTCACGAGTGAAATACATGTATGTAGATTTGAGGGAGGGCTAAAAGTAGCATGTTTGAAACGTTAGGTAAGCATTGCTTGGATCCCTGCAGCTAAAACGCGAGTGTGGCGCATCTCTAAACAAGCGAGAACTTACGAAAGTAAAGAAAGTTGATAGGGGAGAGAATATCTCACCCAAACACTACCCAAATCGATAGACTTCCACAAGTAAAATACACGTGTGTAGATTTGGGGGAGGGCTAAAAGTAGCATCTTTACAAACTGAGGTAAGCATTGGTTGAGATCCCCGCACCTAAAAGGCGAGTGTGGCGCATCTCTAAACGCGCAAAAACTTACGAGAGAAAAGAAAATTGATATGGGCGAGAATCTCCAACCCAAACACTGTGCAAATCGATAGTTTTCCAAAAGTAAAATACACGTGTGTAGATTTTGGGGCAGTGGTAAAAGTAGAATCTTTAAAAAGTTAGGTAAGCGTTGGTTGAGATCCCCGCACCTAAAACGCGAGTGTAGTGCATCTCTAAACGCGAAAGAACTTGCGAGAGAAAGGAAAGTTGATATGGGCGAGAATCTCCAACCCAAACACTGTGCAAATCAATAGTTTTCCACAAGTGAAATAGACGTGTGTAGATTTGGGGGAGGGCTAAAAGTAGCATCTTTAAAAAGTTAGGTAAGCATTGATTGGGACCCCTATACCTAAAACGCGAGTGTGGCGCATCTCTAAACGTGTGAAAACTTACGAGAGAAAAGAAAGTTGATGTGGGCGAGAATCTCTTAGCCAAGAACTCTCCAAATCGATAAACTTTCACAAGTGAAATACGTGTGTAGATTTGGGGGAAGGCAAAAAGTAGCATCTTTAAAAAGTTAGCTACGCATTGGTTGGGATCCCTGCAACTAAAACGCGAGTGTGGCGCATTTCTAAACGCGCGAGAACTTACGAGAGCAAAGAAAGTTGATAGGGGCAAGAATATCTCACCCAAGCACTATCCAAATCGATATACTTCCCCAAGTGAAATACACGTGTGTAGATTTGGGGGAGGGCTAAAAGTAGCATCTTTAAAAAGTTAGGTAACAGTGGTTGGGATCCTCGCACCTAAAACGCGAGTGTAGTGCATCTCTAAACGCGTGAGAACTTACGAGAGGAAAGCAAGGTTATATGGGCGAGAATCTCCAACCCAAACATTGTGCAAGTCGATAGTTTTCCACAGGTGAAATACACGTGTGTAGATTTGGGGGAGGGCTAAAAGTACCATTTTTAAGAAGTTAGGTAAGCTTTGGTTGGGATCCCGGCAATTAAAACGCGAGTGTGGCGCATTTTTAAACGCGCGAGAATTTACAAGAGAAAAGAAAGTTGATATGGGCGAGAATCTCTTACCCAAGCACTGTCCAAATCGATAGACTTCCACAAGTGAAATTCACGTGTGTAGATTTGCGGGAGGGCTAAAGGTTGCATCTTTGAAAACCTAGGTAGCCACTGGTTGAGATCCCCGCACCTAAAATGCGAGTGGGGAGCATCTCTAAAGGCACGAGAACTTATGAGAGAAAAGAAAGTTGATTTGGGTGGGAATCTCCAACCTAACCACTGTCCAAATCTATAGACTTCCACAAGTGAAATACCTTTGTGTAGATTTGGTGGAGGGCCAAAACTAGCATTTTTAAAGAGCCCTGTAAGCATAGTTTGCGATCCCCACGCCCAAAATGCGAGTGTGCCGCATCGCTAAACGCGCGAAAACACGCGAGTAAAAAGAAAATATAATTGGGCAAGATTCTTTGACCCAGGCATTGTCCAAAGCGACAGACTTCCACAGGTGAAATACACGTGTGTATATTTGAGAAAGGGCCAAATGTAGCATCTTCAAAAAGTCTAGTAAGCGTAGTTTGAGATCACCACACCAAAATCGCGAATGTGGCGCATCTCTAAACGCACGAAAACACGCAAGAGAAAAAAATATAAATGGGCGAGAATCTCCATCCCAAGGTTTGTCCAAAGCGACCCCATTTTTATCATTGTCACCATTTTTTTTCAAGTGTGACCCTTTTTTCCAAGTGTAACTCATTTTTTAAATTGTGACCTTTTTTCAAGTGTGACCCTTTCTCCGAGTGTGACCGATTTTTCCAAGTGTGACCCGTTTTTCTAAGTGTGACCTTTTTTTCCAAGAGTGACCCATTTTTCTAAATGTTTGCCTATTTGTCCTAGTGTGACCCATTTTTATTATTGTGACTTTTTTTTCGAAGTGTGGCCCTTTTCTCTAAATGTGACCCATTTATCCAAGTGTGACCCATTTTTACAATTGTGACCCATTTTTCCAAGTGTGACCCATTTTTTCAAGTGTGACCCATTTTCCCAGGTGTGACCTATTTTTCCCGGTGTGACCCATTTGTCCAGGTGTGACCCATTTGTCTAAGTGTGCCGCATTTGTCCAAGTGTGCCGCATTTGTCTAAGTGCCGCATTTCTCCAAGTGTGCCGCATTTCTCCAAGTGTGCCGCATTTCTCCAAGTGTGCCGCATTTCTCCAAGTGTGCCGCATTTCTCCAAGTGTGCCGCATTTCTCCAAGTGTGCCGCAT
>Ga0126339_10003714_pt1 | contig 11154 bp, 6 predicted proteins | sample OrbTmetagenome_2_FD_92532 | JGI IMG/M metagenome (GOLD analysis project Ga0126339, IMG submission 92532) | Coral microbial communities from Petempiche,Puerto Morelos, Mexico - Orbicella T R C metagenome | ecosystem: Host-associated > Invertebrates > Cnidaria > Coral | place: Petempiche,Puerto...
ACCTAAACACGGCAAAGGCTGGCCATAGAATGTCTCACCTCGCCAACTGTCACCGATTACAAACTCAAATCCCACTATACACTGCGCACCTCAAACCCGTACCCAGCCCTCTGGTCCGTGCCGACAAAATAGTAATTTATGCTAATTTAAGATCATCACAAATTACATTTTCTCCGAATCAAGTGCAGATGATTTTTCATGAAATCATCGTTCACGACGATAAAAATAAGAGATGCTCCAGAGGCTCAACATGTTCTATCTATTACCTGCAGGATCTTTGCTGATACTAATGCTATGGGATGCCCGCGTTGCTGGAATGGACGTATACGTTTCACCAAGAGGAAATGATTCATCACATTGCACTGAAGAAAAACCGTGCAAGACACTCAATGAAGCTTTCTTGCGCGTTTCTGGTCACAACTCGACAAGGATTATGTTGGCTAAAGGAAATTACACGATGAAAAAGGGCCACAATTTTACTAGAATGGCAACGTTTGGGCTGTTTGGTCACGGTTCAATTCGCCGAGACGATGTGACAATAACGTGTGATGCAAATGCAAGCCTCTCGTTTACTCTTTGCGAGAATATTTCCTTCAAGAGCATCAAGTTTCTTAAGTGTGGAGGATGGTTTGAGAGCTCTTGTGGAAGGGAAAATTATCCAGATCTTCATGGGGCAAAATTCATGGCAGCCCTAGATTTTCGATATTGCAGAAATCTTTCGATCTCTGATGTGGAAATTTCGTCTTCGCCAGGTCTAGGCGCTAATTTGTACGATGTTAGCGGCTTTGTGAGCTTTACAGACAGTGTTTTTGCTGATAATAAGGCTGCTTCAAATGATATCTCGGAAGATGGAAACAAATTGGAACTACTTCCCAGGTACGTGCATTCTGGAGGCGGTGTTTTTGTTATTTTTAACAGGTACGGCGATAATACAGTCAATGTAACGCCAAGCGAGCATGACTCATATCAACACAACAGCCACTATATTTTTAACGATTGCCACTTTCTAAGAAACGAAGCGCGATGGTCAAACGTAAGTGAAAACAGAGACCTTAATACACCGGAACGTCCTTTCAGCCGTGGTGGGGGATTGGCAGTGTTCTTCAAAGGGAATGCCTCTGGATGCAACGTTGCAATCAGTGCTTGTAAATTCATAGATAATCGTGCATCATGGGGAGGGGGTCTGCAAATACTAATGACAGACAAGACAGAAAACAATTCCTTTATAATGGAGGGAACGACCTTTCTGAGAAATAAAGCAGATCTATCCGCTGGAGGAGCACGCATGGGAAACATACCACTTAAACACACGCCGCTTATTTTGAACCGATTCAATATCAGCAACTGTTCATTTGTTCAGAACGAGGCTTTGTGGGGAGGTGGTGCCTCCGTCTTTGGTAGAACGATCGCGCGCACCAAACATTCAGAAACTGCTGTTACACAGTTCCACTTTAAGCAATCCACTTGGCAGCACAACAAAGCAAACGTAGGGGCCGCCATAGGAGTATATCTTTACAACTATAATAGATACCACATTGGACCGCAAATTCCTTACCGTGTTTGTTTTGACAATGATACGGTGTTTGAATTTAATCACATTGGTCTTCAACATGGTGACCTGAAATTGGGACAAGGAACTCTCTACAGTTTGGAGGTGCCTCTCATCTTCAAAAGCACCACGAAATTTTGGAACAATAGTAAGTCCGCGTTAGTTTTAGATGGATCGACCCTTGAAGTTCATGACCAGGTAGAATTCACCAACAACACTGGGCTTAGAGGCGGTGCTATAGCAATATATGGAAGATCGAGAATAATTTTCCACGAAAATGCAAAATTAACCTTTGAAGCAAATTCATGCGACGATAAAGGTGGAGCAATGTACATTCAAGCCCCTGGTCCTCCCCTGGTAAGTTTCAACGCAACAGGTACCAACATTTACACCTGTTTCTTTGCGTACAGCAACTCGTCCATACATTATGATGAATGGAATATAACGGTCATCTTTAAAAATAATAGAGCACCCCGTCACTCCTCAGGAAAGTCGGTCTATGTCACTACACTTAAAAACTGTTGGCAAGTGGGCGAGAATCGAACAAACAACAGCGTACTAAAATGGAAGTTTGTCAAGTTTCATAACTTGCCTGAAAACTTCACGAACTTTACGGGCGAAGTTGCGACAGACCCAATAGAAATAGAGTATGTAAAGACAGACTGGAAGGTTGCTCCAGGTGAGATTTTTAATGCAACCGTTAAATTGCGCGACGAAGTTAAAAATCTCGTCCCAGGGATTGTTGATATAGTAATCAATTCTTTTTCAGTACACCTCAATACCCCGTCAGCATTATTTCTTACGACTGGAAAAATTACCAATATCAGTCTATGCGGAATAGAACGAAGCAAATTTTCTGTGCAGCTAAATTGTAAAGGAAGTCAACTTTTAAGTACAGTGATAGGCGATCTCGAGTTAAACAATTGCTATGCCGGATTTCGTTTTTCAAACGAAACATTAACATGTAAATGTATGGATTCCGTCAAAGACGAGCAAGCTAGAGGGGTGTCGCACTGTGCTCCTGATGGGAAGAGCCTTTATGTGAAACAAGGATACTGGGCAGGAAAGGTGCAAGGCAAGTTTTCCACGCATGTCTGCCCTGATGGATATTGCAAATCATGGGATTCAAGCGCTAACGAATATCTGTATTTTGAGGATCAAATGTGCAAGCAGGGTAGAAAACAGAGTAGCGTACTCTGCGGACAATGTGAAGCAAATCATAGCGTTACCATTGGCAGTGAACAGTGCAAGAATGAATGTACGAATTTGTATTTGTTACTGTTGATACCGTTGGCTCTGGTTCTTCTCCTGATTGTCATGGGGATCATGCTTATAGATCTTGACGTCTTTACTGGGTACTTAAACGCCTGGGTGTACTCCTACCAAGTCATGAGATACTTAGCACCAGATGGATTTCTATTTAACAGTTTTAGCGAATTTGTCATAGCTTTAACCAATTGCCAAATTAAAGTTGGGAACAGCAGCTTCTGTTTGGTCAAAGGTCTTGATGATGCCGACAAACTCATGGCGATGTACCTCATCCCGGTATACGTAATAGCAGTTGTCGTCTTGCTAGCAAAGATGGTGAGTGCTTTTCCGAACTGGTGCTTTAGCAGACGGGTCAGAGCACCATTTCGCGGCATATGCACCATCCTTGTACTCTGTTATACACACACCACCTATATTTCTCTCAGGATTCTGCGTTTTGCCAAAGTTGGATCAAAGATCGTGCTTTACGTCAACGGTGAGATAGAGTACTTCAGTGGAAAGCATTTCTATTACGGAATTGTCGCCAGTCTCTTAGTGGTGTTCGTGTCAGTACTCTTTCCGTTATTCCTTTTATTTCGCCCGCTCCTGACAAGAGGTCTTCGTCCAGTCCTGAACCTCAATCGCTGGAATCCGTTCTTTGACGCACTTCAGAGCTGTTTTAAAGATCAGTATCGTTGGTGTGCGGCCTTCTACTTTATCTGCCGGCTGGGTCTCCTGGTCATCTATGAATTTATAGCGGCAGGTCCAGTGAAAAGACTTTTGCTGGAGGTGGCCTGCATCTCGATCCTGCTGACCTTTGCAATCTTGAGGCCCTACAAGGAAGCTCTAAATGTCGAAGAGGACGAGGAGAGTTATGACTGGATGAACAAATCTGACGTGGCACTCCTGACCACTCTTTCCTTCATCGCTGTGACCAGTTCCCTATGCGAAAACAGCCTTGCAATGACCCCTGGTGAAAAATACGGGCTCATAATATTCCTCAACATCTTGTCCTGCATTCCCATTGCAGTGCTGATGGTAGTATTAGCCTTACGCGTTGGAAGGAGATACCTGCCGGCTTGTAGCAGTAGAAAAGTTGAACCATTTACAGACTCCAAGAAAGTTCGTTAAATCTCAGTAAAATGTCTACATTTCCTTTGTAAATTACAATCTCAGTAAATTTGCACACTTACAGAGATTTTGTAATTTCCATAAAAAGTCTTTAAATTTCGCTTTCAGATCGCATAAAATGTACATGAAATGTTGTTGTTTTTCTTGTAAATGTTTCGTAAAATTTACAGAGATTTTACAGCATATAAACAAATCTCTGTAAAACATCCACATTTTCTCTGTAAAAAGGGAACTAGGAGAAAAAAATCTCTGTAAAATCGAAAACATCAAATCTCCACATTATATCTAAAATTTGAATAAAAATAATGTCATAAAATGGTAGTAAAATCTCCACAAATGTAAGCTACACAAAATGTCACAGAAAAGTAGTACACATAATGTCTGTAAAATGTAACCATTTTATTGGAATAAATCTTTGCAAAATGTCGACATTTTATCCGTAAAATCAGCCTGTACAAAACGATTAGGTGTGAAAGCCATAAGACATAATCTCAATAAGATCTCTGTAAAATGCAAACTGAACATTGCATAAAATCTTAGTTTAATGCATACACAAATAAACTACACAACAGGTCGCACGAAAGTACACATAATGTCTGTAAAATCACAAGGTAAAATAGGAAGGTATTGGAAACCATAACATTATCTTATTACACTTATTACAACAAGAGCTTTGTGAACAGCAAACTAAGGATTGTGGCAGGTACACACAAAATAGAACAATCCTTGTACCTTTCAATAACAGGTAAATTCTGAAGTTCAAAGTTATGTAACTAACAAATGAGATTTACACAGCCACATATCAAAATCATGACAACAATGAAAGGAGCTTGGGAAAGAAGATACAAACTCAAACGAACTGGATCAGACTGGTTCCTGAGATATTCCCAAGATAATTGACAGCAGTGTAATTTGGCTATATCTTTCCATCAATGAAGGTATATTAGAGCGGTTTTCAACTGAGTGTTGTAAAACCAAAACAGAAATAATTACTTACCAATTAGTGTACTCGGCCAATCTTGAAACCAAAACCAAAGCCAAAACCAAAGTAATTGTCTGATCACCAGGAGCCATAATTATGGCTCCTGCTGATCACTTAATTCAACACAACTGAAAACCGCTCTAGAGACACACATGTATAAGGGGGGTTCTGTTACCCAATTTATTTTCTCGGATCTCGGCTCTTAGAGTAGGGAAAATACAATGGATAACAGAACCCCCATTATATATGTGTGTGGGGTTGGAATCTCGGCTTAGAGCCACGGTTTACAGCACGAGCACGGTTATGCAAATTCTAGGCTGTTTAGCCGAGCATAACAATCTTTTGTCATAAAAGCTAGACAAAACATGTTTGGCGTGGCTGCTTGTTGTAAATAAACCACAACACAGCAAGATATATTTAACCCAACTTCTGTCATATGCAATGACGTCAATGAGGGAAACCTCCCTCTCTATCCAGCCGTAACTGTTGATCAGCTGTTTCTTTTTTTCCTTCAGAAAGCATCTCTTTGTTCTACCACGTTTCGGGTCCTTTTTTTTCTCGAAAAAAGACGAAAAGTGCCATTTTTATTGACCAGACTAAGATGAAATGACGTATTCTAACGAACTGTGGGGAAGAAAAAAATAGAAAGCCGTCTTTAAAATTTCTCTTGGCTTATACATTCCTGAAGGCTCCAAAAATTCCTCTTGGCGTAAGTTGAAGCCAAGAGGAATGCAACCGGAAGTTGTAAAGCCGTAGTCTCTTTTATGAAAACCTCAAGGTCTTAAACATGTAACCGGAAGTTGTGCAGCAGTGAAACTGCGTCAAACCGAGTATTAAACGGAAACATCTGAAATATTACAATTACGTTTTTGTTAAATGTAAATTATAACCCCCGTTAACATGGGTAACAGAACAGGTGCGCGTGTAAATGGGTAACAGAATTATCTTCTATTGAAGAAATATGTGTCCCTTGTATAAACGGCATAATGGCTGCTTCAAGATTCTTATCTAACGTGCTGGAATTGTTTTATGGATCAATTTCACAAGAGGAAAACAAAAGACAAAAGAGACCTCTCGAGCCTGCGAGAGCCGCGCGAGAGAGATACATCCATTTTGAATTGCTTAGAACTAATTTTAGTGAGTGACTTCGTGTATGGAAAATAACTGTTCCATAAGGTTACTCATACAAAGCTGATCTTCTAAAATTAGCACAAAGAAACAAAAACAAAATTTACTGATTTGACTAAAAATGAAATTGCCAGCTTGACGAGTGTTAAAACACAATTTGGGCTTTTTGCTAAGTTTTAAATCATCAGAAACAATGAAACACAATACATGCAGCATTTCAAACAAAATGAGCCTGTCATTCTTAACAGAAACAAACGACGCCTTTAACCACTTCAATGATCAAGTGAAAGGTGAAATAGAGGCACGGTCACAAAGAGGTTCAGTGTGGGTGATTGAAGGGATTTTGAACGCATTTGTTAATGTTACTCGACACGAACCATTTCATGGAGGAAGCTATTTTCCTCTCCCAAAAAAGTTACAAAATAAGAAAGCAATCATAAACATCCAAAACAAAGACAACCAATGCCTGAGATGGGCACTTCGTGCTGCTCTTTTCCCAGCTACAAAAGGAAAAAACCCTATAAGACCTGGGAGTTATCCAACAACCGACGGTTTTAATTTCACAGCTATCGACTTCCCAACACCAATTTCACAAATTAATAAACTCGAAAACCAAAATGCAAATCTTGCAATTAATGTGTTTGGCTGAGAAAATGGCCATGTTATTTTTCACAGAATCAGCGAAAAAGACGGCGCTATTCCACGAATAAACTTAATGCTTATCCAGCAAGGTGAAAGTACGCACTATAGCTATGTAAAAAGGCTTTGCGCTCTCTTGTATGATCAAAACAGGCATAATGAGAGTAAACATTTCTGTGAACGTTGTTTGTATGGATACCAAAGGATGGATCTACTTGAAAGGCACAAACCTGAATGCAAAGGGTTGTTGAAAAGACCAACAAGAACACAGCTGCCAAAAGAGGGAGAGAACAAGGTGTCTTTCACAAACTACCCGATAAGCAGATGAAAGCGCCTTTCGAAATATGCGCAGACTTCGAGTCTTCGTTACGAAAGATCCACGGCTGTGATCTGCCAAAACTCATGAACAAAGTCTTACCGTAAAAACAGAGATGCATCAGGCATGCGGGTTTGCTTGTACAATCCCGCTCTTGATGACACCTGAAGATTGGCAAAAACACAAAAATGCAACTGACTGCCACACTTGTAATAAAAGTTTGGTTAAGGATCTTTTCTTGGACCCTATATCAGTGCGTGACTGACACTGGCGGATATTGCGGTCAAAGCCACAAAAGATGTTATTAAGTGACAAGTAAAAAAATAAACTTTATTGGCGCACAAAGGAAGATCAAATAGACCAATGGATTGCAAACAACCAGGAAACATGTTTGTTCTACGCAGAGCCTTTGTTTGTGCGAAATCACTAAGACTCAATGATAGACCGCATAATAATGAATGTAACTTAAAGCCCAAATTGAACGCAAAAACGGTGCCAATCCCAGATTTCATAACTTGAAAGGCTATGATGGGCACCTTTTGATGAAGCCAATGTCGAGGGTGCACGGAGAAATAAATTGCATCCCAAGCAACATAGAAAATTACAATACTCATTCTCACTGGGAAATCTTAAATTCATCGATAGTGTGAATTTCTTGCTGAGCAGTCTGGATTATATAGTAATTTTAGGAAAATCTTTCTTGTTGACTTGTTGATGTAAATATCTAGAAACATTACCCTCCTTGAGTCACGTCATAAGAATTTTGCTAATTAAATATGGAACTGAAAAACTTGTATCTTTCAAATCGAATAAGAAGAATTTTTTTCAAGAAAAATGGAAGATTTTTGAGGAAACGATTTTAACTAATAATTAAAGTCGGAAAACGCTATTATTACGGAAAATCGTTAAATTAAATAAGTATGTAGAAAAGAATTGACAATATCTATTTTCTTTATGAATTCAATTTGGTGTCATTGTTAACTTCTGTAAACCAAACTTTCTTCATTCTTCTGTAGCTTAATTGTTGGGAAAAGAATTGTAATTGTTGTAATTGTGGAAATAAATAAAGAAAGGCAACAAAAAAAAATTACGGAAGAAGAATATGAGCACGGGCAAAACGTTTGGGAAGTTTTCGGGTGCAAAAACCTTGTTGACTATCACGATTTGAACGTAATCACAGACGTGCTGCTTTTAGCGGATGTTTTCGAAAACTTTAGAAAGGTATGTATGGAAAAATACGGGCTAGATCCAGCGCTTTATTACAGTTCACCGGGCTTGAGCTGGGATGCTCTTCTAAAAAGACAGGCGTGGAGCTTGAGCTCTTGACAGATCAAGACATGTACCTTTTCATTGAGAGAGGAATGAGAGGAGGCTTCTCAATAGTGGGCAAGCGCTATGCAAAGGCGAACAACCCACTGGCTGAAGGATATGACCCGGGCAAACCAAGAAATTATATAATTTACCTAGATGCGAACAACCTTTACGGCTTGGCTATGAGCTTGCCACTGCCAAAACGCGGTTTCAAGTGGAAGCGTGTCATGCCCACAGAAGAACAAATAATGAAAATGAACGAAAATTCAAAGGAGGGGTGGATACTAGAGGTGGACCTGGAGTACTCTGAAGACTGCACGAAGAACACAACAGTTGACCCACTTGCGAGCGAGAAAAACGTCATTGAAAAGGAGTTGATGTCAGTTTACCAAATGCGTTTGATGGAGGACTTGAAATTGGACCGGCCGAACAGCGAGACGCTGGTGCTGACGCTGGAGGACAAAAAAATTACGTCGTACACTACAGGAACCTGCAGTTTCATCTAAAACAAGGGATACGTTTGAAAAAAATGCACAGAGCGATCGAGTTTGAACAAGAACGCTGGCCATGGATGGAGCCATACATTCGGACGAACACTGAATTAAGAAAGAAAGCAAAAAGCGATTTCCAGAGTAACTTTTACAAACTGATGAACAACTCAGTGTTCGGCAACATGGAGAACTTGAGAAACCGTGTCAATGTGAAGATTTTTTGAAGCTGGGAGACAGACAAGATACGTCGTTTGGTGGCCAGCCCTTCATGATCATTTGCTCCTCCTGAACAAGCCTGTTAACACAGGTATGACAATTCTAGATCTTGATGTATGATCGACATGCTCTATAATTACTTGAAAACTAAGTACGGGTCGAAGTACAGACACAGACAGCCTTCTCTTAGATATCCAGACGGAAGACGTTTACAAAGATATAGTGGAAGACATTGGTTTGTATGACACAAACACCTATCCAAAAGAACAATTGCTCTACAGTGACAGAAATAAAAAGGTTCAGGACAAGATAAAAGATGAGTGCGAGGAAGGACGATTAACGAAGCAGTTGCTATAGGTAAAAAATGTATTCAGTCTTGGAAGAAAAACAAAAAAAATATCAGGATAGTCAAGGGGGTAAAAAAGAATGTGGTGGAACAAAAATATATCAGGAAAGCCAAGGAGGTAAAAAAGAATGTGGTGGGAAAAGAAGTTAGGCACGAGCACTACAAGGAGCGCTTTTCGCGAAAAAGTAATTGTGGCATGGAATGAACATTCTTCTCAGCGAGGCCACGAGATATATGGCATGCATGGGAATAAGGTTTCACTTTCACCCTTTGATACAACTAAGCGTTGGATAGCGGATGACGGCCTGCACACAGTGGCATACGGGCACAAAGATATCAAAGAACGGCATTAGCAGGCGGAAGCTGTGTATTTGGCTGCACAACCAACAAAGCCGCGCTTAAGCCCGTCAAACAAATAATAGAAAACAGGCTCGTTCGGTTTAGTTACAGCTCATTCAAGATTGTAGACTTTCAAAGACCAGATTGGGTCTGTAGCTCTTTTAGTCCCGCCTTCAAGTTCACCGGGTTGATACAAATAGCTTACATTATGCGACGGGGACCTTTTTTTCTTTCAATCCAACAGGTCTGGAATACTTTGTAGAGGGTTTGGAGGTGACAGCCTCTCTTTGATTGCGACAGCTTTTTTTTTTTTCGACAAGACTGGTCACCTCATTTTTCAGAGCGCTGACAACTTCGGGAAGCCTTTTGACCCACGCAGTCGACCGCTGGGCAGAAGGCAGGGGCATTTCCACGGCATACTGGTGACCGAACAAGCGCTCGGCCAGTGTGCAGTTGAAACGATCAACAATAGCTTGGTCTCTGTGAATTTCAGTGCGCCCACGACGAATGGTGGTATTGTGGTTTTCCATCTCTTTGGTCACACTTCCCATGAACTCACGCCCAGGGTCGACCTGCAGCAGCTGAGGCTACTTCAAAGGGCTTCGCTTGTAAATCGACTCAAAAGCTTTCGCAACTTCAGCAGTATCTTTAGAGGTCAGAGGATCAGCTTCTTTGTAGCGGCTGGCCACGCCGACAACGGTCAGCGCGTATTTGTAAACTTTGCGGCCACGAGGCAGCTTGTCATGTGGCAGAAAAAGAAGGTCCGCTTGGTGGACCGGTTTGGTTGACGATACGTCGAATTTTAGGGCGAGGAATGTATGTAGCACGACGTCTGCCAGAGCCTGTTTGATTAACCATTGCTTGGTAGTTTCCTCTGAGACTTTTGCAGCTTCTGCTAATTTTTTAATAGCAGCGATGCCTTTCCAGTAGCCCTTGGGACTGTTGTAGATTTTTGTGAGCTTGGAGTCCATTTGAGGAAGGTATAGTAACACTCCAAAAAGTTCAAAGAAAACGAAAAGTTGCATAGCTAAGAACGAGTGCGCTGCCGCCCACAAAAAGCGACTCGCTCTGTTTCTGCTGCTCACTGGGTTGATAAAAATCAATTTGGGTTCTTTTGGAGGTGTCCTGGCTTGTCTGGGTGTGTTTGGTTGTAGAGTTTGAATGCGTAATCGGTGTTCGTGAAGTTCTGCTTCGCTTGTTCTTTGATTTGCAAAAGGTAAACAGCATTTTTAATCTTTTGTGGAATTCTATGTGATACTCCTAAAAATTCTGAATCAAGGGTAAAACTTTGATGATAGTAGGATCGAGTTGACCCTTAAGTTGAATTTATCATGGCAGTTGACATTTACTGTAAGGTGTTGAAGAGAATTTTGGTGTGTTTATTGAATTGACAGAGGTTGGTTTTGTCATTATCTATCAATATATCTTTGAGGCAGAGTGGTTGGTGGCAAAAGCAAA
>Ga0126339_10003715_pt1 | contig 11153 bp, 6 predicted proteins | sample OrbTmetagenome_2_FD_92532 | JGI IMG/M metagenome (GOLD analysis project Ga0126339, IMG submission 92532) | Coral microbial communities from Petempiche,Puerto Morelos, Mexico - Orbicella T R C metagenome | ecosystem: Host-associated > Invertebrates > Cnidaria > Coral | place: Petempiche,Puerto...
AATGAATAAAGGTGCTTCTCCTTTTTTTTTTTATTTTCTGTTTTTTTCTCTTTTTGTTTTTTAAACTCACGCGGCCGCCCGGCCGGTGTTGCATGGGTGGTGGGGGGGGGGGGGGGGGGGGGGGGGGGGGGGGGGCGTGTCATGCTGCCGACCATGGTCGATGGAAATCCGACGCCTTTAAGGTTTACCTTAGATCAGAAAGTATCAATGCGAATTGATTTCATTTGATAGTCCTTCTTTTCCTGTATTTAGTACGTCCTGACAGCTTCGTAGGTCAGACAGGGGCTGCTATGTTGCTGTCCATCATTGTATGGCCGCTAGGGTAGGTCAGTCAGGGGCTGCTACTTTACGGCCTATTTTGATTTCAGTATACAGCCTCTTCTAACAGTATATCGAGATTTATAAGAGGGTGCTATAATATTACTTTTACCATTAGCAATATTCAGAACTGGGGGTTTACTGAAGTCGGTCAGACAGGAGCTGCGACTTCCCTCTTATTCTTTCATCCTTATATCACCTGTTGAATTTTCGATTAAATTAATTCTGTGAGACGTAAAAGAACCCACACACTGATCGAAAAGAGTAGGGGACGTAGTTCCCGGTGTGGTGGTCTATCTCTCATCTGATGGTTAAATGCTCGGAGATATTTGCTGCATAAGCTACTCTGAAATCCGAGGGTAAATAAAGTGATGTATGTACGTATATGTTTCCTTTGTCCGAGCCGTCGTCTTTTGGTGAAGTCGGTCAGACAGGGGCTGCGGCTTTACTAGCTCCCCTAGGTCCTTAAGTAATCTAACTTCTATGATTTATTCTTCCACAGAATAATTAGTGGAACGTACTCTTTAATTTTTCATTGGAGCCGGTCAGGCAAGAGCTGCGGTTTCACGCTTGCCTGTTAAGACTAAACAGGCCTACTGCTAGCAATCTCTTTATATCATTAAGCACAACAGAGAGAGTAAGTCTCGTGTTATTCGACTTATTCCGCCACGCTAACTCTGCTTTTGTCTTGGTGGGGCTGCCACAACCGGTGGCATGTGGCGTCTTTTTCGCCCCACCTTTGCTGAACAATGGAAATCCTGTAGATGTGTTGCTACAATTTAAGTGTCCTGGATCAAATTAAACTTGCCACATTTCTGGCCAAATTCATCCAATCCATGTGTTTAGTTTTATTGCGCATTCTTCAGCAAACTAGTGCGACTTCAAGCAGAGTTAGCGTTCCGTAGAGTCATGCATGGATATAAAATAATTTTAAAGTTGGTCATTTTAAATTTCCTGTCATGTTAAAAGCACTGGGCAGCAATGAAATTCAGTACCTATTGTTCCTGGCATCCCTTCATCCTCAAAATTCTGGGCAATCTCTTGCATTTCATTCACTGAAAACAGTACAGTAATAGCCATTTCAAGTTACATGAGGAAAATAGAACGTTATATGTTCTCTGCGTTTGTTGTTGTGTTTTAATCCAATTTCTTGAAAGGTTGAGAAAACAAACAAGCAAACAGACAGTATGTCAATTACAACGTGTGAATGATATAACAAGCACAAACTTTACCGAACTATTTCATTGGCAGGCACAAAAGCCTATCTTTTGCCAGCATTACCTCAAAGGACTGCAGAAATTACTTAAATTAAGAACAAAAAGAATATGAATTCCTAAATTACTCGAGAGCGAAGAAAAGGGAAGCGATCGCAAGAAAACGAGGAAATATACACAGTAATTAAAGCTTTTAATGTAATGATCGATTTTTTTTTCTAACTTCCTTCGAATGAATACATACAACTATACAAATACGCAATTTTTGTTGTCATCTTCCAAACTGAATGTATGTATGTAAAGGATAAAAACAATTGTCTTACCATTTGGCCATTCAATGTAGCGCTAGCGCATCGACAAAACAGCAGAGTTTACTCTTTGCAGGACTCTGCCGCAACTGCTCATCGTGATGTTAAATCGATCTGCTACTTGTCGCGTTGTTTCACTGCCGTTTGCCATCATCCACAAATAAACTAAAACTTGTTTTTCTGGCGGGATAGGGGCCCTGTCAAATGCGTTTCCTACATTTATCACACCGGACGCTAAAATTTCTCGTGCGAGTAACTTACAAGTGTTACGAGTTAAACGAAAGTGGTTTTTAAACTCGTCGCCAAAATAGGACGGAACTGTGACTTCAAAGTAGCTGCCAATACGGTTCAGACTTCGTCTTGTATACGTTGAGGCTACAGAGAGGATAAAAACGTCGTCTTCGTCATCCAAAAGGTCAGAAACGTCTAACTCATCTAAAATGGCTAACAAAGAGCGTTGTTGCGCCATTTTGTTTACCTCTTAATTGGTATCTCGCGTCGACTGTTGCCACAGTAGCAAAGTAAGTCAACCGCTTTCAGCTCTTAATGGGGGCACAAGTCTCCGTTCGGATCACTGCTGAAGGTTCACGACCCTCTGCCCTGTTCTATTCGGGTGGAAAATTGATTACCATTGACAGGGAATTTTCCAACCGGGTGGTTTAATGTAAATGGTAAGCACCCTAAATTTTCTAAGGTATGGGTCTCCGCTCGCGCGCCTTCAGCGAGCAGGAGCTCTGCTATTACATACAACTTTCCCATCTTGCGCCACGCGTAAAAAGCAGTGATAGTGTGTTGACCAATAGTTGTGGAACGCTTTCACGTGGTATGCCATGGAAGTAAACAAATAAAATATCTACATTGCGAAAATAAAGCAGCATATATTTATACACCAGATACAACTACGCTTTTCTAGAATTGATAAATGAGCGCGCGAGCCAAAACAGGCAGCGAAATTTATACAGGAAGTCCTAACAGGCAGCCTTGATGAACAAAGAATGTGTGCATATCCTGTTATTGAACAAGCGTATGCTAAATCTGGCCATTATATTCAAATTAACAACTGCATTTACCTCTTCGAAGCACTTTGCAGTTAATTTTGAATATCAATTGGATCGATTCGACTCGGACGAAGGTGGCTCACCTCGATCTTTCGATCAACCACCATCCCTAATTTAATCATTTTAAGATTCACAGCATCAACTGTTTATACAAATGGCACGGATGATATAACTATTCTGACTAGCGTAACTTAGGGTGGACAGCTTCAAAAAAAAAATGATCAAATTTCTCGCAAAAATACTTTCTGTTTACCATTCCAACAACCTTAACGCCATATTTCTCCAACACATGTATCTCATCCTTGGTTTAATAAGCCCCAGACGTAAAATAAGTCTACATTTACCTAAGAGTAAAGTTTTGCTCAATAAATAGACGCTTCAATTTGCATTTAAGACAGACAAGCTGTCTCGAAAGAAAGATAATTGCATCGGAAACCGTTTATAATGGAACGGTTTGAGAAGTTCAACATGAACGCTCGTCACGCTTACCTGAATTCAATTCTCGAATTCTTAACTGACCAAGTTCAAAGACTCAGGAGCGCGTAGCTTCGAAATTTAATGTTCATTGTAAAATACTGCTTCACATATAAGCACATTCCACCTGTCGATTTTAAGTTCAGTATGCCATTAGTTAACTCATTTGCCCTTGCAGCTGCAGAAATATGCGCCATCTACAAAACAAAATTGCAAAAATTTGCATATTCTAAGAAAATAAAATTCAGCTTAAGCCTCAATGAAGACTTGAGGCATAATTTTCGAATAATTCCCACCTGAGTGTTAGCTGCGCATCCCACAGTATCCTTGATTTATTCTACAAATGCATAATAAATCATTTTGTGAATATTCTTTGGGCTTCTGAACTAAAGATGAATCATGTAAACACAAACTCTGAACTCAAGGCGGTTGATAAATTTAGAGCACAATTTCTGTGTTATTTCGTAAACGACTTCTCGTGTCATAATAACACACCCATCTCATATCGCATGAAAACTCAGCGCTTTCTGCCTCTCTTATGAGCGAAAAAAACATCAAAGCCTTCTTACTGTTTAACTTCATAACTGTATTTTGTCAAGAGTCTAATCTCTTTTTATTGTGCGTGATGTAGTCCACACGAAGAGAGATGGCAATTTATTATTTTCCATGTTTATTCACTGTTGCATGGTAAAATTACATTTTAGAACAATTTTTATATTTCTTTACAGCAATGATGAAAACTTTCTCAATAGCTATCTTATTGCTGGGAAAGTATTTCATACTGATAAAATAAAATGAGTAAGCACCAAATTTAATGTTAGGCAACGGTTACGAGGACTTCTAAAATCTAAGTGGTAATACATCATTAGCCCTGTTCATCGTATTGGTCTACAAGAACTAACTTGTTAAACAATGGCAAAGCACTTGTCTCATTGTGTCCTTTACTGCTTGTCTAACTTCATCTAGCTTCCAACAGTAAAGAATCGGGTTTAAAGACGAGTTTAAGAAAATTAAAGTGGTTGTATAAATCCTAGCGTGATAAACAGATACAGATAGTCCACTTTTAGCCCTCAAAGCGGTCATTCCACCATGAGGTAAATAACAAGCGACTAGCGTCAGTTGCAACCATATTGCAGTGGAAACGGCCTTTTTGTATCGTGCTATGTTCAGTTGATTTGCTTGGTGTGGTCGTTGAACATTGCGGTTGTGAATCTGGGTGTTATGATGACGGAGGGTGAGGAAAATCTTTGTGTAAGAGAAGATCGAGATTATAAGACACAGAGGTATAGCTATGGTGCCATACCATATGGTTATTACGGGATTCCAAAATACTATGCCTGAAAAGACAGCGACAATAACCCAAGTGGTAATAACGACGAGCGAGGTTCGCTTTAAAGTTACAACTTGTCTGTATCTCAGTCCCAACAACAGGGAAAGAAGTCTGTCCACGCTTAGTTCAGTCAGGGTTGCGACCGACACTCCACACAAGATATAACTTGTTATAAAACTTGCCACCGATAGGTGAGGACAAATATTCCAACGTTCATTCACCACAGACATCCAATAGCCAACAGAGAGAGGCTCTGCAAATAGACCAACACAGAGATCCGTTGTTGCAAGGCAACGAAGCAAGAGTTTGGACGGCGGATGAAGTGAAGACTCCTTGTGAAGAGCAATTAAGATCAGAGCATTCCCAAGAAATGCGGTAACGGACAGAAACGTGTTTAACACTGAAACAAATTTCAACTGGCCGTGTAGTCCAGCGGTTAAATCTGGCGAACAAGTTAAGTCTTCGATTGTTTTCTGCTCTCCATCTCCAGTAAAGTTAGGTGCTGTCATACCGATCTACAAGATAGCTATTTGTAGTTTATCCACAAGCTGGAATCACTAGCGAAACTTCTCAGTGTAGTAAATTACGAAGCTGGTTGTTACCACAGCAATTGACAAACAGTTGAAATGCCTTTCATGACGCTTGTTATCTCCTGAAACATGTCAGTACATGGATGATAATTGACAGTTTGGAAAGAAAACTTAACTTGCCAAGCAGCTGGCTTACTCTCAGACTCTGAAAACAGACTGACAAGAGAAACGACATGTGTATAACTACATGTTAGTAAGAGAGTAAGGGTAAGTAAGAGCAAGTCTTTATCAAAGTGACTGAGTCTTAGCTAGATAGAAAGCTACTTCAAAGTTCTAGTCACAACATAAATAAGAAATAAAATAAATTACACTGAATAAGATCAAAAATGCATAAATTCTGTTAAAATCGATGAAATATAAAAGTACTTCTACCGTTTTTTCTATAAAAGAGAAGTACTATTGAAATAGTCCTACGTGATTTCTGATTTTCGATATTCAAACCCTCAGGAAACTGTTTTGTCTTAGGTTTTTCACATTACGGATATTTGTAGTTTTAGCTGCAGGGTGTGAACAGAGATCATTAGGTACCACTGAAGGTTTTTAGCAATTGCTAAACTATCCCTGCCCTACCCTACAAGGGTCTGGATCCTGCAGAGAGGGCGAATTTCGTGAGAATGCCAGATCGCTAAGTTAACTCCAATTTCTGTGGGGAAACGTCATGTTTTATTTATTAAGAGCTGTAACAAAATGGAAGAAGCTACTCTGTATCGATCATGAAAGATCTATGTAGCCTTACTGACAGAAAGTGAGCCTTTCCATACTCAGTTTATTATTTAAGAGGGCCTTCCGGGGACAGGGACTAAATGTTTCTTTTATTCCTTTTAGTCTTCCATTTTCTCCATCAAAAAAGTTCGACTTATAATTAATGGCAAAGATAGAGAGAGGATGATCTCTTGTGAACGGTTTACAGAGCTGTTCCCTCAGAATGATTCAGAAATGTCCTTTGTCCCTGAAAGAGATGGCCGTCCATGTTTAAATATTCTCAGGGAGGCCCTCATTTGGCTTACGCGAGGCAAAAATGCCTTGCCTGAATTAATCATCATGTTTTCCCTGAAAATGGAAACTTTCCACAAGTATCTTTAATTCCGCCAGCTTCCAAACCACTGTCTACTAACTGCTGTTCATGTTATGGAAGACAATTTTAATTTACGGTTTCTTTTTTTGAGTTAAGATGAAATGACTGACAAGTTTCGTTTCCTGTCACTTCGGCTGACAAGACCAGCTCTCCTTTATTTACTTTGCAAATGAATATAAGCCCAAAATATGATATATGCAAAGAACACACAGAAGTGAATACTAGCTTTAATTGTCCTAATTTACATTAAGGAAGGTTAAATTAAATTTTCGAGAAATTAAAACCTGCTTCCTGTGTTCCAACAACTTATACCTACTGATATCTTTATTTGACTTCATGGATGTAGGCTACAATGACAGATCTTGGTTTCGCTGGTATTCTAGATCACAAAATGTACAAAACAAAACAAAAACAAAAAACAGGCTCTTTTTCCCAGGAAAGGTTAAGCTGCAGTCTTTTGAAAGATGATATTTCATTTGTCAGTTTATTAAAGCAGTGACGACATTTTGCTAAACTTCATTATCTTGGAAAATCTCCTTTTCTGGTCAGTTTCAATTAATTATATATAGCTTGACCCTATTTCGGCGTCAGGCGTGTACCAACTAGCCTCGTAGCTTTCAATCCATTTTTAAATCAAACTGCATTGAAGCTATTGTGGTCAAAGTTTGTGATTTTTCCTAGGAACTATTACTGAACATTTCGTAGCGTCAACTATTTAGTCACATGACTTGACGTTTTATTTGTCAACCTTATATTTCAAAGGGATTTTACTCAGATTTGGTGTTCATATTTATGTTTGTATTCCGTTCTTGTTCTAATTAAGATTTTATAATCGTTTTATTTTAGACTTTTTTTTTTTTATCCTTCTTGTTTTTCTTAATTTCTTCTAAATGAGGCAAAGTAGTGATTGAAAATAACGTATCAGTTTTGGAACTATCTATATTACATCAAGAGGACTGGGTCTATTTCACCTCTTTTACCTCATTATCTAAATGTGATCACAATACAGCGTAATGAAAGAATTGGTTGAGTTGGTAATTGACTAATCAAAAGTGAATACGTGAATGATTCGTAAACCGCATCTCATCAGTCAGCCCAGACTGACAAGGAATGCTTGCATTGAGTCGGTAACCAGGCAACCCTAATAAAAACACGGGCGAAGAGACATGTACTATAAACATGAGCGGCGGATCGAAATAAGGCGCCAGTATGGTGATACCAAATCATACAGACCCCTCAGACTGGTAAGCAAACAACCGAGACACAGAAGACGAACAAAATATCTACACGGTGAAAAATAAAACACCATATTTATATACACCAAGTACAACTTTATTTCTCTTGAACTGGTAAAGAAGCGCGCAAGCCAAAGCATACAACCCAGAAACATTAACACGCGAGAAAAAACAAGGAGTTGATAAATAACATATATACCTCGTTCAATTAACACCAGGCGAGAAAGAACAAAACAATGAACAAATATTGTTTAATTTTTCTTTTATTGCAAATTTACCTAACAGTTCAAACGGGCGGCCGTGATAAATAAAGAGTGCGTGCATACCCTGTGATGTTATTGAACAAGCGTATGCTGAATCTGGCTACTGTATTTCGATTCATGAGTGTATTCACTCTTCGAAACACTTTACAGTTAATTTTGAACGTGAAATGGGTCGATTCAACTCAGACGAAGGTGGCTCACCTCGATCTTTCGAGCGCCTACCATCGCTACTTTAAACTGTTAATGATTCACAGCATCCACCGTTTATACCAATGTAATTATTTTGAACACCGTATCCGTAGGGTGGACAGTTCTAAAAAAAGTGTTTTTTAAAAAGAATTGTGCATTTCAATTCATCGCTCGTACATTTTTTTGGCTAATCTAACAACTTCAGTTTTCTCGATGAAAATGACTAATTTAAAAGTCAATTTTTCCTTCCTTTATTTAGAATAACTTCCCACGCCAAATAAACATTTATGCCAAGAAATATGAACATTGCTAACAAGGAAGTCCTAAACTTTTTCCGTTTGAATAAATTTGTCGAAAAAATATTTTCTGTTTTCCATTCCAATAACTTTATCGCCATTTTTCTACAATACATTTATCTCATCTTTGGTCTAATACGCCATTTATTTATTTTAAGTTTAACAGTCGAGCTTAGTTCAATAAATAATAATAAATGCTTCAATAAATAACGCTTCAAACACGGAAGAGCTGTCTCGAACGAAAGATGTTTGGAACAGAAACCACAACATTAATCTGAGCACGATTTTAAAAGTTTGACAACAATGTCGGCGCCACCCTTACCTCAGTTAAATTCTTAAATTCTAATCCAACATAAGTTAAATTACTCAATAAAGCGTAGCTTTGAAATATTATGTTCATTATAAATTACGGCTGGCGTTTCACATAAAAGCACATTCCACTGTCGATTTTAATTTTAGTATGATATTAGTTAACTTATTTTGCTCTCGCAGCTGCAGAAATATGCGCCATCTATAGAACAAAATTGCAAAAAATTTGCATATCCGAAAAAAATAAAATTTAACTTAAGCCTTAATGAAGACTTGAGTCATAATTTTCGAATAATTCCCGGCTGAGTGTTAACTACGTAACCCACAGTTTCCTTGCTTTCTTCTATAAATGCGCAATAAATCATTTTGTGAATATTCGTTGGGTTTCTGAACTTGAGACGAATCATGGAAACACAAACTCTGAACTTAAGGCGGTTATTAAAAAAATTTAGTGCACAATTTCTGTGTTAATATCGTTAACGACTTTTCCTGTCATAATAACACACCCATCTCATATCGCATAAAAACTCCGCGCTTTCGGCATGTTTTATGAGCGAAAACAACATCAAAACCTTCTTATTGTTTAACTTAATGACTGTATTTTGTCAAGAGTCTAATCTCTTTTAATTATGCGTGATGTAGTCCACACGAAGAAAAATGGCAATTTATTGTTTTTCATCTTTATTCACTGTTGCATGGTAAACTTACATTTTAGAACAATTTTTATATTTCTTTACAGCAATGATGAAAACTTTCTCAACGGCTATCTTATTGCTGGAAAAAACCTTTCATACTGATATATTAAAATGAGTAAGCACCACTTTTAATCTTAGGCAATGGTTAGGAGGACTTCTAAAATCTTAGTCGTATAACATCATTAACCCTGTTCATCGTATTGGTCTACAAGAACTAACTTGTAAAACAATGGCAAAGCACTTGTCTCATTGTGTCCTTCACTGCTTGTCTAACTTCATCTAGCTTCCAACAGTAAAGAATCGGGTTTAAAGACGAGTTTAAGAAAATTAAAGTGGTTGTATAAATCCTAGCGTGATAAACAGATACAGATAGTCCACTCTTAGCCCTCAAAGCAGTCACTACACCATGAGGTAGATAACAAGCGACCAGCGTCAGTTGCAACCATATTACAGTGGAAACGGCCTTTTTGTATCGCGCTATGTTCAGTTGATTTGCTTGGCTCGGTTGTTGAACATTGCGGCTGTGAATCTGAGTGTTATGTTGACGGAGGGTGAGGAAAATCTTTGTGTAAGAGAAGATCGAGATTATAAGATATAGGGGTATAGCTATGGTGCCATACCATATGGTTATTACTGGATTCCAAAATACCATTCCTGAAAAGGCAGCGGCAATAACCCAAGTGGTGATAACGATCAGGTACATTCGCTTTAAAGTTACAACTTGTCTGTGCCTCAGTCCCAACAACAAGGCGAGAAGTCTGTCCACGCTTAGTTCAGTCAGAGTTGCGACCGACACTCCACACAAGATATAACCTATTAGAAAACTTGCCGCCGATAGGTGAGGACAAATATTCCAATGTTCATTCACCTCAGACATCCAATAGCCAACAGAGAGAGGCTCTACAAATAGACCAACACAGAGATCAGTTGTTGCAAGACTGCGAAGCAAGAGTTTGGACGGCGGATGAAGTGAAGACTCCTTGTGAAGAGCAATTAAGATTAGAGCATTTCCAAGAAATGCAGTAACGGACAGAAAAGTGTTTAAAACTGAAATAAATGTCAACTGGCCGTGTAGTCCAGCGGTTAATCCTGCGGAACACACGAGTTGTTCAACTGGTTTCTGCTGTCCATCTCCAGTAAAGTTTGCTGCTGCCATTTAGTTGGTAAGATGATATGGCTGTTTGTAGCAGCTGTATTCGATCAGCTCTCGGTGGAAACGTTTCACTGTAGAAAAGTTACAAAGCGGCTTCTCAACTGACGGATAATTCCTTTTTCAAGTTTGCTTAAACATAAATTTGGAAGACAATTAAATCTAGCGGGTAGCCAATTAGCTGGGTAAATAAATAAAGATAAAATAAAAACTATTAAAATAACATTGTCAAACTATTGGTTTTGAAGGTTATGTCTTAAACTGCAGGAAATATTTGGAAAATTCTGAAAATTCTTCCTGTTATTCTAAATTAGAATTTCTCCCTCGATCACGCATCAAACTAATTGTTAGTCATATTGTTTACAAAGATAGTGTCTGAAACAGTGCGGGTGGCAATGTATCACACATTTTAAAACGGAAATAGTGTGAATTCTATTTTTTTTTTCAGTTTGGGAGAATGTTAGGGTGGATTATTTTATTGCTGCCGTTACTCTGCCTCCATTCGTGTTCTTCATTTGAAGCGACCGGTGTTCACGTAGGGCTAGTCTTTTAAAGGTCAACTGAACCATAATTCAGGGCGAGGAAATGTTAAAAAAAAAAAAAAAAAAAAAAGAAAAAAATTAAAAGGAAAAACAACAGGGAAATATAT
>Ga0126339_10003717_pt1 | contig 11153 bp, 2 predicted proteins | sample OrbTmetagenome_2_FD_92532 | JGI IMG/M metagenome (GOLD analysis project Ga0126339, IMG submission 92532) | Coral microbial communities from Petempiche,Puerto Morelos, Mexico - Orbicella T R C metagenome | ecosystem: Host-associated > Invertebrates > Cnidaria > Coral | place: Petempiche,Puerto...
AAAAAAAAAAAAAAAAAAAAAAAAAAAAAAAAAAAAAAAAAAAAAAAAAAAAAAAAAAAAAAAAAAAAAAAAAAAAAAAAAAAAAAAAAAAAAAAAAAAACAGACAATGTTACCAGAGGGGAAATAGCACTTAATATTACCAATAAATGAACTCGAACCGTTTTCTATCTTATTATGTATTTTTTAAATTTTATTGCAGATTACTCAGAGCTAAAGTCAGAGCGGATAAATTTGACAATGCAAAAGGAACATTTACTCTCATAGAGCAATCACTATAATACCACGCAGAGACGATGAATGCTTCTGAAGATTTAAACCACACGACAAATCCAGAGTTTTATTGCACCACAAGTCTTAACAAAAATTTCTCTTGTTATTGCTGTTTCGCCATAGTATTAATCGGGTGGAAACTAAACTGGCACTGAACTGCAAACATCGTACGACTTTATTTGCTTACACGAATACGAGTTTGACTGTGAAAAAATGACAAGCAAATAGCAAATGAATACAACAATAATAAGTGAAGGAAACCAGGCAAAAAGAACGAAAACCATAACAAACGCGACTTACAGAAATTTCACCAGAATGATAAAGTAGGAATTGAACAGATCCTGGATATGTACGCGATGCAGTTTCAGTCTCGAACGGATTTGCAAGGTATTTTAAAATAACGAAACCGTAGCTCAAATTCCTATAGGTACACGCGCGAAAAATGTAAATTATTTGTCCCGTAGGGATATCATGATTTGCATAGGGAAGAAAACAATATAAAGCAACATAAGAATGTTACATATCTAAAGATCATTATTTTAGTATTGAAAGTTACTCTATCCGTAACTGCAATTCTGGGAAACTTTTTGATTATCCGTGCTCTTCAGAAGGAGTCGTCCCTTAATCCGCCATCAAAACTTCTCTTTTCTTGTCTTGTTTCTACGTTGGTATCCTTTTCAGTCGCGGATATCGACTATTGTCATTGAGCAAAATGTGCAAATGTATCACTCACTCTTTTGGCCGATAACATGGAGAGCCTGGGTACGAGTTTCTCGAAGACCTCCAAAATTGAGAGCGGCCATTTTGGTTCTTGTGTTTCGCTTGTGTAAATATGTAGTATTTTGCCTAGGGCTTTTGCTCACACGTAGATGAAAGCTGAGAGAGGTATTTATGACTGTGGTCATGTATCGGTCACAACAGCGCGGCCGGAGAGGTCAAAGAATTGTTACAAGTGAAAGGCAGGAAGTGAGATTTTGTTTACTAGACGTGACTCATAGCTTTTTTTTTGCTCGGCTAGAGAATTTGGTGCTTTTCCACTCGCTTTCTCTCCTTCTAGAGTCCAAGGTAAGCCTAAAGTAGCCTGTTAATTTCTGTATTGTATTTTTTTATGTACACATTGAAATTCTGGCGGTGCCAAACCCGTCATTTGATTATTTTGTATTTTCAAATAAGCTTACTTCAACCAAAAAATTCAAATTGCTTAATCTTTTAATTTTTTTGTTCTTCAAACTATATTTCTGCTGTATTCTATGCAGTTCAGTTCAGTTTTGCGAGAGAGATTTACTGTCCAGTCATGTCAAACACAAGCCATGTCAAACAAGCATAGTGGCTGGTGATGTACTTACAAAAATCAAAACTTGAAGTAGATATGAATTGAACCTGTCAATAATGGTTTTGAATATTTCTGCATTGCTCGTGAAATGAACACAAACAATTGCCAAGATAGGAATAAATTAATGTGATTTCCGTTTCGAAGAAAGAAAACTATTGCTATTTTTATTGTGTACATTAGAATCTGCAATACCCTTTTTATTTTGAATTGCATCAAGCTGAGGGGACTCCCTATAGTTGGCTCAAGGTGCACGTTTTATCAGGTGGGAGGCCATTGGCCTTGGAAAGAGAAGTAATGGGTCTACTGTAGATATGTGAAAAGGGTTTCAAGCTTGAAGCTACATGTACATGTACAAAACCTTTTTTTGGTAGAGGATGTAGCAGAGGATTTCATGGCAGAGTATCATTTCAACCAAACTTTTTCAAGTAGATCTTTCTGAGAGGGATGCTAAAACTGTTTGAAATGATTCTTAATTAAATATTTGAGGAAACATTTTTCTCTCTATTCCTATTTACCAGCTAGCTAAAATCATATTGTTCATGTTTGGGATATCTTTTATTTATTTATTCAACTTTGCTTGACTAATTAAAATACTTATATACATAAAATTTTTATTATTAGGCAGGGTGACCACTACAGCCTAGCCAACTACAGTGGATCGAACGCATCCCACTAAAGTAAAATTGTGCAAAATATTCTGGGCATTCTCAAGCTGATTATCTTAAATTTATGAATGTCAAAACCATGTGACATACTTTCTGCATGATTGCAATACAACCTTTTATTAATACAACACTCAAATGTCAACTGAAGATGCACCACAACCAAATTACCTGGACCCAATTGCAAACTGCACTGGTGACTCACTAATATTATAGATACGATAACCAACAACTCTGACTGGGTGTTAATTTGAGACAGGTGATTATGGTGAACCCTCATTTAATGGCTTCCTTGTGCAACAGACTGTAGAAGCCAATTGACACCACATGTTCAAGTTAATATAATAATAATTATTTTCCAATGCCAATCAAAATTAATTAATATATTCCATTACAAAATTTTTAAGCAGCTGTATAAACAGCCTGTAATTTGATTTTTATTGACTTGCCTAGTCACAGTACACAGGTACTACTTGAGCATCAAAAAGGCTTTCAAAAAGTCATTTAGAAAATTACCAACTATAAAACAATTATAGATGAAGTTAATATATGCAGGCAATGTATCCACGACTTCTTCATAGTTTCCTTTGATTAATACTATGGGTGTAATTTTTTGTGGAGTTTCATTGCAGACTCCTACTGCTATAAGTTTTGACAGACTTCTCGCCTTGTTGTTGGAGCTAAGATAAAGAGTATGGGTCTTTATTGTTGTCTTTTGGGTATTGTCCACGGGGCATTGCAGTTGTATCCTTATAGAGGCTTCGTATCGCTGCACGCACTGGCTGCATCCTGCTGATATTTTGCGCAATAACCTCAATCATCTGTCACACGAAAATCTATCTTATACTTCGCCATCGCCAAGCTACAGCCCACGACCACGTGCGCCAAAGGGAGCCAAATGGACGAGGAGTTTCGCTAAGTATATCGCGATACAGAAAGACTGTGTCCAATGCACGTCGGGTTCCGATAACATTAGTGGCTTGTTATTTTCCATCTGGGATACTAGTACCTTTATTTTCAATCACTGGAACACTCATGTAATTGCTTCATATCACTTGGTCAATATCATTGACGCTACTTTTTCTTAACTCGACCTTGAATCCATTGTTCTATTGCTAGAAGCAGTGATGGACACGATCAGACAGTTGTGCTGTTTCTGGAATTAACAGCCTGTTTCTTAAACAATACTACAATATTAACTGCTTATTAACCGAGTGAAGTCTTAACGGGAAAATCTCAGACCCTCAATACGGCAAGGCCGAGGTTTGAGATTTTTTCGTAAAGATCGAACGTTCCGAGGTTAATAAGTAGTTTATTATATGGCTCTTTACTTAGTTTTTGCAGGCCCGTAATCGGCCCGTGGGCATTACGCGAGAATAATGCCCTAGTATCAACCAATCAGAGAGCGCATAATATAATAATAATCCATAACGAGCCAACACAGAAAATACGGTCTGGATGGGGTTTTACGGATAGCTTAGTCCGGGTTAAAATTGTAATTGTCAAAACAAATAGGAATGATGCGATTTTTGGCAAAATGCACTGATAGCTGAGAAATGGAATGAAATTTTATCTGGTGGTGCAAAATTTAACCGATAAGTGAGATCCCATCATCATCATTTAGACTTTCAGAAAACTGATTAACAATGCAGTTAAATATTTTATCCGGTCTGTTTGAACACAATAAGTAAGTATAAGTGAGGCGTAAATGATGCGCAAATCTTTCGAAATTGTTTACTTATTAGTCACGTGTTACATCAAAATTACATCAACCAAACGATGTTTTCTTTGTTTTTCAAATAAATGTCAAAACAGCGCCACAATTGATTTGAAAATCAGGAAATTTTTGGCATGGAAGAATTGTTATAAACTTAGCATAATGCCCAAATCTGAACTAAAGCAGAAATTTAAGCTTACAACGAGACATCAAATAAAATACCCATCAAATAAAAAAGAAATAAAAAAATTGACGTACTAAAATGCCTCTGATAGCATTCAGTAGGAGTTACCAAGTTTCAACAATATAGCTTTGGTGCCAATTTAATCAGAAAAGTTTAAAAATCAGCGCTAACACTATGTGATCTCGGTCTCCCAGGCTGAATGGGCTTAACATAGTTTTAATCTTACGAGGCCAAATTTTGCCCGATGATTTATGTTTGAAACTCGAATGCATGGTACACATGTGCGAGATCTCTAAACTCTGAAGGGTGAGGAGTGTATAAAACAGCTTTTATTCGAGAGTTGAACGAGGTGAAAGGGGAAAGAAGGATGGGAAGAGAGTATGGAGGTATTCTAGCTGGGAGCAATTATGTTTTAACAATTAGGAACACAGAATAATAACGGTTGAGATAATAATACAATGAAATAGTTGCATCAACGGCTTGCTTTAATACTGATGTTATTAACTGGAACACCGAAAAATATATTTACACAGGTAAGATCAAACTGCTTCCAAACACAGCAGTGAGAAGTTAAATACCTATTCATGAATTTGGCAATTTGGCCCGAACTAGTTTTTTCATTGTCGCTGATTAACAATATTTCCAATAAATAAATAGGTAAATAAATACATCGATAAATGTAAATAGAGCGGTTTTCATTTGAGTGTCGAAAGTAATTAGAATATTACTTTGGTTTTGGTTTTGGTTTTACTACGGTTTGAGATTGGCTGGGTAGCCTAATTGGTGAGTAATTGGTTTGGTTTTGGTTTTACGACAATCAATTGAAAACCGCTCTAAATAACTAAATGCTCTTTGTGTTTGTGATGGTGAGAATTTCCTACATTCTGCACTTATAATCCCATCAGACTTTTCGGATAATGTCTTTTTTTTTTCGCCCTACCCACTGATGTATCTCCAAAAGAAGTAAATTAATAAAGCAATCAAACTTGCATGGCATCTAAAGCATTCAGTCTTGTCTACGTTAGTGATAACCAAGTGTCAATAATTGCGTCATACTTCATACTTTATATTTTTACGAGGTCATAATTCAGTCGAATTATCATATCCCTTTTTGGATTTCAAAAGTTATTCAAATGGGTCAGAACGGCTCCAATGTTTTAAAAATTAAAGAATTTGAACTAAAATCTTTATAAACTCCAAAATGAATTAAGAACAGATATCTACCCTCAAGAAAATCGCCGAAGTTCAGTAAAACACTCTCTGAGAACTTGGTTGCCAAAGAAACGGCACGTCACGTGACCAAACGTTTGACCTACAAAACTGTTCCCTGATAGAGTTAGGAACAGTGAAAAAATTCAACCATTATGTCTTGAATGCTCTTTAAGTTAAATAGTTTTAAATAAGCGCTGACACTGTGTCCTTTCTCTTTCGCCAAAGGCCAAAGAGGGTTAATCCTCGTGTGTACCTGTTTATGCAATTTTGAAAAGTTTCAATCTTTAATAGATAACCTATTTCTGTCGCCTACAGGCTGATGGTATAATATTGTGAGATAATTTAGTTTATCAACTGGGTTGATAATCATGTGTGAATTGGCCAACGTAAAGAGATTCGAGAAGCTCTTTACAGTGGCCAATTCATATTTATCAACTCAGTTGATAAAACCAAATTATCTGGTTATACTCCCCACCGACGCAGCACCACAGTTTCTTTAGAAACTTACCCCCTTAACTTTTCGACGTTTTACTACATCAGTAGGTTTCTTATAATTTAAACATACTTCTGGTCCAGAATATGATTCTGACAGCTTCCAATATTACATAATTATCATAAACATCAATTTTCTCGTAAGTAACAAAAACCTATAAACCACACCTCACTTGTCCTTAAAACCCCCCACTATTTGTCAGCCGATTTTCACCAAATTTTCAGCATATAATTCTCAAAGATAAGCAAACAGCTACTCAAATTGACAAGTGCCTAGAGAAAATCCTCTTGACAAAGTTTTAAACAATCCGCGGGTGGAAGGGGGGCGGCATCCACTGACACAACTTTCTAACATTGATTACAATTCATTAATATCTTGCGTTACTTACTTACAAATAACATCTTATCATGCCTGAAGTTAACTAACTTTACTTTTCTATGTTATCTTGTCTAAAGTTTCACACAAATTGCTAACTGATATCGATAGCTGTATTTGGAGCAATTTTGATATCAGTCCAAAAGAAAAATGGTGTTTTCTTGACAGATAAATGACTCGATCTTGATAGCAGTCTGCCCTACCGTCTAGGGTTTCGAGACAGCTAACCCGGAAAACACTTCAAGTTCTTGATGGAGTCCTTAACTGCTCCCCTCACGTCTTTTATTTTCCAACAGTACAGGAATGGATTCAGCGTGGAGTTCAACAAAAGAAAGGTAATCGTTACAGCATGGGCTCGGTGAAGATTTGTTGAGTGTGACCCAAGCACGCCACGCAAGCCTGTTACAACAGCAAATGGTAGATAACAAACAAGTAAAGTCATTTGTACCCACAAAGCACTGGACACGGTCTTTCTGTATCGTGCTATATTCAGTGGAATTCGTGCTCCATTTGGTTTTCCTTGGGACGTATCAGACTTTACTTGAGCTTTGTGACGGTGAAGGGTAAGATAAATCTTTATGTAGCAAAATATGGAGGTTACTAGACATAATAGCATTATTATGGAAGCAATCGTTTCAGCTATGCGACGCTTGTAGAGCATTGCTATTGAAAAGCCAGTGCTAAGAAGCCAAAAAAAGATCACAAGGACCCATACTCGCCTCAAAGTTACCACTTGCCTGTATCTTAGCCTCAATATCAGGGCGAGAAGTCTGTCTACACTTATTGCCGATATTGTTAACAAAGATACTCCGGAGAAAATGAAGCCTATTGTATTTGAAAGTATGGTAGAATAGTAGCAAAGTTTGGAATGTTCTGGAGCGAAAATAAAGGTTACAAAAAGAGGATGTGAAATTAGGCCCACGCAGAAATCTGTGCTTGCGAGGCAACCAAAGAGAAGTTTTGATGGCGGATGAAGGGAAGAGACTTTTTGAAGCGCAACAAAAATCAGAACATTCCCCATTAAAGCAAGGATGGAAAGGAGAATATTCAATGCTGAAATAATTGTTCGATGTGTTTCCTTTAGGCTCTCCAAACAACGGAACTCTTGAATTGTCGTGCAATTTCCAATTTCAGTGAAATTCGGCATCATAATTATTCCCTTTTTTCTGTTATCAAAAACTTCTTATCTCCAGAGTCTTTTTCGAAGATTCCTACTTTAGATGACACAGTCTCATCTGCCTTTCCTGAAAACAACAAAAAAAACAAAACAAAACAAAAAAGTTTAAAGTTAAGTGCAGAAAGTAGCTTTCCTAGACAACTAACATTGAGCAGCCCTTAGTGAACGACCCAGGCATTTGCATCTCACTTCTTATGTCACAGAATATGGACTCACGTATGTCAATATGCGAGTGATACTGAGTAAAAAGAAAGTAACCATTTCACTACGAGCAACAAACTATTCTTCAATCAGAACAGTGTCTTGGCGTTTCTATAATTCTGTTGTGGTTTCTGCCGTGGGCTAAAATTGCCATTTTTATCTGAGAGTTACAACTGCTTTTGCGCGTCGCTTAAAGAAAGACCAGTGAAGTTTGGAGAAGAAATTTGGAGAAAAATGATTCCTATGAGTTCGTTGTCAAGACAGAACACCTGCCACTTGGATAAAATGAGGTAAGAAACCCGGGCCGAACAAAACGAGTAAAGAGGAAGGATTGTTCCATGAAAACAACAAGACGGAACTCACCGCTAGCGACAAAGGCCCATCGTTCCACCAACCTATGGCCTCCAAAAGATTCTAAGTATAGTACTTGGGTAAAAGCTCACCTTACTGAGTTTCTAACAGTTTTCTCGTTTTCTTTCGGATTGGCGGTTGATCGATTTTAGTTGCTAGTTTCGCATTCGTTTTTTTTCCCCTTTCGCTGAAGAGAGTACTTTGTTGCTATTCAGTTTTCTTGTGCCGGAAGCCTTTCTTTTGTATCTCAATTTTCCGTCATCGCAAATCAATATGAATGCAAAATAGTATTTTCCATCAAATTGCAATGGGTTATTTTTACTGCCTATCTTGTTCCAAGCTTGTGTTTCATTGGCCGACAGCATGACAGCGTCGATATTTTTTTTGATAAGGTGTGGTAAGCTTGCAAAAGTGTATGAGACAAAAACTCGGGCTTCAGTTTTGAATCAATATAATAGGGTATATTTCACTAAAATTGACCAAAATGTTCCTCGATTATCAATTCGCCGAAGTGTTTTGTTTTTGATATTTCAAATATGTCCTTACTTAGGCCTTTTCATGTCGCGAAGATCGGCCAAATAATATTATATCCGTCTAATTTAATATATCTTCTCTCATTAACCAGAAGGAATATCGAAAAAGCCTCACGCACTTTTTTTAGTCCTTCATCGGCTGATGGGCAAGATGCAGCTTGTTTTATCGTAAGTGCCAACGCGAATCCAGGCAACCGAGTTCAGCAACCACTGTCAGTTTTGCGTTTGAAGGCTTGCGCCCACTATCAATAACTGAAATCTTCAAAATAGTTATTTCTTCTGATTCTTCATTTGATTGGCTTTACGGTGATATATATTCTTGTATAGTTTTGTTAAAAGTGATACGAGTACAAGACCTTTCTCAAAAGACCCCTTCTGAAGGTCTACGGTAACCTTAAGATTAAGATGCAAAACTTTATTTTCCCAAACTTCGTGTTTGCTAACAGTATTTTGCTGCTCCTAGTCGTTTTTAGCGACTCTACGTCGTACAGTATTATCATACAGAAGATGAAATCTTGAGTGAGTCGACATACATTATTGTTGTAGTTACCTTTTTTTCTTGATCCAGTTAACAGAGCTCTTCAACTGAACTTGGAGGCTGCTAAAGAATAATTTTCAAAATAAGATGAACACAGCAAACAAACATAATTGAAACATGTACATGTAAGTTTTTTTTCCGACAAATTCAGGCTGTAGCAGGCAAAGAGAGTCCACAATGTACCACATTTCCATTCTGTTTTTTCAACTGCCTACCTGAGCGATGGGTACAAAATAAAGTGATCTGATCTTCTGGAGGCCTCTTTCAGTAAAATACAGTCTTCTCAACTTTGAGGAATATGAAAATTTCACAAATGCTGCTTATGATTAAACTTCAGTAGCTGAAAGCGTTTCAATTTACGTTGATCCCTGTCGCTTGAAGTAAGATTAATTGTCATAATTTGATGTTCGATTTTCGTGGGCTAAAAAGAATTAACATATATGTTGACCAATGGCTCTTTTTTGATTACTGAAAAAGACGTCCCCAATGTCAAGTTCCTGAGGTACTGATAAAAACAAAACTCCGAGTAGAGAGCGTATAAACTTTCACTAACAGGAAATCGAACTCGCGGCCCTTGGTGGTCCTGATTACTTTAGGTTGAGACATTTTCGTCGACATTTCCGTGGATCTATCTCATGCGGCTTTAGACCAATGTCATCAAATGTCAGCTTGATGATTCCATTTCCGTAAAGAGTCATCAACGAACTTTGAGCTAATAAATATATCACCTGCGTTATCATTTACATGCAACTATTCAGTCCAATTAAAACTATCTGTTTCGGGCAAAGATATTTGTAAGACATAGTTTCTTTGCAAAGTCGAGGAGAGAGGAAAATTGCTGTACAGGGATGACATAAAGAAAGTCATCTCTATCACCGCCAGACAAACATGAAGCCACTGGTAGTCTAGCTGTTTTAATTAAATTTTCTAAAATTGTTTTCCAAAGTATTCATTTGAAGCACTACTTGAAATTCAAATTCAGATTCAGTTTCATCCCTCAGTTCATTTTACTGTGTATATTTTTATCACGATGAGACTGGTACACAGATAATAACCCTATGTCACAGCAATGAAGCACCTGCTGGTGAGGAAAATGAGAGTCCATATAACTTGCATTGATACTTTCCAACCAACCAGAAGGCAGTAAGGAAACTACAGCTTCTTACAGCTATTTGCTTACTGTGTACTGCCAGACCCCATAGTTAAGAAAACCTGGCATCGAATACAGTTATTCAACTTGTTACAGATTTTAATTGAATCTTTTTAACGGCTACGCACAACTTCTGAAAGTCTGGATATGCTTGGCGGGATTTTAATTATCGGTTAAATTTTAGGTGATAATATAGGGGCGCTTTCCATTTGACCAAACATTCCGGTGTGAATTTCCGGAAATTTTCTGGGGCGAATGGAACAGAATTTTCCAGAGTGGTAAACGAGCCGCGCAGGTTTGTTCGCTTTTCAGTGGAATTTTTCAATGACTTCGAGGCTTAAATCGCAAATATAGAAGTAAACGGAACACTGATAAGTCGAAATGTGACTTTGTACAGAACACAAAAGCGCCAAAAAATCGTAATTGCTGAAGGGACTACATTTAGAGGACGTTACTCTCTTGAACAGAACAGTAATAGCAGATAATTACTTGGTATTTCTAAAATAAATCGCAAATAGTACATAAAAGTTTAGTTGTGTGTTCTTTTTGTTTGCTAGGGAGAAAAATAGTCTTCAGGGCTTTTACAGATATTGACAACTGAATGAAACAAACAATGGACGATCTTATCCTGCTTCCATATTAACAGAATCGCGAGGGAAAAGTGAATGATAGTAAATACGGAGGATTGTAAATATTGATGTAATTAACAAACACCATGCCGAGTCTCACCAACTAAAAGAAATAAGTGGAAAATATTTTTTATTACTGCTTTACGTTTATATCCAACCCCAGCTATCTTTTCTCAGAGTATAGCCTTTATCTTCTTTTGTATACAGGACAAGTAATATTTTCGACGTCCACGTAGGGGCCAAACCACCCCCCAAATGTTTCGTCAGTTCTTGGGTATTTCACATTATTTCACATTACTTAAAAAGTATTGACTGTTTCTACACCAAA
>Ga0126339_10003718_pt1 | contig 11152 bp, 6 predicted proteins | sample OrbTmetagenome_2_FD_92532 | JGI IMG/M metagenome (GOLD analysis project Ga0126339, IMG submission 92532) | Coral microbial communities from Petempiche,Puerto Morelos, Mexico - Orbicella T R C metagenome | ecosystem: Host-associated > Invertebrates > Cnidaria > Coral | place: Petempiche,Puerto...
AAAGGAGCTACTATACGTCACACGGTAAAGGAGCTACTATACGTCACACGGTAAAGGAGCTACTATACGTCACACGGCAAAGGAGCTACTATACGTCACACGGTAAAGGAGCTACTATACGTCACACGGTAAAGGAGCTACTATACGTCACAGTCTGCGCATCTTCAATAGTTTAGCCTAAAGTTTTCAAGTTCGTTGTTTGTATCCATGTCAATCTTCTCCATTCTTAACCATCCCTCTCCCTTTATGATTTTTAAAATTTAAATATCTCTTTACTGTTTTCTGTCTTAGTAAACTATTATTTTCAGGTTTTCTTCAATTTATAGGTGATTTTGTACGAGGCCAAAATTACTCAAAATACCGTGACTATCAGTATAAGCTGCTTACCAAGAGAAGTCAATGAATCCTGTGTTCCCAGGCCATTGAGTTGTTTGGATTTTTTAGTGGGCATGCTCCATGGAAGGCTGCCTATTTTCAGCCCGGCAGCAGCCAGAGCACTTGAACTTGGGTCAGTTGTTACATTGGGACTTCCTAATGGCGATCTGGTTTTGGGATTTTTCTTGGTCTTGCGATGGAGCCACGGGTCTGAAAAAAGAGGTTAGTCTTTTATTTAGAGGGTACCATGTAAACTAAAATCATCTGGTTTGAACCTAAAAGAGTTAATTAGCCAGTCATATTTTCATATTTTTTCATTTCTTCGCGGTATATAAAGCGTTTCTTGTGTCAATTGGATTTGACATACAGCAAAAGTCTTTGAGTTATATGATTATTTTAAATATTCCAGTCAGAAAAAGACAATGTTAAGTAATTAGAATGCGTCACAAAATTTGGCATTCAGTTCAACTGTCCCTGTATCACACATTCTGTGTACAAAATATTTGAAAGACAAATTGCAGATGTTCACCTTCATCTTCTGATCCTGACATTCCAAAGGGATTGAAGTCATCCTCATCTTCTGCCACTGTACTGTTACCAGAATCTGCTCCCTCATCATTACCACTTGGTTTGTTCAACTTGGACAGCTCGTTCTCTGTGCTATTCTTCTCACTGTCATCAGAGTCACTGTCAGAACCACTGCTCACTGAATGAAATGAGGCGCACACACTATTAGCACAGCATGTAAACATGCTAGGTCATGCTAGGTCAGGGTAAAGCTGGGTAACAAAACACAAAACCCACACATCATAGCAAAGGCTTTAATCTGATTAAACCTACAGTTATAGATCCTCGCAAGAGCAGTCTTGACTTTCTTGGGTTTTGGAGCCTTGGGAGCTGAAGAATACAATAACGATGAGCTTGCAAATATCATCAATTAAACAAATTGAAGAACTTTAAAGTAATCAATGGTATGTATCTATGGTACAGCTGTATTGGTCAAGTTATACACATAGTTCTCTCGGGGCTTTTAAGGCCACAAGGGACTCCTGGTTGTATTCGCTTTAAGTATGCTAATGTCTGAATTCACACTTGTATCCTCTTCTCAGTGGAAGAACTGTCAGACACTGAGTATATTTCGCCCTGTAGCATGAGCATATTTAGAGAAAGCACTAGAACCAGTAATGAAAATGTGTGACATGCTTGTGCACTAGCTAAGCAGTTGGCTGATCAGAATGATTTGTAAATTGGGCAAAGAAATGTTACATTGATGCAGAACTATAATTAAGAATCTTATGAGGTGTAGCCTTGTCAAAGGCTCAATACGAGTATTGTAGCATCACCACATTATGGCCATACAGTCATCACAGACAGTGGTGAGCTGAAGTGCTTTTAAAATTATTGTTGAAAAATAACTCAATGCAGATGTTATCTATCCAGCCAGAGAGCAGTTCCCCCTGCCCTTCTTCCCCAATTTGCACCTGTTACACAGGCTAGCTATTTTATAGAATAACTTTACTTATCTTTTTAAATTTTACTTTCTACAAGGCCACACAAGCTTGTAGCTTTCACTCTCACCGTTTGTAAATAAAGTTTATTGTATTGTATTGTAGCTGGGAAGAACAACTGACTGACCTTGCTGTCTCCTCTTTTTGGGGGTACCCGGTCTTGAAGCAGGAGATGATCTGCCAAGTATTTTGTCTCTGGAATCATTATTAGCAGCAAATAGATCAGCAATCTTTCTTCTGTCTGTCACTGGGAACTGCTTTTCAATTAAAGCTTGTAACACACCCCTGGAACAGAATGAATGTACAGCGGGTTCAATACAATGCACATCATATTAGATGTTCTTGTGTGTCGTACCGCTGTATATTTTTATGAGTTGTGCCGTATTTTGATGAGCCTGAAGGGCATACAGTAATGCCGCAAATTAAAACATCTAATAAGAGATTTATTATCCAACTGCCATAGTCAATCAATTTTTCATCGAAAGAGGGAGAGTGTGACAGACACAGTTTTGCATGATGCACACTGACCTGCCAAGCAGGTTTTCTACAGTACAAATAACTAGCTACACAATATCACTATACATTTGTACTCTTTTTGAGAGTGATTTTTGGGAGTTACTTAATCTTTACATGCTGATGAACTTACTTAGCAGTGGAAACAAAGTCAGTTAATTCTCCCCCTGCTTCTTCAAGCTGCTCCAGTGTTCTAGCTTCTCCTGTTGACTGCAGACCTACAATAATACACTAACAAAGAAATGCAGTATTTGAAACGTCTGTTGAGCTAAAAAGTATCTAAATTATATCAGGGAAGGATCTTTTTTAAGTTTTATCTTTGAAGTCTGGAAACTAAGAAGATCATGAAAAATAGATGTGCAAGCAGTATAATGTGTTGCCTGTGTATATTACTGGGTTGGAAACTAAATTCTGACAGCAATCACCACTCGGGTCAGTGACTCTCAAATTCTACTCATGGATCCGGTGTAATTTTTACTCATCCAGAAAGATGCCTCCCCACCCAAAACAAATCTCCGCAAGTTCCAAAGCTCTCTTCTCTTGAATGGGGGCATTAGTTTATTTTTTGTGGTAGCTTTTGAAATTGCTGAATTTTTGAGTTGCGACCTACTATTTGTTTTTGCTGTGTTTCAACCTCCAAGCAGCTAGCTGGATTGAAAAGCTACATGTATCAGTGGGAGGGTCACCACAATGGCAATGACTGCCAAAAACAAGTTTAGGTTAGCCATACTGTGCTTCCAGCTGGTCAACTATTTGAGAACTATAACTCTTGAAATATATGGTTACCTGTGGCAAAATGATGTACCCAGCTACCTAATACTGCCCTTTATTTTTACCCTAAGAGCACTTTCTTGCTCTGATAGTGGAGGGGGGGTGGGGGGGGGATTTCTATCCTTCAGGTATACAAGAAATATCCACAGGAAAGGCTGGTGAGGTGGGAAGTGGGCTCCTTAACAAGACTAGTTTTTGTCCAAGAACCCCTCCCTCGCTAAAAATCAAGCCTGGAAGCCTACAAGCCAGGGTGAGCTCCTTACTTCTGAAACAAGGAGCCTGAAGGGCTTCTTAAACATAATGTCGGCAACAGCTTTGTTGACCCAATATCTTCCCATGTTTTCAGCAGCCGTCAGATGAAAGAATTTGCTGGGTTCAATTCAAAAATAAAAAATGTTTTCCCTGTGGATCAACAGTCCCTTTCTAATGTACTTGCAGCCCAAAAACACAACAACAACAACAACAATGACCATAAAAATAACATAGATAATCTTGAAAATGACCTGAAAATAATTTGGTGTCCCATTCAACAGATGAGAGATCCAGTATTTTTTTTTTTAATTTTACCTGAGTGTTCACTTGCAATAAGACAGTTGTTTATCCTTTTGTTTTTAATTTTGCCTTTCCATAGCAGCTTTTTCTTTGTTTACAATTCAAGTTGTGAATAATTACGGTGTACTAAACATTATTATTAACAATTAGTGGAGAGAAGAGTTTATTTGATCCCAACAAAGTACATTATTTTAATCATGAAAGTAAAAAAAAAAACACTTACTTTTCCATTATCAATGGCATCTTTAGCAATACTAACAACACTGCTCACTTTAGATGCAATACACAAGTATTTGAAAAATCTCTGCAATAGAAGTCAGAGAATGCCCACTTAGTTCACACCACTTAAATTACCTGCATGTTATGCTCTCTTTATATATACATGTATCATTGTTAAGAATGGCCATTTGCAAAACAGCTAATATTATCTAGCCTTATAAAACATTCTAAACTTCACAATAAAAACCTACAGCAACTTATTATAGAAACCAAAACTTTCTGTATATTCAGTTGATTATTTTTCCTTTGCTGTCATTTTCTTTATCAAAGATCTAATAAGCAGGGCTGACACCTTGACAATGGTTTTTTTGCTGTTATCAGTAGGTCTTAAACATAGACCTGCAAACTGCAGATAATACTGGTCTACATGTCACCACAAAATGTACAATGTAGGTACTCATGTGATGAACGCAATAGAACTGAACCGTGTGATCTGTGAACCGTGGCTAAACCAAATCACAGGCAGAATACGATTCCGTGGCATGCACTTACTGATGTTATTGTAATTGAGTTACTAGTATGGAGACATGTACTAACCCAATACCTTTTATCCATGTATAACTAGTAAATACTTACTTGATGAGCAGACCAAAACTGACCCCATATGGTCTTCCTCACTCTACCATCAGCCTCCATTAAATCTGCAGCTTTCTCAAACTTCTCTCTAGCTTCTCTCCACTATTAGTTTTAAGAGAATGAAAGCAGCAGTTTGGAATTTGAAAATTTGGAAAAATCTTCCAATCCATGTCAAAGAACTTCCAGTATTCATTTTTTCAACAAATACAACTAGCCAAATAATAATTCTTTACCATACATGTACTTTAGAGTTACACCCAAATAGAGAATAATGTAACAAAACTATTTTTATATTATTTTATTATGGTTACCGTAATAGTAAAATACTCTTTGTAAAAATCTACCAAATCATTTGAAAAGTGGCTAAAGAACAAAGAACCATACAACAAATGTTGTAGAAAATAAATAAAAAATTGTTAAATTGTTGCTATCAAACATTTTGGACAATGAACTTGACTTGTGCTCACTTGACTTGTGTTCACTTATGCTCAGATTTTCCAGTTGACAAGGCAAAGAATCATAAAGTCAGAGCTAAAATATCCCCAAGCTGCACTTAACATAATAACAGGAAACAAGGGGATATCACTTACAAGTTTGACTGATTCATCATACATGTCAGTGAAGTCTTTACTCAGAGGCAATTCTTTGATGTCAAATGTCACTCCAGCAAAGCTAAGTTGACGTGTCATGTACATGCCACGGAGCTGACCAAAATCAATAAAAATTTACTTGAAAAGTAAAGGTAAAATTAACTTCTATCACAAACCATCTTAGAAATTTGTTTAAATACTGTTTAAATAGCAACCAAAAGATCACATCCAGATCAGGAATATCTCAGTTGGCTCATGTACAGTTAGTATTATTACATCTATGCTGAGCATGTTTACTTAGGGATGGACTATTAATTTTTTTAAGAGGGGTGTGGGCAATTTTTTGAGGCATTGAATTTTTCCTTTAGGTTGTGCATGATTTTTTTTTTGCTGGCACTCACTTGTGCAAGAATTTTTCTATCCTCAAAAATAGGACCTGGATAGTAGAAAGGGCTTACTTGATTCTTTTTTTCCCATGGCTCCCCTTGCACGGTTGTTTTTTCAGCAGTTTTTGTTGTGCAGGAATTTTGTTTGAAAATTGCCCATCCCCTTGTTGTCAGTAATACTAGATATATGCACTATGTGTAAGCCACTCAGAATAATTAAGCTTTCACTGCGTGCAGAATGTGTGAACTGCTAGGAATATTTAAGCCAGTAATTATTATTCACTTTCAGTAGAGCTTAAATTAATGTCATTTGATTTATATGCAGTTTTGTGTCAGTCACTCTGCACTTGGAAAATAAAGATAATGGTCCGTTCCTAACTAAAGGTGGTTCATGAACCTACCACATCCTTTTCGTCTTATGCTCACTATGGTTATTGGGAGAATTCTAGTAGTACACTACTACAAATATTGCAATCTGATTGGCTGAGCTATTGCACACTATCACCCATTACTGTGCAATGACATTGGAGAGAAAAAAATGGAGAGGTTTTTCTTTTTTCAAATTTAGACAGAACATGAAGAAATATTACTGGATAATTATATTCCGTAGAAGACTAAAATAAGACATTAGCAGCTCATAGACTATTTGAAAACTCAAAATTGTTCTACAAAATGCATGAGCATGTGTACAAAACTGCAAATTTCAAATGACAGTTCAGAATGCATAACTATGCTAAATTGTCAAGTTTAATACTACATAGAGAAATAAATGGAAATTGTAGTAATAGTTCATTTTACACTCAGCCTCATCAACTATCATCCCATAGAAATCTAATAATAATTATTGTTGTTGTTCATTACATTGAGTGTGAGTAATCATGAGCATGAGTGTTTAGAAAATAGTGAAGGTTAAAGCTATGTTTAGAAGTCTAGCAGTGAACTTCAGTTTCCTCAATACTATTATTTTGAAAATGTTTTACAAACTAATGTACAAAAATATTATAAAAATGAAAATATCACCTTCATGTCCATGGCTACAATTTCCATTGCCCCAACTCCTCTAGAGACGAAAGCAAAAATTATTACAATGATGTACTATTTGTATTTACAAACACTAACAATGATAATGTTCACAACAACAGTTACACAAGCAATAAAGCAGCAGTCATTAAGGAGCTCAACGTTTGTTGTCAAATAACTACAGCTTAGCTTATTTTGTGCAGTAAACAAAGCAATCCTGTAGACTAATGTAATGTAGATCTAATTGTAAAACTGTCTTTAATACTACTAACTCCATATTGAAAACACTAAGTGCAGAAACCTGCAAACAAAATTAATTGTGGCGAGTTAATCTTTCCTCTACAAACAACATCTGTTTGATCATATAATTTCACATTCAGCAGGACATATGACCATGTTAATCAAGCACGCTAATGTCAACAAAGCTCCCTACAAAGGCTAAACAAGTTTTATCTTGAGATCGCAAGGATGGAAATAGATAAAAGATTACACTAAGGAGATCCCAAATTTCTGCATTACAGAAAATGCTGAAGATGAAGTGTTTGCCTGCAGTGGTTCATGGTTGACTTTGGTCCTTTAAGTCACTAACATGTAGGTAAACTGTTGACTAGCATTACAGTAAGTTCACTTGTGACCAAAAAGGTAACGACTAAGAAGTGCAAATGTGATAATGGAGTTGAAGTCTTAACTAATACTGAAACAGTGGTTTACCTTCTTTCAACAGCTTGAATGAAATCACTAAACTCTCTAAAAGGTGTTCCTGGTCCCCATATTCCAAGTCGAGACATATAGGCCATGTTCTTAGGCTCAGAAGCACCTATATGTCACAAATGAACTGTTAGAACTAGCATTAGTTTGTCTTGTAAAATTACCAGACTGGTGATATGACACATGCATTAACTTTATTATTTCCATTTTTTAGGCTTGCTCCAAGGGTTTTGGTAGCTAAATCAGTTTGCTGTGATTGTAAAACAACTAGTAGTACCATTACTTCCTCTGGAATAGCAGTTCAGCATTGTATCCCCTTAGGATTTCATCAAGTTTTATGACAATATTGTAACAGCTGCCTCAACAAACCTGCTTATACATCCACATACAGATGGAGAGAGACATTGTTACTGTTGTGTCTTGCCTAAAAGGTGACTCCAAGGATGTACGTCTAATCCCAAGTATATAGCCAATTGAGTATATAGCCAATTTATATTCTCAGCTCATTCTCCTGGTTACAAGGCCATGCAATGGGGTTCTGGAAAAGGTCTACCAGATTTCAACTCCACAGTATACATGTAAGCCCCACAAAAACAGATGTTACAAAAGACATGATACTTCAAATCAGCCTAGAAAGAATAACAAGACCCAGCTGGCCAGCCTGAATTGAGTTGACAAAGACAGTATGGATATTCCCATGGTCCACACTAAAAGCAGTTTTAACTTTAAACTTTATCCAAATTTTGTAATATATGGCAATGCTCTTCCTACCTGTTGCACTACAATAAATTACCCTAGCCTTGGGTAGTTTCTTCTGAAGGTCTAAGACGGTTAGTCCAGTCTTGGTGGGCTTTGAAGAACCACTTGGAACTAAGTTTTTGGCCTTGTGGCACTCATCTAACACTATCTGATGCAAAAATCAAGGGAACTGTATAGCAAACTATTTCATCTACAACATGTCTGTGGCTTCAATACATAAGATGCAAGCAGCCTGCTCTGCAGACATAACAGTCATGTAGTTCCAAAATAACTTATTTTATTTTATCTCAGCTCATGAGCAGGCGGAATTCAACAAACCCCACAATCTAATTGGTTCCGAGAGGGGGCAGAATTTTCCCATCCGGCCTGCCACAACTAGCAGAAACAGTCATGTTGATCTATTTTGGTGAACGAATTAGTGGTAATCGTCAATCTTTTACCCTTCTTATACTTCCTTTGACAATTAATCAACGCAAGTTTATTCCTATTCACCTTTAAATGGCAAGGAAAGTCACTGTAAGAAAATTCAATTGAGTTTTTTGAAGTTGTTAAAGTTTATTCGGCTGTTTGTGGCTCGGCGTTGTAATGGTGTGTAATCCTGTGTTTCTCTCTCTGTACAATTTTAAGTAAAAAATAAGTCAATTTCAGTCAAGTTTACCTCTCTGATCATTGCTGTATTTGAGAGAATTTCTGTTGAATACACTCAGTGAATTTCCTTGCTTTCTGCTATTCTGATTTCAAGTGATTTTCAACAACTGACAGAGATTGTTTTTGTAGTACAACTTCAAACTTTGCACAAAATTTCACACTGAAAAAACACTTTTGCAGGGCTTAACTGCTGAACTGGTGAAATAAATCTGTTCTTTAATATATCTTTCTTTTTTATTGTCTAGTATCTGAGTTACTCACTCAGTGTAAAGATTATTTTATGAATGGTTTGTAGATGGCTGGCTTAGGGTCAGTCCTTATAGTGAAAAACTGTGACCTTGGGCTTGAAAATGTTGCCCTAGGCCTGCGGACATGGGCAGACCGGTCACAGTTTTTCACTATACGGACCTCCCAGCTGGCCAATAACATATACTGATTTCATTCAATTTGAGAATAGAAAATGTTTTTAAAAAAATTAATATCCATGATAGCTGAACATTAAGCAGCAAGGCTGCCACCCAAACATGAAAAGTTAGTCACCACCAAATAAAATCCAGCCACATTGACAACCCCACAAGGCTGATTTATTGTGCTTTTAGTGGCCTACAGTTGTTGAGTTTACCGCTTTTATCCAAGGCTAAGCAAATTAACTTGTATTTTTGAGTACTGAAAGAGTTACTCAACACCTAGCAGGAAAAAGAAGTTTTATTTACCATGAAAACAGTCAAAGTTTGTTAACAATGACAGCTTTCCTCCTAGGTAGACAGTCTTTTGACTTACAAGGTACTCTTTCTGCCTAAATTAATATTCCAGTTCAGTGGGTACAACAGGCTAGTTACAACAGGCTAGTTTCTTTGGAGATACACTAATTATGCCGCCTTACAGCTCCTCGTCCACCGCCCACCCTCCCATGCCCTCACTGCCCTTGCAAATCCTATGCAAGGATTGGCCTGCTAAGCCACCTCCGAGGCCATCAAAGCAAGAGGAGACCATACTGTTAGAAGAGATTGATGCTTGGACATGAGCCAACGGCGATGACAACACTAATTATGATATATACCAGGTCATAATGTCCAGCTTAATCACAACAATTTCATAACATTACAATATGGTCATGTACTAAAGGATACAACACCATCAAAGTCAGAACCACACCACCTCAGTAGCTGGCTCAATCTTGTGCTGTACTTGCCAGAGTTTTGACTCTCTCCAATTAGTGATGAGTATGTAGCAAATATCACACCCTTCTTCACTCCACCATTTACTTTGGATGAAAATTTGGCATCATATTTGAACTTATATGAAAATGAATAAGAAATAATAGATATTAATAAAAGACTACATAAACTGAGTTACAGACTTTCTATCCTTTGTTTATGTGGTCATACAACTAGGTACCCATGTGAGGTTATTTCAGTATCTTCAGTATTAAACTGCTCTAAAATGAAAGAAGAATTCTGATTGGTTCCCTGAGCCACCAGAGCTTTTTTCTTCTTTTGAGGGTGGCGACCAATCCGACAAAAGAGAATTGAGCAAATTACATTTTGGCAAGTTCCACAAGCAGTAACTGATTCTTCTGTCTCCAATAAGTTGTATGCCTTGTGAAATCCAATATGTAATGTATATTCTGTAAGCAAGCAAAACTTAAACCTTGCCGGAAAAAACGGAGAAAGTATACATATCATACTTAAATACACCTTAAGATGTTGAATAATGTACAAGGACAGGTTGAGGAGGTATAACTCAAATATTCACCTTGTTAAGTGAGTGTACATGAATATGACAGCCAATGTCCTTTAGATCCCTATCAAAGAGATAACAGTCCACAAAACTGATAAAATTAAAATTGATTGGCAGACTAACTGACTGGCTGACCAACCCACCAACCAACCGACTGACCGGCCGGCCGGTCAATCGGTCGGTCGGCAGGCCGGTCAGTCGGTCGGTCAGTCAGTCAGTTAGTCTGCCAATCAATTTTAATGCCGGTCTGACAGACCGACTGACCAACCCAGGGACTGACCCCGACCGACCAACTGTCGAGATTCACAAACAGTAGCCTATAAATGGAAGTAAATTTTATTTGTTTTTTTGTTTTTTTTTAAATTTCTCCACTCGATGACATGAATACAATATTGATGTGAAGTTTATATGAAATAATTCATATATGAACTGCGGTTGTAGATGAAAGTGAAGAATGATCATCGCAGTAAATTTTCCAATTTAAGCAATTGGAAATAAGAAGCCTGAAAAAATCAGGGCTTCAATGGGATTCGAACCCATGACCTCCGCACTACCGGTGCGATGCTCTACCAACGGTATGATATGAACTCAATAAATTGACCTTGCTCCCAATGTGTGGCTTCATAGCTCAGTTGGTAGAGCATCGCACCGGTATCGCGGAGGTCACGGGTTCGAATCCCATTGAAGCCCTGATTTTTTCAGGCTTCTTCTTTCCAATTGCTTAAAT
>Ga0126339_10003719_pt1 | contig 11152 bp, 5 predicted proteins | sample OrbTmetagenome_2_FD_92532 | JGI IMG/M metagenome (GOLD analysis project Ga0126339, IMG submission 92532) | Coral microbial communities from Petempiche,Puerto Morelos, Mexico - Orbicella T R C metagenome | ecosystem: Host-associated > Invertebrates > Cnidaria > Coral | place: Petempiche,Puerto...
GGAACTAGACGCCATCTTTGTTTTGTACTTTGTCCGATAAATTTGAGTCCGCTAACAAACACATCCGATCTACAAAATACAAAATCGACATGCAAATCGACATAAGCTCGAGCGATCGATGTTTGTTGAAATTAGACCGAGTACTTGACGAGCGATTCCTCCAAAAGAATCGCACCATTAATATAAGTCATCAATGGTCATTGCTCGAGCTCGACCACTGGCCTTCTACGGAATGGAGCTCGAGTGGTTCGAAAGAGCTAGATGAAGTCAAGGCGAAAATTAGTTGCCTCAAGTTTGAATAAACGCAGCTTAGTATGAACTTTCTTAATCTAGATGGACTAGTATAAGAAATGATCTTCTTTTCTTATGGATGTTGAGGTAGCTGATATAAATCTCTGTGTTATCCACCATGAACTTATTAGCTCACGAGATCACCCTTGGAGAGCGTTCCTCCTCATTAGATCATCTGGGCGTTTTAACTTATCACACTAATCACGCTTGAACAAACTAAGAATCAGATTGGTTTTCACATGATTCATCAAAATATCGCTAACAAGTTTACCACGCTAATATTGTACCCTCGTGGGTAGAATGAGAATTTATAGAATCTGAAACAAAACTTCTTAGCTACGTAGATAGATTAGTATATATATTCGCTCTTAGGAACATCATCGAGCAATGAATCAAGTGGAACACCCATTTGTACATCCAATTTCATCGACTTCCTGAAAGTTTTTAACCGCGTGCATAGCGACACCCTGTGGAAGATTCCCCAAAGATAGTCACACTCATGGAGTTGTATTACCAAGAGTTTCAGTCCAGTGTCACTGTAGATGAAAACCTGTCAGATTGGTTCTCTGTGGAGGGATTTGCTATGTCTATTAATTTATTATTTTCCCCGTTCCTTTGTGGTTCCTCGCCTGTTCCCAAAGTTGACCAATTTTGTAAATATTGGGGCCAACTCGAAAGCTGTATGGTTTAGTTGGCCCCCATAATATTTATCAACCGAAAAGGTACATTGTAAACATAAAAAAGCTGAAATTTTATTTGTAAATGTAAATTGTGAAGAAATAAAGTTTGCTAAGTATGTGAACTTCCGTCTTATTCGGATCTTCACTCCAAACAAGGTTCGCGAAATTTCGACAAAACTTTTTCCATAAAATGTTGATGAGCCTGGCGATTTCAAGCCAAGGGTAAGACGTTAAAAAATTATTTTAAAAACTTCCTGGTAGACCTAGGGGACCTCATTCCCCTTCCTAAAACTGCCAACGACTAAAATGTTACTGCTAAACGAAATCCTTTATATAAATTTCTCTTAGGGTATCAATATATAGTCACGTCCCGATATGCACCAATAACTTTTCAAATCAAAGATTACAAGAATTGTATTGCAATCAATTATAAGAAATACAAAAAAGGATCATAAATTATGTCAGTGTGTTCGACTGTCTTCACTCATGAATAGTTTTTCCTAATACGGTCGCGGAGCGATCGTGTTAATTTATGTTTTGCCTACGGTATTGCTTTAAAAGCGACTTTACAAAAGTAATACTTACAGTGTACATTTAGACGTAATACTACTACACTTGCATCTCGACATTACGTACATTACACCATCCATTGACAAATTAATTTATGCATCAGTTTCAACTTGCTTATGATTTTATCCTGATGAGAAAAGTTACATACAATTTTTTCAATATTATAGGGAAACTTAAGGTACGCCAGCAATATTGCGTAATCTAACCTAACCCAAACCCCGAAAGCATTTTACATTTTCATATGAAAAACGTAACTAATAAAATAATAGAATTAATCGCATTTTTACGAGGCACACAGTTTGAATAGCCCGAGAGAAAATTCTATTTCAATTACTGTCACCTCCCAAATCCAATTAGTGAGGCGCTCCAGAAAGCGAATATCTGGTCACAATACCAAAACAGGTGCTCTATGGTTTCAGGTTTGTTATCACAAAAAAAAAGCGCTTATCGTGATCCTTAATGCCCATTTTCATTAACAACAGATTTCAGCCAAAAGTCTATGGAATATCTTATATTGAAAGCACCTTAGCTTACTTGCATCTGTGCATAAGAAAGGGATACTGAAATAGGTAGTTCAATCTCCGACCGGGGGCGGACCGGAAGATGTTTATTCCATTTAGGCTGCACCTTAGTTGGCTGTACGGCAACCGATTTTCGCAAGGTATGAAAAGTTAATCTGCGCACCGTTTTTGTTTTAAATGGTCCCTCTACGTTTTGATATTTGACCACAGGTGGTAGTTTACCAAACTCTCTCATCTCTGATTTCCATGACTTTGGGTTCACATAATACAATAGGCTTGTAAGGAGGTACACTTTAAATTATACTTATTAATCAATTTGGTTGGTAACATGAAAAAACCGGATTCATCTAAGAAGTCATTGACGTAGAGCAGATTATCTTATATACCACGACCCATAAAACACAGATTTATTCCACCATCGCTGTGACAAGAAGTCGCTGGCTTCTACAAGTTCACGAACATACTCTGCCAATGAATCAAAAAAATTCCTGCAGAAAGTATTTTCAACAAAATAGCTAGCCAAGACTGATAAACTTCTTTCCATTCAGGCCATCGGAAAACAAGAGCGTTTTCCTGTTTCCCTGATAATTTTACGTCCGATACTTTTTTATTCGAGGAAACTTTTAGAGCCTTAGCGAACGATCCAATATCGGTAATCCCATCTTCTATATCATTAATAAATGTTTCTTTGCTATTTTATCAGCTTTCCCACCCAAATAAAGGAGCAGAGGAGTGTTTTCAATACTTTAATTTTAGCAAAAAGTCATTTGGAGTAGGAAGTAAGGTTATTAGATGATTGAATTTAGATGCAGTTAATGACTTCATTACCGCCATTTTGCTTATAATACTTAGGGTTCAGGGTAACGGTTAAGTGGACTTGCTAACCCAGAATTAGCGGTGAGGTTTACTGTTTATCTTGTTTGTCCTTCAGTTTTGAGTTTTGAGTTTTAGCATCCACAACCATTATGTGCTTTTTTCTCCCTTATTTACCCAGTTAGCTTTTTATCCAATTTTCCACTTTGTTGACACTTATAATAAAGTTGCGTATACTCTGCTCTTTCCAGAGGAAGTTTGCACACGAGGAACGGATTCATCAAACTAAGTTCTGCTGTCCTACTTTTTCGGATATGTGATAAACAAATTATAACATGTTAAGAGACTTGCATCGTTTTATTCACTCGTTCAGTTCAATACCATGCGGCACACTAACTCGAAGACTTGTTCATACGCGATATGTCCCATATGGCATTTAAAACTCGTGGATAAAAACGATATCAGGCTCTCTGACATGTAATAATCTGTATTTATAGCCATCGTCGTTGGGAATTCCTCGATATCGAGTAAGATATCTACTTACATTTTGGTTGTGTTCATTTGATGAATTCGTTAATGACTGAGCAGTCCGATAACTGTGGGCACAATATAATACGTGGCCGATAATAAGTGTGTGTGCTAGATGTATTTTAGTTAAGTAGTTTTTGCCATTTTAAACCGTGACCACATGAACAGTAATTAGCTATTTTTCCTCCATAACCAAGGGCGATATACAGTATTATTTTCCACTTGAGACCACGTCTCACAAGACCGGAGCGAAAATTTCACTACAAAAATCGCATTTCAATTCCCATTGAAGATATGTGAACCGGCTTACCGCTTGCAACCAGTTTCAACTTTGTTTGAGTCTGCCCTTAATTAAAAACATTAAATAGCCTTATTGACGGCTTATTGAATTCGGTTTCTTGTATTTCCGGTCTTGTTAGATGGCGTCAACAGATGAAAAATAACCCAATATCACTTATTGATTAAACAGCGAATTGCAGAAACTTTGTTTTAGGTTCGCTGTAACTATTATTGTGACGACTGCATGTTTTATTTTTGCTATACATAGTCATCCGATGAGGATTCTTTCCCGAGGGCATTTCAAGCGAGGAATCGTTTTCAATGCAAGTTTTCATTGTGTATTATAATGTCAGTTCATCGGAATTGTAATACTACAAGCTTAGCCGAGTGAAGGCATCTCACAGTTAAGTACGAATAATCATAAGATATTATTTTGCAAGCAACAATGATGTTGAAATTTTGGCCATAAAAAAGTTCATATCAAACCTCTTTTTGGTGTGTGTGTCAGTTCTGTATTCTTATTCCACTATCGCTCACTCAAGAACATTGAAAATGAAAACTTTCTCACGTAACGATGAATATTATAGAAGATTACACATGTAATTCGTTCAAAGAGGGTCTTACAGGGGTATTCCTATGAAGAGTGGTAAGCTAATTTTATTTTCCGTGAAACGTGAAATTAAGAAATTATATCATTTTTCGTGATCCGTGACCTGTAGGTTTTGCGAGACCCGTGAAGAACTTGAATTACTAACCTATATTTGTGATTTAACCACTCTATTCTTCGTGATTTTGAGACGTAAGTCCCCCGAATGGTTAGAAAGTTATTTAGGTATGCAATTTGCAGTAAGGAGTCTTTACATTGCCTTTCACCATTTTGCTGTCTTCAAACGATCTTTCTAGCGTAAGAGCAGGTTATAAAAAAAAAAAGGTACTTTTCTTGCTTATTTTCGTGATTCGGGAAATTAAATTTTGGTATCCGTGATCCGTGATTCGCTATTTTTCCGCTCGTGAACCGTGCTGGAGACCCTCCTGTACGACCCTCTTTAAAATTAAAGTATCTAGTATCTTTCTGATTGTTTCTCTTAGTAATAGCGTGGTTGTCTAGTGACATACCTAAATATTGATCTCCAACCAAAATAAATCGTGATCGCATGAAGATTAATTTTTCGTCCACACCCAAGGCCAAAACTGCATTATTTTCCACTTGGGACCAAGTCTCATAGGATCTGAGCAAAAGACTAACTGAAAAATCACATTACAATTTCCATCAAAGATATGAGAAGCTAGGTATCCGTGGGTAACACAGCTGAATTTGTCTGGTTCTTCAAACTGTTTCAACTTTGTATGAGTCTGCAGGACACCACATTAAAAATTTTATCATCAGATTATTGCATTTTCTTATTTTATGTTTCCGCTCTTGAAAAATGACTGACTTAGTCTTCTTAAAGTCCTCGATACAACATCTTGTAGCCGGTTAAATAAACAACTGACTAGCGTATTTTGTTATTGTTGATTGAATGAAATATTACCCCAACATCAGCTGTTTAACAGCGAATTGAACAAAGTTTGTTCAGGTTTGCTGTAATAATTACTGCAGCGACAGTTTTTCTCGTCAGAGTCATCGCAATGAGGATTCTTTCCCGAGAGTTTTCCAAGCAAGGAATCGTTTCCAACGCAATCTTTCATTATGGATTGATGTTCATCGGAATCGTAATACTACAAGCTTGGCCGAATGAAGGCATTTCGCAGAGCAAAACTTCACAGTTAAGTACGTATTTTCATAAGATACCGTTTTGAAAGCAACAACGGTGTTGAAATTTTAGCCTTATAATTAAGGATATTATATGGCCGCTCGGAGATATACGAAATTTCTCTTCGAGTGTCTTCAAAATGAGAAGAGAAATTCCGTATCTCCAAGCGACCATGTAATTTTCTTTTTATGATATAAAACTATCATAATACATAACGACGTTTTTAGCGATTTTCCGAAGATTTCCCACCACTTTGCGAAAATTTCCGAAGATTCTCCGAAAGTAGTCCGAAGGCAAGACGAACGTTTCTGGAAATTTTACCAAAAGTTCCGAACATTTCCGAAGATTGCCGAAGATTGCCGGGGATGGATTGCCAATTACTTCCGAAGAACATCCGAAGATATTTCGATCATACACCAACACATTTAAGTGCTAAGGGACAAAAATGAGATCACGCGTGTGGATAAAAATGATATCCTAACATATAAGATGTCGGTTTTGATCTGCTACCACTCAAAATACAACTAAATATAACGAAAGTTTACATCAAACGCTTTTTTTCTGTCAGTTCTGTATCTTTTCTCAATCGCTCACTCAGAAACATTGTCCAGGTACACCCTTTTCAGGAAACGTTTAACATTAAAAATGATAATGTTTGTGCATGTTTTAAATTTAAGCATCGAAAAAATCATCCCTGATTAGGATATGTTTCTTTTTTACAACGGAAACTCGCCCTTTTTTACAGGCTTAATATCAAGAAGTACCCAACCGAAATGAAATCGACAAATTTCTCACGAGGAAATGTTCGTTGCAAAGCAAAGTGAACGCTGCTAACACACTGCAGCGTTACCCTGGTCTCAAAGACCATGGTTTCAAGTACTATCTTCAAAATTTAGAGTCATTGTTTTACGGCCTTTCCTATATGCTTATACTAATAAATTCAACATGCCAGGGCCAAAATATTAAAAGTTCTATAGTCCTAAGCTACTTACTGTCAGTTGTCGTGTTTATTGTTCTAGAGGATCTCTAACAAAGTTCACAAATCAGTGATGCGGTAACCCTTCTTGCCTTAGTGTGACAGATACTCATCAAATTAATTTTGCACAAGGCTTTGGACCTTTTGTTATGTCAATAAACAGCTTGTTGTATGCATGTCGATGTATATCTCTCCAAGAATTGACTGCATGAATTGTGTTTTATGAGTGTACCGATATGGCCATGGCAATCTGTTTGCCTGGGTGCCCTTCCCTTGCGTTCTCAAAGTACAAAACTAATTCCAAGATAAATGGAGAGCTGAAGACTTGAGGAATTCTCATGCAATGGGCAGCGAGAATCACAAGCCATGCAGGTTGGTTAATTACAGCTTCGAATTCTCCTCTGTAAGAAATGATGATCTGGTTTTTTCTACACAGGTACGACGGTGCTGCATCCGTACGAACCAGTCGGTTGTTTCAAGGATGAAAAAGATCCACGCGCTCTACCAAAATTAGTCAAACGGTACTGGGTCAACGAGTCAGATTTGGCTAATTCCCTCGCAACCATAATTCAGAAGTGTGCTACTAAGGTGTATGAGAATGGCTTCTGGTATTTTGGCGTGGAATTTCGCCACGAATGCTGGAGTGGAGTGAACGGTAGCTTAACTTACGACATACATGGGCGATCCAACAGTTGTTTATGTGATCATGGCGTGGGATCTGTATGGACCATATTTGTTTACCGCTTTGTTGGAGGTTAGTTACCAGTTCACAGGAAATTTAGCTTCCTGACAAATCTGAGAGTCTGAGAACTTGTGTCATGGATGGGTAAGAAAATGCTGTATAATGGTTCCCATGCTTCTGTACATCAAGGTTTAAAACACTAGTTAACATCATAGGTGAAGAAATGTTGCTGGTTTGTTTAATGATAAAGAATTTTCAAGCTTTCAAATTATTGCTAAATTTTGACAAGATATTCTCTTTCCTTGGCACCTGAGATCAGGTTTTCCATTCCTTTTACCGGTATAGCCAAGAACTTTCTGTGTTTAACCTATTTCAGGTAAAGAGGTCCAAGTTCTAAAAATTTGTATGTAAACTGGTAATAAGTACCTGCCTAGATTAGTCTCCGGCTGCTCCAGTCCACTGGGTTGGAATAATGAATAATAACCATAAATCTTTTTGTCGTGAACGGTGAAGTCTTTTTGTACAGAAACGCCATGCATGGTCATCTTAAAACGAAATCTTAGAGCATAAACTAATCAATTTTAACAATTCAAAACTTCAGCAGTCGATACCTTTTCTAAAGCTTTGATGTGATGAATTATTTTGTCTAATCATCAGTGAATGGCGGTTGGAGCCAGTGGTCGTCATGGCAATCATGCAGCGTGACATGTGGAGGGGGAAACAGGACACGCTCTCGCACATGCTCCAATCCAGCGTCAAAATGGAACGGAAAGGATTGCCCTGGGGCAAATATCTCCACAGAGAGCTGCAATTTGCACAAATGTAAAGGTAGATCACAAAAACTTTAAAAGTCAAAGGTTTATTCACCTTTAAATCTTCATTTCATGTGATGGATATCTTTCTCCTGATAATCAGTGAATGGCAGTTGGAGCCAGTGGTCGTCATGGCAATCATGCAGTGTGACGTGTGGAGGGGGAAACAGGACACGTACTCGCACATGCTCTAATCCAGCGCCAAAATGGAACGGAATGGATTGCCCTGGGACAAATATATCCACAGAGAGCTGCAATTTGCACAAATGTAAAGGTAGGTCACAGAAACTCAAAACTTCAAAAGTTTTTTCACCTTTGAACTCTTCATGTCATGGATAATGTTACCTCTGATCATCAGTGAATGGCAGTTGGAGCCAGTGGTCGTCATGGGGACCATGCAGCGTGACGTGTGGAGGAGGACAGTGGACACGCACTCGCACATGCTCTAATCCAGCGCCAAAATGGAACGGAAATGATTGCCCCGGGACAAATATCTCCACAGAGAACTGCAGTTTGCGCAAATGTAAAGGTAGATGCCTCTTTTGAAAGATTTTTCCAAAAATGATCCCGGCTTGTTAGTTAAGTAAAGTAAAGTAAAGTGAAGTAAAATCCTTTATTTAAAACACGAATATCGTTGTTGTTTTGAAGCTCGGTGCGTTCCTTGCTTAATCTTTTCATTTCAGAGCTGAAATAGTTTTTGATTTTCAGAATGTTTAATCATTTGTACCGATATGGTCATGAACCTTAGGCCCCCATTCTTGCAAGATGACAAAATGTAATACTGCGGCAAAGGGGTAAACGAGCGGCACTTAACTTCGCAAGATAAATGGGACTCTATTAATATACAACCTTGTTAAATATTTTTGTTAGTCCAAGGGAAATAGAGCTTGTTTTTAACGGTCGAGACTTGCGAGCCTCTCGTGAAATGCCCAGCAAGAACCACCAGCCATGCAGGTTAGCCTGACTTCTCTAATTATTGATGATCTGGTCTTTTCTACACAGATACGTCGGGGCTTCATCCGTATGAACCAGTCGGTTGTTTCAAAGACAATTATCCACGCGCTCTACCATTATTAGTCCAAGAGTACTCTGTCAACGAGACAGATTTGGCCAATTCATTCGCCAACATAATTCACGCGTGTGCTACTAAAGTCTTTGAGATTGGATTCTGGTATTTTGGAGTGGAATATCGCCACGAGTGCTGGACTGGAGTGAACGGCGACATGACTTACCACAGACACGGACAATCCGACCGTTGTTTATGGAATTATAGCGTGGGAGATACATGGACCATATTTGTTTACCGCTTTGTTGAAGGTTAGTTACCAGTCGATCACTTCACACTTCACAAATATTTTTCTAACTAATATTATGTAAAATGATTAGCATTTGGGTCCCAAACCAGCTGATCTAAATATATTTCTTTCCGTTAGTTCTAAAAATTTGTAAACTGGTATTAAGCACCAGCCTTGATGGGGCTCTTGTCTTCACCAGTTCATTGGATTGGAATACTAAATAAAAACTATAAACCTTTTTTAAAGTCTTTTTATACAGAAACGCCGTCTTAAAACACCGTTTACAAAGCATAGGCCGAGCATTTTTAACCAATTCACAAAGTCAACAGTTTATACACTTTCTAAGGTTTTCATGTCATGGATTATTCCCTGTAATCATCAGTGAATGGCAGTTGGAGCCAGTGGTCGTCATGGCAACCATGCAGCGTGACGTGTGGAGGGGGACACAGGACACGTTCTCGCACATGCTCTAATCCAGCGCCTAAATGGAACGGAAAGTATTGTCCTGGGACAAATATCTTCACAGAGAGCTGTAATTTACACAAATGTAAAGGTATATGCCTTTTTTTGAAATAGTTTTCCTTAAAATGATTCCGGCTTATCTTGATGCTCTAGTATGTTCCTTGCTTTTCATTGTGGAAGTGAGTTAGTTTTTAATTTCTAAGGTGGCTTTGTGCCTTAAGAATACACTCAAACCTCTTTTATACGGGCACCACAGGGGCAGAACTGAATGCCTTTATCATAAATGTGTCCGCGAGGGGCGAGGTTCCACCGTAACGTGTTATTTAAAGTGGTTGTAAGAATGTTGTTAAGACGTAAAGGCAAAAGATGAATATATAAATAAATGAATAAATAAATAAATAAATATATATATATAGATAAATATATCAATATTTCAGATTTAAAAAAAAAAAAAGGTCCTTATTCATAGCTTTAGTCAGTCGTTAAAACTTACAAGGTACTGATAGAGTAAAGAACTGTCCCAATAAACTAAAAACTAACAATACAATCTATTTCAAATCAAAAGACATCTATTTACAGAGCATGAGGCGACCTGGTGAGGATGCGACCTATCGCCTAGGGTCCTGTTCTTACGTGGTCGCAGAGCATCCTGCAGTGGATGCTAGGGAGTACCTACCAGACTATTCCACAGCCTCAAATCCCTTTCTTTAACGATCTGTTGGATCGCCGTTACCTGTTAATTGTACCCCAATCTAAATGCTCTTTTCTGTAGCCTATCAAGAATTGATATAAGCTACAGCGTTTGTCGAAGTATTTTCTTTTTATCGTCGTTATTATTATATCAGACTTTGCACCATTTGTGTTGTTTACCACCGAAGAATATTCATAGTTTATGAAATATTGTCATCAGCTAACTACTTCTAAAGTAATTTACAAGCGGCAATGAGATAATAATAACAATAATGATAACAGCAGGTTGTTTAAAATAGACCGATTCAAGTTGAAAAGAAAAACAAAATGGCATAAAATATCTTTGTGAAAGAAATAAATTAGTTATCTAAATGGTGTTGTCATATTTCGCTCTTCATTGCATTCAGACTCTTCGGGAGGTAATCGTCTTCACAACAATCAGACTTATCACGGTCAGAACACTGGGGGATCATCTTTGCCACTGGTAGCGAAGATTGTAGGCAGCTCGCTTTTGGCTCTGCTATGTTTAAGTGGAGTGTTATGGTTTGCCTTGAGATATTTCAGAAAGAGTCGGTGAGTATAACTTATAACGAATACTCTCGGTCAGCTCCAGTAAATGATACGCATGTTTTATTCAAGAAAAAAACTAGGAGGGTAGGCAACTTACAGGTCCTTGTGTGACATATAAACTTGTTGCAACACAATAAACAGTTTAAGGCTGTGGTCTTACAATAATATTAATTAACAAAAAAAGCAAAATAAATATTTTACATTCCCTATTCTCGTGCCAAATAACCAA
>Ga0126339_10003720_pt1 | contig 11148 bp, 3 predicted proteins | sample OrbTmetagenome_2_FD_92532 | JGI IMG/M metagenome (GOLD analysis project Ga0126339, IMG submission 92532) | Coral microbial communities from Petempiche,Puerto Morelos, Mexico - Orbicella T R C metagenome | ecosystem: Host-associated > Invertebrates > Cnidaria > Coral | place: Petempiche,Puerto...
AATTCTGAAATTTTATCAGAATTGTAGTTATGATCTGTTCAGAGCCTATCGTAAAGTTGTTGTTAGTCTTTTTTTTCCGAATGAAAACATGACTACGAAGCGTTAACAACTTATTTCATCATCATCATCGTCATCATCATCAAAGTTCAATGGCACTCTACAAAACGTACGAAGAAAGATAAATAATTTTCAATATTCCATCAAGTTTCCTTTGAAAAACAAAATGCTCAAATCGACAAACAGCACAACATTGTCAACGAAACAACGACAGCAATCACTTACTCTCCACTGATGGCGTCAAGATAGTCTCTTAACTTGTAACCAGCCTGGCGATCACCAGATACCTGGTGAGTATCAAAACGTTGTGATCCGGTCACTGCACCTACACCGAATGAAGAATGTTTAGTTCAGAAAAAAACTTATTTTATGAGAGGTTATTTCTTTTTCTTATCGCCCAGCTTCCGGTTAGGAAACTGTCTTCCGAGTTATGGCTGTATGGGTCACCATCTGCGCATGCGAATCAGTCCTCTTCCGCTGACGGCTCCTCACCTTGGCTGGGATAGTAAACAAAGGTTAATCCGAATAATTACATTTGGCCTATTATAAAGATGCTTGAGGCCATCACGCAACAGTGTCTTAAAAGACCACAGAGAACTATGCCTTCTCTCCTGAGTACCGCTTTTGTTTTGGGTTTTCACGTTTTTATTAATGCTAATCACACCTATTTTTAATAATTCCGAGTGGCTGAGAAGTTGAATTCGGGTCTACCGTGAAACAACTTCAGCTAGTAACCAGGATGAGAATAGAACTTCTTAGGGCCCGAAGTCTCTCATCATAGCAGATCAATTAGGTTATAACACTTGGGGCAAGTATTATTACAAGCATTTGCACTGTAGAACACCATTTCCCGGCAGGAATCCCGTATGAAAAGGACAGAAAATTTTGGAAAGAACTGGCCCTAGGAGGTACCAAGATCCTGCTTTGTGGGAGTGGCTGGAAATTTTGTTCACCCCCAAGAGGTATCAATTCTAAAACAGAATATTATTTTCTGTCGGCTCAATACCCTTAGAGGTAGCGTAAATCTCCCGCTGTGCACCTTTTAAGGCTGACCACCATAGGAGCTACCTATAAAAGGCACGACTGCCCCCCCTGTCCATTTCATTTGGGAGTCACGCCGAGCACTATTATACCTGTTTTAGCATCCACAATGACAACATTGTGGCCCTTTCTACGAGGCGCGTAATTCTTTCCATACACCTTAATGAAAGTAGCGCCACAACGCCCGGAAGGTTTTCCTGGATCATCACAACCTCTGCTTTTGACGTCAATATCCACGAAAGACGCTAAAGAAAACACGACAATATTTTATTTTACAACGAAACGTGCTTAACCAGTCAATACTTAGGGTTAAATCAGTTCTAAGTTATTGATTTTATACCCTTTCCTCGGGCGTCGGGGTCCTGTGCTGCTGCATTAGATGAGGAATACGTTTCCACATATTTTTGGCCACACCTAAAGGGTGGTTTTTTAGTGGTTTTTCGTATCTGGCGTAATACATGTTCTAATTGATAGAACCAATGGTTGTAATTTGTAAGGACACAGATTATGTTGTAACACGGAATACATCTATATCAGATGACTGACTGACTGACTGACTGATTGACTGACTGACTGACTGGTGTATCGTCAATAAACTATTCACGTTGAATGTCTCGTGTTAGTGTAGTCAGAATCTTACAATTATGTTGGTTCTCGTGGTTCTAATCTTGGACGCGACAATGTGCAAACTTATATTTCTCCCCTTTAAATTGCGAACTCATCCAAACCTTTGTTAATCTCGATTTTCGTTGCTCTCTCGAGTCCAGTCAACGTAAAGAGGTACGTGCTCCGTTCCCGTACAGCAGCTGATCATCGAGACTAGATCTTTGTCAGCTTTTCCGGCAAAACCTAATTTAGTTTTAAGACTAACCAGAGAATAAGCGAAACACTACTGTTTGATCATTGGGCCAAAGAAACAAAAGGATCTGGGGTGAGCACGAAAACTTCAGGTGGGAATTTGCAGAACAATAAAAAAAAGGTATTGTCGTTCGTTTTTAGGTGAAACACATCTTGTTTTATTATTATTTTTTTTTATTTTTTTATTTTTTTTTTAAATTTGGTCGGACATTGCTTTCTTGCCTGCATAAAGGTGTCAATTTCGCAGCTGTAAGATGTTTATGCGAGTCAGTGGTAGAAGAGTCGAAAACAATGAATTCGAATTTCATACGTTCTATTCACAACAATTTCAACCAACGTTCAAAGATTTCGAGCTTCCCAGAGAAGACACTTTCGATCAAATTGAGGCCGAGTGACAGATCAGAAACGAAACAATAAGCTACGTTTAGCAAATAATTAATAATCAATATGTCAATCTTTGAAACAAAAGCACAGAAAAAGATGTCCTAGAGGAGAGATATTTTTTTTAAAATATCCTTCCGTAGTTTAAATACAACAGTCGAATTGCGGGTACTTTAAAGTAGAAAGAAGAAGCAAAAGTTTTGTTTACCAACAACAAAAGACAGAAACTGCCTGCCCAAATTAAACTGAATTTACATCCGTTTGCGTGCTCGCTTAACGATGAAGTCATGTATCATTTAGGCCGATTTCAATTTATCAAAAGCCACATACAGCAAATTAAAATGTTGTAGCATGCAATTAAGTAAGGAAGCCAAATAAGATATTGCGTAAAAAGAGCAAAAAAGCACCCGATCTTCTTTGAAATCGCAAGACGTAATTGCGTTATAAACCAAAAATGATTTATTTGTTATTCTCAATAGGTTTGGCATCACTGCTAAAAGGCTAATCGGCTCTGAAAAGATTAAATACGATCAAGTGGAAACCATTAAGACGTTGATTCGACTTTAGACATATTCGCTGAACATGCAATAGAACTCCTTTTTGCTCTTAAGCACCTTATCTCTATGAGCGTAAGGGGGAGTTTCGCAGAACGTTACAATAAAATCCTCCTACGCTAGCCACGAAATCCTAAGCTTTATATATTTTTGCCTGGTAGATTCAGTTTCTAAAAAGAGAAGCAACTTTCTAAAGGGACAAAAAAACTAAAGGAAATCTCACCTGGGCAGTCTGTTGCATCCTGACAAGAATAACTGAACAAAAGAAGAAACAAATAAATAGCGAACCACGCGTCGGCCATCATCTGATGTCGACAATTAACAAGACATGGATGCGAATTCCAGCTCGGAAAGCGGGCAGATATTTTATGACGCACATTGGCCGAATAAGAAATTCCTCAGAACGAAAAACTGACAGCTGTCTGCATGCCTGTCTGAACAAAATCGCTTATTAGCCGAGATCAACTGCTTTTATGCTAAACAAGTGTGGCGTTTTGTCAACTCACCGAGACAGCTTTGCATAATGGTTAAGTGCAATTTATTTACATGTACATGTCTTTTATGTGAAGAATGCCGAAAGGTACCATTTTTTCATTCTCGCGTTGCTATTGTTCAAAAACAATAACAAGCCTTCTTGGTTCAAGTTTTTGTTTATGATTAGAATTCAGTGATTCATTTCCACATGGTGTCAAAAGGAATAAAGGATCGTAGAATGAGTAAGTCCCAGAAACTGGAAACCGAAAACTTAAGACTCGCTTGAACTATCTGAATTGACACTGTTTTCCGTCCCTCTATATAGTTTACATTTTTCCAGCAACCTAACAGTAACCTTAGTTACGCCAAGTAGAATAACTTCTATAATTTGGCTGTCGTAAAAGTCTTCAACGACCGCCAAAAACCCTTGAGATACTTGTGAAAATTCTATTCATCCGCAATACTTAAGTCAAAAGTAATGAATTGATTTTCAGAATCCCCTTTAATTTCTCCCGTCGGCAAAAAAAGTATTTTAAAATACTGCCAAACGGTTTGCTAAAGAAAAGTAAACTTTACATCAGCGAAGAAAAGATTGAATATTTAAAGTCCATTTGGAAGCTAAGCTAACATTCCACGAGAACTGCGGTTTTTTATTTACCCCGGTCATTAGGACTATTTCTACAGAGCAAATTCGCGAGCGAAATGTTTCGGCTGGTAGGTTATTGACAGGGCGGGGCAATACAGGAGTTGTGGGATGTCTGTGTTTTAATTTGCTTTCTTGTTTTGCGTACAATGGAGACGACGCATTGCTTCCTCGGTTGCTCTTCTTTTAATTTATCAACAACACAATAAGACCGAGAATTCCTCCCGTCTGTTTCATTTCAGATGATGTATTTTAGCATGGAAAATTTAGCCATGAAGAAACAGACCCATACATCTGAATGCGAGAACACCGTAACCATGACAGTCGCGAGGACAAGCAGTGATGTCAAGATCGTCACCAAGGGATGAATAAACAACTGTCAAAAATATTCAATTTTAATATTCTAAGGAGAAACGTTTTTTCAAGTTAAAAGTAATTGTGAAAAATAAAAGAGTTTAATATCTACGCATATAAAAGTCACAAAGCAGCTTCACCGGAAGTATAGAACGTGGTTAAAAAGAAGGTAAACAGAGATTGAGGGAAAGTAGAAAAGATACATACTGGTCACTGAAAGATTTTTCGCTTATTTATTGAGTACAAACAATTTTTTGAGTCAATTTATTCAAGTCACAGTGCTGAATCTAATCTTTCGAGGGAGGACCATGTTGATTAGATGCGTTATCAGATAAACAAGAAACTAGGTCTTCAGCGGCGCTACAAGACCTGCCTAGGTGCTAGGATTACTTTTTAGAACTCTTTTGTTGTACTCCTGTCTACTATGGAGATGATAAGGGAGACCGGGGAAACTCTACACATTAAGGCTGCGCGCTTTACTTTAGATCTTCCTTTGCGGCGCAAGCATCTGCAAGCGACGCACCTGCAACACTCCACTGGAAGCCTTTGCAATGGCGAGGGCAATAGTTAACAGAGGGGAATGGTTATGAAACCCCAGGTAGGTTTTTTTTGTTTTTTGTTTTTTGTTTTTTTTCGCTTTTTTGGCCTTGGCCGCGCACAAAACACGATAGTTGTTTACTCCGTACCGAGGAACTAACCAGTAGAAACGTTTTGGTTACGTAATCATTCATAGTGTATGAGCGCAAAACAAAAGATTGCGGACGGTCGTAGACCTTCCAGCATAAATCTTGGCATCTTTGTTTGCTCCTTTGATGTTTGCCGAGCTTCACAACCATTTCCGTCTAAAAACTATGGAGGGGCTGAGCCCCGCGACATTTTTACAATTCTGCTAACGACCTTTTAATAAACTTGTCTGACTGTCGAGCGTTTTTAACATGAGCCTCTGGTTCGGAAGATTGTGCAAACACTCCCCACGTTTTCAAAATTTAATAAATTATTACCATTACTATTATTACTAACTGTTCGATCAATTAGCAGTTTTCACGAATATAAAACTGGATCCTTAATTTATTCTTATCTATTGCTCCAATCCATACTTGGGTAAAAGTGAAAAGTGTCCCAAGACTTTAAACCAGGATTGCAATCCTGGTCAAAAGTCCTTGGGACACTTGACAGAATGCCAATTGGTGACACATTATTTTGAATTGGGAAGTCATTATTCTATTTTCCGAACCCCCCTGCCCCACAAAGCAATGTAGGAATAAGGAGTCTACTTTGGATGAATCAACATCAGCATTGTGTTGGAGGTAAGGGGGGGTGGGGGGGAGGGGGGCTGGACTGAAAGACCATATTTGGGTAACAGTGCAAAATGTCTCAAGACTTTTGACCAGGATTGTAGTGGCTTTCCCTGACTTTAGTCTAGTTCAGAGCTTAGGTTCATGTAAGTTCAAAGTAATTTTGGTCGGCTGTTTTCATTTTCTGTACGAGGATGAGGATAATAATGTGCAACCTCATACATGTCAGTACAATTTATTAAATGTTGAGCCATTAAACTACCTGGAGTGGGGAAGAGGGGTGAACAGGTACCTCATTGTAATTTTTATTTTGTGGCATTGCTATCACTTCTGGTGTAAGAGTTTTCAGTTGGGTTCCAGTTCTCAAATTGCCCCATTTTGGGAGCATGTTCCATTGATTCTGCAACCCCAAGGTACCACCCCCTCCCCCCTCTCCTTCCCACCTTGAAAAATCCTGCTTCAGCCCCTGTGCTTAATGAGTCCATACAACTAGTCACTAACGATGAAATTCTATATTGCATAGAGCTACGTCTTGCCAAATTTAATATTTCTTGGCTGTGGATCATTTAGGCTGACAACATAATCGCGAGAAGGATAAACTTCTTATAATAATCCAGTGACTCCTCATACGTAATGTCTTTGGTGTCCGAAACTTTACTTCAAGTGTTTTGGTGATGGTACTGACGGGTATGGGAAGGGATGGACAATTTTGTGTTATGCGCAGCTTTCAGCAGCTTCAAAGAAATATCATCCTTGCTCCCCTCAACACATGGCCCAATCAGGCTTCCTGCTCCCCCAATTCAGATTATTTCTTGAGTAACTTTCCTTTTTGGACGGTTTAGGTTAAGGTATTACTTTGGCAGAGAACTCGTTAAATGATTTTATAAAGACATTGCACGAGAAAGTTCCAAGTTTTACAACTCCTTGCTCAAGGTAGCTATTACTGCTTGCTTGGTAGTCCTGAATTAAATGGGATTGTACAAACTGTGAGCAGGGAAGTTACAAAGGCAACCCAAAGCAAAACCACTTTTAGCGACCCTGGCAAGATTTAATTTCATTTGCAACACCTAATCCACTGTACAGTCCATAGCAACCACTGTAATTGCTAGCGCTTGACACGCCGAGACACGTTGGCAACCCTTTGTGTATGTGTATGTGAGCATAATTATTTAATACCGGAACATTTTTTTTTTTTTTTTGCCTTTATAATTATGATATAACATATCACGTAGTCAAGCTTAGGCTGGTTAGTGCGCTCGTGGTTAGTGCGCTCGTCTTGGATCGAGCGGTCCGGGTTTGAGCCTTGGCCGGGGACATTGCGTTGTGTTCTTGGTCAATACACTTTACTCTCTAAGTGCCTCTCTCTACCCAGGTGTATAAATGGGTACCGGCCAACTTAATGCTGGGAGTAACCTTGCGATGGACTAGAATCCAATCCAGAGGGGAGTAGAACTGAAATTACTCCTAGTCGCTTCAAGTCACAGAAATCGGGATAAGCTCTGGCTTGATGGGCCACTTGGCTCGTTTGCAGACTTTACCTTAACCTTTAAGCTTAGGCTTCCATTCCACATCCAGTTCCGTTGGATTTCTTGAAAAAAAGGACGGCAATCTGATCAAGCTTCTCACAATGCCTATATTGGCCACTTTTAGGAACAAATAACACCAAAATTATAGTATGTTGTCGATATATATATCCTGTTAAGTATAATCAACTTTACTTATTTACAGATCGCATCCTCACCTGAGCGGTTTGTCCCCCCTTCCATAAAAAAAAAACACATAAGAAGAGGATATTTCTTACGTAAGAAATAAATTAAATGCGGGTGAGTGTGGTTCGTGACCCCCTGCACAAATCTAGTTGATATCCAAAGATATAGCATTATCATAATAAATCGCGTGATCCTATTAACACGACAGCCGAAAAGAAAACGTCAGTTTCTTAGCTTTCTGATATGGTCTATGCATGGAACGCTATTAAAGGAAGACTCTTTCCCTGAAGAGAGAGGAGACAATCAAACTGAACAACTCATTATGCACGAGTTTTGTGAAAAAATGTTTATTTCTTAAAGCGCCATAGGCGATACTGGAAGTTCTCAAAACAATTCAGTGAGGGTTGCTTCGGAGAAGTGGGGCCTCGCATGTACAGTTTCTATCTCCCATAGCTCCGTACCAAAGGGATTATGCTCTTTAGCATACGCTGGTGTAAGTTTGATGATGGTGATAGATGCTATATTCCATGCGGACTATCAATGAAAAGAAGTGCTATTCATTTATGTGTGAAATTCAAATATGTGAATCCTTGCTATTCGTTTCTTCCACGTTTCCTATAACAATGTTAAAAATCGCTTAACTATTTGGAGTGTATGAAGAACGACACACATGGCGATACATGGGGATGGGATCGGAATTAAGGGAATCGGCTTATGACTTCAGGAAGTTCGCGCGAAAATTTTCCAACCTTGATTTTGTTCTGAGACTTTCGCCACTGTAAGTTGATGAGCTAGTTATGCCAGAAATGTGAAAAAATGGGGAGTCACCGACTTCGTTTTGGAGAGAACATGCCCGGACGAACATCCTAAATCTGAAAAAACCGGGCTTCGTTAGCGAATAAGGCCACAGTGTCTGTAAGCCCAAAAATATTGCAATTAGATCTTTGAAGTGAAATGTTCTCTACCAAATAATGTTTAAGAGAACCTATTAAGTGAATTTACTCTACTGGTGAGGTTCCTAAAAGAGCAAGATCGCATTTAGCGACCATAGTTTCACGCGCCTTGCAGCCGCAAGATGGCAGCATTCGATGTCCCGTGGACAGAAATTTTAAATTTTTTTTTAACTTCCCACATTGATTTTTTTGTTCATTTTTGGACAATATGGAGATGATTGTAAATATAATCTCTTTCTGGAATGAAAGTAGGGGTAACCGAAAGTCCAAGATCGTTAAATCCAAGCAAAGCTATAGCAATGGCCATCTGCCCTATAATTGTTCAGTTTAGTGCTCAGCGCGCGCTCGATGTATGGCGTGGCGAGTGAATTATTTGCGTGCGCATTATAAGCACGAGCGTCCTTAAAAAAACTCAAATGCGAAAAGATATCAGTAGCAACCTGCGACATTGGTGTTGCTTTGTTGACAACTGCATACTAGTGCATTAAACCATTAAAGCTCAATTACACTCCAATTCGGGAAGATTGTCTCAAATTTTGCCCTTATTTCTCAGAAAAACGGTAAAAAAACCAAATACACTTTGCTTTAATTTCAATAATTCACTGATTGAATATCTTCATCTGAGTATTGTAGGAGTACTTTGAGTATAAGCGAGGGTATGTAACCACATTTCTGGCACCGTTTTCAGGAATACGTAGCATAATATTCGCGGGAGTGCAACTTTCAGCACTGAAATAACATATTGATCAGGTTCTGGCCCTCACTCTGTCAAGCAACGCTACACTCTCGGTGGAGAGGGTCCAGGGACAATTGGCTGCACGTGATAGTAATTTTACCTAGTTTTTTGGCCAATATTTACGTCCCCAGAGGCCTAGATCCCTTACATTAGGACCACGAATCGGGACCTCTGAATGGGTCCAACACTGGGAATCCCAGATTAACGTCACGGAGTTCTAGTCAAACCTGGCAAATCTGATTGGCTAAGAATACGAAACGAATGTTCTGCGCATGCTCAGCCAGACGTCGCGATTCTTGGTGCTGACCAAAAAGGTTATGGCCTCTGGGGGCGAAAATGTCTCGCTGATCCCTATTGCTCGTGTAAGAAGAGATGAGAAAATAGATTTGAAACAATCGTGGCGAATTGCTATCGGTTTTTTTACCACATTGGCTAGCTGCACTGAGCAATATCCTCTTGAAGTCCAGATTATTTTTCACAAGAAACAAATGCTGCAAGCGTCATATGAACTCTTGAAGGAGAAAGGAGTTGTAGTCAATTGTTATAAACCTTGAATATGTCAGAAAAGGTTAAACCTTGTGGTAAATACGAGGAGTAACTGCCAAGCTTAGAAGGAATCCATGATGACTCACTGGTGATGCGAACCACTTGATCGCCTTACAGCGCGCAGACATGAAAGTAAAGAAACTAAATATCTCCTCAGTTAGTTGTAAGAATTCACTCTTCGTCAAGCTCACCAGGAATCGAACCCACAATCTTCCCTGTCAACACAAGAATCCTATTACACTTACGTTCCATCCACTCTGGTGGCCTAACAAATTCAAGGCATTTCTATCAAAGACAAGATTTATTAAATGACTCTCGTTTCTCATTACTCCTTCCAGAGTGGTTTTTTAATCTCTGCAGTTCTAGCAAATTAAAATAACAGAAACATGCATTCGTTCAAGCTGTTAACTCCTATGTCATTACAATACAGATCTCAAGTTTAAAGATGCCCAAAAATAAATGGAATTGAAAAACATACATACATACACGCATACATCTTATTTTTGTTTTCAAATTAAAATTACTTTTATAACATGCCCGCGGATAGCTGAGCTAATCTATGCGGGTCATGTTTACATGAATTATTAATATACAACTAGGTACAACTAAATACAACTGAAGACAACAAGAGAACTAAAGAGACTAAAATTTATAACAATGACTAGAGACAACTAATAAACTAACGGTATTACAAATAATAATTCAAAAAAATCAAAAATCAAAAAGAAAATCAAAATACACGAGATTAGATTGCTATGTAAGTGTATCAGCGTAAACCCACAACCCCTTGAGAAATCGTAGTTACACGCGGAGTACTATCTGGCGAAGTGGTTAGTGGTGGTGCAGTGTCTTTTGCGGTCGGTGGTGTTGCTGTTGTATCTGGTGCAGCTGCTGATGGTGTAGCTGTATCTGGTGTAGCTGTTGGTGGTGCTATTGTGTCTGGTGCAGCTGGTGATGGTTCTGTGGTATCCGGTGCAGCTGTTGCTGCTGCTGTTGCTAGTGCTGCTGCTGATGTGCCTGGGTCTGCTGTAGTATCTGGTGTAGCTGTTGCAGCTGGTGTTGTATCTGGTGCAGTTTTTGGTGCTGCTGTTGTATCTGGTGCAGCTGTTTGTGCTGCTGGTGTATCTGGTGCAGTTGTTAATGCTACTGTTGCATCTGGCATACCTGTTGGTGTTGCTGTTTTATCGGGTGCAGCTGTTGGTGCTGCTGTTGTGTTTGGTGCAGGTGTTGGTGCTACTGTTGAATCTGGTGCAGCCGTTGCTGCGGTTGTTATATCTCGTGTAGCCGTTGGTGGTGGAATTGTATCTGGTAATGCGGTTGCAGCCGTTGGTAGTGGAGTTGTATCTGGTGCAGCCGTTGGTGGTGGAGTTGTATCTGGTGCAGCCGTTGGCGGTAGAGTTGTATCTGGTGCAGCCGTTGGTGATAAAGTTGTATCTGGTGCAGCCGTTGGCGGTAGAGTTGTATCTGGTGCAGCCGATGGTGGTGGAGTTGTATCTGGTGCAGCCGTTGGTGGTGGAGTTGTATCTGGTGCAGCCGTTGGCGGTAGA
>Ga0126339_10003722_pt1 | contig 11148 bp, 5 predicted proteins | sample OrbTmetagenome_2_FD_92532 | JGI IMG/M metagenome (GOLD analysis project Ga0126339, IMG submission 92532) | Coral microbial communities from Petempiche,Puerto Morelos, Mexico - Orbicella T R C metagenome | ecosystem: Host-associated > Invertebrates > Cnidaria > Coral | place: Petempiche,Puerto...
AAAGAGAAAGGGGGGAAGAGAGGGGGGAGGGGGGGGTGAGAGGAGGTGCGGATATTAACTGCAATGGCCGCACCTCATGTACATTGAATGTGAAGCTCTTTAATAAAGCTTATTAACTAGGAATAATTAGAGATTAGAGCCTGCCTTCGACAAGCTTGTTGGCGTATTGAGCTTTAGTTTTTCCTGTAGAGACACCCGACACGAGTTTACGCTTGCAATCTCCTATTAACGCTGCTATTAAACGTCGAACGTAATAACAATTACAATGAATTTTAAGTCTTTACGTACCGTCCTCTTCACCATCCGCAGAATCGTGCACAGAATTAGGTTTTCCGGTCAGTGTGTACACTAGAAAGTGCAATGAATAAAAAATTATTGCTTGAAATATAAAGCTAGTTCCAAAAAGAAAAATCAGAGTCACATGTGAAACTCTCCAGCTTACTTTTCTTGAATGGATTGATACTGTAGTTTGTGTATAACTTGTGATTTCGTTGCTCTTTCTTGATCGTTTCGCATAAAATAGCATTTTGATGCACGTAATTCACTTCAGCATTGCCTTTTGATCCCATAGTTTTTCTTGTTCTTCAATAAAATCCTTTTGACTTCGAATGGCTTGCGAGACGCATGAGACACAAATACAAAATGGCGGACGATACAAACGTTTTGGCGTAACGTAGTCATGGCAACACAACTAATTTCTAGGATCACGCGGCCGCTTAGAGATATTATCCCAGAATGCAACGAGAAAATTACGTGCCAGGGGCCCGTTTCTCGAAGGTCCCGAAAAGTTTTCGCACCCGTAAAGCTGTAGCAAAATCTCAAACCTTATGACTACAGAGCTGTTTTTTCCACCTATCCTTTATACGAATAGAGTTCCCTTCATACAAGAAGTTTCAGGAGTGTACACCTGTCTGTCTTTAAATACCGATTACACTAAAAATGGCTTTTCGGGCCCGAAAAGTTTCTGGGGCTTTCGAGAAACAGGCCCCTATGGTTACACTGATGTGCGATTTTCAGTACATAACATCACGTTGTCACAGCCCAGGGAAACCACCACTACCATAGGTGGGACTCACAACATTAACAGCTTTATTTGTACCCAAAACTTACACATCAGTTTAACCAAGATAAAATTTTCTCTTGGTTTAACTAAAAATTAACTAAACGGAGTACTGTCTGCCCAAAATAACCCGCGTGAGAGGCTAGAGAAATAGGGCTGCAATAATTTTAAAACAGAACAGTACTGATCATAGCTAAGAGGCCAGGGCGGAACAGACGCTCACTTACATAGACACACTCAAAGACAATCGATAATAACACGAGCATCTATTCATGAGGGTTACAAAGCCGTGGGCTGGGTATCCAGATCACATTTTATCTCTCCGGTTTTAACAATAGCTTTGTTCATGACTTCACGACTCGCGCTTTCCTCTTGAAGGCCGGTGTCCATATAACCGCCACGATTGCTGTAATCGCCACTAGAAAAGTTGAGCAAATGCAACTGTTTTTCAGTTTTTCCTCATCCATGTTATAAAATAATTGTTCATTGGCTTGGCTGTGTCGGGATTCATTGTACAAGTATTAGATTGAGATCTCGGCCACGCTTCGAGTAGCTTACGAAGCTGGCGGTTTAGCTGGGGTAGGCAGCGCGAGCCGCGAAAATTCGCGGCGAATCCGCGAGAGGCCTTGAGTGAGAAACGAAAAACCCTAGCTAGCATAAGCTAGCATGCTTCTCCTGTCAGGTGGTCTTCACTGAAAACCCCTTCATTCGTCTTAACTAACTGATGATCAAATATCTGCTGTTTCATGCCTTCCTTCGGCCGACCAGTTTACAAATCTGAGACAATGCCATATTATCCCTTTTTGAATTCGTTCGGTTTGATGAATCAAACGATCAATTGCATGATGTACAACAGGACATTTGCGTTTTTTTTATAACAGAATAGAAAAGTCAGCATCCGACTGTGACTTCACAGTTTCTTAGAAACCGGCTTTTTAAGGCCAGAACAATTGTTTGAAGGACCTCGCAATTGAGCTTTACGGTCTAATGGATTGTCTAGTGTTTTGCCTGATCGAGCGCCAAAGCTTAACACAACTTATACATTTTTATTTCTAACAAATCCAACTGTATTTTGCTACTGATACGTCTAAAATGAATGATGAAGAATAGATCCTTCTGACCGGGGGATCTGAGTCATTTATAGAAATCATTACGCTGATACAGGCAAAGAGAGGGAATCGTTACGACGTTCAGTTCGGAGTAATTCTGGCACCATTTCCAAGCAAAATCTAATGGACAACAGACAATTGATTTATGATAAAGTTAAAAGTATACATGTATAATATAATATATCAAAACTAAAATAATATTTAACCTTGTATTGCAAATAGTTCCAGGATGACACCGAAACGTCGTCTGCTCTTTTCACTTGTTTTTCGCACTGTGTCAATTGCATTTTAATCTTAATAGACCACTTTTGTCCTAAACAGTTGGGATCGGCTTTGCTGAACAAATCTAAAAAGTTATTAGAAACTAGAAAATGGATTACTTATAACATGATTAATCTTTTAAGAATATAAAAATGTATTAGAAATTAACTAAGTGTACAGCGGGTAAACGAAAGCTGATCAAATAAATTGGAAGTAATAAAAAATTAACGTGGAATTGTTTTGTGATGAAAAACTTCGTTACACGGTTTGTGCGCTTGCGAAATGAATTTGCGTGCGAACACAGCAGCGCCCAGAAGCGTATAATTTTGGATTTGTACTAAAAGTCAATTAACCTGTTTCGTATAATTTGTTAATCAGCTTAAAGCCGGTTTTCAAAGGTGCGATAACATGTTTGCTTTATTGTTCTTCTGTTGATATTGAATTTATTGAAATGTTCATTTTTTTAAGCCAGTGTTCTGTCTCAAGAGGCCAGTTACTTGTTCGTAATTAATATGTTCTTTATTAAAAAGCAGCAATACGGGTTATTCATGTCACGCAGGCTATTGTGGAGATGTACACATTCATAAATATATATCAATGCAAGCGTTCGTTATTGTCGTACTGTACTCTCATAGTTACAGAAAGATTTTACTTGCAAAATAACGACTGAGTTTGATATGGTGACAACATAACATCGACCACAAACAAGTTAAACAGCGTATCATCGTTTCTTATAACGCTGAACGAAAGCTTAATTCAGTTCAGACGCGGTATGGAGTGTGGAAGTGGAGGTGAAGTTTTGCAAACAACAACAGCTGTTGATCGTGTTAGCTTAGCACACTCACCGCTAGGTCCTTGACCGAGCACGAATTCGAAGGATGCCCGGTGCAGTTACAGAATCGACGACCTCACCTTGGAAGGTTACAGCTCAAAATGTCGAGGAGAGAAGAAAATTCAAACGTAATAACTCCCGCATTGCATTAGCTCTAAGCAATGCAAAAATACATCGACCAGGCTTGTATACGCCCACGAACAGAACTTCCAGCTGCAGTACTGGCTCGGAAAGTACAGCACAATTGAACACGACTTTGTGCGACCAGAATTCCAGCAAAACGAAATCTTCAAAGAGAGCAGACGGGATTAAATGCAAGGGACCAGGTGACTCGAAGAATAGATCGGAAACTTTATCCAGTGATGCATGTGGCAGAATTGCCTCAAAATTGGATTCGACGATATTACGTTGTTCGTGCAAAATAGCTATGGATGCAACTGAGTGCAAAAAATCCGGAAATCCTTCAGAGGAAGCCGGTGGAAATCTTGCACAAACAGTGAAGCTGAAAACTGTTAATGTGAATCCCTGGAGAAACGATGGTGTAAAGACAGCTAGGATTGTTGAACCCCATCTGTCAATCAACGATGGAGATAAAAGCCCTAAGAGAAACTTAACTCGTTTGGTTTCACTTCTGCAAGAGTGCAGTGACGTGAAAAGCTGCTTGTCCGCCGGGAGAGAAGGAACCGCAAACAGAACACCATCATGCCAAGCTGATGATGGTACACCACAACTCACAAGTCAAAAGTTACTCAAACCAGGGAGAATAGTTTGTTCTCATGGAGGTGTTTCTCAAGACTGTCATATGGGCGAGAACTGTCTGTCTGGAATTTTACTAGTTACTTCAAAAATACCTTCAAATCCTCGGTCTTTTCGGCGACTTCCACTTATAGAGAAAGTACCACCAAATAAGGTTAAATCCGATTTTTCAATGCTTGAAAGGGGTCCGAGATTGTCCACGATGAAAAAAGTGTGTCACCTTTGCGAGGAATGCCGGAACACGTTTCGAAATGTCAGTTCAAGAGTTCACGGTCCTGATATGGAATCGGAAAACCTGACTCGCCTTAAATATAAGCTGAAACTAAAAGAGCGGGAGTTGCTGAATATGGAAAGTAATGTTGGTAAAACTCTGAGCTCTAACTCTAATGAGCTAGCGCGGGATGAACCAACAAAGTGTAAGCTGGGAGAAAAGTTCACTTTGCCAAAGTTGTACCTCATGCATCATTCCACTGCTACTACTTATCATCAAAAGGCGAGAAAAATGAGAACAAAAATGACTGATTCGATCATTTCTGCGTCAGAAGAGTGCTCAAATGCAACAAAACAACGTTGTTACAAGCTGGCAAAGGTAGAGCGGTTGGATAGCGCGAGCTCTCCTCGAGACAAACTTGCTAAGAACTCGGCGAAAATGCCTAAGGTAAAAGGACCTTTTTCAGCGGTGCTTATGCCAACGGCGCCACTGCGAGGGTTCACGCCTCTGTGCTCAACGGAAAGCCCAATGCTGTGGAGAGAAAATGAAAGTGACGTCCAATGCATCGAGCAAGAAAAAGAAATGACAATAGAAGACTGACAACTAGGAGGAAAAATTAAGGGAAAAGGAGTAGAACATATAGTAAAATCACAACTTGTAGTTAAACAAACATACATCAGCTAGAGGGCTTAAGCGTGTTCGAAAATTTAAGGTGGCTCTGAACCCTACCTACAGAATTTTTTTAAATTTTGCCACGGCAAAAGTTGCGTCTTATCATGCTTATTAAAAGTTGATAACATAAAAAAAAATTCACTGTGCCATTTTTGAATTATAAGCCCCCAAAGCTGTAATTAAGGGTGTTTTTAGGAGGTCGTACTGTTGCTATGGTAACCTATTGTGTCACCAAAATGATATCAACGTGTTCACCAATGATTGGGCAGTATTTTGTTACCATGATTGTAGCATCAAGTGACAAAGAGTGGTTATAACGACCCATCAAAATCTAAGTGCTGGAAACTGTTTTGAGCCACCTGAATTCTAATCCATTTTATAGCGCGCGAGCATCTCGAAAAGTGAAAAAAAAAAATGAACTTCGTTGAGTCAATCGGGGTTATCAGAATTATTCAGGCAATGAACGTGTTGCTTGGTCTCTCACGCGGTACGGTGATTGTTACTTGCTCTTTACGCCGTTAAATTTTACCTTCGATTTTACCTATCGATTTTAGGCTCTCCAGCGACGTTTCCTTCGCACGTAGCCTGCGAACGCTGACGTATTTCCGGCTGTCGCTAGTCTCCGCACTCGAGTTTCATTGTATCACGGAATCTGATTGGCAAAAGAGAAACAAAAACCATTACGTCACAGAAATCGTTTCCTGTCTCGGGTTCGCAGACGTTATTTTTCGGCGGAGACAAGCGACAGCCGGAAATACATCTGCGTTCTCAGGCTACTTCGCACGGGGATATGAAAACGCCATCCGAAGAGAATTTTGCGGAAGTTCACACAAAATTGGTAGATTAAATTTTTAAAAAATAATAATACAAAACATATATCTGTCTACATTTTCTTATTATCGAAACCAGTGAACAGTTGAATGTCCAGTGTAGTAAATGACCAGTGACCGTTTAATTTTTAATGAAGAATCAAAACCCTCTCAATGTAGTAAAGAAAAACAGAAACTATTATCGCACTATGTAACTGACATACAATGGTTAAGGCTTTTTCCTCTAAATTCCCCTGTCTCAGGGCCTTTCCATCTTAAATCCGTGGGGTTGCCTATATTCCCTCAAATTTCTGTACCCTAGGGAACAAAGCCCTTTTTCAATTTCTAAATTCCCAGATCTAAGGCCTTTCCCATTTTACGCTCTTTCAGGTTAATAGACTGTTCAGTCGATATATTAAAATTCAACTTGGCAATGAGGCCTAGAGGACTTAGACAAAGGAAATTGAATGACATGTTTATTAATTTCTTTTGTTTGTGTCCTCTAGGCCTCAATATCAAGCTGAATTTTAATATGACAAAAGTAACCTATTGCATTTTGTGAAAATCAAAATCAACATAAAATGAGAAAAAATGGGAGCCTATGGACAGACTCACTGTTATGAAGTAGAGAAAGTTGAAACACTGCGATATGAACTTTTTTTCCTACTCTCAAACATAAAACCGGTCCTGAATTATATGCTTAGAGGGATGTCAAGGAGCCTAATATTTTCCAAACAATTTTTATTCTTTGGCAAATCTTTAATCCTGCCTCTTCGTAGTCCAGTCCAGGGTCCATTTCTCGAAGGTCCCGAAAAGCCGTAGCAAAATCTCAAACCTTATGACTACAGAGCTGGTTTTTTTATTTTTATTTTTTTATTCTTTAACTTATTCTTAATACGAACAGAGGTTCTCTTCATAGAAGAAGTTTCAGGCGTATACACCTCTATGTCTTTAAATACTGATTAACTAAAAATAGCTTTTCGGGCCCGGTAAGTTTCCGGCTTTGTCAGTTGAGCGAGCGCTACCAAACGTACGGGAAAGGGGAAGGCTTGGTGGCTGAGCAAAGTCCAAAGAATCAAGATGGTGGTCATACTGAGTAAGATTCTCCCACCGGCACATTGGTTGAATTCTAAAGTTTCTGGGATCGCGGTTGCCGCTGCTGCAGCAGGTATCGTTGTATTATGGAAGAAAAAGCTGGACCAACTTAGCAGTAAAAGGTATGCTTGCTATTGCGCAAAAGCCGCAAGTGTGGCTTCTATGCCGGTGTACACCTGACTGCTTTCTGTTGCGTCATGACTTGTGTATGAGATTTTCGTCCGTTCTTTCAATAGATAAAGACAGCTTCGATTTTAGAACTCGAGTTGATCATTTCATTTTTTTTGTGTTAAACAGTGATGTTTTACTTTCTATTCATTAATAAGCTTATTGTATATTGTTCTGTCCGTAATTGATTGCAGAAAGGATCTGACGGACGATTTACACATCTCTCTAGAGGAGGTAAGGATCTCGTGAAGTTTAAAAAAGTAAAGCAATTGAACTTAATCATATTGGAGAAATCTGTGTTTTATGTATCAACAACACCTCCTAACTCCCTTTCTTGATTATTGGTTGTGCACAAGCATTATTATAGTCTGCATAGTTTTAGTAATTGTGCACAGTGATAATTAAATATGACTTTGAACAGCACCTTCAAGTCTTAGGGAGAGTACGGTTAGAAAAATAGGCAATGAGGAGGTGTTCTGAGAAAAATTAAACAAAGCAAGGAATGCTACTTGGACGGAGCAGCTGAGGGACAACCTTGTAATAGTGAATTATGAAAACAAATGAGGCTTTATTCTAGTTTGTACATGTACAGATGTTTGCTAGAATCGAGATCAGTTTTCAGGATGTGGCTCAAGTCTCCTTTCATCCCTTAAAGGTGCTGGGGAATACAAGTGTTATACATCATTGTTTATTTGTGGCTTACTTGAAAACATCATTTAGTAAGGAAGTTCATTGAAAAATTTTCAAAGTCCAAAATTGCACCTTTAGCAATCATATTTTTATTTACTATAAAGTCCCTCTGTCCTCTCCCTCAATTAAAATATCCCTTTATAGGTTATTTTTTATACTGTTAAGGCTCTGTGTATCAGTCAGTCAATTGGGGTGGGCTGGGTATGTAAAATGTAATTTGTTATATAGACGCAAGTGTTTTACTGGAAAATACACTACTCGTAAAATTCATACGAAACCACATCCAGGACTCGAGTGGCATATTTTCCACATCCTCACTAGTGAAGATATCGATGATTTCATTAATACCAAGTTTGTCTAAATTGTACTTTGTTGGTGTATGATCAAAACGTCTTTTGGTCTACCTCGAAAGTGTTTGGCAATCTTCGGTAATCTTCGGAAATCTTTGGTAATCTTCGGAGAGTTTCAAAAAATGTTTGGCAATGATTGAGTGACCTTTGGACAAGTTTTGGAGAATTTTCTGAAATCTTCAGAAAGTGGTTGGAAATCTTCGGAAAATAGTCAAAAACGCCGTGATCAGTATGTCTATATATGATAAAAAAAACATTACACGAGGAATATGAATTTTATGTTCAAGTGGCAAGAACAATATCTCACTCATTCACTGCGGTCACTTGTAAGATATTGTTCTTGCCACTCAAACATAAAATTCATATCTTCTCACCACCGTGTAATATCCTCTATGTATTTTGTGTCATATGAATGTTCTATTTTGTTATATTGTACACTGAAATTTTAGTGTTTAAATGTGCTGTGGATTATTTTCAGGAAAAAGCAGCCAAGAAAGAAAAGGCTGCAGTAGATGGTGTATTCTTTAGGTAAATTAGTTTACACTATTCATTCATGCTGACCACTTTAATTTTATGTTGTTTATCCAACAAACACAAAAATGCTTCGGATTTTGACTAATCTTTGTGTTAGAGTAGCCCATTCTGATGTTAATTTACTTTTCAAGTCATTTGCTTTTTTATCGGAAATTGAAAGAATTGTTTTTCACAATTTCAATAATATTAATAAATATTTTTTTATCCAGAAAGTTACTGAGGATTTTGAAAATAATCATTCCTGGATGGCTCACACCAGAGGTAGGTTATTGATATTAAGACGGATTCCGTTCAAAGTTTGAGAAATAAGTGCAAATTATTTGCTAAAAGTCTACTTATAGCACAATAACTTTTGGCACTCACTTAAGTTCATTTCTCTAAGTGACTCCGCAATTAAATTCTCAAGCATTCTCAAGAAAGTTAATGTCAAACCTCGTAAAAATGCTTAAGTGTGTGTTATTGTGTTTTAACTATCGTGAAATGTCTGTTTTAATTTAAATATGGATAACTTCAAGTTCAATTTTCCCTCACGGGGTCAGTTTCAGAGCTAAAGTCTTGATAAGTTCTTCTTAACTGTATTCAAAATATCACCATGTCATGAGGTTTTTTTGGTAACTTAATTTTTGCCATTATTGCTCGAATGTAGATATCATCTTAATGATCATACAGGTTATATGACTTGTACTATTGATACCAACTTTTGTTTCATATGGAAATAGAATTCGTTTATGAATAAATGACACTACACTTGTTTTTTTTTGTTTAATTTTATTGTTGTAATAAACAAACATTGTACAATATTATTGTAACTAACAAAATGTAGGAATAGAAATTTAGTATAACCTCTGAAATCATAAGTACACTCATGGGTAACAATTTTTAAAATTTGGTTTACCGCAGTGGTTTGAAAAATCTTATACTACTTCATAAATAAGATTGTATCATATGTAAAATTGAACTGCAACATATACAGAAGAAGTTTATGACAATTTAGTGAAGTCTGTGACTTGTAATTGCGTTTTTATATATTGATCTCTGATTATAAAAATGATGTTAGAGGCAGAGTTAAGTTTAAATGGTAAAGACTGTATATGAGCCAAGTGGCCCATTAGGCTGGCACTTATTTCTGATTTCAGTAGCATGAAGGGACTAGGGGTATTTCTACTCACCCCCTGGATGGAATGCTAGTCCATCACAGGGTTACCCCCAGCATTCAATTTGCTGGTATCCATTTATATACAGTGTACCTGGGTGGAGAGAGGTACTGTGAGAGTAAAGTGTCTTGTCCAAGAACACAATGCAATGTCCCCAGCCAGGACCCAAACTTGGACTGCTCGATCCAGAGGTGAGCACTCTTGAGGCCACCATACCTCCCTGAGGGAGGTGTGGTGGCCTCACCCGTGGGAGTTATTCAAAAGTGCCCAAAATTTGATATCCAGAACTTGGGTGGAAGACAATCAATGAAGTTTTTAATTCTTATGTTACAAGTCTGCATGTGGATTTTTAGAAAAATCAGCTGACCCCATTTCCAAGTCTGCCCCAGTATCTCAGGCAGAAGCTCTTAAAAGTATCTATTAGGAACACAGCTCAGTCCAGAGTACCGGTAACCATCAGTGTGTTTCACAAGAGTTAAAATTAGCAATTTTGTATTTTATCTTCAGACCGGTTACTTGGCACTTGTCGCTGCATCTCTGATAGCAAGGACATATTGTGATGTTTGGATGATACACAATGGAACTTCAATTGAGAGGTGAGCTTTCTCAAAGACACTCAGAGTACATAATACAATCTGCTGTGTATAATTCTGTGAATCCAAGGTAAATTTGGATAAAAGATTAAGGCTAAGGTACAGTGTAAAGGAATTTGCTTTGAGTTACACAATGCACATAATAATTTTTTCTTGCATTGAGTTACATGTTGTTCAGTTTAATTTGAGGACTGTATGATTGTGCAATTTTCTCTGGGGTAACCCGAAAACACTGACTCCCTGTCCGTGGACCCCCTCTACGGACTGGGTCCACGGACTACCTATGGACCAGTCAATGGACTATCCCTATAGACCCCTCTACGGACCAACCCCCAAAATGGAATGAAAATAATAAATTAGTATTTCAGTTACGGGTTGTCTTATAGATTATTTGTGTCTGCTAAATTCCTAATGTTACATTGTGCAAATGTAACAGACTTGGGTTCAGGCTCAGGCGTAATTTATATCATTACACATTGCCGTTTCCTTTGCTGTGGCCATACAGTGTATGAAAGACCAGGAAGCCTTCAGGAGGCCTCCGGGAAGCCTCTGGGAAGCCTTGAAATTTGTGCTCTTTCCCCTTTGCCATTTTGTCCAGCCCATTTTACCGTGGGTTCGTGAACTTGTTCCAGGCTTCACAATTTGCTCAGCAGAATTACAGATACAAACAAGCTTAAACGATCTAAAACGCATCTACCATAGCCAGATTGAGCCATGCTTCTCCATACGCTGTAAACAGCTTTTAGGCATTTTTTTTGGGGGGGGGGGGGGGGGGGAAAATAAAACAACATTTTTTTTGGGGAGGGGACAACCCAAAAATCTCCACTACAATGATAATATTATAAAAAACCAAA
>Ga0126339_10003725_pt1 | contig 11145 bp, 7 predicted proteins | sample OrbTmetagenome_2_FD_92532 | JGI IMG/M metagenome (GOLD analysis project Ga0126339, IMG submission 92532) | Coral microbial communities from Petempiche,Puerto Morelos, Mexico - Orbicella T R C metagenome | ecosystem: Host-associated > Invertebrates > Cnidaria > Coral | place: Petempiche,Puerto...
CTAATACTCTGCACGGTTAGTAAGTACGTCACTGTGCACTCTTCAAAATGCCCTCCACACTGCACTTATCACAGCAACGGGACTGTTTTGCTTCTTTTATTACATTGCAACCCAAATACAAACGTGTCTCTAAAATTGTCAGGGAAGTAGAACCAGGAAACATTTTGATGACAAGAAATGCTAAGAAGTGCAAAAAGCTAATTTTCAAGCGAGTTAAAAAAAAGTAGACTGAAGCTTTTTGTTTCTGGTTTTACTGCCTTTACTGAATTTTCTGTTGAAAAAATTAATGTGTGCAAAATTCATATACAGCCCAGCACTTTTGAACTGTAACAGTTTTTCTGCTTTCTAACATTTCGTTTATCTATGGCAGATTAGAACAATGACTTTAAATGGACACTGTTTCTTGGAATGTTCTAGCATCACATGCATGATACACTGGCAAAAATGTCAAATTTGTACTAGATAGTTTGATTTTTGTGAATGTAACTTCTGGCAGTTTGATTAATGTTGGTACTGTGTAAAAAGGTTGAAGGCACCAAATAAAAACAATAAACAGAGAGACACTTAGGTTTGATAAATTGGCTAGTCTGGCTTTGCACTTACTGCACAAATTTGCTGATGTGGAGGGTGTTTAAACTAAATCTGTTCTTCAATTCTTTACTCTTTGATCTTGTTATATTTTACCTAGCAATTCTGGGTCTGGACTGTATGCACTGCTTAAATGTTTCTTTTCCTCTGTGTGTTGACTTGAACATGTAGCTAGAGCCCTTAATCATTTCATGTCATTTCATTGCCAAGTCTCACTTAAAAAGTGCATCGACCTCTAAAGTTTCATAATTTCTATGGTTATCTGTTGTTAACATGAATAGGCACATGAATAGGCTAAAGTTATAAAGAAGAGACAAATGCCCATAGAAAACCAGTGTGTTGCTGCCAAAGGTTTCAAACAACTTGCAAGGAACCAAGTTTTTGAGGAACATTTTGAACAACTGGCTTAACATACATTAGATTCACTCCTAAACTGTTCCCTTCTTTTTCATACAGTTGTAGTGAGTACAAGAGCCAGTGTGTTACAATGTTGGCAATACCACCAAGATGTAACAAAATTCATGAGAAAGTATATTTAAAATTACACCCCGAATGTTTATGTTTCTATTGTTGGTCTTCAAAGCACAGAAGGATTCCAGGGGATCAGAGTCAGTTATATAGACAACTTCATTTAAACAGACACCATTTGAAAAGAATCCTTGACTATTCAAACAAATTGCTGTTAAATTGATGTAGATGTAGCCCCTGGAATTGAAGAAAAATTATTTTTTTGTGACAGTAGAACTTTGGTCAAAGATGGACCTGGCTTGAATGCCTCTTAATTGGGTAATGTACAGTCTCAAATGCATAATAGTTGTTACGAAAGTGACATCTAGAGCTTACACTTGGCAAGGCAAGAAGTGACATTCACTATGGCCTCAGCGGTATTTAAACTAGAAGACTTGAGTCAATGTGAATCGTAAAAATGGTCATAGTAGTAGTTATAGACCTACTTCTGTACAAGTATTGAAACCATGCTCTGCTTGGTAACGTTTGAGATTCCCTTTTTCTATATCATTGTCTTCTGTCCATTTCTGTACAGGTCCTCCATCACCCAAGGCAACAGCTTTGCATCACTATAGGCCTCCGTCTTTGTATGAACCCAACAGCTCTCAACCAAATGGGAAACCATTGCATCCTTGTCAGCGGGTAAACAACAATTTAGTGGAAGTGAGGTTATCCAACCACTTCAATAAAATGCAGATGACAGCATCTTTTCCTGCTAACAACATTGAACTGACTGAGTCTGGTGTGCGGCACATGAATAGGCTAAAGTTACCCCCAGGAAGCAACAGAAGGCGTGTGGTTAAGAGCAAGGTGAAGCCCAAGAAGTTTGGTATGCCAGGCAGTCCTCTCAAGAGAAACACCTTAGCTGACCACTTGCAAGGCAAAGATGCCATTTTCAACAGGGCCCTCATTGAGGATAATATCAACTTGGCAGATGACATGGACAGCCTTAGTAGCCAAACACCTTTTGTTCCTTCTAAGGTGAGCAGGCCCAGGCAATCCAACATTGGACGTCCAGGTATTGGTGGTTTTGTGTTGCGTGGTCGTGGCTCAGGGGGAAGGAGGTTTTTTGGCCGTGGTGCACGGGGAGGTATCAAGAGGAAAGGTCCAGGATTCCCTGTTATAGCACGTGGACCTTCTCATGTGAACAATCTGGGAGGCCAGCTGTCACAGGTATGTGTTGAACTTTGCTTCATCCGAAGTTTTAATCATGTATCCCTAATTGATTGGTTGGCTGAGGATTGATTGGTTCAGTAAGGATTTCCTAGCCATGCACAAGTGCTCAGATTTGGAAATTCTGGTATAAAATGTAGTGTACACTTTTTTTCACTTTGTGACAAACTTTTATTTAAAGTGTACCAAGTAGTAACTACAATTTTATATAAAGAGAGATCTGTTAAAATCATCCATAGGACCTGACCTGATGTGATGATAGTGTAGATGGAATTTTCTGCTTGTGTTTATTTTGTAAGTTTTGAATCTTTTAACTTAGGAAGTTTGTCGGTAAACTTTAATCTTTTTGGTGTATTCCCCTTTTGACATGTACAACAGACATATCCAGGTGGACTGAACAGTTCAGCCTTTGGTACTAAGCAGTCTTCATTCAGCCAGTTAGAGCCATCAATCAATCAGGGAAGTAATGACAGTTGGGCTGATGGCAGTGATGAGACCGGCCTGAAGGAGTCGTATCCTAAGTGGATGCAGGTAAGGCTGTGTGCTGTTGCAGTTTTACCTTTATGAGTTAGTTTGTAAGCATTGCACTGTTTTGAAATACATATAACAATATGTAAGGTGGACAATCCAAAGTGGAGATTCACTCTTATATGTAGTATATCTTGCAAACAAATTTTTAGGAGGCATTTTTTGGCAAAGAGCTCTTGGACACTATAGGTGGAGAGAAAAGATCAAAGCATGGTGGCAAGACACCATCAACTCCTTCTGAAGATGAAGATAGAGCAAACCAAGACCCTTTTGCACCAAGACAAGGTCCCATGCACCCAGAGAGAGAAGCTTCCTTTGCTGGATCAGGACAAGTTCCTTATCAAATGTTGGCTGGTGAAGAGCAACGGCATCCTCAACACTCAAACCAGGGACTTCACCAGGCAGGATATCCAAGGGGCAATCACTCCTTGCCGCAAAAGCATCACTCCGATTTGGGATTGAGTGGGCATGAGAGGTAAGAAGTGAAGTAATGTTTTAAGATTGTAAACCCTTTCTATGTTCTCAGGAGTATGGCGAAGTGGTAAATGTAGCTATAATACTTCCACATGAAAGATTTCCCAAATCAAAATATATTCCTAAATCTCATCTCATCACATATCTCACTTTCATCCATTGTGTGTGGCATACCTATAGTTACTCAACACTTAAGGTTGTAGTATAATGAAACTGTTAGTTCTGTTTCTTTGTTTTTGTAAATGGATGTGCTGTGTTTTGTTAGCTGGCAACAATCTGCTGGGACAGATCCATTTCCATCACATGCCCTCAGCTTGGCAGAAGATGTTCCCAATCCAGATGCCTTGTATAGGTCACTGGATATGCTTACTGATGACCTACCAGTTACTCAGGCCGATCCTCACTCAACAAACAGAGGTAAGAATGTTGTCCAGTCTGCCCCCTCAGTCATTCCTTGTAGCAGCATCTTGTGTTAGCACTGATTTTCAACCACAAATTGTCTACAATAGCAAGGTGCAAAGCAAAGGTCATCTTTAAGAGCTTGCGCTTGTGGTTTTGCTTTTTGAATGAGAGTGTGCTAATCTATACTGCTAGCATTTGTTTTGAACCTCTGGGCTAGTGGTGCTTAGTAGCAGCTAGAGATAGTTAACATCGATCTTCTTTTAACTTCTGCTGTGACCACTGTAAACACCTTAAAGTTCTTTTTGTATTTGTAAAGTACTTTCACAGCCACCCTCCCAACATCCTCCTCCAGCTGCGCCCACCTCCCGAGCACAGGTCCCTCAGGGAAATGACCTGGATATTCTGTGCAGTACAGGAGATGTCTTGCCTCACGTTGATGGTCAAGAAGTGGAGGAAATATTTCTTGATATTGAGAGAGAAATGAGCAACAGAGCGTTAAACTTTTTGGATTCTGAAATGGAGAACAACGTGGCCAATTCTCAAGAGCCATTTAATCAGGAGAGTGCCAACCCTGCATCAAGTCATGGTGTAGGTTTTCCATCTGGTCACCCTGTTAGTGCGTATGGCCAAGCTGCTGTTAGTCAGCCGTACAACTCTGGTGCTGCACATTTTCAAAATGTTTCTGGGAGATCTGGATTTCAGCAGGGACCTCAAAACCACATGGATGGGTTCTCCAATTCTGTTGTACCAGGTCCGCTTGGTTTTAATCAGAACAGTGTATTCCCAAGAGGAAGTGAGTTTGATCTGGATGACCTGCCAAAGGGACGACGCAGACCTCCAAGTCCTCGAGTAGACCCACTGAAACAGCAGCAGAAGTGGGAAGAGGATGAGAAGCTTGGTGCCATGGCAACAATATCACCAGTTCTTTATGCCAACTTGGAGCATGTTAATTTGAAGCAGGAGTATCCAGGTAAGGGAATGTGAGCAAAAGAAACAAAAAGTGAACTGATCGTGTTATTCTTTTGAGTACCCAGTCTCCATTTAAAGTATAGAGAAGATGTCACTAATGTAATGAAACCCTCCAGTTATAGCAGTTGCTTTTATCTTACCTTTTCACCTCCAGAGTGAAGCCTAAAATTGTTGCAGTTCTAAATTGTTTCAGCTCCAGCATAAGAACCCTACATTGTGCATTTTGCATATCTTGAACAGTGTAGTAGTAGCGATTTTTTCTCAGCAGTTAAAGTGCCCATAATGTCAGAACTTTTTTTTCGCTCATCTAATTCTATATTTCACCTAATGAGCTTCTGCGAAAAAATGTTTCGATTTGGATAAAACGCCATTTTTTTTTTACGAATCTTTACAAAGTTCAAAATTCTATTTTCTTGCGGTCGACCCCTGCTGCTGATCACAAAAATAACGTGCTCAAAATGGCCACGTGACTGATGCCTGTGACGTAGGTTCAGGAACCTACGATGAAGACGGATGTTGTTTTCTGGATCATTAATGTTGTTACAAAGAGCGGCAACGCACCTTTCCGGCATTTTCAACTAAATGTAGACAACTCTGAAGCAAAATTTCCACTTATTTTCAAGTCAGATAAGTCATGACCCAAATCACGTGTTCCTGAACCTACGTCACGACTCACTTCAAACCAAGGAAGACTGGTGCGAATGGTGGACCAAAATGGCGGCAAATTTTAACGTCTTTAAAAACTTATAAAAAAATTGCGTTCTATCCAAATCGAAAATTTTTTTCGCAGAAGTTCATTAGGTGAAATGTAGAATTAGACGAGCGAAAAAAACATTTTGACATTATGGGCACTTTAAGTAAATTAACTTTCCCGAACTTTTTCTCAGACTGGCCCAACAGATACAGAGCAATAGCAAGATTGTGGCGGAAACTGTCAGTTGAGCAAAGGGATCCTTACAGAGTAAGCTTATACTATACAAGTTGAAATTTATTTGTCAAGAAAAGCAGCATCTCTTGGGTCTCTGAGGGACGGACCATGATTTTTTTGAGGGGGAGTTGGGCAATTTCCTCCCAAAAAATTCCTGCAGAGCAAAAACTGCTGGAAAAAATGGTGCAAGCAGAGCTATGGGGAAAAAAATTCGAGCAAGTACTTTCTACTAGCTGGGTCCTATTTCTGATGTTCAAAAAATTCTTGCACTATTATTGCACACCAAAAAAAAAATGTGCCCCAGAAAATTACTGAACGCCCCCCTCAAAAAAATAATGGTCCATTCCATGAAATAATGGAAGAAGTTTACACTACCTGACATCTTATGTGCTACCTGTGGTCTTAAATGGTGAGTCTGGAGTAGTGAATAAGTAATTTGTTGTGTTTTATTCCCTTAAAACACTGAGCCAAAGCAGAATTTTGATAAGGATTTTTTTTAATAAACTCAACCTTTTCAAGTTGGCCAGCACATCAAAGGACGTTGGCAAATTTCAGTTCACTGTTGTCTAAACAGTGTACAATTTTCGGGCTTACCCTTGTAGTAATCAGTCTATTCTATGTCAATGTTTAAAATGCCATTTTGGAAATGGGTTGCTTATTGAAAGGGGGTATTTTCTAGAATAAGAGGTGCTTATTGGAAGGAGGGTGCTAAATGAAATCAGTGCAGTGTTTTGAACCTTCATTTAGTCTAAGAGGCATCAGTCTGGGTTCACTTGCTTGTACAGTACAGTCATATTAAAACGTTAAAAAGCTTTGTTGATCTTTATTAGTGTAATCGGAAGTATATCAGTACATTTTGTAACAGTGTAATTGCCTTAATTGCAATTTGTGGAGTTATTGGTAAAAGAAGATTGATGTAAGGACTTGTCTGTAAAAACGGAAAAAATTAACTGTGACGTTACTTTCCAGTTGAAGGCAAGGGACAACCGTGTTAGATTAAAAGATCAAGGGAAAAAAGTAAGTTAATGCTACCGTTCAATATTTCAATTATCGTTATGATGCCAGTGTGTAAAATATGTTGACCTCGTGGCTTTACTTGTTTTTGTTTTATCAAGAATCGAAGACGTACCGCTGTATGTCAGTCTTCCTCAAGTAAAATTCTACGAATTTTTTTGATCCTTTTTTCCTTTGTTAGTTGATTGCAAAAAATGACGAAAAATCCAAGGCAGAGTCTCAGAAGCCACTTCCTTTGAAGCAGCAGCCACAACAACAACCACAGCAGCAACAGCAACAGCAGGAACAGGAACAGGAACAGGAACAACAGCAGCAGCAGCGGCAGGAGCAGCACATCCAACAGCCACAGCCACTGCAACAGCATCAACTGGTGCGGCATTCGCAACCTTTACAAAACTCCTCACAAGGGCATCAACTCAAACAGTTACCACCATCTGCATCTGTTCGTCCGCTTGTTGACAGCACCGTACTTCCTGTGACTACCGTCATGCCAGCACCTCTAACACCTAGTACACCTGCAAGATCGATCACTCCAGTAACACCTGGTACCCCTGGCCCCTTGACTCCAACGACGCCTACCACGCCAACGTTTTCTCAAGTGTTAAGTCACCCACCAATTGGACCTGTCATTCCAGGATCTGTGGGAAGCCTTCCCTCTTCGGGTAAAACTGTTAGTTCCAAAGGTAAGAAAAGTAAAGAAGAGAAGGAACGAGAGAAAGAAATGAGAAAGCAGAAGCTACGAATTCAGCAGGAACAAGAACGGCAATGGAAAATTCTCCAGCAAAGAAGGGCCTTGGAACAACAACGTCAACAGCAACAGCAGCAACAGGAAAATGTATTACTTAGGCAAGAGCTTAAAAAACAACAGCAAGCTAAAGGAACTAAGGTCCCAGAAGAGCAGAAGAAGAAACGCTTATCTAAAGGTAGTAGGCGAGCCCCTTTACAGGGACCAAAAGAGCAAGGGCGTACTACTGAGAAAGCAGGAGCTGGTTCCCTTAGAGATGACGTACTTGGTTCACCTCCATTTCAAAATAGCATGAAATCTCTTGAAGGTGCTGAAAACAGCATGGACGAGCAATTCCTTCCTGTAGTAAGTTCATTCTCTGCTGCACCCAGAGCAAACGCAAATGCTCTAGCATCTAGCAGTCAATATCAAAATGATTCCTCACTGGAATTTTTGGTTAACTACGATGGAAAAGGGAATGGATTGTTAGAAGAAAGACAAAGTGATCCAAGTGTAGCTACTTCCAGTCATGAAATTCCCAATGCAAACCAAGGTGAATATCATTCGATGCAGACGGATGCAAACCATCAATTTCAGCCGCCTTCTGTTTGGCGAAAGGAAACTGTGGAAGAAGAGCTTCACCATACAACAGATGAACCTCTCTGGGAACAATCACAGGCTAGCAGTCAACTTGAACAACAGAAGCAACCTAACGGCTCATTAAGTTTAGGCCAAGTCTCGCAGACATGTACAGCTGAGAGGCATAGTTTGTGGACCAGTGAAGAGCTGCAACCTGAAAATCTTCAAGATCACTTAGCAAGTGATAATGTACACAGCAGGGTCCCCTTACCTGAGCAACATATGAGACCTTTGCAAGAAGCCCTTCACAATGAGCAGAAGTCTCATGGTAACTTAGGTTCTCATGAGCAAATGATTTTCCATGACGAGAGACAGCAGTCATGGGTTCCAAGTACTCGACACCCTTCTGCAATGCCTTCATCGCAGTCAGCAATACAAGGCCAACAGCTCAGCAGGGAAAGTGGGCAGATTGTACGCCAACCTTCTGTACCTGATTCCATTCAAGGTCTTCCTTTTTCAACCCAACATGAAGTGTCAATCAGTACCTCAGAGCAGCACCAACAGCAAGCTGTGGAATTGCAACACCCTCCACAAATACCAGTAATGCATTGGCAAGAGGAGCTGTCTCAAGTTCGAGCGCAAGTGGCAGCTGCTCATGACCTTCATCCACCTCAAGCTGTTCCTGCTCCTTCAGCACCGCCACCTCCACCACCCCCTCCACCACCACCACCGTTACCACCACCGTCCTTACCATCTACGCAGCAACAACATACTGGCCCACTGCAGCCATATGAATTGACTTCAGGATGGCCGCAGCAAAACCAGTTACCACAACAAGGACAGCCACAGCCAGTAGCCTCATACCCACAGACTCCTCAGCCCCACCAGCCACATGGTCCATCAAATTCACAAGGTGGTATGCTGCAGACACAATTTCAGGCTCTGCCGCAACTGCCAGTTCAGATGGCTCCAAATCAACATCCTAACCCATCTTTGTTGAGTCAGCCACAAGATAGCTCTCTACAGCAGCCACAACAACAGCAGCAAGATATCGTTCAGCGGCAGCAAAGGGAGCAACTCATTAGAGTTCAACAGCAGCAGTTTTTCCAGATGCTTCAGCATCAACAAGTTCTGCAACAACAACAACAGCAGCAGCAACAGCAGCAGCAGCAACAACAACAGCAACAGAATGCTTCCATTCAACCAGGCTTTGCTAGGGTACGATTAAATCAGGTGATGAACACAAAAGATTTGCCTGAAATAGACACAGAAGAAGAGCACCAAGAAAGGCTTCGGTACCTTTATCGCCAACGTCAGGCACAAAAACAGCAGCAGATGCAGGTGCAAGCTCAATTGTTGCAACAAGCTTGGATCCAACAGCAACTTACTAATGGGGGTGGCCAAGGCGTGGTTCCAACAGGTATACTTCCAGTGGATTCTCCCAACCCTCAAATGTTACAACAGTTTGCTCAACAGATACGTCCCCAAATGCCTGACTTGGCACAGCAGCAGTTGTTTGCTGAATACCAGAGACGTATTCAGCAGCGCCAGGATTTAGGTCAGCAAACAGTTCAGTACGACAAAGTTCTGCAGGAATTGCAACAACAGCAAGGAATTCCAGTTGGTGGTAGCACTCACACTGGCGGTCCATTCCTGGAAATTCCTCAGCAGAGGTTTGCTCTGAGGCAGGCAACTCCGATGGTTCAACCTGGTTTGAAGCCTATAATGCCTTATGGACTAGATGGACAGTTTGTGGGTCAACAGCAACAACTATACAAGATGCAGTTACAACAACAGATGATCATGCAGCAACAGAAAAAGGAACCAACCCAAAAGAACACCTCTCGGGTGAGTACTGCAACAGGAAAGGTTGATATGGGAAAAGGTAACGGTGACTACAGTGGTGATGCTGATGGTGATAAGAAAAAGAGATCTGCTACTCCAGCTCACAATGATGGCATGCATGGTTCCGTAGGCAACACAAATGTTCTTCCAGAAGAAATACCTGAGGAGTCTCGAGGTCCTGGAAGTGGAAGTGAAAACCAGCAAGATGGCACAAAGAGCGAAAGTGCAAATGAGTTGGTCAACGAGGTTACGACAACGACTGATAGGATTCCTTCTGTCCCTCAGGATGATCAGAACCTTCAAGAGACCCATCACAAGAAGGACCTGATGAGATCTGAAGTTAATCCCGAACTAGAGAATGCTGAGGTTTCTGCTGAGTCTAAGATGGTTGCCGGTGAACAACAGAAAGCCTCTGCAAGCAGTGAAGACCTTACTTCTTGTGTACAAGCTAACAAAGAACAATGTAAAACCAGTGGTTCTGAAGACAAGAAGGAAGATTGCACCTCTGTCGCAAATAATGACAGAAATATTGTAGAAGGGCAAGTGGAACAGACTGAGACTGCTAATGAAAAGACCGTTGAAGGATTAGAGGGCATTGGAAGGGAGCTTTTTGCAACTGATGGAGAAAGTGTTGTAAGTAGAATGTCCTCTGATTCTGTAAAGGACCTTGAGTGCAAAAGTGGAGAAGGATATCCTGTCGAGGGAAAGCAGATGTTCCCAGAACCCCAGAAAGCAAAAGTGGAAACTGTACAAATTCATGATAAAAACAAATTTGAGGAAAGTGAAAGTAAGAAAGAAGTGCTTGTGCAAGAAGGTGACCTTGCTTGTAAACCTGATGCCTTTGCTGAAGTGAAAGAGGCCCCAGTTCAGCCACACCACATACCCAGCCAAGCACCTCCTGTTCCTCCGCCTCAGGCCCAACATTTTCTCATGCAACAGCAGTTTATGGGGTTACAGCAGCAGTTCCTGCAAATGCAGCAGCAAAGACAAGTTCTCGTCCAACAATACCAACAGCTGCAACAGCAACTGCACCAGGCTGGAGGACAGGACCCAGTACTTGCGGGTCAAGTCATGGCTGTACAGTCTCAAGGACAGGTTCTCCAGCAGCAAATGTTACAAGCCTGGCAACAAATGCAACTTATCCAGCAACAGTTGCAGCCCGGAGGAGTGCCGCTCCAACAGCAAGTTGCCATTCAACAGCAACCATCACAAGTTCAACAACAGCCACAACCAGGTCCTCAGTGGTCTACCCCAGGACATCCAATAGGGGCACAACCAGGTGTGTTCCCCATGAGACCTGGGGTTGTGCAGCGTCCTCTGCAGCCTGGCGTGCCACTGGCAGACAAGGTAAGGTGCATCCAGTTTTAAGTACCTTTAAATCCCACGTTTAAGCCCCCCCCCCCCCCCCCCCCCC
>Ga0126339_10003726_pt1 | contig 11141 bp, 6 predicted proteins | sample OrbTmetagenome_2_FD_92532 | JGI IMG/M metagenome (GOLD analysis project Ga0126339, IMG submission 92532) | Coral microbial communities from Petempiche,Puerto Morelos, Mexico - Orbicella T R C metagenome | ecosystem: Host-associated > Invertebrates > Cnidaria > Coral | place: Petempiche,Puerto...
CTGCCTGTGTACAATATGCCATTTGAAAGCCACTAATCAGCTTATTTAAGAATTGGCATCAGCAGCTATGAAGGAGGTAGACATTTTGAGAGAAATTGCTTTAAAATGGGAAAATGAACGACTACAAAAATGTATCAATCTTCTACTATATTAGGTATACCCCGGCCTAAACTATAGCTTATTTAGCACCTCTTAGTGCATAGCTTGATATGAAACAAGTTTTGCATTCCATTTCCATCCCGAAAAAGGAACTAAAAACTTCTGGGGGTTGTCAACCATGTCTTGGATGGGAGGGGGTCAAAATTTTATGACTTCAATGAGCAGATCTTCACAAGACAATTTTCATGGCAAAAATTCATACAAAATCTATCAAATACTCACAAAGTTGACGTTGTGTGCCAATTTGCACTCTTAGGGGGTAAAGGGTTAAGGAATCCGAGTTGAAAGTTGAACTGTCGAAGAGGGAAATTGGGAAGGGATTTACCTCAAGAAACAAGAACCCAAACAAAATTATTTTTGTTGAAGCAAAAGACGATACAAAGCGAGATGAAAGTACACAGTTTTAATGCTAAAACATTTCTTAATGTCGCACTACGAAGTAAACAATAATTTACAAAGCAAAATCTAAAATTGCGATACAGCAAGTGGTCCAGAAGGCATCCTCTGCAAAAAACAAAAGGCAAAGACAACACGAGGATTAGTACGAAGGACACGGAACACGTGAAATGCTTTTTTGTTCCATGTATTTCCACTCCTGTAATTTTCTTTATGATTTCAGCAATTGTTTAGTACCAAAAAAATCTGACATTACAGGTACCCTTTTGCCTCTTGTTAAAAATTGTCTCACTAAAACTACACCATGCACAACTGTTACTATGTACATGTATATACATGCATCTTTGGATTTATCTCTGGTACCGGAACCTTTTTTAGCCGAGACCATCGATAGCCGAGGGTCAGGTTCCTCTGATGCTTTTAACCTTGGGGAGTGAATGGTCTAATCCTAGGGATGGGGGTGGGGGGGTGGGGGTAAAAAAAAGCCTTTCGAACTGAAAACTGGTCCTTTCAGTTTACTTCCTGGATTGAAAATGTTGTAGACTTGCTGTTTTGAGATTGACATAGTTTTCGGAACTCCAGGCATTTATGGTTCGTAACAAATGAAGCTCTTCTCTATATCCTAACCAGGACTTCATGTTCAGCTCTCCTGGCTTGTCTCCATCTTTTCTTCAGCCAGTTCCTGGCCTGACATCTCAGATGATTCCTCATCATCGTCGTCTCCATCACCCTCTCCCTCTTCGTCTTCTTGGTCTTGTTGCTTCTCATAAGCTTTCTGTCCTGGTGTGACAATCACCCCTCCCCAGCTGGATACCTCGGTGTCTAATGCTGAGGTGTTACAGAGTACACACATGCAGTAAGAAAAAACAGCCATTTAGATGGAATTTCAAAAGTGGGCATCAAAATTTTTAGGAAACAATAATATCATCAATCAATAGCCTGTTTTCGATACATTAAATTTCAGCTTGAAGGGGAGACCAAAAAAAAAACGCAAACAAAGGAAATTGTTTATTCATTCCTGTTGTTAGTGTCCTAAAGGCCTCACTATAAAGCTGAGTTTAAACATATCAAAAGTAGCCTATTATTGATTTCAATTTAACAAAATAAATGTATGTGCCAACATGATTCAACAACAACCTCCTCAGAGTCCTATCTGTGTATTTCTACATGTACATGAAAATTCAAGATCAGCTGCTTCTGTTCATTGGACAGTGTTAAACTACTTACCAACTGGAGGAATTCCTTCCTGATTCTAAAGAGAAAAAGGGCAATAGAAAATAACGAATACAAATTTTAAATTTAAACATACCCTTGATACCAGCTATAATAAAAGATAAGGTTAATTATTCCTTTGGCCATTAACACACTAGACATGCATTTAAGCATCAGTAAGATACAAAGTACACATGTTCTTACCAATCCTAATATTTCATTGTACGCGCCATGATTCAAGCATCGAAGAAGAGTCTGGGCACAAGTTGTCACTGCATCCTGAAAGTAATAACCATAAACAATCAATTACATGTTTTAAAGCACAGGCGACAGTGTAGGCTTGATAACTAGTTACATGCTACACATGTTGTCTGGGGGGTAATGAAGACAACAATAAAAACATTGATGAATATCAAACCTTCATGTCAGACCTTCATTGTCGCATTTACTTTAACTTCATTGACAAAGTAATACACATCCTTAGCACTGGATGATAAAATCTTCAGGTTTGTGGCAATGGAAAAAATGCAGACGTCCATGTACAGACCTGGGTGGCTCAGCATGTGCAAAACCAATAATCTACAGGTACACACTGCATGTGTAAGAGTACCATTCAATGAGCCCATTGTGAGGTGGTCATATTAATGTATGCCAATTTAAACAAAGATTGGCAGAGGAAATCAATTATCAAGCATTTAATACAGTTGAATGTCTGCTAACAAACACCACTCATAAGCAGAAACTAGCATGTAGTGAGTCACAGTTTCTGTTACATACTGATACGTGAACAATCTGTACTAGCACAACATTTGTAGCCTCCCATACATGTCATGTGGTAACCCCTCCTGAACTGAAATTTTTTCAGGTTCCAATGGCATCTGCTTACAAGATGTTCAACAAAAGGTTCAACTACATTGCAAGTTTCACAAACTCTAAAACGATCTTTTGTTTCGTACCTGCTCCTCCAGGCTTAGAACACTGTGGGCACGCACATTTCCTGACTATAACAAGGAAAGGGAAAATGTGTTAAAGCTGTGAGATGAAAAAAAAACATCACTCAAACGTGTACAGAACATCACTCAAACTTGTGTCTCTTGTAAAACAGTCTGAACAAACTTGTACAATGTAGTATTGTTGTACATACATTGTACTTGTGAGATTGGTGCAGTTAGGAGAGCTAAAAGCACACATCCAAGTACAGAGTAAACATATTACAATTACATTTACCTCACATGGGTCAATTATTCCTAAAGAACCTGGCAAAAACAGTCCCGCTGAGAGGAGCTGGAAGGCACGCCTGAGATAAAATGACAAAAATAGAGCTACAATCCACACTACTGTACATTGTACCAAAGTATTACACATACAAATGACAAATTAAACCACAGTATTCTTTCAAACATACATTTCTGTAATGAAATTTTGGTAATAAAGTTGTACACGTGCAAGGAAACTCTGCAAGTTGCAAGTGAGGCATTGTAAAAAAGTATTTCAGTGGTTTTCAGAGAAAATGCTCTTCACATGCTTGTGACATTATTAATACTGTGATCATGATCCATATTGCTGGTAACTCAGAGGAATTAAAAGTTAGCAAGGAGGCAAATACAGTAGCATAGTGCACATTTATTTGTGTTTTGTTACCTAGCTGTTTTAACAAAACAAGAGAAATTTCTGCTCTTACCTAAAAGCAACATTGACTGGAAGAGGTTGTCGAGAAGAATTCACCATAGCAGCACGATGGGCCTACAAGGTATAAGTTAAAGCACAAAATTTTTTGTAGAACTATACATAAACATTTCCTGGAAAGCTCAATTCAATGTCAATGTCAATCTCAATTCAGTAGCAATTGCATAGTGACTCTCTGTTAACAGATTTGATTTACACTCAACAGTTTGCAGTGTAACATCTTTCACATTTTCTATTTTTTTTTCGTATTTATTGAGCTCTCAATATTACATATCAGACTTTAATATTTGACCAATATTGACTGGACTTACAAGCAAGTCTATAAGCCATGGTGTGAGACCCTGTAATCCTGTAAAACGTTTTCTAAGGTCTTTAAAAAGTCTCACCAACAGACGGGTACTGAAAAGGAAAAAAAAAATCAATTATTAATTTAGTACCAATTATAAATAACTGTTGGCTCATGTTGCCAAAGGAACCTGTTTTAGTCAAAATCTACATACAAAACACGACAGTCACATGCGTACAAACTCTACCTTGTATGAAAAGCATTTTCTTCAAACCAGCGAGCATGTCTAATTGTTGCCAGCGCTCCTTCTAGAAGCTTCACATCAACTGTCAAAAGTGAAAACAATATTTAGTTTTTTAAATACCTTTGGAATACTATACTGGTCACATCCACAAGCCACAGCACATGTGCATCTATCCCATGGCTGCTTGTTTCCTTCCAGACTGACGTACACATTCACTACCTCACCAGACAAACAATTTGGAATTTGTGTGCCACTTCACATACATGCACATGACTGTAATTCTATCGTACAATGCTGAATAATATGTGTAGCCTTGCATGCTAATATGGTCTATGACAGTTCACTTACCATGCTTTGTTGGGTCAGCATCTCGGAGATTTTTGGGAAGTGTTGTGATCAGTACACGAACAAGGGCACCCTCAGGACTGCTTATATTGAATCCTTGACACACAGAAACAAAAAAGAAAATCATCCTATTAGGTCAAGTTATGACATTGGCTACAGCTACACCCTGTAGTCACCTAATTTCTTTCACTCTTCAGACTCTGTACATCTAACTGACCTGGAGGAAGGAGCGCCCACTCATTCAATTGCTGTGGGCTTGGATTATTTTAATTATAATAATTAAATACATTGAGCACTAAGTGGATACCTACCACCCTCATTTGACTGCATTGGATAATCTGCCAAAAATGAAAAAAAAAAAAAAGATTAACAAGGTTCTACAAACCATAATTCATGTACAGTGGACATGTGCTGCACAGTGAACAAGCTGTGCACACATTACAACTTGTATGTAAAGGTAACAGAGGCACGAGCCATTTTAATACAAACATGATTAAAATAATCTGATGAAGGGAACAGGGAAAGAACTACAAATACAATACATGGGTCTGTACATGCATTGCAATAATTATTGTAACATTGTTTATACCTGCTGATGCACCATCATCCTTTAATGATTTCTGCACTCTTGTTGCCAGAGCAAGAATATCACTTTCTGTTAACAAAACAGATATAAAGACCAGCAAGTAAATAACAAAATTGATGAAAAGTTTAGTGTACAATGTACATTGTATTGGACTTCCTAGACAGTAACTAAAGATGTACATGTAACCTATCACTTTTCCACAGCCAAGAAGATTTCTGAAAGCAACACAAAATTTAACAAGATGAATCTAAATGTTTTTTTCATCTATGGCCTCATATCATTTGGCTAGTGTTATCTGTAGAACATTTCTATGAAACAGCAGAGCTGGAAATTACAATTAGAATTCAGCTATTGCATATATTCAAATATTGTAATTGACCCTAGCATGGATTAGAGGGCTTATTTCATTTGCATACCTGATGGCAACTTTTTAAGAATTACAGTCAAATCAGCAACTGGATGACCAAGCAGCATTGTTCCTTTTTTGTGTGAGCCTACAGCACGAACCTCTTCTAAACCCTATAAGGAAATAACTACACTTGAATGAGGGTTCATTACGGTACTCATGTTCTTCACACTGTAATGCTGTAATACACAGGCCACATAACTACATGTACATGTGTTTATAATACTGACAGTAATCAAAGATTAGAGCAGCGCATTCACGCGCATACTTTGCATGTTTGGTCAACTTTGGTGGCATTCAAGTGGTTGGATAAAAAATTAACTTTGATTGAATGACAGATAACAATCTGTACAGGAGGCTGACTAGCGATGAATAAATTTATAACCTGCTGTAAAAGTGTTTTTAATAAAGTATCAACTTGCACTAGACAAAATGTTTTCCAGAAAAGCCATTTTTTTAACTGTTGGCCACACTTACTGCAGCTTCAATTTCAGATTATCAACACTTGTACCAAATCTCTCTTGCATAGAAAATAAAGTTTTGAACAGTGACCGGCCCTGCACAACAGCGCGTTGCCAAATGTCTAGATTTTGTCAATTTTACCCACGTGTTTGTATTTTTTTGCACTGCTTGAATTTACATCATTCTTGTTTTTGCAAACGAAAAAGGCAAATAAACCATTCTGACCAAAAATCACGACCTTTACACAAGCTACCAAACATGGAAAGTTTGTCTTGTGGCAGCCAATTACGGCCACAACAAATTTGCAGAGCTACTCTGCGAGCTACACAACTCGGAAGATTTGTTTTCTGACCACAAATCATGGTCATTTGCCATCACCAAGCTAGAAAATATTCGTTTCCCATGATGCAGGCTTCGATACTTGTTGCCAAAGGCAAGCAGGCCAAAATCACAGTGCTAATATGCAAACTACAGCTTTGCAGAAACCATACAATCTACATAGTGCACATGACTGGTCGTGACTCTGTTCATGAGCTCATTATGCAGTTTGACCCTCCTGTGGGGAGGCCAAATCAGTGAACATGGTCGTCCCAAAAAAATCTAGATACCAACTGGATTAGGATTGCGTTACACTACGTGATCTCAATGAAGGACAAATCATACTTAAAAATATCTTTACCAGTTCAGCTGCATCTGGTGTAACAATCAAATTATCTAAAACTGTTGTCACTTTGGTCACAAGATTTTGAACAGCAGCCTGAAAAAATAATGCAGAAAATAAATACCACGATTCAACAATAATATTGAACTGTACATAAAGCTCTACAGATACGCACAATATGCAGTCAGGATTGTTGAGTTGAATTTTAATTGCTTTTACAGTTTGACAATGACTTGATAAAATATAAAAAAAAAACAAAATTGAAACTCATCATGATGCAACACTTGATTATACACCAATATTAAATTATTTACTAGGGTATCTAAAAGATAGTAATGCTGCGGCACATTCTGTTGATAGTGACATATTTTTCGCAGTGATTCATCAACAACTTCAAGCACGATGACACATCAATGGCGAAGTGTAAGAAGCGATTGTGACAAAAAGCACATAGTAATCTGAACTATGTCTAGACATAAAACGATACACATCAACGTCCCCTTTATCAGATCGCGAAAGTTGAAAGATGTGGAAATTGTAGGAGCAGAAACTTAACTTCTGTACTGATATGCATTAAATGTCTCTAGAATGTTGACAGACTCTGTCGAGGACGCGTCCATCGCGATGTGTGAAAATGCCAAAGCTTCAGCTTAAATTCATGTTTGGATGAAAAGGAAGAGATCGCATATATGAAGTTAGCGTGTTTTACGGTTTTCGTTTGTTTTAATTATTCTACAAGTTTTAGTAACGACGATTTCTCTTAATTTAAGCATTCACCCAAGGTGGCGAGACTGCTAAGAAATGACATACTAATTTTAGAATTAAGATACCAATTTCGATCTAGTAAAATTCAGCCTAAAACAATAGACCTCAGCATGAGACTCTGGGGAATAAACCCCTTTCAATCTCTGTAGTTATTCCCCAGAGACTCGTACTGAGGTCTGTTGTTTTAGGCTGAATTTTAATGTGTCAAAATTGGACTATTAATCGTCCAGATTTACAAACTTTCACACTCTACATTAAGAGCAAAAGCAAGAGTTGTGAAAGTCAAGCACGATCTCCTTCACAAGTTAATCAGACCAAAACATAACCACTAATCTTTCTCACTGGAATCCAAGCGAAAAAGGCGAAAAAGGATGACGGCTCGACGTCCCAACCTCGTGTTGTTCGTGGTGCAATGCACTCTGGTAAAAAGTGGTGCAGTGCACTCTGGTTAAATGCAATGCATTCTGGTAAAATGTGATGAATTCGAGAATTCGTACTCCCTTTTATATATTCTTCTTTAATCCTGATTATGTTGCTGCTCGCTCATTACGCTCGCTCCGCAGCAATCAACTGGATTACATGTGTATTTTCCTTGAATGTTGTCCATTCATCTAAAAACAATTATGCTATACATGTATATCAGTTTATCACTGTTTATAATCTGTTACCTGTTCCTGTCCACTGGGAGTTAACTCTTGATTTCTTTTCAGAAGAGCCTAATGATATAAAGATACATTGAATAATACAGTACACTAAGGTTCAACAGATACCAGTCACTAATTAACAAATAGACCTGTTCCATGTTGCCATTCTTCTGTTCAGTGATAGATTACAGATGAAATCAAAATGTGGTAAGAACAAAAACAGTGAAACACAATCCATTCGGTAGGTGTCATTAATGTTCTTACCACATTTTGACATCATCTATGATCTATTTAATTTTTGTACAGACACGAGGCACCATTGAATCTAACTGTTTTTATATGATAAAGAAACAAAACATGTTTCCGACATCATCTATGTGTCTGTCCATAAGTAAGAACCAGTCAAAGTGTGAAAATAAATTGACATATTATGTACAAAATGATTCATACATGTTCATGTAGATCATGGTTCACAATTAAGTTTACATTTTCACAGGTGGAATGTAACAAACCTTTCCACACTATTGTGTTCATAATGATGTTCAGGTCTACATGCAGGACAAGAATCGAAAGGAAGAGAAGGAAGAGAAGGACAATGACAAAAGCAATGAAGACAATGACAAAAAGGCTGTAAGCTCAATAACCAGCCATTTTAGGGGAAAATTAAATGAATGAAGGATGCAGGATCTCAGCTACAGCTAAAGCTTTTGATCCACGTAATCTAGCCTAATTGTTTGAGGGCTGTTGAACTTGTATGCAGCACAAATCCTTCAATCTGTTTGAATTTCCTTGCAGGCATACCTGTGTAAAAGCTGTTTCATCCAAGACAGGAGTAGTTCTTGGAAAGAAGTTTTCAGCCTACATGCGCAAGTGGGAGAAACAAAACAAACAATTATAGATCAAACAACAACTATTGCATTCTTAAAAGCCATCAATATTTACTTAAATCTTGTACTAAGTTCCTTTGGAAAATAAATGTTTGTTTTTCTTTTTAATTTTAACACAAAATGCAGGCCACTGTTTGAAATCAACTGAACAAAAGACATACGTGTATAATTTACTGGGCTTCATTTCAGTCACTGCAACAATGGGACAATATCTTGTTGCTAAATTAAGTCCTATCATAACAGACTGTAAGCAAGTGTTATAACAGGCAGTAATGATTCCATCTCCAGTTCTCGATTGGGGTCTGGTTCCAGAACACATACTCTTTGACAGTTTTCAAACTAGCAACACATAGTTTGGACAACTTTGTGCCTGGTTACAATTCTTGTCTCTGTCTAGACAATCTGCTCATGTGCATCTTGAATTGTGCACAAAAAATAGTGCATCTGGGCAATAATTACATCAAGTTATTTCACCTTATGATTCTTCCAGATTTAAACTGGATACCTAACAGAGCAGTCACATAAGGTTAATTCGTGACTCCGGTCAGACACATATTGTACATAACAAGTCTGGAAGACTTCCTTCTGTCGGACAGTCTACCATGAGGGCAAATGTAAACAGCTGTAGGCAGTTTGGAGATACGGAGATACAAACAACCAAGTTCTTCACTTACTTCCCTCTCTCATCACTTATCACTCACTATCAATTGACCTACCATTGCTGGATCAAACGTAGAATGACTAACAACAAATTTCTGTCCTGGAGGACCGCGCATGAAAGGCGGCATTCGGCCAGGTCCTCCACGCATTCCTCTAGACCGAGTACGGCGCATACTTCTTTCAAATCTGGTAAACGAGTCAAAGCACGAGGTTACAAACACAAGAACGTCACGAACAGTTCTGTGATAGCGAATAAACACGTGCGAAGTTAGGTGAGACTAAATCGAAACTACAAACAACTTCATTTAGTGTCTGTACAACCAGTATGTTCAGAAAAGTTTATAGTAACCAAAAAGGAAGGACAGTAAAATGTAAATACCTTTAAGACGTCAAAATAACCTGCTTTTCGAGGACAACAACAACAACTTTGAAGGCGCTTGTGAAGTCACATGGAGAAACATCCGGGCACTTTATGTCTGTCTGCTGACCCAAAAACCGCAATTTCTTGTTATGTAATACCTAACAATTTGTCCTCGACTCCGGAGCCGACGGTTCGGAATCGAGCCTCGCCGGGGGCATGTGTTGTGTTTCTGGGCAAGACACTTTATTTTCACGGTGCCTCTCTCCATCCAGGTGTATAAACGAGCACCGGCGAATTTAATGATGGGGGGTACCTTGCGATGGACTAGCATCCCATCCAGGGGGAGTCGAAATACTCCTAGTCGCTTCACGCTACTGAAACCGCGATAAACTCCGGACTGATGAGCCACTCTGCTCGTATGCAGACTTTTACGAGGCTGACTGACAGATCGAGGCCAAAATATACAACCTAAGTTAGCGAAGTCAAATTCAAAAGATCTAGACAAAGCAAATTTGAATTAATTTCGACAGTCAAGTGAAAACCGCTCTAATCCCCAGTGTGACTTCGGGCGGACTCATCACTCAGTATCCGGTCAGTGTAACTTGACGAAGACACCGGACTGCAGACTGCAGACCAAGGGTAAAATGCAGACTACAGACTTGTCAGTATCGTGTTATTTCCATTATCGAGCGCTGAGCCGACCGAAAACAGGATTATTCAGGCTAATCGCAGCGAATGCTGCACTCTGATTAGCCTGAATAGCGCTCCGGTTAGACTGAATATCACTCAGGTTAGCCTACTTCCGAAAATTTCGGATAGGTGTGTGCCGCGAAGGGTCTTAAACCTTGACCCTATTTAAGGATAAAGGACATGAAAAATGACACCCTAGGTCCATTTCTGAGGCCCAAACCCGAAAAATGACACCTTATTGAAGGGAAAATAAAAACTAAGAATAGTGTGGACGAAATCGGAAGAAATGGAAACGTTCTGATTCTTCCGACTCCGATTCCGTCGAGCTTATGACTCCGATTTTCGATTTTCACTAGATCGTAAGCGCTCTCATGACTCCGACTACGACTCCGTCGCTAGTGAAAACCAGCCTTTAGGAGCCACCACATGAATAAAAGCAATGACGCAGCGCCAGTAGTCTAAATGGACACACACTAGGCCCCGACGAACTGTAAGCTTTATCTTTAATGCAAGCGAAATCTCCCCGTAACGAAAACTAGATACAACCAAGATGGCGGATGAATGAAGGCTGATCGCGCGGGCTTTTATACAACAATGAACGCCGCTGACCGACCGACTACAGCGGAGTGCCGCTGGACAACCAGCCTACTGGCGTGGCTTCTTTTTCCTTCTTAAACAAATAAGCATGCAA
>Ga0126339_10003730_pt1 | contig 11137 bp, 6 predicted proteins | sample OrbTmetagenome_2_FD_92532 | JGI IMG/M metagenome (GOLD analysis project Ga0126339, IMG submission 92532) | Coral microbial communities from Petempiche,Puerto Morelos, Mexico - Orbicella T R C metagenome | ecosystem: Host-associated > Invertebrates > Cnidaria > Coral | place: Petempiche,Puerto...
ACACTATAGCTTGAATCACAGGGGATTTCGATCTTCCAATATAGGCATAAACGAATTGAAGGAAAAAAACATGCCCCAAAAAGCATAAATTGCGTGAATCGCACCACTTTTCGAGTACAATTTTTCTCCCAGAGCAAAAACAACTCAACGGGACTGAAACTTACCTTCGACATCAAAGATGTAACCTTCGCAGAAATTACTATAGCTGCGAGTAATTACTTTCTTTGGGACTTTTCCGTCCTTCTTGAGGCATTTCTCAATGAAAGATGAGTCAAAAAACGGAATACCTTTAAGAGATTTCGACCACGCGGCACTAACATGCCTTTCCTCCATATTGACAAAGCAAACGTGGGGAATAACATGCCGTCCAGCCTCGTTTTGGTGCAGCACACAATCCAAGATGGTGGAACGTGATATCGGAGTATGGGCCCTTAACACGAGGGAAAAATAACACCTATAAACTTAACTTACAGCTTGCTCATCTCAGAAGCTCTGTTTTGACGCCTTTCAAATTTTAAGCGGTTGACAATTGTGTCCAATGAAACTTTCTTTAACATTTTTATGCCCCAGTCTTCCTTTTCCAGGGTCATCTTAATTCGTGGCTTTGAAATCGGGTAATATTGCTCTATCATGTTGCGAAATAGCTTTTGCATTCTGTCAAGCTCGGTTGCTGTGAAGACGTTTCTCACGCTAGGTGACACACTGGTTGGAGGTATAATTTCATTTGAGGTCTCACTCTCTGCTTGAAATGCCCTTTCAGCATGTTGCTCCAGTGTTTCTATTTCAGATGGAAGGCATTGAGGTTCTGGAGAGGAGGACTTACTGAAACGCTATTGAGCACGTACTTTGTCCAAGACTTGTTTTGGGTCTTCTTCCCTTGGCTGTGGATGGTTGGAAATTTTTGCTTTCATTGTTGCTAAGGTAATTGCTTCATTCTCAATTTGATCCGTGAAAACTGCCTTGATAAGAGCTTCCTTGTCCTCTTTCCATGAACTTGAAGTGTTGGGGACAACAGCCCCAGAAGCAGATGGGCTTAGGTTGACAGAAACACTGTTTGGTTTGGCTGTTTCCCAGAGCGAGGCTGTAGGCTGAGCTAGGTAGGATCAGGTGATATTCTCTCTATTGTTTTATTATTAAACACTTTGCACTTTTATAAGATCACAAGTTAATTATGGATGTATTTCCTGAGCGAAACTCCATGTGCTTTTTCTTTGTTTGCCAGGAAGATTGTGTGCATTTTCATGAAATCGTGTTGAATCTTCGTCAACATTAATTGGGATAATCGGGTATTTATCGTTCCATTATTCCTGATTGAAGAGTATAACTGTCATTATTCCAAGATCGCAAATTAATTTTTCCGAAGGAGGTCTCTATCCCATTCAAAAATGGCATTATTCCATTATTACAACAACAACAAATTATGTTATTAACTTATTATGCCATTATTCCTCTTCACTGCCCAAGACTGCTGGCAGCATGATTGACTTTTGATCCAGTTAAAGCTTGCAGTAGGTTTCATATTGTTCTCACTATTGATTTCTCAGATTTTTTTGCATCATGAAATACAATAACCTACCTCATTTATCAGGCAAAATATCTGAGTGATTAATAAGGCGAGCTTTTTGATGAGCCGAACAAAGACATATACACCTGATACACGTGGTCATCAACCAAAGCCTCATGGGTACTTTGTGTATGAGGGTCTCAGGTGTAATCATTGCTGTGCTTTTCAAAAAGGGGTGAGGTAACAATGTTCAGTTCATGGCCATAAATAATGATGTCCTATTTCCCTGTGAAATGGCCCAGGAGTTATCTTTGATAGCTTCTTTCCACTCAGTAAACTGAAGTGAGCAGTCTGTTCAACAGTAATTTGAGTTTTGATCAACCTTGTACTTATACATCTGCCGTTACAGAGCCACTCTCGGTAAAAGTGAATATATGAGATGTGCGACTTGATTGTTCAGTCATAAGGAGCAAATATACTGTCTCTGTTCATTTTCCTAAGAATGCAGCGGTCAAAAAATTGCCAAAAGTGATTTAAATTTTAAAATTGCATAGTGTAGCGTAGTGCAGTGCAGTGTAGTATACAAGTGCGAGTGTACATTTGAGCTAAACGAGCACGCTTTTTGAGCTACTCAAAAAATTCAAAGTAACCGAGACTAATAAAATAAAGTTACCTAAAAATAACACTAAAACTCGTAGAAAAGGAGATGGTTTTTTAGTATAGCCCTCGGAGAGTAATACTAAGAGGAAAAGGGGGCATTAGCATTTATTCAGCTGCCCCCTTTTACATCTTAACCAAACCCTTACTGGGAATTCCTCCATAGACACCTAGATTAAAAAAGGTCTGAAAAATCCGTTAAAAAAGAACAATTTAAATAAAAACAGAGATAAAATGTCAGGCCAACCATACAAAAACAATTTCCTAAGATGTTCATGAGATGTACTCAAAAGAGAACTATACGAGCGGTCCTGAGTTGCACCTTACTTACAGGCGTGGTGCCTATTATTTTACGTTATTAATCTCAGTACCTTCTGATTGCTGCCTTTGGAATCAATTGCGTCCGTCCCATTCCCATTGTTTTTGAGGATATTCATGATTAAATTTGAGCCTTAGTTTCTTCTGAAGCCATTGGGTAGTTGTTTGACAAATAGTATGATCAATCTACAAATGCTTGTACTATTAATGAACAACACTCCTTTTGGATACCTTTCTGGTATGTAGGGAAGCATACAAGCAACGTTCTTGCATGTAAAGCTTTTCCCAGTATACCTTTCATGGTCATTTACCAATGCAATGGGTCACACATTCAGTTGTATAGCCAATATATCCCTATCACTGATAACGCAATATGCGGCAAGATTATATAAACCCTTTTTGTAGTGCTGGTTCCCTTGCATTTTATAGGAAAGACCTGAAATTTTTATCATTTATTTCTACTGTAGTAATGTCTAGATTGATTGCCCTTTTGTTTCCAATCTCTGAAGAAATTGACCCGAAATCACTTGTTGGAACTTCTAGCAAATAGGGACCTTTTGTAATATTACGGGTTTTAAGACATGGGTAGCTTATAACATTCACCAAAAAGTCAGAAAACAGCCACTTCACTTCTTGTTTTCTTTGTCGGATTCACAAAAGACGTCTAAAACTTCCCTTAAAATATTGTGGATGCTGGTTGATTCAAAGTGGCTCAGTCACTTTTTGAAACTGACGATACAAAAAACGGGCTTTTTCCAAATCCTGAGTCTTTTCGTGGACATGAAAAGTCATATACGTACATCACAAAATTTTCTGGGCCACAATATCTTGAATTCAAATTACTGTGGTAATTAAAAGAATCATGTGACATATAAATGATAAGGTGTGGCTGCTTCTAGGTAACTTTACCAGAAGAGTTTCAAACCCAAAACGACGTTTATTCACAGGTAGCAAGTACTGCTTGACGTACAATTTGCTTCCTTAACACTGAATTACACAGATGCACGATTTACCCAAGATAACAATCTGGATGACAAAAATGAAAAGAAATAAACTTAAATACTAACTCACAAGACTCACAACAGTTCGCAAAAGGTACAAAAAACTGTTTCTCACTGTTTAGGTCTTCGGTAACACAGGATACGATCCGATGGAAAACAATTTTGTTTACATCTAAGCACCACACGATGTGAAAACACAAAATGGCGGAAAGCACGACTAGTGAGCGGTTACCTGGCACTTGAAGAATGTCCGCTGATACACAATCTGGCTGAACTGCAGCCACATAAGGTAATAGCTACAACTTCATACAAAAATCAATCTGAAAGCTTTTTCACAAAAGTGTTTACCATCGTGTAGGGACCTTTTGTAACCTCCTTGCCATAATAAATCGTCTTAATCTCTTTGATTTTCAAGTTATTTGTTGAATGTTGGTGTGCAAGTGCTTCATTGTGAAAGGCTTCCACTGACAACATGTTGTGTGAATGAAGTATCATTCATTTTGCTGCATATCGGCTTTTCATATGCTTAGGTTAATGTTTGCAACCCGAAGTTACAAAATTTAGCTAGCAAATGACTAGGAAAGCTGAAGAGCTTAAACTTTGGCGAGAAAGGTCCACATTAAATTTCTAGATCTGTAAGTAAGATTCCGTGCTATCCGTTTTGTAATTGATTATGACAATAATGATTTGAAGGTACGCCTGTGTACTTGTGTAAAAATGAAGCGTATAAAGTAATTTGATGTGCACTTTTTTGCTTCTGATTTATTTTTAAGTTCTATCAACCTTTTTAAGTTGCAGTCCCGCTAAAAGCGGTCCACTCGACTTCGGGATCAAAGATAGTTTTCCTTCATTTTATGTCAGTTAAAAGGGTTTGGTACATATATTAAAAAAAAAAAAAACAATTAATTACCTTCCAATTCCTTATTTTTGCTTTGCTATGAGCCAAAATTGAATTTTGGCCGAACTGAGGTTGCCCACCGTGAATAGCAAGGTAAAATTCACCGATTTTGTAAAACATGCTATGTCCCCTAAGGGACATTCATTACTATGACTGGTGAAATATGGAAACTTTTCGGAAAATTCTAAACTTACTAGCGAGGCTGGAAGACACCCTACTCTGAGGCCTTTGATCACATACTAAAATTTAGCCAAATTTGAGAGAGAAAATCTCAAAAGTTGGGTCTAAATGAAGGCTAAAAAGCACATCACAGTAAATTTCTCACCTTAATAAACCATTCTATAAGTTCAAACTAGTGGATATCTCCTTGCATTGCACACGAGATCAGATTAAAATCTGCCACAGTCAGTGTTTTTACATAACTATCGCTCGTGACAAAACGTATTTGGATAACCCTTGCACTCAGTGAAAATACCTCTTCTGCCGTTCAGGTTCGTTTCTTGACCTTCTGGGTAGTGGTAAATAGCTTCCTTTAATACTTGTATACATTGTAGGTCCAGGTTTGAGGTAAAGATGTAGTTGAAGTTGATCAATTCTCAAGACTTGCGAGAATCCAAAAGTAAATAATGGCGGTTGCACAATTCAGTGGTTGCCGAATTCCCAATAAATCACGCTGCAGAAGTATCACTGGGAAAACTTGAAGAAAGTCAAAAGTGCCTGTTTACCATTGAGCGGCAAATGAGTCCCGTACTACTGGGAGCTGCAAAAAGGAAAATGTTTTAAAGGTAAGCTTAATTAAGCTTAATTTCAAAAAATACCTAGCCCTGATCGGTTGATCACTGAGAATGCGAACGACACGCTGAAATGGAACTGCGTTTTCGGATGAATGGGCCTTACCTGATTTTCGTTTTCTACTCGATGTTTCAGTGTCATTCCGATATCATCCTTAAAGTTTGTGAGTAAACTGTGATCGATCTGCTCAAAGTTTGACTTTTTTGAACATTGCTTTCGTGACAATGTCACATGCAAACACGGACCCCATGTTTGCAAATCGTGTTAGACTGTATCGGGTATCATAAAACTTGAGATCGTAACAATGTTGCGAGTAAAATCTAAATTTTAAGTTCAGGTTCGTTTGTTGACCCTCTGAGTAGTGACAAATAGCAGAGGCTGGGAGCAAATTGAGAAAAAACGATCCCTGCCCCACGCAGGCCGATCAATAAATAGATTTGGCATATTGAAATTGAAAAAGCTACCCATTGGTTTAATCTTTTGGACTGGTGTAATCTTATCAGTACGACCGAATGACGACAATTATTGCACCTTTTCAATTTTTATCTACTTTCACAGAAGATATGAGGTAGAGGAAGCAGATTTGGACCTGAAGTTCAGTTTGTTCTTTCCCATTATCAACCGTTTGTTTTTCATAAAAACAGAATGGTCAACCCATTTTAACAAAATGAAGAAAATCAAAAGTTAGGGCGGCCAAGAAACCTTCCAAAAAAAACGTCCATGTCAAAGCTCGTGCAGATGCTGAGAGGACGATTTCTCACTTTGTGCTTATAGAATTAGTACCCTTTCCTTTTATCTGACGAACCAGAACTATTGGCCATGAAACTAGTTTGTCTTTGATTTCTCCGGCTCACGAAACATATTTAAGCAATAGAGCACTTTTTCCATGCTTACATAGCCTCATCTAAACACGAGGAGGGTTTGGAGAATTTGAGACAGTTAGGCAAACCCGAGACGTATTCTCACGGTGCCATAATAGCCGAGAGAAAAATACATTTTTGATAACACTTCTGCATATACCTTGTATTACAATTTCTTCTCCTCACAAGCATTAACATAGCTGAATTGAAAGTTATGTTAAAACAGACTTACATTCACTAAACAGGACTGTTTTCCCTAGCAGCAATGAAACTGAAAGATGCAATTGAATCCTTCCACCTTTAGTGCAGCACAACAACACTGGCCGTACAGTTTTTTACAAGAAAGGGCTTGGTGTCAGTTAAACTGTGTCTTGTCAAAGTGACGAGCCACTGAATCTATTTATGGCACGAACATTCTTTGACCATGTCCTTCAGCTTGTCCATTAAAGACGACTTTCGTTCTCTGGCTTGATACGGAATTTCAAAATGGTCGCACAAAGCCTTTAGCATCGTGACATTGAATCTCGATAGCGTGTTGTGCCTGGCATGCTCGCAGCTGTCATGACCATTGTAAGTGATAGGATGGATCAATCCCGCTTGGCTCACAATATCTTCCACTGCATTCTGTCTAGCCGTCTCATCAAGGTAACCGATTTTGTCTTCGATGAGACTTTTATCATCGTCTTCTTCTTCCTACACTTGGTCAACTGACGTTTTCCTTTGTTTCATTGAAGCTAGTCTTGAAAAAAACCCTTGCACTTGCGTCTTTGTCAACCATTCGCTTCTGTTAAACTTTCTTGTTCCTTCGATGTCCCTGGCTGTTCTCATGTCAGCTGCTACTTGGGTTGGATCAGCCTTCCAACCAGTCTTCTCACCATCGTCAAATCTCATTGTCAGATAGACCTTTACATTTTCCGTGAACCTCGTTCCTGCCCGTCTTGGTTTCTGAATGGCCCAGCCCATATTATGACATTTGTCCCTGCCTTCACTTGTCACTTCCTCTACTGTGGACGTTACTCTTGATTCTAGAGTTAGTGAAGAGAACTTTGATACCCAGCCACATCTAATTCCATCATACAAGCTCTCTGATGGTGCTTCTTTGCTATGGGGGCTGAGATGAATATGGTCTTGAAGTTCCTCTAAAGAAGAGAATTCCAAGCTACATCCTTGCTCTTGGCATTGGAATACTAGGTCGTTATTGGAACTATCAGTATCGACGCGAGACGGCTTTATTGCCCTAGGTGCCGTAGCAAAAAAGCCATAGTATCAACTTCTTTCAACTGCAGAGGCCCTTGCCTTTGTATGGTAAGCTCCGACCGTGGAATAAGTCTACCAGCACCAACGTTATATACCTTTCGGACACGAAGTCCTTCCTCTTCGTAGCAAAAATTGTGGAAAGCGCTAAAATTGCTGATACAGTTGACTTTAACTTCCTCGCCACCGCGATCAAGCTCGCAAACAGCGGCCAATGCTCCTTTCACTTGCCTTTCCTTTTACGCCTCGTGCATGCCAGAGGCTGTCATAATGTCATGTCCTTCATTGCAATATCTCCGCATTGCTCCTTTCATCGGACTAATGATGCGATTGCAAACATCCTTGCCAGATTGAGCTTCCGAGAAGTCATAGCTGATCAAGATGAAAAAAGAATATCTAAATTTATTATATGGTGAGAAAACTACTTATTTCACAGTGATTGGTTGAGAGCAACCAAATTTATCGTGAATTTTACTTTGCACTGCATACGTGCAAATTAAGCAAATTTATCATGAATTTTACTTTGCACTGCAGTACGTGTAATTAATGCGCACACCTTCGTAATTTTCTCAGTCATATAATAAATGAGCCATTAAGGATTTACACTGCTCGAGATATTTGAAAATTCTTTCAAATTCTTTCGATTTGGAGAGAAGTTTCAAATATTACTCGTCGTGTAAATCCTTAACTGCACTCGCATTCATACAAGTACCTACACTAATAACTGCTAAGCTACTGCTACTGCTACAGCTACTGCTACTGCTGCTGCTACTGTTAGTGTTACTGCTACTACTATTATTACTTCTACTGCTACCGCAACTGCTACTGCTCTACTGCTACTACTACTACTGCTCTTCTGCTACTAATATTGCTGCTACTGCTGCTGCTACTGCTATTCTTACTGCTAGTGCTATTACTACTATTACTTCTACTGCTACTACTGTTACTGCTACTGCTACTCAGTGCTATTACTGCCGCTGCTACTGCTACCCGTTACCTCATAACTTTGATTCCAACTCGAACACAGACATCGAAGGCAGCTGCTATTAGATTGTTGTTATGGTAACAACCTGCGCTGTCCGATCGCAAGAAGATCTGGTTTACGTGAGGCTTGTTCCCTTTGTAATGTTAAGAAGGTGTTCCAGTATTGCACACACTGTGTACCAGTCTTGGGAACAGCTGTCAAAAAGATGAACATAAGTCGCAATTTCCAGGCCGTTGTCTGTAGCATTCCTTGTAATGACACAACTAAACATGCCAATTTATTCCCCTCTTCCCGAACCACTCAGACTGTTTCTCTCAATATTTGAGTTGTAAAAACTTCATGGCCCAGTCCATGACAACAAGAGCAGAATTACACTGGAGGGAGTTTAGAACACTTTGTTTAGCTCTCTCTTGGTTCTCAGCTCTGATAATGTGGGACTTCCATTGAAATATCATCTCCTGGGCTTGCTTATGGTCATGCCTGAGGTCTTCTTTCTGATCCACGTGGTACAGACTAACTGAAGGTGACTCAATTTCATCTGCGATAGCCTGAATGTAGATTTCAAGGTCTCGCAATCATCGCAGCGAACGTGATGCTCGTGCAAACAGGTTCCTTGAAACTCAGGGTTCTGGGGATCACTTAAAGCAAAACATGTGCAGTGGTCAGGACAAGAGCTCCCATCTTCCTGACAGTGCACTCTGTACTCTGTCTTAAGGTAGCGCTTTCCATCCTTGAGATTGTCTCAAATTTCTTCACACCACTTAACACTTGCACCGCTGTCTTTCAGTTGATCCACTATCTTGTTCATTGTGTCAAATCCTTCAGCTCCAGCTGCAGCGATATTGTCAAGTCCCTGGAGGGGCTTTCTTTGGGAGGCTTTTCTGACTGGCAAAATTCTGTACAACGTTGACCTTCCAAGAGGGTCAACTCCCTCTTCGCTACAATGTTTGAAATACTGTTCAATCATTGTTGACCTTCCAACAATTCTGACGACATTGGGCATAACAAGCCACTCTCCACAGTCAAGTTTTATTGTCCTCGTTCCGTAGGCAACATCTTGGTAGAAATATGGCTGGTCTACAAAAGATAGAAAGTGATCAAGCTTCACTAAGTCTATTCGGACTCTATGGCTCGGTAGTTTCTCAACATTGAACCCCACTCCCACATTCTTGGCATGCGCCCTTGCTTTCTTAATTTGTCGGTTGCTCAGTTTTTCAGAAGGTTCGTGCATTTTCTTTAAGAATCTGAGTGAATAACGAGAAGCATAAAGGCTAAGAATCTGGGTTTTTAGATTTTTTGATGGTGCATTCTTGTACACGACTATTAGTGCCTGTAAGTCATCCGGGCACACGTTTCCTGACGCTGACTGCTGAAATGCTTGCCGCAACTTTTCATTATCTCTTGGGGCGATAACGCTACACACGGCACGACATGCTTTGTGTACTTGATCCAGACATAAAGCTCTTTCATTTGCCATGGCCAAGTCCCACTCAGACACAAGCCTGAAAGTAAGTGGCTCCACCATCGTATCTGTGAGCAATGCAATGCTCGATATCGCCTCATTGTAGACCTGTAGTGCATTGCGATCTTTCTCAGCTGAAGAATCATCATCTGACGAGCTCCCAGATTCCGTTTCATGCCATTGTCCAGGAGTCCAAAGAGGATCTTTACCATGGCTTTCTAATTCTGGAGATGCAAAGCAACTTTCAATCGCGGCACTTGTCTCTTCTTTGGTTTTCCTGTAACAACAGCAAAAAAAAAAAATGTGTTTTTTGATCGTGGGCATCCATGCTTCAGGAATTTCAATTCCACTTATTCACATAAGACTTCACCCTAATAACATCAACAGGGATAGTGGAATTGAAATTCCTGAAGCATGGATGCCCACGATCAAAAAACACAACAACAGGAGAACAGTACAACAGCAGACCACTGAGGGAACAGCTACTCGCCGGAAATATGGGACAATAGGAGGATCGAAATGCCCCAATTACAGCCGACCTTTGTGATATAAATGATACCGTGCAATCAGTCGACCTTATAGCCTGAAGAAGACTAGCAGTAAGCAGTCGAATCGTCGCGATCTACATCTAAAGTGACAACATCGTGAGACAAATGATAATACACTTTATTATTGCAACAATGAATAACAACAACCTTTTCCTCGATACCGTGAACATGTTCCCCAGTTATACCAGCTAACTGCCAATAAGGAAAGCTTGACTCATTCCGCGAATTGCTTGACTCATTCCTCATTCCATTGCGAAAAGGAATCTCAGGGGCCCAATCGTTTCTCGTCAGATTTTACCATTAGCAACATTTTTAGTACCTTGTCAACTCTGTTACAACACCATGATATTCATCTTCCACACGTCCACTTTCTTTCCTCGGTGTCCTCAGCCAAAGCCATTCACTGTTAAATTTGCTACTGTGCAGCTTTCTACAGCTGTTACAGATGGCTAAATATTCATGTAGAAAAGTGATTGTTCTCTACTGTACATACACCATTAGGAAATGTGAATAAACAAAGTACGAGATAAACTTAATATATTTCTGACTTTTCAATTTGCTCCAGTTTATATTATCGCAAGCCAGAAATGTACCCTGAACTTGGAATTTATTACTTTTTGAAAGGGACTTGCGCCCACTCCACCTTGGAGACCCAGCATTTATTTGGGACTTGGCATTTAACCAAGAAAGTATGGTATATGAACTCGCAAGAGCAGAGGGACTGGAAAAAGTAACTGATACAGAGCTTTTCTCTCATTGCGCTTTCCTAACGTCAAACGTAACCTAACCCTGCCTTAAATCGTCTTTGCCAGGGATACCATTTTCCCCCTCTCTTCACCCTTCTCCACCCTTTCCACA
>Ga0126339_10003731_pt1:0-10000 | contig 11136 bp, 6 predicted proteins | sample OrbTmetagenome_2_FD_92532 | JGI IMG/M metagenome (GOLD analysis project Ga0126339, IMG submission 92532) | Coral microbial communities from Petempiche,Puerto Morelos, Mexico - Orbicella T R C metagenome | ecosystem: Host-associated > Invertebrates > Cnidaria > Coral | place...
CCAACAACGCCGCTCAAGCTGCAAAATACTGAAAGTAAAAATATATGTAGTTGAGTGGTAAGAGGGTGGGGGAGTTGGGGGGGGGGGGGGGGGGGGGGGGGGGGGGGGGGGTGGGGGGGGGGGGGGGGTGGTGGAGAGGCGAGCGAATCTCGGTCCCCATTCTGTGCTGGCGTCCAGTTCTCTCGCGATTTTGTCCACGCGTTCAACGATCGAACAAAATTACGAGGAAATAGAGGACTGTAGACAATCTAATGACACACTGACACCAAAACATGAGGACAAGAAATGAAACCGGTATAAAGAGGTGCAAGGTCTTGTCATTGGCCCAAGGATCATGGCCTCTGGATTTTCAGCTTCCCACAATAAAATTAAGTCGGATAACAAAAATCACATTTTACAAGAATTGCGCACTAAGAGTTTAATCACGTGACAAGCGATAGCCTGCAGTGTACATGTTATTCCCAAACGAGCGCTGGATATGTTAGCCATTCTGGCAGCCTTCAAGATAAGCGACTGTTGCGATATTCTCGGTCTAATACTTACGTGTTGGTTAAATCACTAACCTGCTTGCTGTAAGTTGGCTACAGCCTTGGACTTGATCTTCTCAATTCTGTTCTGCAGTAGCACGTGGTGTGTTTCAACGATCTACAGCACGAAAAAGAAATTTGCCATTTCATTTTTCCCCAAGAGTGACGAGTACTGTTAAAAATTACTCTTTCACTCTTTCAATGAAAGACTGTGTATTTAATGTCACTAAATTTTTCTTTTCTGGAAGGAGAGTGGGGTGAGGAACGTTTTTGTGCATGGTGTTTTTGGTGCCTGGGATTTACACGAAGGTTAAAAAAAAAAAGAAAGAAAAAAGAAAGAAAAAACAAAAAAAAAACCAACAAGTAACTAAAATAAAAGAAAAAGGAAGAAAAAGAGAGTCAAAGTTATGATACAATTGGTCACGAAAAAGAATAGCTCACATTGTTTTTCCTTTTTTGTTTTGTTTCTTTGTGTTTTGTTTTGTTTTGTTTTGTTTGTGTGGTTCAATCAAAAACAGCAAAAGCAATCAAACGTAAAGTTATTCACCGTCACTCTTCCTGACAAAAAAACCGCTGCTTAGAACTGTGAGTTTTTCATGGGGTCTTGACGGAGCTAGCGTCACAAAATTCGGTGCACTTGCTAGTTTATCCTTGTAGAATGACAAACAAAAGCTCCTCGGGGTTTTAGAAGAAGACTTGTAGTCTTGGAGTACAAACCTTAATCTTGCCAAGCAATTCTGGGTCAGGAGCCACCTTAGCGTATTTCTTTAATTCAGAAAACGACTTGAATTTCTTGATCAAAGCATCATTGATTCCCAGATAAGCTGAAAAATAAAATAAATGTCAATACTTACATGTACTCAAAACAAACAAACAAACAAACAATCAAACAAACAACCACACTGGCCAAAATTTGAGCTGTGATAGGCCGAGGTGTCTTTACGAAATTACTGATATCATAGTCCGTGTAAAAAGTCCTGTTATGTCTATCACTAAATACTGGTCTTTGATAACAAAATGTAAATAACAAGAAATTCAAATTGTTTATAAGTCACTCACGTTTATTTGTACCAGCCGTAAACAGCTTGTGAATATCAAGCACTCGGTCAAGAGCAAGGCCTTGCAAACCCTGACAAAAAAAATAGTAGTTAACAAAAACGGTTTTTTATGTTCATAATTCTAATATTCAAACACAAACTTGCCACTCAAAAGAAATGCGCAATTCACTCGAGGCGCTTTCACACGAAAAAATCTTTAAATTTTTAAAGTGTCGTCTATTCATTTACCTAAACAAATCCGCTCACAAGAAACCACACCTTCTCAAATTTAAGATAAACATAATGATAAAGCACTGTATAAACAAACAATTGACAATATGACTTACCCCAACAAATCCAACTTTGGAGTTATTGTTTGCACAACAGACATTAACTGCTTCATTAAACAGCGTGTAATTACACCGAGTGATAACGCATACTTGACCAGATTTTTCACCCATCACAGAACCTTTAAAACAACAATACACCGATTCAGTGTAATACTCACAACCTTTCACCAGAGTTCACCACCAAACTACTGTGTTTGTGAGGTACAGTCAATGTTAAGTAAAATTCTGTCACTGTCGGTACCATACCCAGCTACAGCCCTTCGGATTGTTTTGGCCCACCCCACATGTGGAGGCACCCCATAGGCCCGGATCTCTAGACATCAAGGGAAATGAAAGTAAGCTCAGTACAACTATATTCACCTCTCTTAGCTCCTCCAACCAGAGTCTTGTTTCGTACACCCTTCAATACATCCAGTACACAAGATGCCACATACGCTATCTCCGGCCCAAATCTGAATGACTTCAAAATCAACAGAAAATATAATTATAATTTTTTTTTTTTTTTATCCAAAACATAAACCCAAGGTAAATGTTTTGAAAGTGACCAGCAGGTATTGATTTTCTATTTCACCATACTTGCTCCTCTCACTTTTCTACTCATAGACCCTGGATACGCATAATATACACTCAGCACTGGTAACAACCATATGATAATAATTTTGCCACAAAAACAGTCATGTACTTCCCCAAATGCCTGCAAACTCTACAGTAGGTGTTCAATTGCTCCATATCATTGGGTTAACATAACCGAACAACACATTTCCACACAACAGTCTAAATGATTGCATACAGTACATGGCAAGAGCAGTTGTGCCTCGCATACAAGTGAATGAGGATTGATTTTCTGTTGAAGGCATGCAGAAAGGGCATGTGTCTTATGCTTGGAAAACTCCAGTTTTAACCTGTCTAGCCCGTTTCATTAGACACCAATCGTGGCGTGTTCTAATGCCAACCGGGGGTTGCCACATTGTTCTCCAGTATTAGCTCTTAGAAAAATGGCTGCAAGATGAACTCTTAACAAGGAAAATTTATCTTGAGTTCTGACCTAAAATATATTTCCGTAGCTTTTAGATAGCTATTACTTAGAGTGTCCACTAAAACAACTAGACCACTAACCCTCGTTTTGCATCAGTAATATTCCCTCACAGAATTTCAGGATCGTAATTTAACTGTCATCATTCAAACTAAAGCTATCTGTACTGGGCAGAAGTTTGATCTGGTGTTGTACAAGTCTGTGAATGAACCTTGGTGTGTGACCACTGAAACGAAAGAAACTGTGCAGTACGTAATATGGCGCCGTTTATTCACCAACGCTTTCAAACGTGGTCTTCAACTTGAGGTACTCTTGGAAAAGAAAACTTGAGTTAAGCTTGTATTCAGTCATTAACAACTGACCTGTGTGAGGTAGAAGGTGTGAGTACTGGTCACCTCCTGAAGGGCATTTCTTGCTCCACGAAAGGCGTAAATCTGTTGATGCGGATCACCAACCAAAATCTTGGCACAGGATTGTCTGAGAAGAATGTCTGACGCAGCTACAATACCACAGAATGATACAAAATACGTCAACATGACAGTACATATGGTGTAACTGTATAAGCACAGTAACCTAATATACTGTTCATGTAAGAAGGTTCAAATCTGCAACGATCACTCAGTAGCGTTGACAAATTATCCTGTTGTTGTTGGTCGTGGTGGTGTAGCCTGCGTACCAGCCCTTTCCTTTCCTTTTCCACGCGGAGAGATCGAACAAGCGAGCAAGAAAGCGCCTGGGGTGAGCAAAAATATGGGTGAAGCAGGGAGGAGGTGGCTAGAAGGAGGAGGGGGCCCCTCCCCCTGATCCCTATTTTTCGCACTCGCTCGCAGTTTTGTTCCCTTTGTGCGCTTTTTTGGAAACGCCTGCTACGCAGGCTATTGGTGGTGGATTATTGTTATCTAAAGATTGTGAACAGTGATAATTGGTGAAGGGAATCTCGGCTAAAAAAAAAAGTTTTGCTCCAAATCACAAGTTGGTGTTTGTGTTAATTAATCTGATTCAGAGATTTGAAGTCCATAATTGTTTGCTTGTAATGAACGCAGGACGCATCGCTTCTGCTATTTTAGGATTTCAAATTTCTCGCGTGTCGCCATGTTTATTTCTGCAAAGCTTAATGGGAATTTATGATGTTAATGCGCAGTAAGACGTTTTTAAAATAAACTATTGCGCGAATCACAAAAAGGCTCCTAATCGTTTATACTTCATATTCCGAATGAATATCTACGGTTCTAACCAGAAATCGTTTTCTCAAAGCTCCACAGTGAGATCTCTGACCATGCAAGAAGTCAACATGGCGGTGCCCTTGTGATTTAATCTGAAAACCAAACACTTTGTATTCGAACTATAGCTTACAGAGATATCAACTTAAAATCTAAAGATCAATTACAGAGAACCATTAGGTATCCTTTGGAACTACCACTGCTTTTCACCCAAGATTCCCTTTAAAGTAAGTAAGTCAAGCCTTTTTGGAGCCTCTAGTTGCCACTGGTACCTTATACAACAGCTGCCTTCCCCAAAAGAAAAAAAGAAATCGGAGAGAACGTCTGTGTGTTAAGTTAGTTATTATGTATCACTGCTATCATAATCGCCCAATCAATAACAAGTAAACAATGGTAATTTTACCAGGAGTGCAATCCTGAGCCTCATCTACAAGGAGACAATCATATCCATCCAAAACCGGTCTGTTAAGCTGATAGATCTTGAGGTAACCTAAACAAAATAACAAATTAAAGCTTTGACAGAGAGCGTATTTTGGGGGGATCAAGGCTGGCTCACTGAAGAACATGATGTAAACACAAAGAGGTCACACTGTATATACATGTACAGGTAGAGGTACATGAAGTTCACTTTGGACTTTTCATATATGTAGTCAAAAGTTGTTAGTTCAAAGAACATCTGTTCACATAGTTCTAAAAATGTGGGTATCAGACGCACAAGAGTTTCATACTTGTACTACAGAGTTACATGTATCATTCTGTATTTACTACATGGCTAGCTCCATTAACGGGCAAGATGAACTGAAGAATTTCCTGTGCTGTGGCTGGCTACCCGGGCAGGCAAGATGACACAATCTTGCCTGCTCGGGATTACCTGCTGTGCCCCACAAGAAAACTTGACCAAGCTTGTTCAATCAAGCTGAATATCGACCTTGTTCATTTTTTACATGTTTATGGTAGGCTCAATTTCCTCTTTGGGGAGGAACGTGGACTCCTTTCCCAAACAGCGGCTGGTAGTCAAGCCTAGTTCATGGATTTCAATGGTCATCTTGGTCCATTAACATGCAAAAAAAAAAAAAAAAAAAACTTGGCCAATATCCAGGCATCTTGACCTTGCACTTGGTCAATAACACTTATTATACAGAGTTTTGAAGCAGGTATGTATACTGTATGTACATGTACTGTGCATGAACTGTGGCAGAAGAGTGAACAGAGAATATTACTGACAAGAAAAACTTACCATCATGGGTGATTGGAAAATCTTTATCTCTAGGATCCCTCATTCTTTGCCACAGCCCTTCAGCATGTGTTACAACTTTCTACATGCAGTTACATGGGATAGATGACAAAGTTAACTTTTATTTAAAGTGTGATTATGCAGTCATGTAGTGTACAGGGTATGAATGCTATGTAATGTTTTTATCATGAAATACAGAAATTTTAGAACTACTGTTCAGTAGTCTCTAAAATTCAGTCTCCTTGATTTCCATTCAGTTGAAAAATTAAGTAGTCCCATGTCCCATAAGCTTACAGAGGAAATTGATCAAATTTTTAGTTTTAAGTGATTTTGTAAGGTGTTTCTGGACAATGAGATTCAAGGGATGTGGGATTAAGAGAGATGGAACACAAGTAGACAGTTCGATAAAGAGCTCATAACAGTTAATTTGAGTCACAATCTTAGTTGATGACTAAATTTTCCTCCTCTGAAATATCCATGACTGATATTTAAAAGGTCTCTACTGTCCTCTAACAGCTTGTTAAGCCACAGGTGATGGGACCGAAGACCTCATCAACTACAAATTAGTGACTAAAATGATGACAGGCAACCCATTACACTGTATTGAACTAACCTGAATGTGCTTGTCACTGTTCAAATAAGTGACGTCTGCACCATGATTACCAAAGATTGACTGCACTATGTCACTACCCTCTGATAAAGACACCTCCACAACAACTCTATTGGTACGAGGAACATGTTTGGCTTGCACAGTAGTGTCAGAAGACGCTATGAAGTTTTTCAGAGTATCTTCAACTCGTCTCGCATGTAGATAGCCACATTCATTCGGGAGGGCATTCATGATGGTGCTAATCCGCAAACCAAAGGCAAGCTTGTGTTTGTATCTGTATGCAAATTAGTATTTTTAATTAACAGATTGACAGTTTTGGAAAGGTCAGATAAACTACGGTACCGCTACCACCATCTCGAAAGACGTGTTTAATTTCACTTGAGACATGCCTCCTTTCTCTTGATATGCCTCCTTTCTCTTGATATGCTACCGTACAAGGGGAGGTTACATATCTTAGAGAGTGGTTGTATAGAGCGATGTACATGTACATGTATACACTATTAAATTTAAAGCTTCAGCTGACTTTTGCAGTCAATTAAACCCACATGCAATTATACATGCATTTGTAAGGTCCTAAATTTGCATCTTGCTGTTGGGAAACTGGAATTGATTGTGATGACAATGAGGATGACATGTACTGCATGTGTTGTCCAAAATTAAGTGTCACTTGAACGTCAAAATTACAAAATTAAAACAAAGCAAACAGCCAAGGATAATAAATTGGAGATAATAATGTGACTGTATAAAAGGATCACTAAAGAAAGACCTTTTCTCTCAAGGTATGGAATTTTTTCCTGTTTAACATCTGATGTGTCCCAGCGGGTAAAAACTGAGTGCATAAATTAAGGTTAGCTAAATGTAGGGGGGTGTGCATTCATACAAAACAAAATAAATTTAAATACATATACCACCGAATACTATTAAGTGCAATGTTACTAACAGTACATTTTACTAACCGAAAGCCTACACCTCTAAAAGCCAAGGAGTGGATTGTGCGAGACTCCACATTGCTAGGGAAAGTCTTCAGTGCATGTTGTTGAATTGACCTGTTTTCGAACAAAAAATGGTGTAGTTCAGTAGAAAGTTAACAGCTGGGTATTTTAAAAATAATTGTGCTTTGTACATGATATGATTCAGTTTGTAAGATCAAATAGAAATGTATACATTTATATTAAATAACTAATTTTAGGGTAAAGATGTCCAGCCTTGTCACACAACATGTGACTGAGGTCTCACAAGAGCTACATAAAAAACACGGAAGCCACCTCACAAGTTCATGGGCCCCAGCCACATTTGATAATAGATACAAGAGGGTTTTTAAATTCTAACCCAGTGACCCATGGTGATGCATGTACAGTGTACAGTGTACAAGTCATGTACATGAACACACATGAAACAAAAGTCAGTTCCAACAGATAACCTCCACTCACTTATTGTAAGCCACATTAAGGAACCGCTCCATTGGCCTCATTTTGGTGTATTCAACAAGAGTTGTCGTCTTCCCAGTTCCTGAAAAAAAAAAAAAAAAAAAAACATTCGAGGGTAATGTCAATAGTATTTGTCTGTTATGAGCACTAAGTATATATTCACTTCGCTTCTCAATCTAAGCTGTACCAACATGCCAACATGCTTCTTGTCTATATAACAATGTAAAATGTAGTTGCTCTAAAGAATGAATTCATAAACAGTCTGCAGCATAGCCTTGGACCTACATGTGTACTTCTTCTTTAAAGTACACTAGGAGATATTTCGGTACAATCACAATGTAATGTGTCAATATATCGATCGTATCTGCAAGTCTAAGATAAATAGATGTACACATACGTGTAATTGTACCTGCAAATGCTACAATTTTTACGATCTCCCCTGACTTGACATCATGTTTGATGATGCGCACTTGCTCATGTGTGAGTTGTAGCTTGTCAGTGACAGATCTGAATGGTAAAAATATAGTAATAAAACAGCATGAGGTGGTGTTTGGTGTGGGTCAGGGGTCTGGAATGTGGGTAGAGATAAAAATTTGATGATTCTGGTATTGTGCAGTTCCAGAAAATATCCTGGGATACTCCCCCCAGAGAAGAGAATGAAATTTCCTGGTGGGTGGGGGTTCTGTGGCATATCTAAAGGGTATGCACAGACACATTCATCAATTAATTTTTAATTATTTAATTCCACTCATGAATACAGCAAACAACGGTACTTTGGAACTTGAGGGGTAGGGAGAATCAGATGAAAGATGTGATGCTCTTGTTGAAGTTTTGCTGTAGAAAAAGCTATTCTTTAGTCTGTTTGTTTTGTAAATAGGAACGTGATAAACAACTTGTACCCTGCAACAAACATCACAAATCCATGCCATAGCCTCTGTTTTCTTACATAAGACTTGTAACAAAGTTATGTGCAAATGTTTCTTAAAGCTACTTCAAATTAGCATGAAGCTTTCTGGTTCAATTCTAACTTGTGTTACTCAGTTTCGTACCTGTATCTCATCATCGATTGTTGTCCAGTAGAATTCTGACCAAAGACGGAGCCAATAGAGGCACAGGTGGCTTCAAAGGCATTCTCATACAAATACAGAGTATAGAACACTCTGTAGTGAAGCCTAATTGTCAGGAAAATGATGTATTGTATGTAAGAGAAGAAATTACTTAGACGTAGGTACAAATAAGTCATCACTGAGCAAATTTGTACAATGTAATATAAGGGCCATTTGTACGAGAAAAATAAGCCACGGATTACACAATCCGTGGCTTGCATAAGATGCAAACTGAACCATTTATACAAGCGCAGCTTATATAAGACACGAAGTGCTCGTATGAATGGTTCACGGCTTATTCATGACTATTGCCTTGCTTTTGTGTTGGTTGTCATAGCAATCACGGAATTACGCGAGCGAGGGAAAACCTTGCGCTTGTGCAGTGCAAGTTCGCATCTTACGTAAGCTGCAAACAAGCCGCAATACCATTTATACGAGTGGTTTTGTGTCTTATATAAGCCACGGCTCATTTAGGCCTAGCTCAAAACCATCGTCTTACACAAGCCTAGGCTTATGTTATCCGCAGCTTGTGTAAGACGCGAACTGGTTAAAATGTACCATTTACACAGTAAGTTCACGTCTTATTTAAGTCGCAGCTTGTGTAATCTGTGGCTTATTTTCCTCATATAAATGACGCTATAGTGTCTGTGGGATCTACATGTATTATTAATAGTAAACAGTTATATTTTTTCTACCTACTTCAAACAGTTGTATATTTTGACCATACACAATCATGTAAGTCTCAAACACTTTGTCCCATATTCTGTAAAATGAACCTGTATTAATTTATTACTTGACAAGACACTTCCAACAGGGCTTTCATTGACGTTTTATGCAGGAGGACAAAATTAATTGTTTTCTCATGCAGGCAAAACTTTTTGAACTGAACTTCTTTATAAGAAAAACTTTCCTCCAGATGGTCAAACCAGGCAGGCAAAATCGTCCTCAAAGCCAGTCAAGTTGGCTGGTTCCACTACCAATGTTCATGTACATGTATAATCCACTCAATACAGGTTTCAAGGTATACATATACATGTAGTCACATGATTTTATGTATCACACATACCCACTTCCAATCCTGTGCTGAGACTCAAGGTAATAAAATACTGATGCCAGACAGTAGAAGCATTCTAAAATGTCGTGAATCAGGCAGGAAGTGGACTGTGACAAGCAATGAATTATGGCTTGTATTTCTTGCACTGTCTTGCAAACTAAAGACAGAAGAGCCACGACTGACCAGGGGTTGGGTTCCTGATAATTAAATATAAACATCGTAAGTTGGTAACGATTACCAAGAGCATTTTGAAAGCGAAAGGCATACCTTTGTTTAAATCTAGTGTCTCTTTGTACAATACTTAAACATGATTATATATACTCATGAATAACTTGTGAATCTTCAGACCGCCATTTAAAAGCTTCAAACAGGCATTTACATGTAACATAATCATTTTAAACT
>Ga0126339_10003733_pt1 | contig 11133 bp, 12 predicted proteins | sample OrbTmetagenome_2_FD_92532 | JGI IMG/M metagenome (GOLD analysis project Ga0126339, IMG submission 92532) | Coral microbial communities from Petempiche,Puerto Morelos, Mexico - Orbicella T R C metagenome | ecosystem: Host-associated > Invertebrates > Cnidaria > Coral | place: Petempiche,Puerto...
AACCGGTACTGCTACATTTTGTCGGTGAAAAAGTCAGCAACACAAGTTGCCCGAGTTGAAGTTTTTAGTGCAGAGTGCGCTATTGTGATGGTTTTGGGGGCTGCCTGCCGCTAAGGCACTACAACGATATGGCACTATGCCGCCAAGATGTAAACATAAAAAATTCGTATGCGTGCTGTTTTTGACGAAACCTGCACAAGCTATAGATCAATAGAAAGATTATGAAATGTAGAACTCGATAAAATTATGCTCGAACAATCGAACAATCTGCAAAACATGTTGAGTTAGAGGCCATCACGAGAAAAATATTTAAAATAAAAGAATTCGCCGACACACTTTTGTTTCTTATTTATCAGTGAATGTTTTGGCCAAAGTTCATGGAAAAGCATCCATTCTACATGCGCTTTAATTCATTTAAAAACCCAACATTTTCAATCGGTAAAAATCGATAAGAATTGATAACTCCTAAGGCCCAGATACACGGTGCAATATTGCGTGCAACATTGTGCACAATGACAATTGTATCGTGTACCCACCCCTAATATTGCAGCAGTAGAATTTCCTCCTACATTTGCAACACTGCCTACAACAAATTTCTTTGTGTACCCACCTTCTTCAACATTTCATGCAATGGAGTGACGCAAATTCAGTGTTCAGCCTATCGTATCTCACATTCAAATTTAACCGCTGATCCAAATGTTGCCCATCGTGCGTTTCACATAATTCAAGTCAAGTTTACGACTCAAACAAGAAAGCGCTGACTTGGTCAGCCACAGAAGAAACTGCGCTAATTGACTATTACAGATGTAAGTATCTTTTTTCTTAAGTCTTACCTGTGGTTTGGAATCCAAACGTTTTGTTCTGGGTATTTTAATTCACTTTATCAGCTTTTATATTACTCGTATGGTGGCAAGGAGTAATGTTGCATGATATGTTCCAAACATGCAGCCACATTGAGTAAAAAATGTTGCATGTAATGTTGCACCGTATATCCGCGGCCTTTAATTAAATGTTATCGATTTACGCTGGCAAGTAAATCAATTTGAATAACATGGCAGGAGATCCATACGAAGCTTGTATTAACCTTGTTCTTCTTATAATTACCGTTTTTATGCGATTAGTTTGCATCCGACGAAAGAACCAATTTTAGCAAAGGCTGAGATTGCTTGCACTTAGGGGCAGGAGAAGAGTAATGGAGGTGTATTTTCATCATTCGCAGAGAAAAATATGCCATAGAAGGAAAAAGTATGTGGGTGCTTGAAAGGCCACAATTTTGGTTTGAGAACATGGTTTAAAACCAGTATGCAGATAACATTTGGCGTGAACATTTCCGTATCTCTAGGCAAACGTTCCATTTTATTTGTCAGCAATTTGGTTAGTGGTTTCAATGAGACACGCGCGATTTCAGTGGAGAAGCGGGTAGTGGTTATATTTCCGATTTGACAGCCCTGTCAGATGAATAACCACAAGAAACTCCCCATTGGCCGAAATTAATTACCAACTCGCTTAAAGTGCCACTAACCCCCCCAAATTTTTTTCCTTTAATAAAGTCTACTAGTTTCCGTGATTACTTCAGCGAAAAAATTATCTCAATTGATAAAATCCCTGCGTGTCTACAGGCGTTTAAACACGGAATTTCTATGTTCACGACTGCGCAAAGTGGGATCTGGGTCGGGCTACTGGTGACGTCACTTCGGGAACCGGGCTAAAACACTCAAGAGACTTTTGACTGAGCTTCGAGGGCAGTTAAAGCATTTTGGGGTTATTTGTGATTTATATTTTATCAAAACAGGACAAGAGCTTTAAGCGAAAGAACTGTATCATCTAGCATTACAATTCGGAGTCTAGTTACGATTTGGACGGCTGCGATGTACATATTTTTATCCATTTCGAAGTTCGGGTCACCAGTCGATATCGCCGCGTTGTATAATTATTTTAGGCCGGGATCGACAATTTGTCGGTCCATTTGAGTTATAAAGGTACAACTAATGACTGAAGAGTTAGCTTAAAGCTCTTTAAGAGTTATAAAGGTGTCGATGAACATGAAGATTTGGTAATTTGACTTTACGGAACGTGCAAATTTCGGAGTGTCAAAACATTTTTATATTCAAACATTAATTTCCCCCGAAATACAAGTTAAAATGCAATGCACTCGTACTCCACTCCTGCCTACTTCTCCGGATCAATGATTGAAAATAGTTTTAACATAAGAGATAAGCAGAGATGTCGGCAAACAATATTCGAAGGTGAGGTAACTTTTCGCTTCGTTATTGTCGACCGATCGTAGTATATGCATAGTCAGTTACTGTGTACGAATGCAAGCTACGCAAATTTGCATATTTCGTACTAGTGAAATCATGGAAAATTGAAAAGAGGTTCAGTATACTTTCAATTAAATGAATACATTTCTACTTCACCGTTATTTTGAATAAAATGTCCATTACGTACGCTAATAACCTGGGAGTCCTCAACTTATTAGTTTGCATTTCGGTTGACTGACAAGCGCATTCTTCTTTCAGCACGACAATCTCCGTCGGTAGCTATGGAGTCGAATCTTACTCGTTTGTTTCACGTTCCTCATATATTTATAAATGCTTGATCCATTCTAAGTTTGTAATTTAGATATATTTCGTTCCTCAAAGACGAAGCTAAAAGAACAAAACACTTCTGTATTCGGAATGGCCATTGTGAAACATGGCCGGATTACCGACAACCTCCGGCGTGCGTGTGTTTGTATTAAAATCCACAAGTATGTAGCTAGTTCACCAGTTCGAAGCCTCAACAATCTTCTTCACGTCGTTGTAGAACGTAGGTTTCATTTACCATTCGTTTAGACAAGTCTCTATTTCAAGTATAAAAAACGCGATGCATTTAATTTACCATGTAATTTCCTCACCTATAGTTTCGACTGGGACTCGGAGGATCGTTTGCGCTCGAAATAGTGAGATGGCCTCCAGCTTATCCCAAATTCGTGTCTTATGGAGTACCTTAACAATTTCAGGCTTTCCACTAGAGATAGAGAAGAATATACAGGCCATGAAAATCTCTAGGTTTTTACAGTAGCGGCGAACCCGAGATCGAAGAAATCCCGGCTTTAGCTTCGCACAGATCAGCTCACTTCTTTGGTCTCTTTCTCGTTTCTGCTAGAGTTTCATCGAGATAGAGGTATTGAATGAAGAGGAATACTCTATTCTACGCATCCTGTATTGCTACAGCTTCCAACAACATATCTTCCTTGCATTCTGCAACCATTTTGACACAAACTATCGCATGTTCGCATACATTCTTCTCAGAAACAAAATACTGTTATTCCTGAAGTGACGTCAGAAGCCAACTCGTCCCATTCTCCGCTATTCCTCGGTCGTGAACATGGAAAAGGGCAAATTTACAAACTTTAAAAATTCATAGAAAATTAACGAAAATAGCTACAACGATAATTTATTTCGCAGTGGTAATCAGGAGAAAAAGGAAACATATTAGCAAAAACAAAATTTTTGGTGTTAGTGGCACTTTAAGCTACTTGGTTTTTGGCTTAAATTTAATAAGAAATCCATTGAAGTTTTCCGACTCGCTTAACTTTGAGCGAGTTGGAAAAGTAACTGTTTTCACAGGATTTCCGGTTGTCACTCACTAAGTGACCTGAAAAACCGCTCTTGAAAACACGGCCAATGTTTAACAAAACAAAAAGAGGTAGAGGGGCAAGTGCCGATGCATGATGTGAAGGAGGTATCGTGATAAACATTAAATCTCTGGGGTACATTTTGTGCACAGTAAAATTGAAAGTATTTGATACAAGACCTTTTGGTAAAAAGAGCATGAGCACTCCCATTGGCAATTTCGTACACGTTAACCCTTACAACACTTGAGTGTAAACAAAATGCTGATGAGTTGAAATGGGATCTCTGGATTAAGCCATTTGCCGCGGAAAGGTCACTGAGGAGTCCATGCCTTTTGGGGATTATGTCACCTTCGTGGTTTATTGACCTTTTTTAAAAACATCTCTTTTTCTCAATAACTCACTTACGTTTTAATATTTTATATTCATTTTTAGGAATATGTTACCTTAAGAAATAAACTTTAATTTGGTTGGAAAAAATAAATTTGACAAAAGTAGCCCAGTGAAGGTTTGGAATAACCTTAATGCTTGTTGTAGGCCTGTCTTTATAATTATGGAAGAGCTTTGGTGAAAAGGAACGTTAAAATCATCTACCATCGTCTATACACTACCGCAGTTTATACACTGTTGCTCAAGAACATCTTGTGCCACTTCTTGATCATGCATCATTTTTAGGCTTGTCGGAAATGGGACGTCATCATCCATTAGGTGATATCATCAGTGACATTTTGTCTAGAATTACCGGAGATAATTACCATTGTAATCGTAGAGCGCATATTATTCTTCTCGAACAAGGGCCTCCGCAACATGTCATATCTCCTCACGTCAAATTAGAGGATGCGCTATTTCTTCCTGGCCATATTGAATTTTAAATACATGTTTATCTGGTATCCTGAAAATCAGTTTTCCCTTAATGAGTGCAATCACAAGCAGTTGAATTTTCCTTTCCCTTTTGGCCATTTCAAAGATACATGCAACTTTACGGTTGTTAGCAACTCTTTTTGGCAGGTTTCAACACTTCTACTTTGATAGATTAATACTGCCACTCTTTTTTGTGGACAGTATAAAAATTGAATCAAACAAATGCCCAATCATTCGTGAAAACATAATAGTCAGATTTTCTTGACATTGAAAGTTACCATAGCAATGGTACAAGCTGATGAAAACACCCTTTAAGGACTTTAAGGGCTTATAATTCAAAAATGAGTCCGATCACCCCATTTTCTGTTCTCAAATTGTAATCAGCATGTTTAAAAATTCCATATAAGTTGTTCTGAATCTGCTATCACAATCCTTAGTTTTTTTTTCTAAATTGGCAAAAAAAGGTGCACTGTAGAGCAGTTTTCATTTGAGTATCCTAAAATCAAAGCCAAATTTATTTCTCTAGCCAATCAGAAAAGACACAGACATTCCAGTGAACCAATCAAAACTCAAAGTTATCACATTTAGCGGATGCTGGCCGTGGGAAGAAGTCACAATTGGTTTTTGTTTTACTTTTGACTGGATGAGTTTTTTAAGCCAATCATATAAAAAAAATTTAAAAAAAAAATCATTACTCTCAACACTCAAGTGAAGTTCACTCTAACTTGCCAATCACAATGCGATGATAAAAAATGTGAGGTCACTGGACTTGTTAACTTCAAGTTTTTGGTATGAGTGGCAAAAATCACTCGATCCCTCCTTCACTTCCAGTTAACTTGGATGGATTTTGCAGCCACTTGCGCATTTAAGTCGTACAGAAGAAAAGTTGAAGTTGAGTTGGAGGTGAAACAATTTCTTCACCGAGAGAATTTTTTATTGGCATGTTTTTCATTTGTTCTTTGCATTTCTAACACAACTACTCAATATATAACCGCAGAAATAATTTACATTAAGAAGCAGCTAGAAGGATTTTGACACAAAATACGAACAATAGGAGCCAATAATTTCAACCACCGCATTAATGTAACAGTACAAATTTACAAGCGGATTTTCATGCAACTTTCAGGACTTTAGAAAACAAAATGGTAATCTATGGTACTGCTTCGATGCTGGTTTCGATTTCTAAAAGGACAAGGGAAGTTACGATCAATAAATTGTCTGCGAAGCTGTTGGCACCTTGCTATCATTTTTTTTTTGACACAATAGGTTACCATAACAACAGTATGTCCTACTAAGAACATTTGATACCATGACTTGATACCATCAACGGATGAAGAGTGATTACAATGACCCACGAAAATCCAAGTTTTGGAAAGTGTCGGAAACTGTTTTGAACCTCCTTAAACGATTTCTTTAACATTTCTTTCATTCAGCCATCTTTTGTTGCAAATTTTATCCTTTAAAAGGAAGCAGAATTTCGAATTGACACTCGCGCATGGTCATTTGCATGTTGTGTTATGGAGATATCCTGGGTTTGCATAATTAGTCAATTCATCCAGTTTGGTGGAATGCCCATTTAGTGAATTTCTTTTAAGGTCATTGTTTTGAGTACAGTTAAGTGCTTAGTATTTTATGAGAGCTCCTGTTTTAGGCTTGGCTTAATTAATCTATATTGGAGTATATTTTGAAGGTTCAAATGGTTAAAACTTTTACTGAAATGTTTATGACAGGAAACTGAATTACGCTGCTCTTATTATGGTATGGTAAATAAATACTAGAAAAAATTTTTAGTGGGTTACCACTCCATCTACTAAACCCACTGAAAGAACAGGGCTTAACTTTGCTAATCGGACAATACACGGTGCTTTCCTTGTGGTATAGTAACATCTTAGGTAAGAGTAGTACACGTACGTGATTTGGTGATGTAGCACTGTATTTTATTTCTAAAATCTCTGAAATGTTAGAAAGAAAGAAAAAAAACTGTTCAAAGCCTACACTCACCCTGTCAATGAATACACTAATTAAAGAGCAGCTTTTTGATTTTAGATGTGATATACAACTTTTAAAATGATGGAAAATGCAAACTCTCCCATGTCGTATGAGACAATGAAATGGACATAGCCGAAGACAGAGAAGCTGTCGCAAGGTAAAAACAAGGGGAGGAAAATCACTGATATAGCAATAAAGGAAAATGAAGAAAATGGGTAATGAGACGAGGAGCGGCACTTTCCTTGTTTTAACATCTCACACAAGGATAAATTCGTGATTTTTTGTATTCTGTTACCATTGCATTCTGCGCTATTAATTTCTTAATCAAAGGCTCCTTGGAGCTACCTCATGGTATGTCTTACTTATTTGATTAAGTTGTGTCCTTTGCCTCTTTTGCAACTAATGAGTGTTGACCGACTTGAAATGCAATTAGGTGTGGATTTCTATACCAATAAGGACTCCTGATCAAATCATATAACATTTCTTAGAAAATAATACAAGCCTTCGATAGACCTTTGCTGAAAATGGTAATGTTCTCCTATACCTTTAGTAGGGATAGACTTCAATAGGGATAAACCTTTCAGTTGAATTCTGCTTAAAGTCCTGAGATGAATGAGCTGTCCAGTGGGTGTTTTCAAGATATTTTTAAAAAGGCCGTTTTAGATACATTAAGGTAGTTTTCCCTGCCTTTTCTATTGTCTAATAAGTGAACTCTCTACCCTGTAGTGTAGCTCTTTGCTGAGACAGGCACCTATAATGGTTTAATATTTATGAGTGAACACATAGTTAGGTCACCTGATCAGTCAGTAAAATTACAGAGTGAAGTTTTCCATATATACAAGCATGACGTTGTGTTTCATTTAACCCGTACTCGGTACCGATACCACATCTGGCGACGAGGATGCAGCCATCCACTTACAGCAACACTGGTTTTTCATCAAAGAATTCCCTGTATACCTGTATAAAGTTTTCGTGGTAAGCACGTGCTGTTGCGACAGGCTCACCTCTGTCAAACCTCATGGTGGTTTCATTACCAAATTTTGCATCATTTGACGTCCATGCCGATGGCAATGCGGGTCCCCAATGGGAAAAATGGCTTGCAAGATTAGAGCGAATGTTCATTGGAATGACATTACAACTCCGAAACGAAAACGAGCTCTGTTGCTCCATTATGCTGGTCCAGAGGTAGATGAAATATTTGACACTTTACCAAACACCGAAGAAGACCACGATTATGCCACATCAGTCGCGTCAAGTCAATACTACCTACCAAGTGTTCAATTGTCGACAAGCAAAACAGAAAGAAGGTGAACTGCTGGACAGTTGTCACACCAGACTTCACCAATTTTGACATGCACTTCAAACTCTCTACGATGCCAAGTGCTCAGTGAAAACCCTACACTAGAAGCCCTGTTAAAGCTACATTGTAGGAAGAGCGTTACAAACAAGCAAAAGACATGGAAGATACCACAAACAATTCTGTCAACAAAATAAACACAAAAGAGGATGGTCGATAAAGCCACCACCACAACTGAACCGAAGATTCTTCTCAGTCATGGCGCAAATGTTCACAGTCACGCAATCATCATTATGGAGACAAACAAGGCAAATCTTCACAAAAATGTGGCAATTGTGGTGGATATGTTCCTCACAAAAATCCAGCGCAAGGAAATACCTGCAATGCTTGCGGAAAAATTGGTCATTTTGCTCATGTTTGTAGATCAAAACCTCATACCATGGCCTCGATCTGTGGAAACTGATGAAATCTGTGATGAAGAATAGGAGTATGTTTACACAGTCAACCATCAAGAACACAGGAAGCCACCAATATGGCAGCTACAAATTAATGGAAAATCCGTGGAGATGATGATCAACTCAGGTGCATCTGATAACCTTCTGGATGAACTTACTTTTGCAAGAATCAACAGTCATGGCAACAAAAGTTTAAGGCCTACTGACACCAAGATTTACTCCTATGGATCTGAGACCCCTCTTCCTCTCACTGCAACTGTGAAATACAGTAATGCCAGCACTCCTGCTCAATTATTCGTTGTCAAAGGAGAAAATGGAAACCTTCTCAGTTACCATACTGCACAGAAGCTTGGTTTGATTGCAGTCTCTGACCACTGCCACCATGCCCTACAGTGGTAAAGAACACCCCAGAGCCGTCAAAAGAAGAGTTTAAGTCTTTGTTTGGATGCATAGGAACAGTACATGACAAAGAAATTAAACTGCACATTGAACCTGATGTAGCACCCAGACAACAGCCCCATCGACGAATTCCTTTCCATCTTCAAGATGTAGAAAAAGAATTTGAGAGACTTGAGAAATTAGACATCATTGAAAGGTTGGAGGGCCAACACCCTGGGTTAGTCCTATTGTCGTCGTCGCCAGAAAATCTGCAGAAGTTAGAATCTGTGTTGACATGCAAGAGGCAAACAAAGCAATCAAGAGAGAAAAACATCTCATGCCGACCATTGATGACTTTATCGCTGATTTAAACGGTACAACCCATTTCAGTACATTAGATCTGTCTCCAGGATACCATCAGCTCAAGTTAGCACCCGAAAGCCGTTATGTCACAACCTTTAGTACACATGTCGGGCTGAGGATATACAAACGTCTGCCATTTGGAGTCAATGCTGCATCAGAAATTTTCCAAGAGGCAATCAGAGAACTCATTACTGGTCTACCAGGATGCAAAAACATCTCAAAATGTCATTGTATTCAGAAAAGGCCCAGAAGAGCATAACAAGAACCGCCATGGTGTTCATCAGAGGCTCAAAGAAAACAACCCTCGCTGAACAAAGACAAGTGTGAGTTCTCCAAGACCGAAATCAAGTTCTATGGTCACATTTTCATCTCTAGTGATCTGAAACCTGGTCCAACGAAAGTTGAAGCCATCCACAAAGTAAGACCTCCTCAGAACCACAGTGAAGTGAAGTCTGTGCTTGGTATGGCATTGATACCAAATTATGCCACCATCACAACCCCACTGCACTTGTTGATGCAACAGGACACGCCTTGGAAATGGGAGCAAGAAGAGCAAAGAGCATTGAGTGAGCTGAAAGAAGCCCTTGTTGGAGATCAAGTTATGTCTTTTTTTGATCCAATTAAGAAAGAAGACCGAAATCATTGGCAATGCCAGTCCATTTGGTCTTGGTGGTCTTCTGATACAAGAGGGTAAAGTTCTTAGTTATGTAAGTGGTGCCCTGAGTGATGTTGAAAGCTGCTACTCCCAAATGGAGAGATGCTTGCTGTAGTATGGGAAGTGGAACATTTTCATCTGTATGTTTATGGTTCCCAGTTTTCTGTCATCGTGGACCATAAGCCCCTCATTGGCATCTTGAAGAACCACAAGCAAACTTCCCTGCAAACTGAAAGGTGGGAGCTTCGACTGATGCTCTATGACTGTCAGTTGATCTATCGACCTGGAAGACATGCAGAAAAACCTGCTGATTTCATGAGCCAACATCCCAGTTTCACAGTTGTCGAAGAACCAAATTTGGCTGAAGTTTATGTCAGCTATATGTATCCATTACTGCTGTACCAAAAGCAATGTCACTCGAAGAAATCAAACAAGAAAACAAACACGATGCAGAAATGCAAGCTGTCATCAAAGCTGAAGAAACTGACCGGTGGAGTGTCTCATAAGTCCAAAACCACAAGAAGCTCAAGGAACAACTATCTGTGCTCAATGGGCTAGTGTTGGGAAAAAACAGAATTGTCATACCATCTAACCTCAGAAGTAAAGCAGTTGACCTGGCACACAGAGGTCACCAAGGAATTGTCAAGACAAAGCAACTAATCAGAGACAAAGTGTGGCTCCCAGGAATCGACAAGCTAGCAGAAGAGAAGGTCAAAAACTGTCTTTCATGTCAAGCTGCTTCAACCAAATCGCCACACTAGAACCCCTTCAAATGAACCCACTACCTAGTGCACCTTGGAAGGAAGTTGCAGTAGATTTTGCAGGGCCATTCCTATCTGGTGATTACATCATGGTGCTAACAGATGAATGTAGCTGCTTTCCAGACCTCAACATCAGCCAAAGCTGTAATCCCTAAACTAGATGCAATATTTGCAAGACAAGGAATACCTGATGTCCTGAAAAGTGACAATGGTCCACCATTTAATGGTCATGAATTTAAAAACTTTTCTGAGTACCTAGGATTGAAGCACAGAAGAATCGCACCATATTGGCCAAGGGCAAATGAAGAAGCTGAATGCCCAGTACAGACCCTCGAAAAATCCATCAGAATTGCCCACCTAGAAGGCAAAAATTGGAAGCAAGAATTGTACGAATTCTTACGTCAATATCGTACAACACCTCACTCTACCACCTATGTGTCCCCATGTGAAGCTTTAAAAAACAGAAAGCTCAATACCACAAGACCAGGGTTACTAGTCACTCAGTATAAGGTAAGGTAAGGTAAGGTAAAGTCTACATACGAGCCAAGTGGCCCATCAGGCCGGAGCTTATCCCGGTTTCTGTAGCATGAAGCGACTAGGAGTATTTCTACTCCCCCCTGGATGGGATGCTAGTTCATCGCTGGGTTACCCCCAGCATTAAGTTCGCCGGTACCCATTTATACACCTGGGTGGAGAGAGGCACTGTGAGAGTAAAGTGTCTTGCCCAAGAACACAACACAATGTCCCCGGCCAGGGCT
>Ga0126339_10003734_pt1 | contig 11132 bp, 8 predicted proteins | sample OrbTmetagenome_2_FD_92532 | JGI IMG/M metagenome (GOLD analysis project Ga0126339, IMG submission 92532) | Coral microbial communities from Petempiche,Puerto Morelos, Mexico - Orbicella T R C metagenome | ecosystem: Host-associated > Invertebrates > Cnidaria > Coral | place: Petempiche,Puerto...
AAGAAGAAGAAGAAGAAGAAGAAGAAGAAGACACCGAAATGTCGTGTTATAGCGTTTAGAAATAAAGATTGTCGATAAAATTAGAACAAAATGAACTAAAATAATACCAATAACAAAGCATGTAAAGAAGCGACGAAAAGAACAACAACTACCACAAGAACAGCAAAAAAACAAAACAACATCAACATCAACAGCAGCAAAAACAATATAAAAAACAACAGCAACAACAACAACGTAAAAGACAAAAGCAACAACAACAAGCGCACAAAGAACCTGGACAAAAATGCATTAGAACGAAAAGATTCCTAACCCTTTGGATCCATGTAGCTTGAGCTGTAGGGACCTTCCCGCGTGTGAAACTCTTGCAAGATGATTGCAAAGCTGTAAACGTCACCTTTCTGGGTACCTCTAGCAGGACGATTTGGGAGACGTAGAATCTCGGGTGCAACCCATAGAAGGTCTAAAACAGACAAGAAATTCGATATATTATGACAATAATAGAAAACCATAAAGTGCAGTTGAACCCGTTCATAGTCTCCACCTGTAAGCAAACTCTCAGTCATGCTTTCAGTCGCATAGAAACACTATATTTTTAACTCCCGATACCAGACCTCTCCTACGCGGACACTTTACAAGAACCAAGGGATTCCCCCTTACGATAGGTTCGAATGAAGCAAAAAACGGAAAAATAAATAAACAAACGAACAAGTAAATGAACAAATAAATAAATAAATAAATAAATAAATAAGTAAAACAATTTAGGAATTACCTCTGTAATACGCATATTCTGACGGATATGTCTTTCTTTGTTTTTCTTTAAAGGTAGGGAGCCCGTAATCTGCAATTTTAAGCACCCAGCGGCTGTCCACAAGGCAGTTAGGAGACTTGAGATCCCCGTGCGACTTGATGTCTGTGCTCTGGATATAACACATACCCTGTACAAGAAAAAGAGACAAATGTAAATACCATGTAATGCTTCATTAGTTTCTAATGTACTAACCGTAGGCCCGCGCCTTTGTTTCATATTTCTGAAACAGAATAATGATTCCTCATGTTAAAACCAAAGAAGCCATAGCCGTGACAGTGCTCCGAAATGTTTTCTGAATTAACACAGAATTTATCGGTTATATTCCTCCATCATCTACCAAGCTTTTCATCAAAGAGATTTCTTAAAACACTTGAGACAGTGCTCGTCAAAAATACTCCGCTGCGCGAAGTAGTTTCCATGTTAACAAATGTGATAAGACACTGTCTCTCGTGTTTGGTATATTTTTTATATACCTTGCACGGAATAATTTAAGTTTATAATAGATTGCTCGTGATAATAGTGGTGAAATTGGTCCTTGAATAACTAACCTTCACTATATCCGACACCAGGGAAGCAATGAACATGTGATCCAATTTAACATCCTCGTTTTCCAAAATATCCTGCAGCACAGAAAGAGCATTTGTTAGCCGCGGAACCAAAGAATATCCGTGCAATAAAACATCAGTTTGCTCCCAATCTATGGACCGGAGCTAAACGGTCATCGAGAGACAGAGCATCGTACAAGTAAGACAATAGCCTACGGAGAAGTCATGTCCTTTCCTTGCACGAGCAGCTCAGCAGTCGGACGTGTCTGGTGAGGAGCAAAATTTTGTTCCCTTCCGCTCTCCAAGCCTTCATGCGTTTTCTGTGTTCTTGGGAAGGAAACGGCAGCTTCGGTTGGAAAAGTCGGAGGTCTTTGGATAAAATTCCGTTGACACCCTGTATGTTTTATTTTAGCCTTCTCCTTTACAGTTGGAAACAAAACTACGATGATCATTATCCATGTCAAACTTTATCACCAGTCCATACCAGACTTCATTCATTTGCATCACTTGACAAAATGACTAATGTTGTAGAAAATGTTGACAAGCACTCTTGATCATGACTTACTTGAAGACTTCCTTTGGAGCAGTACTGTGAAATAATACAGATGTTTGGCGAGTCCACACAGGCACCAATAAACGGGTTCAGGTTATCATGCCTCAGGTCTCGCATCTAAAAAAAGGAAGAAAAATGGATTTGCGTCTAAGCGAACGCAACTCTCGTTGCACGCACTCAATTCTTCTCGCACGAATGAGACACTTTAAGTTTCCACTTAAAAATATTCCATTCTGATTACGAAGCTTTACATATATCCATGTAGTGTTTCTTATTGGTTGATACTAGCGCGCAAATATCAAAAGCCAGCAATAGCTTTCATCCTTGGCATTCTAAATTCTTGAGACACAACGAGAAAAAGCAGTATGGTGTTTAATTTTGCCAATAGGTAAGTGAAAATTAAGAAACAGTCACGTTTTCTTTAGGATTCAGGTCAGTACTTCCGAAAGCAACAACTACTGACTGACTAGTCGTGCTTTGAACAGGGTAAATATCAATATTCTGTCAGAGTTATCGCATCCCTATGGCTCCACCGAATGCGGTCATATGCCATTTGTGAAAGGTACCTGTTTGAGTTCCATTAACACGGTTCGAGTTAGATCTATACTTTTCTTAGCAAGCCGTTTGACCGCTACAAGGTTTCCCTAAGGACAAATAAAAAGAACGAAAAGGCAAATTAGATCTTTTTTAATTAAATATCCCATTTGCAACAGTACTTTGAAGCGTTGGCATAAATTAATCAATCAATTAATGTCTTTAATTGATCAGCTAATTAAAGTAAAGTCATATAATTGCTCCAATAAAAAATATAAGGTTTCAATGAGAGATACCTTGTAGACTGCAACGGCCGTGTATTTCATAACCTCATCCTCGTCTTCAAGAAGAGGCTCGAACATATCAGGATCGTTCTCTTTCTGTTTCAGGGAGAATAAATTTATCGTGAGATTTATATCATTAATATTAGTTAAATTATTAATTGATTAATTGATTGATTGACGGACTGATTGATAAATAATCTTATAACAAAGCCAGCAAATTCGTGCGATCCCAACCAATAGCGGCCCAGCGTGCATAACTCAATAGGCGCCGTTGGTCCATAAAAATCAATGACGTGCGCACATTGCCACACTAGCCAGATTTTGCTTTCCCTCGCTATTAGCAAGAAAACTCGAAAATGGTTGACGAATTTTCTAGCCCTGCAAATCTGTGTCAAAGACAGTGAAAACGGACTAATGAGACTTTGTTTCTCTGTACTACGTGTAAAATTGAAAGTGTAAAAGAGAACAAAGAAGAAATGCCCGCAAGGGTCCTCGCAAGGCCCAAATCTAAGATACATCTATCAGCACGATCCAGCATGTGACTGCCAGATGTCAGCGTATGCGGCCGACCACCAGCTTTACTATGAAAAGACCTTGAACAAGCGGTGATGGTAATCAACAATGCCAGTACACATGCTTGTGGCTGGTATAATATAATAACTTTTTGCAGGACAATCTGAGTAAATACCAAGCCATGATCATTTCAAACGATGCTTCTCGGCAGCATGCTTAAATTCACTCTTTTGCAGTACAACCCCTGGAAGAGCTCAATTTGTAAGAACCTTGTTCTTGATCTTTAAGTCAACGAATATCTACAGCTTGCAAGAAAGCTGACATAAGGGCGGGTGTCCCGATGAGAAAGCGAAACCTGATCTCAATCAAGGCGAAACTGAGTATACACAAAACAGCCACATTACCATATCTAACGTACTGTAGCCTTGTAGGGCACTTCTGCAATGGCTCTGATAAGAGAAAACTTGAGCGGGTTAATGAACGTGGTTTACCAGCTGTATTTTGTGATAGCAGAACTTCATGTAGTGAATTACTTTCTCCGTTGACGTATGACACGTATGCAAGTCTCTTTTTAGTGAGTCACCGTTCAGTTACAACTTGAGGAACTCAGAATTTTTAGGTGTAGGTTTAATACCATCAGACATGGTAAACATTCACTTAGATATTTTGGCCACTATTATGGTCAAAATTATCGAACATGGGCTAGGCTGTAACTTCGTTCAGCTATTAGCATTTAGGAGGAACATAAGGAAGAAGGATCTGGTTAATTTAACAGCTGAGATTTGTTGTTATTTTCTTGTAACTTATTGTTAAACGTTGTATACATGAGCCTCTGGCTCGGCTCATCTCACGCTTTGACACTAATAAACCGATTGATTGATTGATTGATTGATTGATTGACTGACTGACTGACTGACTGATTGATTGATTGATTGATTGATTGACTGGCTGACTGACTGACTGATTGATTGATTGATTGATTGACTGATTGACTGATTGACTGATTAATTGCTTAATTTCATTATCGAAAAGAAGAGTTTGTTTCTTGGTTTTTCCAATGTCAATTGTTATGTGTCAGTTGTGTGTATCACTGCGATGATCAATCATGTCTTCATAACGTTAGTTGTTATGTTAAAGGAGAATCTATTCATGCCTTTAGCTTTGCGTCCATTCGAGAAAACAGAGTTGCTCTCGGCTTCGCTTTGAGCAACTCTTACGCTTCTGTCGTGCTCCCCAAACTCCCGCGAGCATCCATGGCCCGACAGACGCACGCCAAGCATGAACCAGTTTTGTCTTTTAGAGAAAGGAGGCTCAGTTATTTGAATAGCAGATGTTATGTTTATTAGATGTAAACAAGTTACTCTCTTGTTTCAAACAAAAACATATAAACTGAACTCTATCGCGTGATAGTTGACTCGGGCTACGCCCTCGTCTACTCACACGCATAGAAATCGAGAACGAATAAGCTAATTGTCTTAGTTTTACATCTACTAGTCGTTCAAAACTTTATCTAAATCCGCTTCAGAGAAACCTCGAAAACGCAAAGAAGCGGCCATCAATTTGCTAACATGCGCGAAATGCTACGCTATTCACTATCTACAACAGAATAGATAGTGAGTGGCGTAGCCAATCAGAGAACGGCATTCGTGATAGAACGGTAGTAGATTTCTACTATTGTACGATAGACTAAATTCTCATATAGATCTTTTTTCATAAAATCGTAATTTAAATAAATCAATCAAAATAAAAAATCATCTTACCGTACAGCTTCCCAAAGAGGTGAGGGAGTTCCTTTTCTTCTCAAAACAAATATCATTGTAGTCAATCTTCCAAAGTAGACTCTTTAGTTCCCGTTCCAACCTGTATTGTCTGCATAGCAACAAAAAATCGAGTTTTATTAATAATAAATACGAAACAAATACGGAATAAATACGAAATAATTGTCAATATATGAAAAGGAGGTAACAATTTGGGTAACTGTCCCAAGGTTAAAAACATTTTTAAAGAAAAATGTTTGATAACAAGTTATCTTATTATATTGATTCTATGAAAACACTGCTGTCCATTTTAACTCGTGAACTGTATATTGACTCATAATAAAGAAAACCAACCAATAACCTTATTTATATTAACGACAAAATTTTGCAGAGCACCGCATAACGACAGTTACTCCAGTAGTAAAATATGTTTCGTTCCGTCAATAATTTGTCGCCAGAATAGTGATTAAAAATCTTGTGGAATGTCGTCTGATTTATTAACTAAATGTCCAATGGCCTCATCGGGTAAGTATCGGGCAAAACTTCGCGCTTTTTCCAAGGAACTGTATATTTGGGGCGCCCAAATTTAAAATAATCAATGACTAATATTTCGGTACGGCAAATACTCTAACCATATGGCAAGGGATGGTAACAGACACCAAAACGGAGGATTTCATACGTCCTAGAAGGTCCCTACATCTAAACCTTTATGAAGAATCGGTCGGGCGGGAGGGGCAAGGAGGAAGGGAAGGACTCTTACCTGTAGATATTAAGAAGCAGTAGCAAGGATAAGAGAGCGAGTGCTCCCGACACTCCTGCGATGATTTTGGTCTTTACATCTGAAGGGAAAACACGTGCAAAGGGCTCAAAAGCTGTCAGAGGAGTGGGCACACTTTGAAAGCTACTAAATGTAACGCAGCCTGCTTTAGGCTGTTAAAAGGGGAATGCACTTTGAGCTCAAAATATTAGTTATCTAAGTATTCGATTGTAATCAAGACTTTAGTAGACCCTCGTCGTGCCCTGTTAGAAATCTTCGAATCGGTTGGATTTACTACAGTTCCCCTGTTAAACGGCCACCCTCGGGGAAATAGATGGTGGCCGCTAAAAGGGGGCTGACCGCTTAATACAGGTAACAACAATAGAAAAGCCCTCATAGGGACTTTGATTCCCGGTCGCCTAATAGGCGTGGCCGTTTAATAGGGGTTCGACTGTATCTTTGACTGTTCCCTGATAGATTACAAACGCGGGCACCCTGTTCTTGAGAGACAATGTTGCCTAATTGTTGAACATTTCCTTCTAACCTGAGGATTGTCTTTTTCTTATCTGCATTGTAGTGATTGGCGATAACACTAATTTGATAACGCTCAAGAAATTCGGCGTCCCTGTTTGTTGCTAGCTTTTGTCTACACATGCCCAATTCTACATGATTATCTGGAAGATGTTACTCTTCCTGGCCTGCTACCAGTCACGTGTTTGTACGTAGTTTTTCTTTGTGCTTAGAGTTGCAACTGGTTCAAGACCTTATTGAGGGTCACTGTGGGTGTTGTAAATTAAAATTTTACAATAACTGGAGACTGACTAGAAAACTTTCCGGTTACTTCAGTCTCCAGACTCAAATTGCTGTCTTTCCTCGTGTATTTATATAATTTTTTGTAAAACTGTAAATGTACGAGTGAATGAAGTTGTTGTTGTTGTTGTTGTATTTCTTGTTGCTGTCGTTGTTGTTGTTCTAATTAACGTTGGGAAGTTGCTGTTCATTTATATAAGCCATTACAACATCTTTAAATCCTTCACAAACAACGAAAACTGAACAAGAAAATTTCACCTTCTCCCTTGGGTTCGATACAAAGTTCTCCATGGAAACCACATTCAGGGGAGTCCCGTGGAGGACCGGTTCGTCCGCCAGGCCATTGTATCGTTACATTAGGCCATCGGATGAAAACCTGCTCTCCTTCGCTAGTTTCATTGTCAAACGTGATTTGGAAATCTCCAACAGGAACCATCTCGTGGTCATCCAATTTGTCCGCTGCAAAACAGGGAAAACGGTGTAAGCAGAGTCAAACCTCTTCTTACCTCTCCTTACGGACACCTCACCGTGCATGCGCAATGTTGATAGTTTAGATCATCTGGCATGAAATCTTTAAAGTTTCGTCAACAAATGAAACCATTCGATGACGACATCTTTATCGTCATCTGAGTCCCTATAAGGTCAATATCTGTTTGTCCGTTTTGGCGTGGTAACGTTTAGAGACAACAACAACAACCATTTATTTGTACTCACAATTTATAAAATAATTACAATAAACATTAAATTAGTATAGAGGCCGAATGAGATTTAATTCTTATTCAAATATTTCAATGGAAGCCCAATCCCCGTGAACATAAAAACAATTATTTAGCTTACGTATTGCCTGCATGTCCAACAGAGTCAAGTTAAACTCTGCATCTCCATTCGCGTCAAAATGAATCTTGTAACCGAGAATACCTAAAAACAAAACATAAACAGTTTCAGTAAATTATCTAAAATTGTCCATGATTTCCCTTTGGCTATGACTTTTTTACTCACGAAACTGTCTTCCCAACAAACTTTCACTTAATATTGATAAGTCAAACTTTGTCATTTTCCACCCTACACAAAGAAAATTACCCTTTCATGTCACACTCTTTTTAAATGGCATAAACTTAACCAAGAGTACTCAATAAAATATCTAGGTCACGGTATTATAATAGATTCTAATTTATCGTGGAAAAGTCAAGTAAGCTATATTGCTATAAAGATTAAGCGAAATATTGGAATTCTTTCTAAACTTCGCTATTATGTCAATTCAGATATACTGGTTAAACTATATTATGCATTAATATATCCCTTCTTAACCTTTCTTGGGGTAACATTTATTCTTCAATTACCCAGCCTTTGTTTAATTTACAAAATAGGGCAATGAGAGTGATGACTTTCTCTAAATTTCATGAGCATTCTAGTCCAATTTTCAAACACTTAAATATTGTTAAACTGCCTGACCTTGTCTTTCTTAATATTGCAGTCTTTATGTGTAAATTTCACAATAGACGTCTACCATCTGTCTTTGATACTTTCTTCACTCAAGTCAATAAAAGACATAACTATAATACAAGAAGAGCTTCGAATATGTCCTATACTTTACCTAAAGTAAGAACAAATTATGGAATATTCAACATAAGATTTAAGGGCCCCAAAGTATGGAACTCAATTAGTGAAAATTTGAAACCCTTGTCTATTTTAAACTTCAAGAAATCAGCAAAAAGCGATCTGGTCAAAGATTATTAGTTACTTAGGTTCTTATTAGCAGTTGTGCTGTTTTCCAATTTGTTTTCCAATTTACCTGTAAATTAGTATTTTGTTCATTTCTGTCACCTTTCCAAGTCTTTCTTTTATAGTTTAATATATAGCTGTTATTAGTTGCCATAGCTATTGTGTGCTCTTCTTATATTAATGTTTTGTATTCATATATAACTTAAACTATTTTAGACTTCCTTCATAGCATAGAAATAGCGTTTTTCCTCATCTTTTTTTTTCTTCTTGTGTGTTCATTTGTGCTCAAGTTTTCTTGCTGACCTCTATTTTATTTCTATTTAATGCTGATGTTAACTGGCTGCCTGGCTCCGCTAGCCCCTATGGTTATTCCAAGCAGCTAGTACTCAAATTATTGCTTTTAATATTTTCATTGAAATTGTAATTTTTTCTTTAGCAAGAATGAGTACAAATAAAGATGGATTATTTTTTATTCTTATTCCCTTTGTATTTTTTGATGAAAGTAATTGCTTAATGCATCACACAGGCATCTGAACTAGTATTGAGTGATCATGAGTAATTTTTGGCATCTAACTATCTCTTCCGTTTTTTTCAGCCTAAGAACGGTATTCACTAACGTGTTTGGGTTGTACGGCGTCTGCGGTTTTATTTTTTTTGTTCGTCTTACACTGTAGAGTGGTTTCCACTTGAGTGTCTTAAGTAACTGGCTTTTGATTTGGTTTGTCGTTGCCCAAGCGATTGTCTGTAAAAAACTCTGTCTACTCTGTCATTTAATCAGAAGTAAAACCAAAACCAACCTACACAGTACTACATGTATATGACTGGTTCACCAGTTAGTTTGCCCCCTTTGTTATAGGGTAGAGTGATGACGATGCGGTTTTGGTTTTATGACAAATGAAAAGCGTCCTATAAGTGTGGTCGGATACGTGTTCGGTTGTCACTTAAGAAATTTGCAACCATCAGCTCTCAAGGCGGTCGCAGTCCCTTACGACAGGTGGTCGTTGAAATAGAGTTTCTATACTATAGCGATCCAACTGGGAACATTTTGGTAGTTTTTATAACTGTAGCTAGAAGAGTTCACTTACAATAAGTGGTCGCACAGGAAGGTTCAACTGTATCACTTGCCGCCGACGCAGTATAACAGTTGTTTTAGAAAGTTATTCTACTAACTCATACAGTCAGCCAGTCGGTCGGTGGCTGCCTGTTTTGTAAAGTGTTAATTTACAAAATTTCCCCTTGCGCAAATAGATCCTGCCTGAAAAGTCAGAAAAATTATAATTACTTACTGTCATATTGAATATCTTGTAGATTCTCTGCAATGATTTTCCCTGTGACAGACTGATTCTTTGCCATTGTTTTGTTGAGAGCAACCGCAAACTGGTATACAGCATCGTAAAGATAAGCTCCATAAATTGGTGGCTAAAGAAAAAGATAAATGAAAAAACATCACAATTTATTGAACATATGAAATAAATTTCAGTTAATCAACAGCTCTTGTTTCTATTTTGAGCCATGTGCGTTGCTAATCATTCATTCATCGACCTTGGATGACCTCACGTGAGAATCCTGAAAACCACCCAATCAGAGCGAACTTTAGCATCTTGATACATGCCTGCTAAATTTGGCCACTGTCTTTTGCTCTCACACGAGATAGACTACAGTGCGATATTTTGTCCAGAATATTTTCTAATCCCTTCCCACCCAACCAAAGCACTTGCCCGCTCATAGGTCTTCGTAATAATATAGTTTGCCTAAGGGCTTTTCCAATCATTTAGAATATTTTGTAATACAACAAATTGTAGGGCGATATCAGTTTTACAACTAGGTTGTAATGTTCACTATTAATAACAACTCCTGGCATAACATGTAAATTTTGAAGGTTCAAGCACCACTTTTAGTTGTATTTAATAGATGCGTTAATTAAAGGAAAGTGAAGAATGATCATCGCAGTAAATTTTCCAATTTAAGCAATTGGAAAGAAGAAGCCTGAAAAAAAAAAAAATCAGGGCTTCAACGGGATGCGTTAATTGTTAAGATGAGCAATGGGACTCTTAGAATAAGTACCTCTTTTGAAGTTTCTTTGTGTACACTCGAATTAAAATTACCAAAACGAACATTTATAACTTTTAGAGCAATTACATACCACACTTGAGGTGGTTTAGACATGTCAATCTATTGAAGGATCTTTACGATTTTCAGAAACACTTAAGTTGTTATTTATCTGAACGAACAATAGAAACTAAGTACCTCGTTTAGGTTTGTTTATGTAGATTAGAACAGTCTGCCAGTCCAGTAATAGATACTTGAGATCATAATTCTCAATTTATACTTTTTTATATTGTTACCGTTCTTTGCAAGCTCTGTTTAGGTTGGTCAAATAAACACGGGAATGGGGATGAAGTGCTCCTCTCGACACACTCTTGCCCCCGTAGACTCGATTTTCGGAGGCCAACTCCCTCCAATTTTACCCCCTGGAGTTAGGTTAGTGGAGGCCCACTCCCTCCTCTCTACCCAGGAATGTTTACAGTGGCCCTGAGTGAAGGCTTATTCCTTTCTCTCCATCCACTGTTTACATCTCCTTGGGCTGTAGGTTTTGTTTTCTTGACACTCCAGGGGTTCATGGGGCTAAAATATTAACTGAGCACTCTGTCACCCACTTCCCCATTTTCAGACACACAAAGTTGTTGTTGTCCTTATTTTAAGAGAAGCAAGGGGAGGTTGATTAATCGCATATACATGTATTGACCCAATTTTTTAGGTTAGCTAATAGGGGGACGGAAGAGCATGGTCAGCCAGTTGATTACTGCTGCTGCTGCGGCTGATGGTGATGATGATGATGATGATGATGA
>Ga0126339_10003735_pt1 | contig 11132 bp, 5 predicted proteins | sample OrbTmetagenome_2_FD_92532 | JGI IMG/M metagenome (GOLD analysis project Ga0126339, IMG submission 92532) | Coral microbial communities from Petempiche,Puerto Morelos, Mexico - Orbicella T R C metagenome | ecosystem: Host-associated > Invertebrates > Cnidaria > Coral | place: Petempiche,Puerto...
CTATCTATCTATCTATCTATCTATCTATCTATCTATCTATCTATCTATCTATCTATCTACCTACCTATCTACCTATCTATCTATCTATCTATCTATCTATCTATCTATCTATCTATCTATCTATCTATCTATCTACAGCAAATCGGCCATTGTTGTCTATACAGGGGACCTCTTCACTGGCATGGACTTTGACACTATATCTGTCTGTGTACAACCCCCGGGGGAGGGAGCACTGCCATATATGGGCTATATAGGTATGTGCCGCTGTGAAGGGTATGGTTTTCAAGCAGTTTACTCTAGGATAGGGTCTAAAATAGAATATCATTTTTCACAAAACTGACTGGTTGGTTGAAGATTTTATTTAGAGCAAGGAAACCAGGAATTGCCACTCCAAAATATAAAAAAATCAAATCGGCAAGTTTAAATTTACGCAAATCAGCCTCAACAGTGTCGGTAGATGGGGGGATTTGGGGAGTTTACTCTAGTATAGGTTAGCAAAATTCCGGAGCTGAACTAGCTCTGGTATAGGCTAAGGGTTCCAGGGTCCCAGCGGCACATCCCTACCCAGAAATTCCCAAAGTACCCCCCCCCGGGGTACAACCTCGGTTGTTCATGAAAAATGTTGATTTTAGCAATAGATAGAGGTTGAAAGTCAGCTAGTTAAGTCATTTAAGGTATATATGTGAAGGCGACGGTGTCGAACGCACTCATGATCTTTGATTACTACTAGTTTATTACATTTTCAGACAGCTTTGAGGATATCTTGTTGTAACCGCGGAAACGAGTGAGTCTAATGGTGACAGTGGTTATCACGCAAATTAAAAAAAAAAAAAGCCATCTAGGTGGATGAAAAAGGTAGCCGGGGAGGATTTACGGTCGTTTCGCCAACGAGTCGTTTCACCAACGACTCATTCCCCAACGTCTTACGTCGATTCGCCAACGTCCTAAGTCGCTTCGCCAACGTCCTACTGGTCAATTCGCCAACGTCAGATATCCAGTACGGTCATTGATCAAAGAGACCATATCTTCCTCTATTCTGGTACTCTCGAAGCATGGTGTCTCCTTGCACACCTGGCAACTCCAGTCGATTCCCTCACCAGACTGTACAGCGGCGCGGTACTGGGCTCGGGATATTCCAGTATCGCAGGTACGATGTTGCCATCGGTAGCAGCCTTCACATTGGAGGCCTTCCTGGCGCGGGCAAACGGAGAAGTTACACACGTTGCAGATATTCATGACGTTAAGTTGATCGAATTGAATTCAGTTGCTCTAAAGCGCGCATGAAGATCCAGTATTTTTTTTTGGGGGGGGGGGGGGGGGCTTTTATACTTATGGCATCGGATCAGAAAGGTAAGTGTGATAAAATTCACAGTTCTGATTGGTTAACGGGAAACATTCATATTCTAATAAGCCTAAAAACAAAAATCCCATAGACGACGCTAATTAAAATGCCACGCTAATTAGTGTCAATTGTAGTTTGACTTGTGACTTTTTCACATATTCTAAACAATAGCGAAGCTTTTGATTTTTTTTTTCAAACAGGAAAAGAAAGGTTAATTGCACACATTCGCGGGATAAATGAATGCTGAATACTGTTTAGATTTTTACTGAAGACTTTTTGACTCGTAGTTTTAGTAACATTCAAGCTGTATTGATTGTTATAAATCAGTTACGCTTCCTCCCCCCGTTAGTGTTCATACAAAAAAAAAATCTTAGAGGGAGGGGTAGCGTAGCAGAAAACTGTCGTCGCAATAATGAGGTGCTCTTGCATGGAAAATAATTCTGGGTGAGGGAATGAAATAAATGACAGCACACACAGGTGAAGGTAAACTTTTATTTAGACGTTGGCGAATTGACCAGTAGGACGTTGGCGAATCGACCTAAGACGTTGGCGAACGACCGGATACCGCCGGGGAGTGATTGAACGTCCCTTGGCGTACGAACACGACAGTTAAAATTAATGTCAGCAGAAACGAAATGGGTGAATATTATACGGGCATCTCTTAACCAGTAAAAGTAAAAGAGGAAGTCGAGTTCTTATTTCATCTCCTTGGCGGTCGTCATTTTATCCGTCACGCGATCCTTCAGAACGCTTACGTGATGACACAAACTATAGGCAATGAAAATTTCGACTCGTTGGCTTCCTGATTACGCTGGCATATGTCCATATCTCGCTACCTGAATGCAATTTTCGTGACCTTCAAGAGTTTAGTATGTATTGGAGAAAGATACTCAACCTCTACTGATCTTCGTGTCAGTTATGACTACATGTGATAAAAAAATATAGCCACTTAACAGCTTGTCAGTATAGATCTACATCCTGACTTACTATAACGACACATAAATGAGACAGACTTGTATGAGAAACTGCCTTAATAAGTGACTTCCTCGCTGAAACTAGAGTAAGCAATTATCACAATTTTGACATGCTGGCATGATTGAAGATTATATGTCAGTTAACGAGAAGGTAAGCGTACTGCAGGAGATGAATTGCGTGCGAAACTATCTCAGTTCTTTCAGCGCCGTCACGTAACGCGTAATGATGTAATATATATTGCCTGTAAGTTGCTTCTCTTTTACCGTCTGAACAGCTCACTGAGGTTCCGAATCAATTTTAAGCTTTTATTCCTTGACAGTCTTGCTATGTCCCGTCGATATGATTAGCATTTTATTGGTGTCGAATTAAAATATCGCGTCAGTAAGATTTTCGAGAATCCACTGCGCCAACTTTAAACGATCATTTCACTTCTATTACTCACATTAAATCAAATGATCAGAAGTCGAGTTTCACTGCGTAATCGTTCGCTTATCTAAGACTCGGCTATATATATCCAGAGGAGAGTATCAATACGGTTAAATTAATGCTTTTAAAACAGCTCCTTGATCGAGGACAAGCAACATGTTGCTCTTAAAATTATTGATCAAGAACAAGAAACTACATAGTGTCTCTTGTCAAAAATTACCTTCGTCCGCTGGAATCTCTTTCTTGACACTTTCAAAAACCTCTCTAACCTGATCAGCGTCTGTAACGTCCATACAGTAGGTCTTGACTCTGTTACTACAAACAGTTCTAACAGACTCCTCGCCAGCCTTTGTTCTGCAAGTCGCGATCACTCGAGCACCCAGCTGATCCAATTCCACGGCAATCTGCTTACCAAAGCCCGATCCGCTTCCGGTTATGAGAACATATCTGTTTCTTATGCCTTCTATTTTTCCCTGTCCTCCACGAAAGTACAGAAACAACCATCTTAAAATGTAGCATGTTGCTGCTGCGAAACACAGAATGACTACAGACGCCATGGTTTCGACCTCACGCAGCAGGGGAAAACAAAGACAGTGGAATCAATTTGTTCCTGATTGGTCTGGATCCCAGACGAACTCACCCAAAAACCACGGAGAGCAAGAATGATTTTAACAGCTGCGAAGAATTTTAAAGTTTCTAATTTATTCGTAAGTAACCATATCAAGTGTCTCTCATCACCAAAAGCTGTAGATTAGCATAAAATTTACAATTGAATATGTTGACCTCAGTTTGTTCGAGCGTAAAAAAATTTAAAAGTAGATAGGTATTACGAAAACAAAACACTACGAATTAGCCATTGCTTTAGTTCTTTGTTGTCATTAATCAAATAACTCAGTTTTACAATTTAAACTCTTGGTCTTCGGCCATCGTGGCTTGATTAAAAATATAACACAAACTGATAAACATTTTAAAAACGTCAAGTTCATAAAATGCATGTTTTTAAAATGTTTATCACCGCTGTTTGTGTTACATTTTTACAATTTAAACTTTATAAAATGAACAGAGATATATGCATATACGTATATTAGCTCTCCTGTACATAAATATTCCACGGCTGAAAAAAACATTCTTCAAATCGACTTACTGCTTTAGTAAAGTAATTCGTAACTTAAGTGATAATTACAGTCTTTTCTTGTGAGAACCTTTTCATAAGTACGGTGTCGGTTGGTGCTGAGATTAACCCAAATGAACTACAAAGAAAACAGTCAGATTCGAATTCCTTACAAAGGTTGAACTTTGGTTTCTATCAGTTGTATTTTTTCATTTACAGCTATTGGAAGCTATGAGAAAAAACTTCCAAAGAATAAACGATTAAAAATGGTAACGGTAACTTCACTGAAAGGCTCAAAGAGCGAAGGAAAAAACTGTGAACGTTTGGCCTTAAAATTAGATGTGCTTTAATACAAAAAATTAAGAGTGTATCCTCAGCGGCGACCTTTGTAACATATTTGACCAAGAAAAGTCCATGCTGAGCTAGTCAGTGTTAAAGTAATTTTTGACTAAAAGAAAGTATTGATTTTCTCAATCCACGCAGCTCTTCTAGTGTTATCAGTAGTCAGTGGGTTGTACCGTTAACGTGACATTCAGGGACATCTTGGGCAGGCGGTGTCACGATTTTGAACGGGAAATCTTTGACGAGGAGATCTTGCAGCACTTCAGGCAGATGGGAACTTAGTTTCAATTGCCACGCGTCCCAGCCAATCACATATCGCTCCTTCGGAAACTGTGAGGTCAACGGCGACACAATCGCGTCGATCACGTGACTCACTTTATTGGAACCAGATTTGCACCAATCACGAAATCCCTGGATGACTGAAATAAAACACATTTGTTAACAAGCAATTCTTCAGTCTGAAAGGCCAGTCACCCCTCCTATCTCACTGGCAAGGGGCACTGGTTAATACAACCTTGATCCCAGACTCTCTCTCCTTTACCTCACCGGAGACAACGGAGGCACGTTAGAGAGAGTCTGAGGTCGAGGTTGCGAACAATACTTTCACACAACTCAAGTTATAGTTCACAGCCTTCAGAAGCCCATTTTGTCCTAGAAGCCCATTCTCAATTTCAGACCAAAGGCGAAACTGAGTCTAAAATGACAAAATGTATGGCTCATATTTACACAGAAACAACCCAAAACCCATACCCTGTGGGGCGAAAATCCCTTCATAGCTTATAAAATTATAGGCAACTAAGTGCCCGCGGAAGTAAAGGGGACGCCCTCAAAATCAGCTAACTAGCCGATTTTAAAAGAGAGCTGTATGTCTTGGAGAGGTACGAAGCTAAAGTCTGCAACGCGACAAAGACTTACTATACTTTACCCTGCATTATTGTTCGACGTTAAGACAGAATTGAGTGTACTCCCGTTATGATGTTGGTCTTAATAGAACGTTCAGTCCAAAGCCCTGATATCAAGTAACTAGGGCGCATAGGCAGCAGTGCGACACGAGGGTGTCTGCGCCTGCGCTTCGCCTGCCGCTTGATCTCACTCCCAATTACTGGGGCACCTGCTGGGCAGGCTGGTAATGATTAGACAGCTCAACAATATTGAGAATCTTTCATGTACTGGTGGTTTTCTACATGTTCTGTGTTTTTCTAACAAAGAACACAAGCATGAAATTGTGACAACCGCTCTGAACAAAACAGCATGAAACCGGTTCCAAGGAAGGGAAAACTCTGCCTCGTCCGAAGGTACCACCCTTCACTGAGGAAATGTAATGGGAAACAGGGAACGGGGACATAAAACGTGAGTAAACCAAGTCAAACGTGGTTTTAGCATTGCTTGTGATTAGTTAAAAGAAACAACAGTATATTTCGTCATCGCTTACCGTTCTTAAGATATTCTTCGCCGTATTCCAGTCGTTTGTCTGATGGTAGGTTATCCCATAGTTCTTTTAAGCGAGATGCCAATAGTTCATCATTCAACATCGGAGTCTGCGTAGCACCAGGCTGAATAACGCTGACCTGCACTTCAAACGGGCGCATCTCGCGTCTCAAAGAATCCGCAAATGCCTCAACGCCATATTTGGTAATACAGTATGGAGAGAACGCTTGGGGCGAAACTACACCTAGAAGATATTAAAAAAATGTCTGGATAGGAGCCAAGTGACCAACTATGCGGCGCTTATCTCCGGTTTCTGTAGCATGAGGCGACCAGGAGTATTTCTACTCCCCCTGGATGGGATGCTAGTCCATCGCAGGGTCACCCCCCCAGCATTAAATTCTCTGGTGCTCATTTATACACCTGGGTGGAAAGAGGCACTGTGAAACTAAAGTGTCTTGCCGAAGAACACAACACAATGTCCCCAGCCAGGGATCGAACCCAGATCGCTAAATCCGGAGACGAGCGCTGTAACCATGAAGTCACCGCGCCCCCATATTAAAACAGAGCGATAATCAGTACCTAGAACTGGCATTAGGCTTACTTTTACTGAGTTTTTCGTTATTTTTGGAACTACAAAATACGCTGAAACTAGTAAGAAAAATTCACATGTTAACTTTGATCACCGTAAATTTAAATCTGGATATACTTCTGCTCTTTACTAACCATATTCATCAACGAGTGCTAAGTAGCGCATCATACCAGAAATTGGCTAATATTTAGTTCATTAAGCTGAAATTTTGACACCAAAGAGGTCTGCTCATTGGAAGCATCTTGTGGAGTTCGGCTGTTCCAAAATAAGCTATCGCTATTCGTCCCTGCAATTACCACGCTTGTAAAATTACTAAACAACTTCTTGCTACTATTCGTAGTAAGAAACGTGTTAGAATTAAAAAAGTTTCATTTGTTTCCACTTTTAGACGTTTATTCGTCTGATAAATGTGGTTTGTGGAAAACCCACCGATCAAATGGGCTTATCAAAATAGGCTGATTCGCTGTAGGAGTGAGTTCCTTTAAGAGCGTGTGCAACCTCGTTCCCAGGGTCTCGGAGCGGGAAGATTAGAGACCCCTGGGAACGAGGTTGGAGCGGGTGAAGGGTAAGAATGTTCATGTTCCATATAGGCCTCATTACTTAGGTCATCCTTCTCAAGCTATTTTCAGAGATGGTACCCAGTTCTGGATGGTTTCGTTGAGGACGCTGTGTGAAACGACCTGGACTGTCCACGAGAGAAAAATTCGCCTCACAGGATTGGCTAGTTCTAGACTCTCCTAAGAGTTCCGAAATCATATGGAGAATGGTCTGAAAATAACTTGACGGGGATAGCCTTAAAAGCAAAGGACTATATGGAGGATTATCTTTCTTACATTTCATCCTCGCTTGGTTTGTGTTTACCTGCTACGCTGCCGACAAACACGACGCGTCCCTTGGCCTTTTTTACCAGTGGTAGGAATGTCTTTGTCACGTCCATCACTCCCCACAAGTTAACATCTGCTACTTTCTTGAAATCAGCAAGTGGTACCCACTCTGCGGGTCCAATACTTAACATCCCAGCATTGTTGACCAGTCCCCATAGGCCTGAAGTAGAACGAAGGTTAATGTTATTCTATTCACTCAAAGGAAAAAATAAGTCCAGCTCTTTCGATTTCACTACAGATCTATTCCTTTTTTCCCACTATCATGGTAACAAGAATTAAGGAAATAAAATGTAAGCGCGCGTTGCGTTCTCCTTGTGAGTGTATAGCGAAAAACGTGAATCGTTTCACAGTGGAGCTGTCCGTTTCACAAACCCTGAAACATAACGAAATTCGTGATTAAGAGAACCCCTATTTTTACCATCCTAAATTTGTGACTTTGTCTGCCTCCTACACACAATCTACATCAAGAGTGGGGGTAACGATTCACCTAGTTGTACTACATGGATGCCCTGCGGAGCTTTGTGACACAACACAAGTTCACTCTTAAAACTTGTTCTCCTAATCTACTTTCTGGTACACGACACAAACACAGAGCTAGCATCCTTTCCTTGGTTATAACGCAATAAAAAGATGCTGCTCGTAGAAAATTGTGCAGAGACAACGATCAGGAACTAATTGGTGACAGTTTCCTGAAGTCAAATAATATCATTGTCTTTAATCTTCTCATGACCTTCGATCAAACGTTCTGTTTCTTTCTCAAAAGAACGCCTGATCGTCGGGTTAATTTCGTTGTCGTAACCAGACCACCCTGGAGAGTTGGTTGTATTCACAGGCTGAGGTTTCTTGTTTACAAAAGAATCCCCGCTCGTTCAAAATCATTTCCCCGGGCGGCAACGCTGATAGCCTGGCTAAAATATCAGTCTTCTCGCGCCCTCAGCCTAATCCCCCGGGCATGGAGAGTGTCTCTTCCAGGGATTAAGCTGAAGGCGGGAGACGACTGACATTTCAGACTTCAACGCTGCTGGAGTGGGTCACGAACAAGATCGTTGAAAGGTCTGAGTCATTTCGTAACAAAATGAGCATGAAATTAACTTTTCATACTTGATCTCGAACGATGACAGGTTGTCGTGGCATAGGCAGTCAAAAAGAAGCTCGAAGAAGAAGATCTGGTCATGATGCTTGAGAACTGATTGAGGTTCCGGAGACCGATTGCTTTCCAAACAAAAACATATAAGTTACTCATATACAACAACAGCGTTTGTTTTTTTATATATTCGATAATATCTAAACAAATCTAAATTAAACATCACGACTGAATTTCATCCCTGGATCTTTAACCTGTGAGCAAGCTCTTTCTTTACTCTGCTCGCAGACTACCGGAACTCGCTATTGAATAGTCGCTCTAAGTAAGCACATCATTTATCGGATAAAAGAGTTCTGTTTACCTGATTTGCCATCGAGAAGTTTCTTTACTTTTTGAAAGACTTCCTCTATATGTTGTGAGTTTGTCACATCCATCTGGAATGTTATCAGTTTGTCGCTCATCACCGATTTCAAACTCTGCTCTCCTTCTTTCGTTAAACAAGTCGCCAACACATGGACTCCCATCTTGTCCAGTTTCATGGCTGTTTCACGGCCGAAGCCCGAGTCGCAACCCGTGACTAGAACAAACTTTCCGTTTATATTCAAATTAACTTTGCGCGTCCACCAAGGTATCATCAAAACGACGATTAATGCAGCAATTGCTATCGTCATAATCACAAGCCACATGGCGGCGGACGAGAAATCTTTCGTTCCGGCGATGGTAGTTTTCGTCAGTCACAACTCACGAATTGAGATTACACAGAAACCGGCCTGTGAATACACAGGTTATCTGTAATTTGTGTGAAATATGACCACCCACAGCTGCAATATAGGTGCAGACAAGGTCACAAATTAAACCCTAGCTCACTGATGCCAGAAAATATGCTAATACTATAAAATTTCACAAGTTTAGAATTTTTCAGTCTAGTCTTTGGAGAAAAGTGCGCGGCTAAAACCGAATTCGTTCGTGCGTTCTTGTTCATTTTATATCAAAGCATGATGACTTTTTTTGCACTCGCCGAAGCGGCTAGTGCAATTTCTGAAAAACTCACTCGTGCAAATTAATTCCAAATTGAACTCGAAACCGTATGATTACCTATACTAATAGACCATTTTACAGTTGTCTGCTCAGTGACCTGGCCTTTGTATGACAGCAAGGCTAGAGTTGACCTTGTTTTGATACAGACCTCACTGCTTTGGTCATGTAAATGCACCTTGTTAGCATCAGAACAACTTGTTTTACACAACAAAAGCAGTGAGGTCTGTATCAAAACAAGGTCAACTCTAGCCTCGCTGCCATACAAAGGCCAGGTCACTGAACAGACAACTGTAAAATGGTCTATTGCATATACCGAACAATAACAGTTTTGTTTCTGGTCCTATGATATGCTTCAAGAAATTACCAGTAAATTTCTTGAAGGACCTTGTTATGGTGTTTCGAGGTTTTTATTCATACTGTATATTTTGTGGTTAAATTACTATACACCGAATCAAGTGATAAGTAAACTGACTTTCCAATTTTGTTTTGAGACTGAGTGTAAAAGTGTTTTTGATACTGTATGCAATGATATATTTTTTGATTGAAATATTTTGTAAAATATATAACAGTTCTGTTTATAGCCGTATCTATTAATTTGGTTCATGGTATCTCAATAATTTTTTTCCACATTACATCATCATATTTTCCTTGCACTGCTAAACTTCCAGACTTCCAACTGACTGCTACACTTCCAAATGCACACTAACAGACTTCCATACTGCCACAGTAACTCGGACTCTCACAAGTGAGGGAGTAAAATTATGAAGCCGGACTTATGTGCCCTTATTATGCGGTCAAAATTATCCAAATACATGCAATAATTATGGTATAATTTCTTGATTTTACAATCCTCTCTGATGACGCGTTCTATGCTCTTCTACCCGAAGAAAAAGCCGAAACCAGTGCAGTGTCTCTTTTCGCTCGTCTTCTGCGACGCCCGCGCTACTCGCGGCTCGAGGCTTCGCCGCTTGCCTCTGTTCGTTTGCGCTCTTCCCCGCGGGTTTTTTGAGCAAAAGAGAGACTGCTCGCAGTCTATAACAGGCTGTAGCTTGCCTGTAAGGCGTGTGGAACGTGGAGATGAGGAAAGTGAACGCCGGGGATTTGGAAAGAAAATTAAATTAGACTGATCAATGTGACGTACGTTGAGTTGCATATGGGTGCGATCTACATGGCAGGACTAATAGACTGAAAACTGAAAAAAGAGCACGAAATAGTTTAGCCCTTTTGCGTCGCTACCTATCTTATGGTTCCGGCGGATCGAAGTGAGGGGGACGGGGAGGACGGGGAGTAAAATACAAGCTGCCGTGAAGGTCCGAATATTTTTGTCCCCTTCCCCTTTCAGTAGTGTCCAAATTGACCGCGGTGCTCCCCCCCCCCCCTCCTTTTGAGTACCTCTAAAGTTTACAAACCGTGCTTGATAAATCAACAAATACGGTACGTAGGGGAAATTTTGATTTCCAAATAAACACTGCTCCTTGTGCCATGATGTAATTTTAGCGAAACCACAACTCACATGGTTTATGGTAATTGTAATTACTGGTTTATGCATGCTAAGAGACTATCATTGTCTCTCGTTTATATACACAGACGCCTATTTCTTGTGGTGCATTAACATGCAAAGCATGAAAACTTTGACAAGCAAAACATTTTGCTGCGTTGTCCAATTATTGCGATGCAACAACGGATAAAAGATTTACCATGCGAAAAAAAGTTTTCAATCTTACCTGATTTGCCACCAAGAAGTTTATTCACTCTGCAGAAGACTTCCTCTATCTGTTGTGAGTCTGTCACATTCATCTGGAATGTTTTCAATTTATCGCTCGTCGCCGATTTTAAACTTTGCTCTCCTTCTTTCGTTAAACAAGTCGCCAACACACAGACACCCATCTTGTCCAGTTTAATGGCTGTTTCAC
>Ga0126339_10003737_pt1 | contig 11129 bp, 6 predicted proteins | sample OrbTmetagenome_2_FD_92532 | JGI IMG/M metagenome (GOLD analysis project Ga0126339, IMG submission 92532) | Coral microbial communities from Petempiche,Puerto Morelos, Mexico - Orbicella T R C metagenome | ecosystem: Host-associated > Invertebrates > Cnidaria > Coral | place: Petempiche,Puerto...
CAGCCTCAACAGTGTCGATAGATGGGGGGATTTGGGGAGTTTACTCTAGTATAGGGTAGCAAAATTCAGCTGAACTAGCTCTGGTATAGGCTAAGGGTTCCAGGGTCCCAGCGGCACATCCCCTCCCAGAAATTCCCAAAGTCCCCCCCCCCGGGGGGTATCGGGCCGAACAGCCGTAGATAAGAAAGCTTCGTATGTGCTAAGCTGAGCTATAATTGTTTATTACTGTTCAAAATATATTTCATTATAATCGAAAGTTTTGTATTTTCGGGCTTCTCACGTGATCGTTGTACGAACAACCTGTCCGTGTTGAAATCGAGCTTTTTTATATCAGGGTTTCTATTTTGTTTTGTGGTTGGAATTACAGGCGGTTCTATCAAGTTCTAAAAGGCAAATCTGAGTTCTGGGAGATGTAAGACGGATACAAGAGAAGGAAGTCATTGTCATTAATCAAGCTTATTTCGTATGAAAGTAGAATAATCTTTGGTTTCCTTAAAAGTAGTCATTTTTGTAAAGACACGTAGAGACTGCACATACCGTTGCCGTACAGCAAAATATTAAACCATTTGAGTTTGGCGAGTAAAACACCATTGTCAGCCTAGTCCCTCACGGCCAAAGCAGCCGTAGTAGCACCTCACCGTAGCGTATCTTAAAGGCCCTAATGAGGTTCGTAGGCTCTTATCTTTTTCAGAGTGGTGCAGGTCACGAAATTTTCAATACATATGGGTAATTGACCAAGATTGAGGTCAAGATGGCTGGATTTTTTGCGTTTTTATCAGACCGAGACGTCGACGTCCATAAACACGCATAAAAATTTATATCCAGCCACCTTAACCGGACAAGCTTGGTCAATAAAAGATTTATTGTGTGGAAAAACTGACACTACTTTCTTGCGGGACACCGCGGGTAGTCCCGGGCGGACAAGACAATGCTAGCTTGTCCGCTCGGGTAGCCAATCACGAACGTGGGCTTTTGACTTGTTCACTGTACCCAAAAAATTCGCGCCAAACGTAGCCTGCGAACGCAGACGTATTTTCGGCTGTCACTTGGTTCCGCCGAAAAATAACGTCTGCGAACCCGAGCCAGGAAACGATTTGTGACGTAATGACTTTTGTTTCTCCTTGGCCAATCAGATTCCATGATAGAATGAAACGCGAGTGCTCCTCGCAGCGAATACCTCGCGCACAGTCGCGCAGTAGTTCTGGGGTTATTTGAGCTAAACTGTGATTGGCTTAGAATTCCTACGTCACAGAAATAGTTTTCTGGCTCGGGTTCGCAGACGTTATTTTTCGGCGGAACCAAGTGACAGCCAGAAATACGTCTGCGTTCGCAGGCTACGCCAAACGCTGCCACAGCCATTTTGTAATGCTAGAATTTCGCGCCAAACTTTTAGAAAACAAAGTCTGAAATGAATTTTGCAGTCTACATCCGTATAACTACCAAGCCTTCAGTCTTATTCACCGAATAAGAACCTTTAGGACTAATGCAAGCGTACGAATCACCTTTAAAAAGCTACAAGTCAAAGGGAATTTGTGCGCTTGCCCTCAGATTTGCATAGTAGCCAGCCAGTTTAACATTTAAACATAATTTCTATTTCGAAATATGGTATTTTTTAAGAATGATTTTTGTGCGATCACTACACATCGAAAATGTTCTTTGACTTTTCACTGCAATGACCCTTTTCACAGATAACTTTTCTCATTTACATTACAATATAATCTAGCCTGCAAGGTAATTTCGGGCTTTTTTGTAGTTTCAGCCCAAAATTGCCTCACATCCAACTTGGATTACATTGTAATGTAAATGAGAAAAACCAACAATTTATTTTATCTCAAAATTCTTGGCAGTTTTTTTTGCCAGCTCTGTAAGTTTTAATTTGATGCAGGAGTTTACAAGTCTACAGTTTAAACCGGACGCCCCGCATCGCTTGGACGCGAGACACCTTAAGGCGGACGGTAAACTTAATAAAAACGAACAGGACAACACAACATGGAGAGGTTCAAAATAATTTAATCTGGAGAAAAATATGGGCGTATATGGTCCATCGATAATAATTCCAGATAGGTATCAAGAGAAGTAGTGTACAATAGAGAGTAGTATCAAGGCTACCAGGTGTAGAGTCCCTCAGCCAGCTTTGGGTCACCATCAATTAAACTACACAGTAGTCATAAATACAACCATTCAATAAACAGTCCCAACCAAGAAATCGTTAAGTCTTTCTAGGACCTCATTTGAGTTAAGAGTAACTAATGCAATGGCCAATTTAAGTTCTTAAGCTTATGAATGAAGGAGTAGGAAGTAACCAGGTCAAAGAGAGCTCAGAAAAACGAGCTTTGAAACTTGCGAGGTTCTTGAAAGAGCCACGAGTAAAATCTTACATAAAAAAGAACAGGGAAACAGAAAAAGCACATGCAAATAGTCTAACTCAAACTCAAACCCGAGTATTTCTGTAAACACCGTGCTAGGATTGATGCTGTTCTATGAACAAAGGGTAAATCAACTAAGAAGCAGCAAAGGTAAAGCCTCATAAAGAAGCAACTTGCACGCGAAATTAGAAGTTGCCATTAATATCTAAAAAAGAGCAGAAAAATTACTTCCCCTTTAGGGGTGAAAATGGCAACAGCAGGCACGCCTAAAACATTCCTTAAAAATTACAATCTTAGTACACAAATCTACTTAAAGCTACTTAGTGCAAAAAAAAAAGGGCCTCAAAAAAGGCTCGAGCAACTTAATTGATAAAATACTATTGGAAGCATGCCTAGCTATATTCGAGCAACATGTAGACTGCTCTCAGAGTTGTTCCACAGGCACTAGACCGAGTGAACTATAGCAAACTGTTGACTAGAACCAGGCAGCAACTTAACTCAAGAACTTGCCATAAAATTATACTCAATTAAGTCAATATATATATAATTTTCAAATACTTGGTTCTTGAGCACACAGGCACATGTTAGGGCACTGTCAGTGTACCGAGTCTGGGTGTGGCCTTACAAAACTGCTAGTTTTCTTTTCAATCCTTAATACAGCAAGATTACAGTGCATACTACAACAGCACTACAATCAATTGTCATAACTACCTCTAAGAGTTTTTTGTTTGATTAGCTTCATCCAATAGCATTGTGAGTAAGATGCTCAGAGCCTTGCTGGTGATGAGGTAGCACATGCCAACATACACCTGGTATACCACAATACCACAATAGTATCCTGAATAATTTGTCAGTGAGTGGGTACAACAGATATACAGGCTATGAGAGTGATGCCAGTGAAGTGACCAGATAGGTGATAGGTACTTGGCATCTACACAGTTTTGTTTCAGCTGTAGGGCGTCTGCCTCCTCGGTGGGGGAGATTGACAACGAGCTATAGCATCATGAATTTGCATCTGAGCGCGCTGCAAAATAAAAAGACTTCTTTTGAGACTACATGTAAATAAGGAGCTGTAGGACATTTCATAAGTCTAGTGAGTGACTTAGAAATAAACCTGATGTGAATGGGATTTATCAATAAATAAGTTTCCTGTTCCTTCTTACCACACCAGGATCCATGAAAGTCCATTGCAAGTTAATGCGAGCAAGATCCAGTCTGGGGTAACAGGATACCAAATTGTTCAACACAGCATAAAATTGTGACTAACCTGTCCACTAGCGAAGCTTTCTTCAATTACTATAATTGCCTCACTGTTTTCCGTAGTTTCATTGCTTGTTACGACTTTAATACGTACTCCTGTTTGTTTTTGCAGTTCTTTCACCTGACTCAGACAAAACAAAACAAAGTGAGAGGGAACTGAAATGTGAAAGAAGGACTCACAAGTTGAAAGACCCACAGGTCACATCAGTTTTCTTATTGAAGTCTAGTACAGTGCCAGAAATACCTGTTGGTCATCACGCACTGTCTGACTAAAGTTGTGAAATTGTCCGACTTATGTCCAATCAATAGTCTCTAAAAATATCTTTCAGTCCTTTGTCAAAAAAGTGTCATTGGATTCACTATTGAATGATGGTCTTAACCCGGAGCCTGTGATGTTAATTTCAAAAAGATGATTTATTTAGTATCTTGTTACTATTTCTTGTGGGTGTGGTTAAGTATTTAACTGGATTTATTACTTGCACATCGTCAAACACAAATTCATTACATGTACTGTGTTAAAAAGAAAACATCACTGGATCAACACAAGAAAGACTGAAAGATTTAACCCACTGACTTAGCTGTTTGTAAAATCATTGCAAGGTTGTGCCCTATCAGTAAAAAATAGAATAAAAGGCTATGTTAAACTGCTTCTATCAAAGATGATGATGTTTCTACTTACATTATGTCCGTCTTTACCGATAAATCTGCCTATTATGTTGGGTTGGTTCTTGCTTCCACCTCTCAGAGGAATGAAAATTTCTATTTTCAGTTTAAGTTCACCAACATTCTCTCCAGAGTTTGTTTTATAGCCTTCTTCAGCAAGCTTACAGTAGACACAGTGTTGAGCCTGAAAAGATTTAGCAGACAAATAGTAATGGTCAAGATGTGGGCAGACTTTGTCAATTTCAGAATTTAACAATCACTTTCACAATACAAATGCTGTCTTTTTTTGCAATAAATCAATTGGAAGATACTGAAGCAACAACAAAACTGATATACATGTAGACACAATTTCACTGACCCAAGGTTTCAAAGACCTGATGATCAACATGTAATAACAACAACATATACAGGATATGTATCGAAAAAATACACTATCTACTACCTGGTTTTACTGACAAGTTCCATTTTGTATCTTCTGTTGTGAGACAATGTTATAATGTTTAAAATGCATTTTGCTTGTTCCAGTTTATCAAGAAATTCTAACAAGTTCAGACCTTTCAAAAATAAAATGAAGTTGAGAATGCTAGAATAGTGAAATTTAATGCCCTTTTTCATATTTGCCTATTAAAATCACAAAACTAAAACCCCGCCAAACACTGTCTCACTAAATTCATGAAATTAAGTACCCGCAAAATTAAGTACCAATAAGGTAGAAGTAGTAAAACATACTTACAAAATATTGTTGCAGAGGAGTGCCAATGATCTCTATATACCTCTCTGGTGCATCACGATCCTTAGGAAACACATGGATATTTCTAGCTCCACTGAATTTCTTTATGTGAGCAAGGTTGGAAGCCTTTTTACCAATCAGAGGGCCAGCAAATTTGGACGGGAAAGAGAGGTGAACTTTCACTTGCATCTGAAATATCATAGTAAATGAGTACAATCTAGTTTTAACACAAGACCCAAGTGAATTTCTGCCATACTACGTTTTTCAAAAGAATGCTGCACTTAAAGTGCACATGACAGATGTTTTTTTTTATCTTCTTGATGAAATCTACATGAGATTATAATATGGAAATAATAACAAGGAAAGGTGGTTATCGTTGTTGTTGTTGTTTTTTTTTCACCACGTTTTAGCCATCTGAAAACACGAAATTTCACTTCTAGTTGGGTCAGAAACAAAGGTGGTTAGGACCTGGGACTAGTCAGGTTGTGACATCAAAACTAGAAAGTGAGAAATGTAACTGTAAGTAAAAATGACCACAGTTAGAACAAAACTACCTGTTGTAGATGCATATATCCTTGAGAAACATTTCCAAGTATTCCTTGAAACCAGTAAGGTACAAATGGATTGTTCTGCAACAACATTAAAATGTACTGTAACTAGGGAAATAACAGACAGGTATATGGAACACCTCTGTGTAAACAGAAGACTGCAAGACACTCTTTCTGGGAGCATTTTTTAAACTTTAGAGAGACATATCATAGCAAGTATAGGTAGTGACCCATTCAGTGACTGAAAGGTCTTATTAATTATTATTTGAGAACATCTGTTGGTATTGGTATAAAAGACTGCGACAGGTTTTTCATCTTAGCAGGGGATGGAAAGAAGAGAAATGCTAGAGCCAGGGTACAAAGAAACTTAAGTCTGCAAACAATTGACATAAGGAAGAAATGGCATATAAGCAAAATAGCATTTAATGAGCAAACATCTTATTTGTTTATAGGAACATGGAATATCCAATTGTAGGACTACCAATGAAATTCAGGATATCAGGAAAACTACTTCTAAAAACTCATATATCTACCCATGCAAGTTCCTGTGTTATTCCATAATATTATAGCTATCTCAGACAATCTATAATGGGTAATGTGGATTACTGCTTTTCCAACACTTTAAATAATACCTAAGAGTACAATAAGAGTATTACACGTAACTGTACTCACTGGTTGAGGGTTGTAGGAAGGTGGTCCCATTGGAGGCCACTGCCCATGAGCAGGAGGTTGTATATAACCCTGCTGTGGGTTTTGACGCTATAGTTTACGAGCAATAATAATAATAACAGCAATGATGAAATTGATAAAAAATAAATGCAGTATTCAAAATAGAGGAAAATCTACACACTACATTTGTGCCGTGTCTTATCTAAGCCAACAAAGAATTTAAAAGCTTCAGTTTTAAACGTTCTCAGGGTATTACAGGTGCAGAGTTTTTCGGGAATGTTGTTCCATTCCATTCCAACAGTGTATTGGAATGCAGACTGACTCATTGCAGTTTTGGTTCTCAAGAGATGAAGTTCCCTACATGTATTAGCACAATTAAATACTAAAATGTGTATTGATTTTATTATTTATATCTAGATTATAGATTATATAGACTACTCCTTATATCCTTAAATACCTGTAAATGAAGAGAAATTAAAAACAGCCGCTCACTTAGTGATCCAAGAACAAGTTGCAATAAAATTAACTTCAATGATTGCGTTTGTTCTACAAACCTCTCTCACAATGCTTTTGAGGCAGTCATATGCTTTAGAACTGATCATGTGTTCTGCTTGACTACACTTTGAAAGTGCACCCTCTTCCAGTGAACTAAGCATGGTGTCTTCCTCTAATGTTAACTGTTCTGGTGGAATTTGATACTGTATTGTTATCACTCTATCCAATTGATATAATGGCTCTTCCCTACAGCCTCCCCTGTAAAACAAGTCTCCCCTGCAAAACAAAGAAAAAATAAAAAATTCAGCACAGTCAAAGGATTGACAACTAACTCTGGTGTAAATAATAATAATAATAATAATAATAATTTTAATAATAGTAATAATAATAATAATAATAGTAATAATAATAATAATGAACCAGCTACTGTGACAGAAAACCAAACAGCGACTATACTTTGGGACATCCCAATCCAAACTGACAAAGAGATAAAAGCAAACAGACAAACAATGAAAAAACTCACGAAATACAAAGATCTTGAGACTGAAATCAAGAAAACGTGGGGAATGAAAACAACAACTGTCCCAGTGATCATTGGAGCTCTCGGGCTTGTCAAGAAGGGAACAGAAAACTACATCGGCAAGATCCCACGCAATATTGGAATAACAGAGCTACAGAAGACCGTCCTCCTTGGAACTGCTCACATATTTAGGAGGACTCTATCCATCAAGTAATCCAGCAGACTTATGACTGCTCTAGGCTCACGGATTGAACTTGGCACCATAAGTTAAAAGCAGCAAGACTTTAAGGACTTATAATAATAATAACAACAACAACAACAACAATAATAATATTAGATTTATATAGCGCTAAAATTATAAAGTATTCGAAAGCGCTTTACAATGCAAGATTAAGATTACAGTAAAAATTTAAGAAAAATGTGTTTACAAATAATACAATTTAAAAAACATTATAAGACTATGGCATGCTATACACTAATTTTAAAAAGTGAGTAAACCATAACAAGCCTGCAAATAACAGTTGGTCATCGGACAATTGTCCGGTAAATTCGAGGTTTTGACAGGTAAAAGCTTAGCCTGGTCGGACAGTCTGACCGGGCATTTCTGCTAAAATGAAAAATATTTTAACTAAAAATTTGTGGCTGAATATGGGACAAGTTATTTTGTTATACTGCCACACAATACTGTGCAAAAAAGCTTTGTTATGGGTTTTGTTTTTATTCCAATTCTAAGAATTTTATCACACGCGGTGTGTTGTCTCGAATGTTATAATTATGTCGAATTGTAAACACATCACATCAGCGCCACTATCCCTACATGTTAATTTACGCATATTGCAGTGGCGTTGTGAAAGATCATGAAGCCCCATTTAGTCTGAATTACTTTCATCTGAAGAACTACTAAAAACTGAGGTCTTATGTAATTACTCGTTGTTTGTTGCTACCAAGTGTTGTGGAATTAATTTTCAGTCATAATACATTGACCCGATTATAATAGTATGGAAATTGAATACACGGCCCAAATACTCACGTTTCGTTTATTTGAATGCAATCGCTTTCAAAAACTTTAAAATCTCTAAAACGTAACCAAATGTTTTTCTAGTCCGTATGATCAAAAATCAGTTTAATTTTTAACTCTTATAGTTTTTTTTACGTCTGTCATTGTGGTTGAAATATAGTTTCCGTACCACAGAAATGTTTTTGTGAAAAGCGTGAATGTACAGATTAGTCATGCTTTATAGTCACGACCACCTTCAATTCCACATTTTAAAATAATTATGCAAACTTTTTATTCAATTGACCCCACAAACATCCAGAGGAAACTTGCTTTCAGAAAAAGTCGAAGAATTCATCTCAGCCAATTTTCAAGTCTCTGAAGGTCCACGCGGGAGATTGTTTCATCGCTTTTCCCGTTTTCCTCAGACGTCTTGGGAAACTTGTTACATTGGAAACGCTTCTGTGACTAGGGGTACAAACGTTTGTAACTTTGTCAATTTTCAACTGGTAAAATAATACCACAAGTAATGTAAAGGTCCCCTTGCTGGTGCTAGTAGCGATTTTACACTCAGTTGACTTATAAGCTTTTAGAATTTACAACCAATATTTTGGCGAAGAGTCTACACTAAAATACCAAAATGTCTTAAATGTCTCTTTTTAATTTCTAACAACACACAATTTTTTTTGTCCAACCAGACTGGCTTTTTGTCAGGTCAAAACTGGTCCTTGTCCTGACAAATGACCTGCCTATAGACAAAATTTATTTGCGGGCTTGCATAAGGTTTAATGTTTTCAACACGAGGAGAACTGGTTTTCACAAAAGGGCAAAACCTTTTGAAGGAAGCTTTTTATAAGAAAAACTTTCCTGTAGATGATCAAACCTGGTGTGCAAACTCATCCACACAGCTGGTCAATTGGCCCGGTGTCCGGCCCTTAACGAAATCCCTGTTATGAATGACTAACATTTACATGTACCATCCAACAAAAATGAGAGCAAAACTCAAAAAAGGTGCCCACATCCACAGTGACCCCTACTTTGCAGGAGCGGCCTCAGCTACTTTTGTCTGGTGAGTCATAGATGTTGTTCAGTTTCTCTCCATGTAATATGCATATTATGTCAGAAGTAATTTCAAAATCTTTACTTCCATACATAACATAAGCATTTCATACTACAAATTGTGATCAGAGATAAGGAAATGTTGATTAATAATGGTAATAGGACTGAGTGGAGTCCAATTCGGTCTGTAATCATACGAGTGATTAACAAAATCGGACGACCGCGAAGCAGGAGTCTGATTTGTTAATCATGAGTATGATTACAGACTGAATTGGACGACACAAAGCCCTGTTAGCAATTAATCAAAACTATGACAAAATTCGAGAGATGAACAAACCATCAATTGAGCGCTGAACGATTCAACGTCGTTATGAATGCTGAAAAACACAGCAGTTTACTCAACAAAGTGCACCGCAACAGCACAAGCAAACTGACGTGTACTGTCCAATTACAAGCATGACGCGTACACTTTCCAATTAATGCTCAAATCGGGCTGCCGATAGCCAATCACGTTCGAGAATTTTGTTATAGTTTTGATTAATAGGAAAATGTGTTTACTAAAACTGTTCCCCACGGTAGTGGTAGTGGTAGGAAGGTATGCCAGCATAATTATATATCCCAGAGGTATCACCAACATGCGAATCAAAATTCACAACTCATCAAGACTACCTATTATTTAAACTGTATGTTGTACATATTATTGTTGTTATTCATACAGAAATTAATCATAAAACCCCTTCTATCTGAAATACATATGTACATAACAAATTTTTTGAGAACTTACCTCAATGCACGAACTGAAGTACCATTTGTTGAATCAGAAACCTGTTTCAGATGGGCATGGCCTCTACCTGCCAAAAACAAAAGTTTCCATGTTTATGAATAGGAAAGCTCTTTGTTAAAGTGCACCTAACCCCAAAAATTTTTTTTCACTAAAACGAATCTACTTGTTATTTAAAATAGTTCTGCAAAAAAAGTTTTGGATTCCGTTAAATCCTCGATTTTCTGTGCCCTGACGAAATCTCGAAAATAGCTCCAAAACACTGCCATTTTGTTTCACGACCCAGTTTGTGGAGAATGGGTCCAGCAGCTCTTGTGACATCTACCCAGGAAGGTTGGATATCTCATGTCCTCTCATTTCCTTCAGGATGGTGCAATACACATTCGAAAAATGCACACAAACGCCTTCCAGAGGTGCTATCGGCTGTTGCAGCAATATTCCGGATTTAAAGAAAGATATACTGTACAATTTACTGATGATGATTGGCTAATGGTGCAATAAAGACGTAAACGATGGTTGATTTTGTCGAACCAAAACAAGCGAACTGAATCTGTGAGAACCATTGAAGAACTCTCACTTGAATTTGTTCCGCAGACTTTCGAACACTGTTTTCATAAATTTTATGCTTAAAGCTAACCAGCAATTTGTAGAAATACTACCGACAACCTATATCTTCCAATCCCGCAGTATTTATAACATAACCGGCAAAGTTGTGTGATCTGATCATGATCAAGAAGCGTTATACTGATATGTAAATAGATCGCAACTGTACGCTGCTAACCAACACTTATTTCTCTTTCAATTTAGATGAAAGTCGAAGATTAATCCTTTAGAATTACATGATAGACTCAGAGTTTTTCGAAGGCTTGGAAATCAGCAGTGCGACAAAGATTCTGTGCAATAGCGTCGAAAATATGACTGCGTAACATTATCTGCGGACTGCTTAGGGAACACATCCTTTTCGCTTATCCGACGAATTTCACTGCAAACTTTGAGAACAATTTACATTGGTTATTTGGAGTTACGACTTAAAACGTGTGACAA
>Ga0126339_10003739_pt1 | contig 11127 bp, 4 predicted proteins | sample OrbTmetagenome_2_FD_92532 | JGI IMG/M metagenome (GOLD analysis project Ga0126339, IMG submission 92532) | Coral microbial communities from Petempiche,Puerto Morelos, Mexico - Orbicella T R C metagenome | ecosystem: Host-associated > Invertebrates > Cnidaria > Coral | place: Petempiche,Puerto...
ATCGAGATAGAGGTATTGAATGAAGAGGAATACTCTATTCTACGCATCCTGTATTGCTACAGCCTCCAACAACATATCTTCCTTGCATTCTGCAACGATTTTGACACACACTATCGCATGTTCCGATACATTCTTCTCAGAAACAAAATATTCTTATTCCCGAAGTGACGTCAAAGGCCAGCTCGTCCCATTCTCCGCTATTCCTCGGTCGTGAACATGGAAAAGGGTAAATTTGCAAACTTTAAAAATTCATAGAAAATTAACGAAAATAGCTAAAACGATAATTTTTTCGCAGTGTTGATCAGGAGAAAAAGGAAATTTATATTAGCGAAAAAAATTTTGGGGGTTAGTGGCACTTTAAGTGGAGGGTCCCAAGGGTGTCCACTTTATACATGTTTGACTGTAAATACAATGATATAGTTTCTGAGAGTAATCCTACAATACCCAACATTCCTTTAAATGGCATTTGACACAATGTATAATTCATTTTCTGTATTAAGCAGACATAAGAGTATAAACTCTACATAAAGGGTTTTCTCCTGTGCGTGGTTCTGTTTAAAGTAGAATTCATTCAAAAAGCAAATACACCCTGTCAGCTTTCCAATGCCTGCAGAGGTACAAAATAATTGATATAAATTAATGTTATGCCAGTCATTACTTGGATTTGCTAAGGTTGTTTCAGTTGCCAACAGTAATTTTATGAAATTCATGTATCTTTTTGTGTTCTTGTGGCAGGTAACTACATAGGTAAGAGTTCCTATAAATTTATGGATGTCAAACAAGCATTTGAATTTGCCTATCAAACCTTGAGCAAAGCTGTTTTGAAGGATTTTTCTAATACCCATGACAGGTAAGAAAGTGAAAACCATGGCAAGAGTTAAACGCATATGTAGAGACTGAGATTTATTGAGAAGTTTATATGAAGCTAGCGGAGAACTAACAAGTTTTCCTTAGTTAATGTTTTCCATTCTATTAACCCCTTAACTGGCAGTTTGCCACTTCAGAAACAAGAAGGAAACTGGAGCAGGTCTCATCTTGCAGTGGCTTGTGAGACCTTTACCTGGGACAAAACAAAAGACAAGAAGCTATTAAGTTCCCAGTAATGATCCCACAAGCGACTGATTTCTTCTTGTTTCTAAAGTGGCAAATTGCATATCTGTAATAGGACCTGCAGTTAGCTCTTATTAACCGAGCAGGAGGTCTGTATGGGAGAATCTTGACCAAGGTTGTGTCTGTAACCATGACCGAGGTCAAGATTCTCCCATACAGACCAACTAAGTTCAGTAAAGTTACTTCCCACCTTCAAGAGTGAAAAAAATCATTTTTTCTTTTATTTGCCTAAATTGAAGTTTATCATTTTATCTAACATTTACAGAAAAAAAAACTTAAAAATCTCAAAAATCGCTGACGTTATTCAACAAAATTTGTTTTCCAATAAAAGTTAATGAATAATGAAGGTGTCAAAATCTCATAAGTAGGTGACGTCTCGAAGGAAATTTCGTGGGAAGCGGGTTCTTATTTCATGTGATTTGCATATTTTCTTTGTGCATTGCGCATTCGAGTTTCATGGAGAAATCTAAAACAGAAAGAAGTCCTTGGGTAAAATCAATGAAAAAACCAGGGCCAAAGAAGAGAAAAAGGAAAGGTTTTGGGGAAGAAAGGAAAAAAAAGCCTCGCAGAAAGCAACAAAGGCTCTTGGTTCGGCCAAGCACCTTTGTCGCCTTTGTGCTTTCCTTTGACTTCAAATAATTTATAAATCAACAAAACACAACCTACCCCAAAGACCTCATTTCGGATATTAGAGCAGCCCGAATGTTCTCGCTCGATTCAATTGATTCTTCTTCGGTTGATGCGTTTTGTTTCTTGACGCGGGATTTCACCTTGCCTTTGGCAACTTTACCCATTACCAGGATTGCTTTTCTTTCGTCTTGCCGGTCAAAAGATCGAAAACGTGACTGTAATGCAACACTTTTCCCGAGAAATTCTAACCCATTGTAGTTGACACCAGGAGGTCCTGTTACGCCATTGGCTTGCAGTTTCAAGAGGTGACATAATCTCCTGGGGCGGTGCGAGTTGTTTACAAACCTTTTTGAACGAAAATCTCGCGTTTGATTTCTCGTAGAATGTGTCGACTTTGAGCAAATTAATAGGGTATGTAGATTTCACGGATTTTTGTAAAATTTGGCCAAAGCATTCCACGGATAATAACAAACAAAACGGTGTCAGGAAATTATCATATTTGAAATCTTTTTTCCCGTGACGACCATTTACATAACGCGTCTCGTATGTTTTTAGCTTCTTCAACTTTGGACTAGGATATCTTGTTAACCAATCAGAATATCAAAAAAGCCTGATACCATTTTGTTGATTGATGCCTGTTGAATAAGACTGTGCAGCCATTTTGCTCGTGCCGCGGCATTTGATACCCGATTAATTCACGAGAACAACTCTCGGTCGTTTCATGGTTTACCGGCTGCTGACACTTCCCAAAAGAAAAAGTCACTTAAATTATATTTTTCTCAAAAACTACATTTATTAAGCTTTCTAGTGATATATAGTTTGTTTAGGTTTTATTGAAACTGGTGCATGTACAAATTTTTTCCTGAAGGGCACCCGCAAAGGTGGGAAGTAACCTTAATAAGATGTTTGTTATATGGCAAACAGGAAAAATTTAATTCGTTTAATGTAACTGGTTTGTAGTTAACTGACATTTTGCTTGTGAACAGCGATGAGCTGAACTTAATTCTGCCAAAGTTTGCTCATCGTCTTTACTTTTTTTCTCATCAGGCTTTTTGGTACTTCAATAAATAAATATTCTTAGAACAAAATAGTCAATATTTTTGCATTTTAGTTTGCAATTTTTTCACCGCAAAACATTACTGGTCTAGATCCCAGTCGAGATGGGAAAATCTAGACTGCTTTTAATATAGATTTCAGCCAATCAAATTTGTGAATTTGGTAGTTACCAGTCCTTGTGAGACACAGCCATATAATAAGTAGTAATTACTAACCAGGATGGCCTAGGGCTGAGTATGGTTAGGGGTTGTTTTGGTTTTGTATGTGAGCAGACTGAGACCTCTCCATGTGACCTTAGTTCACCATGAGTTAAAATCACTTCTTTGCTAGAAAGATTTTGGGAGGTTGGGAACTTTCCTTCCTCAAATTTTTATTTCACAGAATGTAAACAGATGAATGCTTGGAGGAAAAAAAATCAATAACAGAGGCATCACACTGGAAATCACAAAACAAAATACATTTGGATAGTGAGAAAGGGCTAATACAACAGAATATGGAAAAGGAAACTTGTATTTGATCATTTCTTTGAGTTTTACAGAAGATTGTCTGAACAACAGAAATTATTTCGTTTGTTTGCATTCAACCTTTTGAAACCTAAATAATGACTGACGTAAGTTGAGTTATAAGCATAGCACATGTAATCTGGTTTTGGTTCAAAGTGTACTGCATATAGCGTGGGGAATGTCATGTTTTTTGTAACACGGGATCTGTTTTGGTTCAAAAAGACATCCCAGTTTTAAGCTTGCTAGAGCTTTCTGTATTACTCTTATGGGTATTTTGGTTGCCTTTTACTTTTAGTGTCTATAATTGGACCTCTTCTGACTTTTTAACTGATGCTCTTTGTTTGACAGAAATCTAGAGAAGAGTGAAGAGGAAACAGGTGGTTACCTCAGCCGGATTGTGCGCTTGACAGATAACGTAGTTGAATATCGTGATTGGGTAGCCAGTGTGTGGTCAGCATACAGTGCTCCATTAATAACTCAAGTTAGCCAGTCAGCTCCAACATATGCTAGTATAGCAAACAGACACATTCAACCTGGTGTTTTTAAGACTCGAGGAGTAGCATCACAAGATGTCTGCAACAAAAGTGCCACATGGCCTCTAGGAAGATCACAATCACATGTTGAAACATATGTCTCGGTAAACAACATGATTTCAGAGAAAGAGCGAGAGCCATTGGTCAGACATCCAAGTGCTGACAGCCTTTATGCTCTTGCTGGGGGAATTGAAATGAAACTGAACACAAACTCGGTGTGGACAGCAACCTCTGTTCGGAAACTAGCAGATTCACTTGCCCAGGACAACATAGCAAAGAAAAAGATGACTAGTGAAACAAAAACTCTTAACAGTGCAGGTAATGTTAAATCTTCTTCAACTCCAAAACCTTCAGCTGAGAACTCTGGTGGCACAAGTTCTTCATCACCAGTTACCTCTTATTCAGGGGTGATAAAACAGTCGTTGATTTCTTCATCAAAACAAACCCTGGTGACAACAACAAAGACCTCAGTACTTGACTTTTCATCAAAGTCTAAAACTGTGTCAGTTTTGGGACCGACAAGTAGTGGTGTGCAAAAAAAGGCTGATGAACATAAGACCTCAACAACAAATAACAATGTAAGTTGCAACAGAAAATCTTTAAGGTTGCAAAATGTGTAGGTGATTGATCATTAAGAATAGATTTCATATTTCAACAAGATACCATAAAAACCCAAGGATAAGCCCCCCTTGTACCCAATTTCTTTGTTCCCCTTGACTAGTGGTAGGGAAATGAGTAACCCTGGAAAGATCTGAGTTAAAGTCTGAAAATACCAGACTTCTGGTTAAATCACTACTTTGATAATGTTGGCCATACAGTTTTAGCTTGACAAAATAATGTAGCGACTCTGTGTAAGTGGGAACCCTCCTGGTGATGCCATGAACACTTCATCTTTCTCAAGTAATTATATGTTAGGGAGTAATAATCAGAGAGTGTTTTGCTAGATTTCCAAACACAGAGAAGGTAGTTGAAAATATGATGTACAGCATAGAATTTTCATGACCTTGAAGGTGTTTGGAGATGGGGTGAAACACTCTCTTGAGTGTTTGATGCATCTTCCTAATTGAAACTAGAGGAGAAAACAGAGGAATTAAATTGTCAAAAAGTGTGCTAATGAAGATCAGGTATCGAAACACTCTCACACTAAAGCCTTATGATTTCTTTCATGTAGACTTAATGATTTATTAACGAGTTTGAGAATTCCATTTCCATGAGTGGAATAAGAATTATCATTCTGAAGTAACAATTCTAGCAGTACTGAGAAGTGCTTATGTTGTGACTCAATGAAGTACAACAGGAGCTAGAGAACATCACAACTGTTTCTGAACAAATCTCATTAAAACTATTATTCAGCATTCAGCCAATCCAGGATAACAATTTTTCAACAAAGTATTTTCACTCATTGATAGGTGTTTGACAATATCAGATTCCACTTTGGAATACAATTTTCCAGAATACTGTTTTTATCCATTTGCTGTTGATGACAAAGTTAAAAAAGAAATATTCTTATTTCTCAACTTGACAATCTCAAGGTTTAAATATGTTTAATTTCCATGTTTACTTTTTGCTGGAATTTAGAATACGGTGGTTGCTAGTTCACCAAAGTTGGATTTGATGACTTCTAGCCACCTGAGCAAAGACAATGGCATAGGAAAACAAAGCTCTTCTCCTGCAGCTGTTTTGATCCATAAAAAGAACAATAACAACAGCAATCAAAACAACAACAACAACAACAACAACAACTGCAAAAGTCACACAAACAGCAGATCAAAGAGTCCTGCCAAACAGAAACATGGAAAATCACCAAAGAGCAAAAAGGGTAGGAGCTCATGACAAAGTTGAAAAGACTGCAGAGGTTTGGAGAACCATGATTCGCTTTTTCTCTTCCAGGAATACTACACTCTAAATTGTCATATGATATTTCAAACATGCATTTACATCATGAAAAATATTACTATAGTCTTTTAGGGGGCATTGAAACAGGAATCAATTCAAGAAAAATTTAAATTATAGTTTTCAAAAGAAAAAAAAGCAGTATGTACCATAGTATTTTTTAATGAACAAGAAAATGATGTACAATTTCTATTAGATGGAAATTTCTCCTCCATTTTGCCATTCTCCTTTCTTGTAAGGCATTTGACAATTTGTGTTTCAAGAGTTAAGAAATAATTAATTTAAAAATTTAATCTTTCACCTTTTTGAGAAAAAGCTTTGTATCCACAGGAGGATAGTTGTATTTAAGCATGCAAACCATTGTAAAATAATTGTAAATTAATTAATTGTAATACTGTGTAGTTAGTACATTGTATGGTTTACACACTGATTAGACCTTAAGTGTGATCATATTCTGCTCTTTGTTTAGTATTTAAACATCAGAGAGTCAATTATTTTGTTGTTTGTTAACATTATACTGACAATAGCAGTGTAAACAATGTATATTTGTGTTATAATTTTCAAAGTGCTAGTGACTGTCTTGTGTTTTTTGCTTAAGGTACATGCTAATATGTGTTTGATGAAAATAAGTATTGACAGTATTTATTTGAAATATTTACTAGGCTTCATTTTACTATCATCTTTTATCTTTCTTTGGGTTTGTTGGTAATTTTATTTCACACAGGTGGTGGAAAATAATAGCCTTAATCTTTTTATTGCCATGAAAGTCTGTCTTTTCTATTTAAGTTGACTGTCGTTTTGGTTGAAATAGCAGATGGCTTAATTGATGGTAAAAAAAAAAAATTAAAAAACAAAATTTGAAATTGTAACGGGGGCTATGCATGAAGGCTTTCCTTGTGCTATGTAGAATTTATTAAAGTGTTTTTACTGTCATAGCAAAGTTAAAATAAACACCTTGTATGAGAAATCTCAAGAAACATTTTTTTACAAAACTGGAACAGGAAGCTTTTCGTGTCTTCTTGGAGAAGAAGAAGGAGAATTTATAAGAATTAAGTGTTTCAAAAAAAAGAACAAAATAACAAACTGAACCGATTTCTAATAAATATGTTACGTCTTTAAATATGCACCTTTGAATGTTATGTCATAGAATTATCTATTTTGCATTCCAGTATATAATGTTTTCACTTGAGGGTATATATTTGTCAAACATTATGCAAAGTGTTATTTATGAAATTTAATTCATTTTTAAAATAAATGTAGAATGGGTCGTTGCTGCTGTAGGGTGACTTATAGTTTCTGAACTTGTTAAAATGAGGAAAGCCTTGATTGCAGATTGTTATATATTTTCTGGAAAAGATGAAAAGTCAAGCGTCACGACCAGATTCAACTCTGTATCACAGAGAATAAGTTTGTATTATAGACTTAGTTTTGTTTTATTTTGTTTTTCAGTTTCATTTGAATCCAGGAGGGGTTTTTTTTGATTTTGTGTTTTCTTATAGTAAAACACATTCATATCTCTTTCTTGTTTTTTCTTCTTTTCATTCAAAAAAAAAAAACTACTCGGCAGTACTGTACGTAGTGTTTCAAACCTTTTTTTTTCTCAACATAAGCTTGTGGATGTGACCGACAGTTTGTTGGGCTGGCCTTTTTGAAATCACTCTCCCAGTCAAAAATAGTGAAATGAATATTTCTTACAATAATATATTTGATGGCAAATGCTTGCAAAATTTACACGAGGACATCCCATGAGCCATAGGTCATGGGAGCAAAAAAATTAAAAGGATGGAGTTACAATTTTGTTTACATCATACTGAGTTTGTTAGATCTTGTTCCAATTCTCATGTCGGTGTGACAAATATGTGTTCATACGCATTGTAGGTTTTTAGTAGAAGTTTTGTTCCGTGGGAATTTACAGTGTAAAGGGTTGAATATTGCAATTTAACAGTATGGATTTCCTGTAACCTTAATATCACTATTAAGACAGTAGTTCTTGGTGTTAATTAAAACCAGGTAGGTCAAAATCAAGAAAGGAAGTTTTAGCAAGTCCTTTTAGTACCATGCAACCTCAATCCAGTGAACTGTGAATGTTTGAGAAGCCAAAGCCATTACTTTCGTTAACCACTGCTCAAATAATTATAAAATGTTCATTGTGTTTCTGAAAGACCAGTTCATGACTATATCAGTGGCCGGTTCCACAGGTCAGTCATCCATTTTTCTGTCTTGTATGTCTGTTCCTTTTAACCAGATGTTCATCAAATTGGGGTTTCACTGTAGTACCTAAAGAGTCGGAGTCTCCCGTACTTAATTTATTATCTGCACATGTTAAATGTGCCAGGATGGCTTTTATGGTCATGTACGTTGCACAAGGTGTCACTAGTCAAGAGAAGCTTGCCCTTACCATAAATTTTCACCGACAGTGGCAGACTCAATTGAGTAATTCTTTTGTCATTTAGCCAAAGAAAGTCAAGTGATCAAGTTGATTTTCTTGAGAGTGATTATGGAGTCGAAACGCAATGAAAAACAGGAGCCTATCTTGACTTGAGGACCCTGCTAGCAACGTAGTTGACCACATGGGGCTAGACTGAATAGAAAGGAAATGCTTGAATTTGTTTTATCAAAGCATAAGTTTTTCTCGTATTAAGTTGTTGTATTCAGAATTCAGTTTAATTTCAATTACTGAACTGGTTTCAGCGGTAGTCCAGTTTATACTTAGCTTCTCGAGCCTGCTTTAAATATTACCTTTAGCCAATAACAGAAGGTAGCTGAGAAGGATGTCTATTAAATGTTTTAAGGCTGACTTTAGGAGTGAAATAGAATTGGTTGATTGGTGACTAGCTCCCAGCGAAATGCACCCATCAACAATATTTAAAGACTTTAAATTAAATTTAACATGCGTTGAATAAGTAAAAGTAATATGTTTGTACATTATTGTAAGTCGTTAAACTGATTTTATGTATATAGAAAATTAAGGCTCGAGGAGAGTTTGTGCTATATTTTGAAACGCATGAAAGTATCTGAATTGCATACTACGTTCTCAGAAAATATTAGATTTTTTATACTGACGTTATGTAAAATTACAAAAGTCTTCCAAAAAAATTAATAAAGTTGTGTCAGATCACAAATAAAAGTCCTGGTTTTAATGAAAGTCTAACTTGACCCCGGCCTCGAGGCCCGAAATAGCCCCTCTTTGTCCTCGACTCGTACCCAGAGCGTTCTCGTGCATAAGCGTCGTTGCATGGCGGGAAACAAAGTGCGGGGCTTGATGACGGGCAGCGAGACTCACTTTCGTCCTCAAAATCGTCTATCCCTGCTTAGCCGGTAGGGCCTTTGGCCGAGGAAAAGGCTGTTCTGGAGGCGTGATTTGATTGGATAGATGCTTGAAATAAGATTGTCACCTATTCGCCGCTAGTTCCTTCCTAAAATATCCACTTGTTGATCCCCAACTTAAACAGTTTGATTACACTACCCACAGACCTTCAAAGATTTTAACAAATGTTACTATATGGCTTGTGTTTATAGCCGATATGACGCGCGCTCTGATTGGCTAATTCTAGGGTATTCTCCAGTAATGCCCACAGACCGATTACGGGCATGCAAAAACAAAGCAAAAAGCCATATAACTCGAAAGTTCCGTTTAACGGAGAAATCTCAAACCTCGGCCTTGCCGTGTGAGATTTTCCCGTAGAGACTGAACGATCGAGGTTAATAAGTAGCTATTATTATATGGCCCTGTCTCACAAGGACTGGGAACTACCAAACTCACGAATTTGACTGGCTGAAGTCGATATTGAAACGGTCTAGATTTTCCCATCTAGACCGGAAATGTAGTGAAAAAAAACTAAAATGCAAAATCATTGACTATTTCTTCTAATAATATTCATAGAAGTGCCAAAAGCCTAATGAGGATAAAAAGTAGAGGACGAGCAAACTTTGGCAGAATTAAATTCAGCTCATCGCAGTTCATAAGCAAAATGTCAGCTAGTACAAACCAGTTACATTAAACGAATTAAATTGTTCTTGTTTGTCATATAATAAACATCTTATTAACCAAGCTTAGGGAAGGTACGTTTTTTATTGGGGGGGTGGGTGGGTCGGGGTATTTTAGAAATTTTTTCCGAAAAAAGTCGTGGCCCTCCCACTTCCCAGAATGGATTAATACATGACCCTTCACAAATACCTACACAAAAACATCTGACCTTCCCCCCACCTCCTCCAAGACAAAAATAACCGGAAGTGAAAATAACTAACCGGAAGTGTTTCTCACATAACCGCGTCTGTGCACAAAGCAGTTAATTGCGTGGCGTGTGATTGTACGGTGAAAACTTGAAAATAGGCAAGGATGCGCGAGGAATAGAAAGAAAGAAATGCGCTTGTGGTGAATGCGAGGATTTCATGAGGTCAGATGGAGCAACTTGCTCAGATTAAACAATTGTTTGGGGAATTAAAGTGAACTAGTCAGTGGGGACAGTGAAGCTATTAGAAAGTTTCCAGATAAATGCACTGTCCCCAGAAAGCTTGTGGCAGAGTATGTTGAGCACCTTGCCCAGATAAAAATGTGCAAGAAGAAGAAGAAAGAGGAGACTGAAAGGGAGCGAATGGAACGGCTGAACCGGGAGTACAATGACATCGACTGGGTTGGACTGTACAACTCCAATAAGCTGTCGTCCTTGAGGGTGGAAGAGCTATCCTTGTACTTTTCCCATCACAAGATCACCTTCAAAGAGAAAAAAGCTGAAAAGGTCGCAATGATCAAAGCGCACATTGGCAGCTTGCTGTACGATTCAATGGAGTGTCAACAACCTCGGCAGCCCCCGCTAAGAAATCTGCAGCAACAAGTGACCTCATCACTTTTCGAGGTCGAAACTGACTCGCAAAGTGATGTGGTAGATCGAGTTATCTGTTCAAGCCCGAGTAGCTTAAGTAACGAATCGTCACCGGAGACTGATTTTATACCAGAACCCCGCGCGGAAACATTACTGCCATCAAAATATGGACGAAAGTGCCACTGGTCGAGGGAGACAATTATGTTAGTTGGGAGAAGATAGTTTTTTGATATAACATTTCGACACCTGTAAATAATTTAGATGAATCTTGACTGGTAGCTTTGCTTGTATATACAAGTTTTAGGTTTTATACACTTCGCGTGTTTGTTAACAAATAAGAGTCAACTAAGCGACATAGAGTAATTTTTTTCCTTGCCAAAAAAACTGTGACCCTCCCTCGTTTGCGAATAAAACGGGTTTGACCCTCCCCAATTTGTAAAACATTTACTAATGACCCTCCCCTCCCAAGCCCCCGCCCCCCCCCCCTCCCCCCATCAAAAAAATTACCTCCCCTTGTGAGAGAAAGAGGAACGGTTTTTCTTTCCCGGGCGCTGGATCCAAACGATTTTCGGTATTTCC
>Ga0126339_10003740_pt1 | contig 11123 bp, 6 predicted proteins | sample OrbTmetagenome_2_FD_92532 | JGI IMG/M metagenome (GOLD analysis project Ga0126339, IMG submission 92532) | Coral microbial communities from Petempiche,Puerto Morelos, Mexico - Orbicella T R C metagenome | ecosystem: Host-associated > Invertebrates > Cnidaria > Coral | place: Petempiche,Puerto...
AGAGAGGAAGCCACATCAGCCTTAGCTGGTTTTCATGCTGGTCCTCCATCGTGGTCAAATTGGAATTTGGAGATGTTGGTTTAAGTGGAAGGAGAAAAACCAGAGCACTCAGAGAAAGACCCTTGGAGAAAGACCATTGGAGCAAGGTGAGAACCAGTGACAAGCTCAGCCAACATATGGCACAAGGCAGGAATCAAAACAAGGGCCACATCGGTCCTTGTGCAAACCGATGATACTTAGAAGCCCATGACTGTAAACAGTCGGAGTAATAATGAAAACAAACACCAATTCACACTTTCACCTCAGTTAACAGTTAACAACTTTTGAATACAATTAATTAATTAATCAATTGAGCCCTTGGATGTAACAATAACTACAATAGCTTCTTATAACTGTTCTTGACTGACATACAAAAGGTTAACTGTCAGTTTTACAAAATGGGCAATAACTCGATGCAATATCCCAGACAAACTTAGGGTTGATATCATCAGTATGCAATAAATCAATACAATAATCTAATACAATTATTGAACCCTGATTCCCAACAAAGATTAAAATTGTTTTCCTACCATAAAATCAACTACAGAGCTAGCCAGAGAAAAGAAAATGGTTAACTGAAGGCGATAACCACATGTCTAAATGAACCCAAGTGAGCTACCAAAAACACTCAGCAGAAAAGAAACTTTCAACAGACAAAGAGCACCGACCTCTTCCTGTGTTTGAGCCTCCTTCATGATGAAATCTCTGACAAGGTATGGGCTAATGTCAACAACCTGTGAGAACATTTCCACAGCCGACAGCCTGTTTTCTTCACAGTCACTAACCTGCAGAAAGGAACTAACGCATTAGCAACCACGTTGCCAGTAGGCAGGTTTAAAACAAGAGTTGATGTGGTAACTTGTAAATTAACTTAACAACACAGTCTATATATTGATCAAAGAAAATATTTAAGACTACTCAAACAGTAGAGTGTTTCTGACCAGAAACAATCGAGGAACAGATATTTGCCCAAGAAGCCAGCCAAGCTTCAAGGGCAAATATGTCAGTTTTAAGAACAACAAATTTCCAAGGGGCAACTATCAGACAGATAGTTTTGAGACAAACACTCTACTGTCTTCATTATTCAACACTAATTCTTCTGTGCACCAGTTCAAAAATCGTATTGAATTATTTTCAACTTTTTTAGATGAAAGGAGTGAAAGACAAATGTAAAATTTGAATGAGAAAACAGACAAAAACTCACTAAATGCAGATCAATATATATTTTTTTCTATAAGCCTGCTTGTTTACGGAAAACTTTAACGGATAAGTACTATCCATTTGAGTATTTTCCTTGGACAGTGCTATGGGCAGGTAGCGTCTCTGTTGATGAACACTATCACGTCATGTCATCAATTTAAAACCAATAAGAATCGGAGAAAATTCAGCAGTTAACTAAAATGCCTTGTAGTTAACAAGTCACCAAACCAACCTACATGTACAAGTACATTATAAACATACGTGAATGAATTTCAGTCCAGGGGCACCTAATTTTGTTATTTCCATTTTCCTAGCAGATTTGTTTCAGTCGGTATATTTGCTGAACTTGAACCAAATAGATAATTCAATGTAAATCAAAAGTACATGTACAAGGATTTTCCACAAATTTTACACACAACATGAGCATCCAAGAAGGGCTCTTCTCTACACAATTATCCTCCCACATCCTTGTCACCTTTTCAAACATGCAACACGCAGCTAACTGCAAGTTTCTAAGTGTATGACCTTGCAACAGTCCCCTATGTGTGACGGTCTACTTTCTCGTGTAATACATATGAAACCTGGAGCAGATCCAGGGGCAGTTCAGGTGGTTTGGTTGAACCCCCTAAATGAGATCAAAAATTGCTTAAATATGTGCCATTTCCGACAAGAACCTTTGTGCACATCACTAACAAATATTATATTTTATCTTCTTAAAAAGGAGACTAACTTGAAAAGAGCAAAAATAATACTGATTGATAAGAGTCTTTTCCTGATTTTAAATGCCTCTGGCTTAGTCTAAAATCCATTTAAGTTCTGTATTAAAATGCGTTGGAGTACAAGGTTTATCACCACTGTTTGAGTTATATCCTTGTTTAAGCACTCAATCTTTTATTCGTCTATTTGGTAAAATAGCACATGATTTATGCTCCTGTCAAATTCTACACGGCACCAAAAGTGACAGTTTTTCTATCAACAGATTGCACAGGTTAGGCACCATGGCTAAGAGTAGAAGCTCAGCCTCTTCGTTAATCAGTTCATCACTGAGTTGTGTAAGCGTTCACAAATATTTCGACTGTCAGCCCAAGAAAAACCACTTTTCTCAAAGGAGTCAGTGTTAAATTTGAAGTCCGTCAGAGTTATGTCAATACGACAATAGCAAATTAATCATTTTTTGGACCACTAGCACGTACATCATCAGGAAGGTAAGCATTATTGTAAATACCTATGCGTATCCCTCAAAACACTGGAAATTACATTTCCAAGAACCTAGTAAGTCTCCATGGGGGGCCCTTGAACCCCTTAGAAGGTCCACCTTTGGTCAACAATTCTCCGAACCAGCCTTCACCAAATCCTGGATCTGCCCCAGGAAACACCAAAGACCGTGTTTGACAACATTCCAAACACTGAGGAGAAAGTTGAAAATACACCATGTCGTGGACTATTTTTGACAAACTTCAAGGTGCTTGGAAATGTAGTCAAACATTGTCTTGAGTGTTTGATATATCTTCTCAATCAAAACTAAAACTAAGGAGAAAATGGAGAAATAAACTTGTAAAAATCTACGCTAATTAAAATCAGATATCCAGACACCGTCATGTCACAATTTCTTTTGCTTAAACTTGATGAATAATTTATGAGTTTGAGAAAAAATGTCAAAACAATACAAGGATAATGAAATGTTGTGATTGAACTAACTTTTGTTCAGTTTGAGAAGTTTCAAACCATCTCTTCTGTATCAAAGAAGAGAAAAATAAAACTCAACTTTTGAATCAAATCACCAAATTCTCCCAATTAAGAAAAAAACAAATGTATCAGAGATTTGTGAGGAGAATCTACATGTCACATGTTACACTTACAAGAAGCAATTCCATTGCAGGGAGTAATCCATGGTGTGCAAGTGCCTGTAGGGTTAAACATATAGAATCAGATGTCAAAATACAACAGTACATGTGCATGTAAGCAGACCCCCCTAGGGCAAGGCAATATAATCACAACTACAATGTCATGTGGAGGTGCAGTGGCCTCATGGTTAGTGTACTCAACTCCAGATTGAGCAGTCCAGGTTTCAGTCCTGGACGGGAACATTGTGTAACTACACCAGTACTAGAAGGTGTATGAATGTAAAAACTTGGGGAATTGATGTATGTTAGTCTGTTATCTTTGTCAAATATCCTTGTTCCCTAACTACGTCAAAGCCTATACATGTACCTTACACAAAACCACACATTTCAAATATTACTATTCGCAAACCTTAAAAAATTCATCTTTCTGATGAAGTTGCAAGTGAATGGAAAAACTGACCAATTCTTTCAAAAAATTTATCTGAAAGCAAAAACAAGAAACAGATTCTTGAGAATTATAAACACTACATTATTATTGTGGTTAACCACAACAAAGCCAATCACTAACAACAATTAACAACCAATAACCAATAAAATTAACAAACTTATTAACAAAGTTACTTATCAGATAGCTGTTGATTAGGCACTTAAAGAGGTTCTTATTTCCGTGAAAGGAGTTCTAGAAATGTGCTATATATGCAATTCACACGACGACCACACTCCATCAATGGCTAGTTTAGGGTGGTTCAAGAGTCAATGGGTAAAACAATAAGATCTAGAAATGAATATATGAAAGAGCATATATTGGAACTGCGGAGAAAGATATAATGACATGATTGATCATTGCAGTTATGCACACAACTTATAAGCAGTTGTGAAACTAAAGCCTGAAAAAAAAATTCAGGCCTGAACAGGATTCGAACCCATGACCTCTGCGATACTGGTGCAGTGTTCAGGCCTGAATTTCTTCAGGCTTTAATTTCACAACTGCTTGAGTTGTGTCCATAACTGTGATGATCAATCATGTCTTCACAAAAAGATCTGATGTTAATTACCAGTTGTTTTCTTCTATCGTCCAATGTATCTTCATCTGTGAGTTGCAGGAACATATCTGCTAAAAATTTATCATCCTCCTACAAAACAGTGATACAAAAATTAATTTCCAAGCATATTTTCATACATATGGCAAATATTTGCAGTTGTAATCTACTATTAACCTTGGCTAATAAAGTAACTAGAACATAAAACATACCAGCTGAAATGGGGCTTATCACAGGTTGAAATTTCAAGGAACAAAATACTTAAGGGTTATTTTCAACCAGGCAACCAGCTAGTCACCTAGTGCAGTGAGGCACAGTAAGAGGAAAAACAGAAGCCAGAAAATTATTATTAATAAAGCAATTAATGATTATCTCAATATCTCTAATAGCATGGTAGTTACAATCCATACTCTGCTACGCCACCCTATCTGGATATACCTGTCACTAAAATTCATCTATTTTTACAGTTACCTTTTCACAGGCAGAAACTCAAATTTTGTACAATTGACATTGAGGAGAATTCAAAGACTGAGGGTTGCAAGGTTCTTCCTCCAGGTGAAAGGAAGCATTATCAAAACAGTTTCTAGTGTTTCCTTAATCTGGCAGATGGATAGGAAGTCCTCTGGGTTTCTTCAAGTTATTTTTCTAATTAACTCAATACTTTTCATAACTAGAGGTTATTTAGTGGAAAAGTTGTCAGAGTGTAGCCTGGAATTTTATCTCAAAAAAAAAAAAAAAAAAAGAAAAAGACTAAAGAAAAAGATGGGTGATAATAATGTTAAAATTACTTGGATGGATTGAACACCTTTTCCACCAAAACACACCACATTACATGTGAGTTGAGTACTGTATATACGCCTATTTCCCAAATTTATGCTGAAATCCAGCTTTCAAATCCTGTTTGTCATGTGCACCGTCAGAGACCTAGCAGTCATGTGTACTTATGCTTATATTTTGAATTCCTGTTGGCTGCTATTTGCACTTTAAATAAATATTGATATTTCATATACAATGATTTGTAATAATAATAATACTAATACTAATACTAATACTAATAATAATAATAATAATAATAATAATAACAATAATAATAATGATAATAGATATTTCTATAGTGCCTATCCAGATCAGTTCTAAGCGCTTCACAAAAGTAGAAGAGCTAAAAAGAAAGTTCTATGAGATAAAAATTCAGAGAACAAAAATAAGAAATAAAATAAATTAAAACTTTTTTCTACCTAAAATTATATTTATGTAATGTTATGTATTGTTTTGTCCACTCTGGTTCATTCCAGCAGACCACAAAAAAAAGTTCATCTCCATAAGATGCGAAAACATTAAAATATGACAAATACACACATTTAAAATATTTTAGAAGACCACAATGGCCATCTGTCTAGAAAAACAATACGTTTTAAAATAACTTTCCAAAACAGCATCACATGATGTCTATAACAGCTGCAAAATCTGATTTCAAATCTAAAGTTTTCCTTTAGCCTGATATAAAACACAAAGCAAAAAATTACACAGTAACCTTAGAGATAGGCAAAGACTTGTACAAGTACTTTTTGAGTTCTCCCAAAATCATTCTAAGTGTTTGCACCAAGTTATGTACACATGATGTGGAAATAGTCATACTTCTTTGTAAAATAAAGTTCATAATTTTAAAATTGTTATTTCTTTATAAAAATGACTCGAAATATTTATACAGACCAGTAATAGACAGTATCACAACCAATGAAGTTACCTACAAATACAGCTTTTGACTGAAACATTACCAACCTAAGTAAAATATACATGTACCGGTATATATATTCTACAGGAATATTACTATATTTCTATATTCCTAGAAGGAAAAAACACTAGGTTAAGAAATATACTAGGTTCTGTCTGTATTTTGCAATAAGCAAAAACCTTGACCTTATAGAAAGTCCATTTTCGAAAAAGTGTCAAACACACGATGACATCTGCATGTCTTTCCTGAATAAGTTATCTTATTTTGATTTGTCTTATATTTAACTAGTTCAAACTGCTTCTCAAAGGTCGCCATTTCAACTAGTTAGGAAGCCTTTAACGTCACAAATGCCACATTGAAAGCCCCACATGTTAATTAGAAACATGCAGCAATACAAACAAAATACATTTTTTTTTTGCTTTAACACAAAGGAAATGTCAGAAACTCACACTAAAACACCTGTGTGCTAGTGTGGTTTTATCTAGTCTGTAATGAGCCTCTACTGCAATGACTATGGTCCAAGAAAAACATACAAGAAAATCACCAAGTTGAGCAGGATTAATAAAATAAACCATCCCTAAACTCACCAAAATATAGATGTAAAAAATTAAGATTGATAATTTAATATAGAGTTAGAAAATTTACATATATCTGACAGTTTAAAACCTCTTACAGTTACCCCTGAACCCAGCTTTGAGGGTCTGACTTTAAAATCCCATCAAATATTTAAATTTACTTTCAAAAACACCAGCCCCTGATGTTCTGTTAAAGTCGTTTTTGCCCGGCAAAATTTTTCATGTTGCTGTCAGAGAAGACCGGGCGGACGTTACCCTGACAATAGACTGCCAGCTCAGATTTCAAAGAGAAACCAACAACGACGTTATAAAGTTCAATGTGCGTCATCGCTCCTTTCCCTAACAACATTAAGCTCAAAATTCTACACATAATAGAACTCAAGTTGAATTTATAGACTCACCTGCAGATGTGTGACAATTTCTATCCTATTAAAAAGTATGAACGAATTAACTGAAGCCAGCATGTTATCCTCAAAAACCGACGGCGGAGGCAGAATTGCATCGTAAATGTACTGTACACGATACGTTTGATGAATCTTGTTTATTACATCCGAGTTCGTTATGGGAATAATTTCTTTGAAGTTCGCGCTCTCCTTTAAAAATGCTCGATGCCTCTGAGGAGAAGCTTTAGAAGGGTCGTATTCTAAACAGCCCACTACGTCGAACACAAGATCATCGGCGAGCATAATCTCCAGTAACGAAGGCTTGTTCATAAAAAACAACGACTTAAAAATATCGTACAAGTGATGTAGTCCATCCAAGTTTTCTAAATCTTCGCAGATGTGAAACAAATCCAACAACTTCCTGATGTAATTGTCTTGTTCAATCGCCAGTGCCAATTTTTCCCGGCGGATAGGTGAAGGCAATACGCTGTTAAATAACTCCGCGATTTCCTCAAGTTTACTAAGTTCACAGGGCGGTAATTCAATTGGACCTGTCGAATCCAAAACTTCTTCAAATCGTTCCTCCGAGTCATCGTCTTCGGGAATGTCTTGAGTGATACTTACGGACGGATCTTTGCCTTGAATCTGCCAAATAAAATGTCAACAAGAAGAAAAGGTTGGTTACATCGATAGTGAAACGGTAGTAGCTGACACTAAGCTTGCACTAACATAATGATTTCGTAACAGTTTGTGGGCATACCGTAGATTTGCTAAACACCAAACAAATACGTATTTTACTCACGAGTAACGTTCGATTGCTAGAAAACAGACAACCAGCTGAAAATTTCACTTGACAAGTTTTTACCAACGACGTTTGAACACCAGCAAGCCGCTAACTTAACGTACCTGGCAAATTTTTTCCCAAATTTCGTCGCATCCAGCTTTCTCTTGAAAGCTGAGCGCCAGATCGTAGTTGTCGCCCTCTGACCACACAATTAGAGTTTCCTATAAACAAAAATACACTAGAGGTTACAATAGTTCTTTAACAAACAACCGGCATTACTTTGAAAAAAGTTGAAATCTACCTGCTGTTTCTGATAGGCAGTATGAGGTTGTATCTTTGACTCGAGTAGAATTGAACCTGCAAACGAAGCAACCGGGTCAATTTAAGACAGGTTTTTCTGGCTTCCTCGATAAAACAGTCATCCTAGAATCAAACAAGCAAAAGCAATCGAGAATGCAATCGCCACAAACCGTCTTCTTCGGATAGAACCATGATCGACATCCCCTGTAAATGTTCAACATACGACGAAGACACGTGCCCTGTACCACGGTCATCCCACTGCCGGTCTTCGTTCAGCGTATATAGCTTGACACGGCGCCTAGTACTCGCCATAATCTTCCCCAACTAATATTTCAAACAAATGAACGGTCCCCGCATCGTCCACCATGAGAAAATCCTGTCAATGTACACCTTCAAATGTGTCCGCCATGCTGTATTGCTCTACTTTCTGCAAGGACATCAAAACATTAGGGGGCGACCGAGCATAGTGGAAGGGGGTCCAATAGTTTAAGTAAGCGGCGCAATTTTCGATATTTCCCGCGTAAATCTTTCTTTTTTTCACGAGAAAATACAGTATAGAGATTCTTCTTCTGTGTATCTCATGGTGGTGTTGTTGTTTCTTTTTTTGCTGACAAGTCGTAGAACCTCTATCCCTTAGAGAAAACTGAAATTTTTCTACTTCCTGTTTAAATACATAAACTATTCTAGGTGGTAGAAAGACTTTTCCGTCTCTCTGTCTATCAATTAGTTTTCAAAAGTGAAAGAGAACGAATCGACGCTGGCTTCAATATTGCATCATCGCCTGAATTATCAAAATTTGTGTACTTTGTTCGCGTCCGAGACTTGACTCTGTTCAAAGCGGGGATAAGGCGGCTTTTCGAGTGTCAAATTAAAAATCTGAACGTTAAATTTTGATCCTTTAGAATCCGCAAATTCTCGTTGAAAGTCAAATGGAACAGTAGTAATTTTCCAGAAAATCCTTCCTGAGATTGTAGACTTTTTCGATTCCGCGTCAGAACGGTACGGTGGAAACCCGGGAGGAGGCTCTCCCATATAAACAGGACAAGGGGTCAAGGGGTGCTCTTTGGAAATTTTGAAAAGAACCCCTAAGAGGTACCAAGGTCCTGTTTTGTGGCTGGGATATTTTTCTCCCCCAAGGGGTGCAAGTTCTAATGTAATACGTTATGTCCTATCATATTTTCCGGCTAAAAGGTATCGTAAAGGCTCCCGCTGTGGACCTTTTGAGGTTTAACACCCTGAGAGATGCCAAAATCCCCTCCTTTTTATATGGAAGTTCCCCTGGAAGCGGAAATTTCTTTTACATTTGCAAATTTTCCAGTTTCTTAGTATCTTATCAGCCGACGACGAATTGTAAATGGTCAGCGCCATCTCGTTTGATTGATTCGCTAATTTTGCATAAAACACCGTCATTTCCGACCTCGTCCCCAGGGCCTTCTCCTCGACGATTTTCAAAATGGCGGCTTTCAGCCTTTGGCGCGATCCGTACTCGTTCCTAGCTTCCTGTCGCCCGAACGTCAAAAAGGAACAGGTCTACTAAAGGTAATAATAATAATGACTTAAATTAATATGACAGTCACTTTAGCCGAGGGAGAACCCTCTACAAAGAGAGGAAAGCAACCTTACAATAATTACAAAATCTAAGCATAATTTTAAAAATGGTCTATTTACCAGCAAATTTCCCTAAATACTTAAAATTGCAAAAGATAAAAGTATTTTTTTAAAGAGCCAATGGCGGAAGCTATAGAGCACACCCTTGCAACAAGAAGTCTCAGTCGAGACGACTTAAACATCTTATAGTGAGGCAAATACGGAGCCGTTTCAAATCTTCGAAAATTTAAGGTGGCTGTGAACCCTACTTACAGAATGATTTTAAAGTTTGCAAAACATTGTACCGTAATATACTTTTCACTATTCGATAATTAATTTAAAAAATGGGTTTCACCGAGCCGTTTTTGAATTATTAGCACTTAAAGCTAAAATTAACGGTATGTTTAGCAAGTTGCATTCTTACTATGGTAACCTATTATGCCACGACGATGACCACAACTTGTTCACCAATGATTGGGCATTTAATTGACTTAATTGTGTGATACCCAGTGTTGATCTGTCAAGGTATAACTATTAAAAAGTGCTAAAAGGTGTTACCAGCCACCTTCCGCTACGAGGAACCTCTAGTCTAGAACCCAGTCCTCCCACGGCCAAGCGGAAGAGAGGTCTCACCTTTCAGCGTCAAACAGAGTGAAATCTGGGTGCGAGATTACTGCTAACTCTCGCATTCGCGTCCTTTGCTCTCAGTGTGCGCCATGCGCACACAGGATGGCTAGTTTTTCATCTGCCGCAAGAAGACCTGGAACTGAGAGCGGCCTCATGGATACGGACGGATTTTATTTTTCGAAACTGTTTACATCTCCATCTCTTGTCCTTCTTGATCGACGTTGAGTAAAATACTATATAGAAGTAGCAAGTGCATCATATATCCGCGCAATTATAATGAAGTTGGCTTCGAGTCTCGTTGTGCATGGTCTGGTCTCTTCCTTTTAGGCTCAGTTGTCGACCTCGTTCCCAGGCTTTTTCCAGTTTCTCTGTCCCTGAAAGCTGTGGGAACGAGGTTGTGTGTACGGTTTAGCGGGTTATTGTTGTACCGTGTTTTTAGCTGTGGAACATGGGAGCCCAGCGGAGTCATCTTATCAGGAGCTATTAGTAATTCGAAAGACCCGGAAATAAGGGACGGACCATTATTTTTTGAGGGGGTGGGGGAAGGGCGGGCAATTTTCTGGAGCATGAAATTTTTTCCTCATCTTTAGGTGGCGCATGATTTGTTTTGGTGGGCAATAGCTTGTGCAAGAATTTTTTAAAGTTAAAAATCAGGACCCGGATAGTAGGAAGCACTTCCTCTATTTTTTTCCCCATGGCCCCGCGATTATTTTATCCCTGCAGTTTTTGCTGTGCATGAATTTTTCGTAATTGCCCAACCCCACCCCCTCCAAACCCTAATAACACCAGCCCAAACCCTAGCCATAGTTAATAGAGGGGACTGGTTATTAAGCCCAGCAAACATCAAAGGAGCAAACAAAGACGCCAAGATTTATGTTGGAAGGTCTACGACAGTGCACAATCTTTTGTTTTGCGCTCATACACTATGCCCTAGCCTTAAGATCATCGTATCCAGGCAAGGTTTTAAGGAAGGTTTTTATCTTTGGATAATAATGATAATGATAATGATAAT
>Ga0126339_10003741_pt1 | contig 11123 bp, 7 predicted proteins | sample OrbTmetagenome_2_FD_92532 | JGI IMG/M metagenome (GOLD analysis project Ga0126339, IMG submission 92532) | Coral microbial communities from Petempiche,Puerto Morelos, Mexico - Orbicella T R C metagenome | ecosystem: Host-associated > Invertebrates > Cnidaria > Coral | place: Petempiche,Puerto...
CCTAAGTGGTGGTAAAGTCGGTTTACTGAATTCAAGATCATGTTAAAGTAACATTGCCAAGGAAACATATTGTGTATTGCTCAAAAGCGCGAAATTAAAGTGATTCAAAATTCAAAGTTTTCGCAAAATCACGGAATTTAAGTGTCGCGAAATATGCGCAGCTCAAAATTGCAAAATAAACGGGTCGCAAAAATTTCATGTAACGGCGGAGCTTCGGCGCCAAGCAGAACCCCAAACCCCATATAGGAAAGAATAGGAAACCCATGAATTGATTTTCTCATGGTTATCATGGCTAGCGGTATTGCTCGTTGGCGCGTGCGCACGAAGACGACGGAGACGGATTCGGGCAGTATGGCGGCCACACTCCAGCCAATAGGTTGAAAGAGAAATGCAGCCGTAGTTTATAGCGTTCTCCTTTAGTACTGGACAGCCATGTTATGGTCAGTTGACACCTGTCAAAACAAGGTATCCGCTGACCAGTATCACGTGACCATATCGCAGGCTCAAGTTTAGAGCTCATCAAGGTCACATGTTTCCTTGAACTTGAACGCTGACCAAGTATAGGTTTTCGATTGGATCGCGGGGTCAATTTAGGTTAACTTTTTGTAAACAGGACCTGGTTGCTCGGAAGCGGTTAACACTAACCCAGGATTATAAAAGTTAACCGAAGTATAATTTTTTGAAATGTTTTTCACTGCTTTTGTTTTGTGTATTTTGAAGACCTCGATGTTATTCAAACTCAAAACAGAAGGCCAAACAACATAAACAGAAAACCTTACCATACTGCAACTCAAATCAAAACTCTCGCTTATCCAGGGTTAGCTTAATCAGTTTTCTTAACCCGGCCCAGGAGCTCCGCTTTTAGGCTTGGTCAAACCTGTATATTAAGGATGTGACACCACATTGATTAGTAAGTTCATTGTACCAACAACGTCGCTAAAAGGCGTCATGTATAACAACACCTCTCCACATGAGTTATAGGTACGAAAACGTGTCGCTACACATCGAAGCCTAGTTAAGTGTATTTTTAATGTCGGTTTTATACAGCAAAGAATGTGGACAGGGCAGCCACAGTGAATTGACTTTCTATGATCTTTGGTAGACTTGAACGCTTATATCGTTAGCTGAAAGACTACCAATGTCATTTTGATTCTCGACGCCAAAGTTTTAAAAGTAGGTATACGTCATTGTTATCCCAATGTTGGACTTACCATTTAGAGTACATAATGTAAATTTGTTAGTTTTGTTTTGTTGTTGTCATTTATTTATTTATTTATTTACTTATTTTTTGCTTCCAGTGTGATGTTTTGGTCAGATTGGGGTGCTATTCCAAAGATCGAGCAAGCTGAGATGGACGGTTCGGCAAGACGAACCATTGTAACAGGAAATCTTGGCTGGCCAAATGGGCTCACTTACGACCAAGCGACAAACCATCTGTTTTGGGCTGATGCCAAACTAGACAAAATCGAGGAATTTGACCTCAATGGAGGAAAAAGATCTAGACGGTTAATAGTGTCACCTGTAGCTAATATCCATCCTTATGGACTAGCGATGTATCAGGACATGCTATACTGGACAGACTGGAATACCAAGAGCATTTCACGTTTCAATTTCAGCAGTAGGAAGCAGGAAACGGTAATTTATGGCCTTAAAAAACCAATGGATATTCATGTATTTGATCCGTCCTTGATATTTTCAGGTACCTAGGTGTTGTTCTACCTCTTATAAATATGTATAAACTTGTAAAGGAAAAAATGAAGAGTTAGGTGTAAAACTGTATTTTTAATTATTAGGTCAGTAAGGTGTTTTGTTACATCCCTTTATCCATCTTCAGGTCCTCATAATTGTTCTCGAAACAATGGACTTTGTAGCGATCTCTGCCTTCTGAAACCAGGAGGATACCAGTGCGCCTGTCCAACAGGAATTGCCTTGAAATCGGACGGAAAAAACTGTGACTATGGTAAGGCATTTTATTTCAATTCTTCTGCCGCCTTCCGTGAAAAAAAATCGGAGAGACCACTCCTGGAAAAATTATGTCGCCGTAAAATCTTGATTACCCTGCGTTAATCTCGCTTTTATAGTTTAAAATTTTAAATCTCACTCCTAAAGTGTAACAACTTTCTCATTGTGGATATTTTATCACCGCGACCGATAAAATTCATAGCCTTCGAGCAGGCTGTAGTGTTTAGGTTTCGCACTCAAACGCTGGTTTCTGTTTTTTTTGCTTTGGTGCTCGATCGCGAGAGTTTTAGAACATATACACATATTTTAGGATAAATCGCTAACCTTGAGCAGGTTTATCAATGATAATACGTAGACACTCTCTCTGAGTTTTTCTTTTGAAGGAGGCTGTAACACAGTCTACCTATAACATTTTAAATTTAATAGCCATTAAAAACCTAAGTGCAAGATGTAATTTTTTTAGTTTCTTTTGCACCAATAGTGTGAATCGTGCGAATGGTGCGAACGGTGCAAATATTGCAAATAGTGTGAATAGTGCGAATGGTGCAAATGGTGCAAATGGTGCGAATGGTATGAATGGTGCGAATAGTGCCAGTGGTGCGAATGGTGGGAATAGTGTGAATAGTGCGAATGGTGCGAATGGCGCGAATGGCGCGAATGGTGTGAATGGTGCGAATGGTGCGAATGGTGCAAATAGTGTGAATATTGCCAATAGTGCATGAATAATGCAAATATTGCAAGTGGTGTGAATGGTGCAAATGGTGCGAATGGTGTGAATGGTGCGAATAGTGCAAATGGCGCAAATAATGTGAATGGTGCGAATGGTCTTAATAGTGCAAATAGTGCAAATGACGTGAATAGTGCGAATGGTGTGGATAGTGCAAATGGTGCGAATGGTGCGAATGGTGCGAATGGTGCGAATGGTGCGAATGGTGCGAATGGTGCGAATGGTGCGAATGGTGCGAATGGTGCGAATGGTGCGAATTGTGCCAATAATATCAATGATAATACGTAGACACTCGTCATGACGGAAATCATTTTGAGAACGAAACTTTTAGAAAATGGTGACGTCCCGATAGTCATGTGATTTTCTGTCCGAGATTTCCTCAAACACAAATCCAAAATGACCGGAGATTGTTGCTTTTTAAAAATTATCCAGCATAATGTGGACAGAAAATATTTGATGCATTTTCAGAGTCAAAACGACGTTTTCAAATTTCCTGGACCCAGTGTGGACGGAGCCTAAATGAAAGTTATTTACATGCACTTGTGTCGTTTTTTTTTTTAGGGAACGCTAAAGCAACATACGGTTTTGTGCCAATGTGACAAGCTTTCAGCGTTAAATGCCACATGCTTAAAATGTTTAACGTGGGCGATTCAGACTAGTGTGTTAAATTATGCTGTATTTCCTCGATCGTTACTAATCTAATCAGTTTCAATAGGCGGATTATTAAGTACCCTAGGTTTCCCCAGCACACGGCCTCTCTTCCAGAATGTTTCTCTATAAATAATTTGTTATTCAAAACTTTAAATTATTCGAGGTACGATATATTTATTAAGGAGAACGTACGGTTACATTTCAATTTCTTGGATTCACCCCTCAGTTTGCTAATGCTGTTGTTTTATTGCAGAATTAGAAGAAATTGAAGATACGCCCTACTTAACAACACAGGAGACGCGTGACACTAAAAACCAGGCGTTCGGATTTTTACTAGCCATTGCAGTAGGATCCATTGTATTCATTACGCTGATTGTTGTCCTCCCCGTTCTCGTACATAAACGCTATCTGTAAGTTCGTTAGTGCACAGTAGCAAAAAATGAAATAGTATAGAATAGCAAAGAATAATATAGCAGAGGCACAATAGGACGGTGGCAAAAGCGCGGCATATAAACGAGAACACGGACTACTATGAAACAGTTGAGAATTAGAAAACAAGTACCGTGTTTCTATCGAATTTTGGTATAAATCTACTAGCGTGCTATCACGAATGCCGTTCTCTGATTACCTACGCTACTCACTATCTGTTTAGCAAATAGATTCCATGTTACCGTGCGTCTGTTCAGTAATAGATCACAGATGACGTCAGTCAAAATGTGGTGAGAAAAAAACAGTGGCACACGAGGCGATAGCCGAGTGTGTCACGAATTTTATTACCACATTTTGAAGTCTTCTGTGATCTATTACTGAAAAGACGCGCGGTAACATGGAATTTATTTGTTTTATACGATAAAGAAACAAACTTTTACAGGAAAAGCTTTTTCTATTTCAAAATCTTTCAACATAACTACAAAGCCGGCCTTTTCCCACTTTGGCAAATACGAAAAAAACTATTTGACGTGACATATTGTCTACAATCTTATTGGTTGCTATGCGTAGCGAAGAATTGTGATTGGTCCGGGAAAATCACGCCACTGTCAAACTTGACTCGAAAGTCGCTTCTCGTGGAATGAAAACTTATAGTAGGAAAGCAGATTTCAACTGCGAAATCTACAAATCATGAAGAAAATGCTGGATAAGTCAAGTCAGTTTTTGTCATCAGAGCAGCCCTGTGAGCCGAAAAGCTTGGACGTTACCTTGAATATTGTAGGAGTTGATAAATATGCTTGGAAAAGTTGCGGTTGCGGTCAACCTGGAGGCCATTATTCGATTCGAGTTTTGAATGAAAGAAGAGTTAGTGATGGTGGAAATTTGTGTCTTCTGTGGTTTGTGATTCTCAAATCAGTTTGAAATAGTGTCGGAGACACCTTTTAGCTGCGATGCAGTTGGCCGTGAGTTGTAGTGAGCTATACTTTGCCCGCTGCTGTGTCCTGAAACGGATTGGAGCTTTCGCATCGGAAAGTAAGGTTATGTGTATATTTTAACTGATTTTAAGAAGCGGTTTTGATGTTTCATTCCTGACATCAATCAGTGTGTCAACAATTATTTTGAGACTGAGAAAAGTTGAAATTTTTAAGTAAATTAATCTCATAAACATTTTGTTTATTGGGTTTGTTAAATTCGAGATAAAGCAATGGCTCTCGGCTTCCCAAGACCAATTTTGTGTTTGTTTAGTCTCGCTCGACTGCTAACTGAGACTGTTCGAGAATTTTTTCTGAGTCATTTTCTCAAAAAGAAACGGCTTTATCTTTCTTCTTCCTGCTAGACTATGCTTCTCGTACCTGTTCAATGCCCTGACAAGACTTTTTGTACCTTATCTTTTGCCCAGCCATGTGTCATATTATCTAAATTCTCAAAACTTTCCGCCATTTTATAACACAGAGGGAAAAGCTTTGTAATGATGACGTCAATCGTGCGTCTGTCCTCTAATAGATCATAGGCGAGAACCAATCAAAATGCGAGAATAGCTTGGGTTATTATATAATCTGTGATAGAAAGTGAGTAGCATAGCAGTGTGCCGTTGTTAACAAAATGAAGGCCGCTTCTTGGCGTTTTCGAAGTGTCTGTGAAGAGGATTTAGATAAAGTTTCGAACGACTACTAGATATACTAAGACAATTAGATTATGAGCTCGAGATTTCTATGCGTGCACCCTCGTCAACTATCACGCGAAAGAAATCTCGAGCTCATAATCTAATTGTTTAATACATAGAAACAGGATTTTAAACCAATCAGCGCGCGTATTATATTTTCTTAGGGCTGTTTTTAATCAAGAAATAGAAAACATGTACCGTGCTTCCATCGAGTAATAGAAACAGGAGTGGAAGTTTGGGAGAATAAGAAATGCTGTGGGACCACGAGCCTACAGGCAAGAGTTCCACGGCTTTTTTTCTAATTCTCTCAAACTTACACGAGTGCTTCTATCTTTAAATAAAACAAAAAGATTACGAGATGGAGACTACTATTTCGTGATAGTTTACGAAGGTGCAGCCCGAGTCAACTATCACAGGTAGAAATCAGGAGCGAATAATGTGACTGTTTTAGTATAAATCTACTAGTCGCCCAAACCTTTATCTGAATCATCTTCAAAGACACTTCGAAAACGCAAAGAAGTGACCGCCAGTTCGTTAACAAGCGCACACTGCTAGGCTACTAACTATCTAACACAGAATAGTGATTAGCGTAGCAAATCAGTGAACAGCATCCGTGATAGAATGCTAGTAGTTTTATCAGTACTTAAACCCGACAGAAACACATATTTAGCAGGAGCTGTTTTTCATAATAATGGGATAAGCAAAGAGAATTTACATTTTGATGATCAAAGTAAACAAATGGTTTTCTTTTTTCCTCGTGTTCCCATAGCATTTCTCTCTCTCTCCCAAATGTTTACTTTTGCTTCTTTATCTCGATAGAAACAAGGTACTCGTATTCTATTTCATAATTTTAAATTAACAGGTCGTGTAATAAAACGGTTTTTAATTGAGCAAGTTTGTCCAGGATAATGCTTGAAAATATAGACCTTTTTTTCTGCTCGGTTAGTACTATTAAGAGCTATGATCGTTGTTCTATCGGCATGGCTTTTGCACCTGCAAGAAAAAGATCATGGCAGATTTACAATTGCTGTTTATTCACTTTTCAACTTTTTGAACTTATTCTTTTTGTAGCCTTAGAAGAAAGATAACACCCAATGAAGTTAGACAACTACCGGGTCACACGACGGAGGAAAATACGGTACAACGCAATCCATCAAATCTGGCTGATACACTGATTGGCATTGAAAGAATGGACACTTCCCGGTCCAGCTTTAGATCTCCAGGTCTCCAGGTTAAAAGACATTGTTGCTATATATTTAGTGCTCTTTTTGCTACTGTCTACGATGATTTCTACAGGTTGAAGACAAACCCCAAACTGGTAGCTTAGTAAGTCAGTAAAGTAATAATAAACTAACTTTGAAAGTTTAAGTCAACTTTGTAAGTAAGTAGTTTCAAGATTTGGGAATATTGAGACGGATTACGAAACAACTTGCACTTGAGTCTAATATGCAAACATATATCTTATATCTTCCAACCGACTTAAGGGCATCACCCTTGATAGTCGTTGCATGTTAGGTCCTGGTCGCACTTAGCTTAAACAATTTATCCGATGTCGTAAAATGTTGTCTACAATGTTTGTCTTAGAAGTTGTCCAAGACGATTAAAACGTTGCAGTTTCGGGTCGCACTTGAGGACAAAATTGTCTGTGACATCAATCTATAGTGGAAAACCCTTTCAGTGTTTGTCAGACTAGTCACTGTATACTACGCGAGCATTCTTGTATATATTTCCCTCTTTTTTATGCAAAGGGAATTGCAGAACAGGTTGCCATGAATCAACGTGAAATTGCTTTTTTTCTCGCTTTCTATTTGTATCGTCTTAACATGGGTGCAGCTAATGATACACAGAGAGTCATTCTCCTTTCTTTCATGACGTAAATACGAGCATTTCAAGGACAAACATGTTGATGCTAAAATTGCTGCAGTTGTACATCATTGTACTGATGGTGACCCCAAAACAACTGCCCTGTGCTGTACCTCTCCTGCCTATCTTAAGGGTTATCTGAGACGTTATCCCAAAAGGGAAAATTTGATCGAAAACCTGAATCATGACTAGATATGGGTGACACACACACTGCTCCCAGGCAGGACGACGGCTTCTTTGAAGATTTGTATCCTTGGGCAAGTTTTTGTCCTTTGCAGAGACAAGTAGGTCACATTTGGCATGGTCAACTGATGATGGTAACCTGACAGTTTTCAAACTTGTAATTTGTCTTAATTAATTAAGTGCGACCCGGGCCTTAGTCATGGGCTACTACTTTTTTCTTTTATATTCACAGATTGAAAATGAGGCAGAGCAGGGTACACCAGACTGCAGTAACGAAACTCTACGCAGTCACCTTCCCACGTCATTTCCAAAATACATCACAAAATTAGAGGCTACGTTCAGCTGTATTGGTGGAGAGTTGAGTGCACCATTGGACTCTGACGTACGCATAATCGTTCCTAGAGGTGCGATTCCCGTTGGAATAAACCAACATGTCTTCTTTGGAGTGTTCTTTGACGAGACAGCATTGTTGCGGAATATCCCGGAAGCACCCGATAAGACTCTTATTTCTCCCGTTATTGAATGTGGACCTCATGACATTCATTTTTCAAGGCCAGTAGAAATTATCGTTCCACATTGCCTTTGCTTGAGCGAGGCTAAAAGGGAATGGATAACTGTCTACAGATGTGGTAAGTTTTCTGCTGAAGTCAAAGGTAGTTTGTTTGTTTTACGTACGAGTCGAAATTTCAAACTGGTTGTTTTCCTAGTGAGTCAGGCTATGTTCGTGGATACTAAATGGTAAATGGTGCTTGATCACTTTAACTATCCAGTGTCTGAACGAAACAATATTTTGTGGCGGTGTCCAGGCACCAGTGCTTGGGTAGCAAGTGTGAACACAGCCTTAGTGAGTTCTGTTCATCCTAAGGACTTCATGAGTTTTGACTCATGATACTTCACACGTTCTCCTCCAATAGTAAAACGTATTTGAGTTGGGATGCATAACAAGTCTCTCTTTAATTGTCAACAATGTCATGAATGAACGCTCATAATCTTCCATACATACCAAAAGAAGATTTAAATTTCGAGGTCCCCACAATAGTTGAAATAACTGGCACAGGCATAGGCTTAGGTATAGACCTAAGGAAAGACATGGCACGGTTTTTAGCTACCTGTAAGTAAAGACAAAGGAAAAGCATCGAGCACTAGCACAAACTCATTACCGAGGCTTGTCAGTGATTGTTTTTAATGACATTAAATCATAATCTGCTACCAGGTCGCTTAGGTTGGGAGAGAGTGGCCAATGAATCGGAAAATAGCAGTCAGTCCAAGTGCTGGTTTACGGTGAAAAATGACTCTATTCGCATAAAAACCAAGACGTTTTCTCTCTGGAGCATATTTTGCTGTGGCGGGCCAAGGAGGAAGAGAGCGACAGTTTTTTCCAGCAGGCCGAATCCCAAAAGCGACCTTATTTATGTACGATTCTACGTCTACAGTGATAACGAGGATTCTAAGAGGGTAGGTGATCTGTTGAACGACATTGATGAGTTAAGTTAGAGTGCTAAAATATGCATGTCGTGAGTGATTGTGGATCCATTAAGTGGTTCTAATTCATGCTCAGTTCATATGTATACACCGACAGATCTATCATCGTTATCTTTCAATTTATGAGGAGATGATTGGATGCATGCATGGTTAATTAGTGATTTTAAGAAGGAATGGATGGATGGGACATTAAATGGTTCAGTAGATAGAATACCGGAGCTTTTTTTGTAGAAGTTGTTTGTTGTTGTATATACAATGGAAGTAGTTATTTGCTATGACACTTTTGTATTTGCCATTTACTTGCATATGTGTCTTGCTTTTCACTAGTGCGTGGAGTTGATAAATAGAGAACGGTTTCCTGGATCGAAGCCAGCCAAGGAGAAGCCCTTCAGAATGTACAAGGACAACACAGCGATCACAGTGAAACTCACCAAACTTGAAGATGGTTGGGAATTGGACAAGACCAACGATACGCAGGTATAAACTGTAACTTTTATTCCAAAAAGGGAGCTTTTACCTAGGTATCACGATTGATAGATAGCAGATAGAAGATCTTTTTTAGTTTAGACTAACCTCACAAACGTGCAAAAAAGTCGCTCTACCTCTCCACTACCCCTACGTATAATCCGGGATGGTAAATGTTGTTGTTGTTGTTGTTGTTATTTTTATTATTATTTTTTTTTTATGTTTTGGTGAAAACATCTCATACTGAAAATGAGAACGACTGGCACAGATGGGAGAAATATCTACTCCTGGCTTCTTTCACATCGTTGTCTTGCACATTTCACAACTCTTTTTTAAGCTATAATGCTAAACATTACAAAACACAGGAAGGAATAAAACCTACCAATAGAGTAGCCAACACTACAAAATTGAGATCTTAGCAGGACATGTATCCAAGAAGGTTATGGCTCAGTACTCGGGGGCAAAGTTGGCAGAAGGAAGACATTTAAAGTGTGGACTGAGAATTAGTGGCCCAATCGTTCGGTTCAGATTTACTTCAGAGCCCCTTTCATACACATTATCTAGGACATTCCACTAGCTCAGGCGAATTAATCTTGCGATTCCCCCTTATGAACTCACACGTCCAATATAAAATCTCCCTTGTTTGAGGCCTCTGAGAGTAGCGAGAAACAAACAAATAAGTTGTAAGTTCCTTTGATATCTTTATTCTCACAATCTTTAATAGCAGCAATCATAACCCTTTTTCTAGAAATGCTCTAACCCCTGACTAGGTCGTTGCGTTTTATCACTTGTACAGGTATACAACTACGAGAGAGCCAACGGAAATGGTTTTCGGTCAGAGGACTCCTGTGATTTTGCTGTGAAACCAGAGGACGGTCGAGATGTGAACGGGTTTTCTTGTATCGTAAAGTTTCGACAGGAAGGCGGCGGCGACGACCACGAATATTCCATCTACGTGAATCCAGGCTTCACGCCTTTGAGGGTAGGGAAATTTAAGTACTTGTTACTAAATTTATCGATTAGACTAGGCTATATCGTGATTTTTAGCCAGGGTCACAAAGACAAAAAGTCGAACTCCTTTAATTGGCCATAAAATGTTTGGATTTCTCCTTGTGAATTTTAAGTTTCGCTTTGGGGGTTAGCTTGGAGATGACATGGAGAATTGGTAAACAAGCCTTCGAGATTCCATATCTTATTTGGCATTGTTTGATTGTATAGCGGCAGAGCATCCGGCAAAACACTGCAGAAGGCAGCAGAAGCGAAAGTACCTCCTGTAGCGCTAGTGCGATTGCTGGTAGCGCGACCTTTAGAGTGCTAAAAGAAGATGAAGACCGTGGCAGTCACAGTCAGGAAGGAATATCATCTCCAGGTTATTGTTGTTTTACGTTTTGGTAATCGGAAATCGTTTTATCTTTCAGTTATCCCGTTAGCTATCTGGCAAGGGAAAAAGGAAACAAAAATACTGACTGCCCCTCCTCCCACACCCCACCCAAAATTTAAAAAAAAAAAGGAAATTATTGATTTTTCCCTTACATTTACTGAACATTGAAATCTGGCAATTTGGGGAGATAAGTTAAACGAACTTTGACTAAATGCAGTTGGCGTTTTTTTTTTTTTTTTTTTTTTAAAAAAAAAAAAAAAACAAAAAAAAAAAAAAAAAAAAAAAAAACAAAAAAAAAAAAAAAAAAAAAAAAAAAA
>Ga0126339_10003742_pt1 | contig 11122 bp, 7 predicted proteins | sample OrbTmetagenome_2_FD_92532 | JGI IMG/M metagenome (GOLD analysis project Ga0126339, IMG submission 92532) | Coral microbial communities from Petempiche,Puerto Morelos, Mexico - Orbicella T R C metagenome | ecosystem: Host-associated > Invertebrates > Cnidaria > Coral | place: Petempiche,Puerto...
CCTAAGTGCTCGCTAAAAGCCGTAGTTTGATAGTTCCATCGAAAACAGAACTAACTTGAGTTTTGTGCGCATCGTAGAGATAGCGTTAATGGTGTGAGCAAAGTGAAATTAAAATTTTGATCATCGAAAAAAAAGGACTTTTCTTTTCTTTTCTTTTTTTCTTTTTTTTTTATAATAGTGTTTTCGTAAGAAATAGGAAACATTGCATCCATTTTTTCTATACTAAAGTTATAGAATAAAATAAAATCTATCAACTTTATTGGTCACAAAATTACAATATAATTAAAAGAAGAAAGGACCAATAGGAATTGCGCGAACGGGAAAATAAAGTTACTCATGCGAGGCGCAACCCTAAAAGCTAGTAAGAATGGTGATAGAATCGCCAGTTGAAGTTTGGGAGAATTCAAAAAGCTCTTGAAACACTTACCTGGGCCTTGTGTTCTCAAAGCATTTCTCGTTCTCCCAAACTTCTACTCTAGGTTCTATTTAACAAATAGATTATATATTCGCTCTTGATTTCTGAGACGTCATAGCTGACGAGGCCGAAGGCCAAATCAACTAACCTGATAAATTGGTATTGAGAGCGAACTATCTTACTGTTTTTTCAGAAATTTTACAAAATTTCCTTCAGGTGATGATTTTCAAATTTTTCTCTGCATTTCTAGCAGCATTTATCTCGCGCTTTACTGAAATCGCCCACTGCCTGCATAGTTGTAATAAGCTTGTAGCTCTCTAAGCGCCCGAAATCCATCTTCGCGCGCCTCAATTTTAAATATTTTGGATTCCGAGTAAGGATCCCACCGGATCCGCCTACGGCGGTCCATATTTCGAGCCCCTTCTCTAACATCTACCCCAGGTCTTTCTTTTAATCCACTCAGTAATGATTTCTTTGATATCTTCTTACGAAGCTTCGGAAAAACGAGGAAACTTAGCCATTTTGTAGAGAACATCCAAGCACTGCACACTAACGTAAAACGTTGATCCAGGTCTAGTGTATTAGAGTGGGCTAGAGTGACGTAAAACCAAAACCAAACCAGTTTCTTACCAATAAAACTATTCAAATTGTAGTAAAACCCGAAACCAAAGAGATTTTCCGATGACTTACGGCACTCTGAAACTGAAAACTGCTCTGGTGTACTGATGCAGCATTTGCATTATTTTAATGGTAGAATTCTATTTCACTCCATGGGAATCAGGGAAAACTCTTTTCTATTGCTTAAATAACACATACAAAGAAGCCAGAAATTTTCTTCATAGGTACACTTTGACAGCTGAGGTGATTTTTACAGTCTACAGTAATACTAGACAGCTGTTGTTTTCTCATGTATTGTTCAAAGCCTGGAAGTCAAATGAAAATCTCTCATTAACTTACGTGTATCCAATATGGAGTTAATGTTACTGAGTAAAATGTTCTGATAATTTAACGATACTGCACGAGATGCTTATTCAAGAAATTTGTTTCTCTGGGTCACGGAGGATGCCTAGTTCTGTGAACAATTTTTTTGTTTTTTTTTGTAATGCAGTGAAAATTATCACATCGCTAGAAAAACAGTTTCAAAACACAACTGTTGATTTTTATGCCCCTTTAATTTATTCCTCAGCTTGCATGACAACACGGGGGGATTAAAGACTGCTGTTTGAGGTCTTTTTCCTCCTTATGAGACTAGCATTTCCGACAATTTGTCGAACTTAATATATTAAAACGACTTTATTTTCAGCAAATTTTATTTACCTAACCTTTAAATATTTTGCAGTGACGTACACAAAGCTAACACAGGTGATCAAACAATTTGAACGTGCAAATATTCCACAACTTTTGTTTCTTGCGCTAACGACTTCGAGAAAAACAATCCCATCGCAAAAGAATTATTAACCAGTCCTATCATAATCACCTCCAATATTTTCCGCCAAAAATACACAAAATGAAAGTTACCCTTGCCATCTTTTTCTGTGTTATTCTTGGCGTTACCACTGCTAAACACTTGCTCGACGAAGAATACAAAGGTTTTGAAACTGCTGAGGACTTAAGTCTTGCCCGCCAGGAGGACATTGAGTATGATGACCCTGAGGAGATGATGAGAAAAAAGCTTCACGACTTATCGGTAAGCTTATGAGACAAATAGGTCGCCTTCAATTTGTTTGAAACACATACTATGGGACTGAGATTCTTTCAGGATCTTACATGACGTCGTTAATGGCAGCAACTGGATGTTTTGGAAGGAAGGAAAACTTTAAAAAATAACGGGACTTCACTGCCCAAGGAAAATAATTTATGACATTTTCTCCCGAATCCTTCACTTCTCAATAATCAGTTTTGTTTATCATGATTTGGACTAATTGATTAGTAATCCCCGACTGAAAGTTCTATCGTCATCTTTTACTGTTTGATAAAATGGACCACTGAGTATATGTATTAATGCAAGTTGATCGTCATGTTCTCAAAGTACTAAATACACATTATGAAAAGTGTTTCCAAGAGCGCTCAGGAAGGCCTTTTGTGGAGTGATTTTAGGTGCGTTATTGTTGTGGCCCTTTGCTGAGTGATTTGAGTACATTCCTATTTTCATGGCACCGTCTTCGCAATGGCAACCAAGAACTACCCTGCAATTTTCGTTAAACTGGTCGCAACGGCAGTGCGGCCTAAGAGGTCAGAATTGATACTCGAGCGAAGTAACGTGAGTTAACGTGTGCTTAAACGCTAGTACCCGATGTACAATTACTTATGTCATTGCTTGCGTGAACCTTTGACCACAAGAAGTGTCTTAATTCATTTTTTGAAAATTGGGGAGCAGATACTTCTTGTAAAGTTATCAAAATGATCAACAACTATAGCCACCTGTATCGCTAAGAGTCGGTAAGCGGCATTTGAATATTGCGAAGACGATATAGCAACCTGCATGGTAAAGGAATGGCACTGAAAAACCGTAGATTTCCAGTCAATTCTGATCCAATTTACTTCTGCCTCATCAAAACTTCCGGGCCGTTAAAAACAATGTTTGAAGCGAGCGAACAAGATGAGTTCAAGCAGAAATGGAACTTATTTAGCACACTCAAGCCAAATTATTCATAAATCGCTGTTCACGCTTACGTTGTATTTTGTATCGTTGTAAAATAAATCATATCGCCGTGATAAAGCGAGATCAGTTTTATAACTTCGTCACGACGAGTTTCAAGGTTCATTTAAATTTACAAGTACACAACACGGGGTTGTGTAAGGGCTCGGATAAAATTGGTACCAATGTCAGGAGGCCCTCAGCCTCCACCCGTGTTCGGACTACTTATATCTCCATGGTCTGGACACGGTTAAAGTTGACATGGGTACCCGAGCCGTTTCGAACGATACTTTCGTAGGCCCATCAACTAGTCTTAATTAATACCTCGAGCCAATTTTTACACACTCGCGGAACCTGATTTCTCTGCGCTTGTGAAGGTACGTCGAATAACGACAACTGCTGGACAGGTTCCCAATGTGGAAGGATGTTTTGCTCCCAAGCCTTGAAGGTTTTGGTTTAGAGCCCAACCCTCAGTTACATTTTATACCTAATCGTACCCTCTTGGTTCCCTTCGGTGGCATGTTAGGCACGTTTGATCGAGCCATGGTTCCATGGCGAGACCCGTGCGCGAGCCTGATATGGCGCCGAAGCGAATCAAAAACGGTACGATCGCGACTAGGTACCCAAATTCAGCCAAGTGACCATGATATCGTAGCTAGTCATATCAGGTCAGTGACTTGATGTCGCAGGATGTTAGGACCGTAGGTACTCTTCTGATTGGCTTATCGCGATATATGGGTAAGGCCAAACTGAAGCAAAGCAATGGAACTTCCAACTTTCCCAGGCTATACCAGTGTATACTATTAAACGTGATGTTAATAACTCATTTTCCTCGTAGGAAGGTTTAAAAAATCTCGCCGAGTGTCTGAAAGATGGCAGCAGCAAAAAGCACCAATGCTTCAAAGAGTTCAAGGATAGTACTAAGCTTCCTGCCAAAGGCGTGAGTAGACGCATCTCTTCAGTTTCTGGTGATGAATGAGAACAATAAAATATACGGATAAGTACCTATAAGTAGCTATCCGCGGGTAGCCGAACATTTTGAAGAGAGAATGCCCTGTAATAGTTACTGACATATAATGGTAATAGGACTGAGTGGAGTCCAGTTTGGTTTGTAATCATACGAGTGATAACAAAATCGGACGACCGCCCAGTGGGAGTCCGATTTGTTTATCACGAATATGATTAGTAATAGTAATTGGACCGAGTGGAGTACAAATCATGGAGTAATCGCGCGAGTAATTTCAAAATCGGACGTGCGCGAAGCGCTGGGCCGATTTGATATTTCAAGCACGATTACTCCCTAAATTGTACGACACGAGGTCCAGTTACTAATTAATCGTATCTACAACAAATTTCGGAATTAAAATGTCTTTTGAGAACTTCTTTTGAGCGAAAACGTTTGTAGCACGTTTTCGTAAGTTTTGAAAACTGTAGGAAACATTGCAAAGAAAGCCATTAAAGCGCGCAATTGACGTGCGAATCACGTGGGTACCCAATTACAAAAAGTTTACCTGTAATTGGACACCCACATGATTGCGCGCCGATTACGTGGCAAATGGGCGCCCGGAGAACCAATCGCAATCGAGAATTTCGTTATAGATACGATTACAGACCGAATTGGATGACACGAAGTCGTGTTACCAATTAATCATAAAAATTACAATTTTCCGAGAAAAGAAGAATAGCCAAGTTATGAAAGAAAAAGAAAATCTGCATTAAATGACTGACAAAGGAGGCGTAGATTGTTTAATGTCGCTCTGAGATTAAACTACAACTTTGAATGTGATTGGTTGGTTTAAACTACAACTTTGAATGTGATTGGCTTATTGAACTGTCCGATCACAAATTAACTGACTAATAATAATTTGGCAAGTGAATTAGTGGAAAATAAGAGTTTTTTAAACCAATCACAATCGAGGAAATTGTAATTTTTATGATTAAAGAAGTTATACTTTTGATGGTTTGTTTTGTTTTTGGCGCTAAGATCTTAATCTCCAGCAAAGCAGACTTAGTCAGTGAAAGTCAGTTAGCTATAGAAACGTACACAACATGCAGGCAAAAGGGTTTTTTGCTCCTATTCTATGCCTTTCCTACCTCCCATGTCATTAACACTGCCGTCTGACCGCAAACTTATCCAGCGATAAATCTGACCGCGGCACGGAACAATTGCAGAGCATTTATTTAAATGAACAGCTTCTGAAAGTATCACCGTGGAAAATTGGTTTATTTGTAAATTATGATCATCATTTGTCCTTTTCTTCCCATTCGATGCACAAGGCCTCCATTAGGCCAGATCTTTTGCTGCGCACCGTCGTTCCACAGGGCTATGTAAATAAGGTCTTTATTTATTAATGTACACGCTCATGAATAATTGCCAATGATATTGCATTTTTATATTATATTGCTAAAGATATTACATTTTTCACCTCTCTTTTGTTACAGCACAAGTGCATCACCGAATTTGAGAATTGTGAGGATGTCCCAGGACGCTTTTTTCCATGTGCCGAAGAGTTTCGAAAGTGTTTACATCGTAAAACGGGCCTTGTTTAAATGGCATTGCGGATACCCGGTTGCAGGAGTTGAAAGTTGGGAAATTGTTTAGTGAAATGTAATTGACAACATGATGAAGAATAAAGACATGTAGAAATAATGGCCTGTTTTGTCTTTTTTGATTTGTTTAGAGTAAAATATAGCTTCAGTAAAAACACCATTAGCTCATTACCACTGACAAGAAAACTGGATTATTGTCGGGAATCATTTAATACAGGAAAGTAAGCTCTTGATCAGTCAGCACCAGTTCTTAATCCTGTGTTTCATTTTATCCAAAGACGTCAGTTAGCGACTGTTCCGAACGTTAAGGAGATCAAGCACGTTATGCCGATGGCTGAGCTGAACGCTGAGTTGTACACTGAAAGAACACTCGTGTTAAGGGAGCTCAGTCAGTCACGGTATTTTGAGTTATTTTGGCCACATACAAAATTACCTTTAAATGGTAGGAAACCTGAAAATAACAGTTTAATAAGATAGAAGAACACCAAAGACATAATGATAAACCATAAAGGAACAGAGATGGCTAAGGATGGAGAAGATTAACACGGATTGCAAACGACGAATTTGAAAAATTGAGGCTAAACTTTTCAATATGCGCAAACCGTGACTGAGCTCCTTTAAGCTTCACAATGTCACGACCTGATTCACGCCCTTCAGATGGGTGTGGGTCGGCTGTCAAGGGGAACTGACAAAAGACACGAATGAATTTCGTTATGAGAGGGGGGAAGGGTACAAAATTGCCAATTATGATATGTAATATATAGTCTTGTACTGTTACTCTGGTATTTGGGGGGGGGGGCAGGTTCTATGAGAGATATATACCTCCCTCCCTCCCTTTGGAGAAACAAGAATTAAAAATGTCAATTATCAAATTCATTTCCACTATTGTTTTTTCAAAACAACTGCCCTGGAAATAGAATACTCTACATTTAATAGATTATCCGGAACGGCACTAAATGGATTACAAAATTAAGGTTAATTAAAATATTTTACTCTTCAAATAAATGTATTTACACGTGTCTCACAGCATGATCTTCACTTTAAAACAAATAATTAGAAAGAAACTTAGCTAAATCTTCAACAAATTATCCACGATGTTATGGCAATTTAAGAAACCATACTGTGATAAGACAGTGCGCGAGGTCTTGTTGTCAAGTTAAATTAAGCGGCAGAATAAATGCAACAGCAAGTTCAAGTGCCCTATCCATCTCGGAAATTAAACAACTCTCGAGTTTCCTTGCAACTTTCCCAGGACAATTCCGCACCATTTGCTCACATTTCGTACCAGGTGGTAAATATATGCGCTGTAAAAAATTCTATTATCACCACTTTGTTGGGCATTGTAGCCCATTCTGCGCGGCTAAGATGGATAATTTGGCGATCTCATATGTATTTTAGCCCGCTAAAATAGACCAATAATAAATATCGTAATTTCAACACTTACAAATACGCTTCATCGAATTTTTCTTTCATGTCTTAACAATTTTTGAAAACTCAAATGGCAAGATTTTGTAATTTCCAGCCAGCTTTGCTTGATGTATCAGTGTATTTTTAGTGAGGAAAAATAAAAGCCATTCAACTTGTAAACGCTCGCGTAATCGGTTCAGACTGTTTTGTTGTCATTTGTTTCAATTATTTTTTCTCTATGCCAGCCAAAGTGATAATAATAGTAATACAGCTTCTGTTCGCGGGCATAAATATGTTTTGGGCCCTTCTCAGAGCTCATTTTAACCCTCGTCTAGCGGCTCGGGCTATATAAGTCCCAGTCGGACCCACTCGCATGTCCAAAATTGTTCCAGTTAATGACAAGTTACTCAACCGGTCTCGTGTTAATTGGGGTATGACGTCATGACGTTGCCATGGTGATTCAGAGCTTAGTAAAACGTGTGTCATTTGGAACTTTCATCTTTCTCAAGCACACCATTGACGTTCGATTTTCTGTTGGATTGATAATGGTCCTGCTCTGATCACTTAAAGTTGAACAGTATCGTCATTCAAAAATCCGATCGAGCCACCTTAACATGCTAAATAATTATGCTTTACATCGGGAATGTCGGGGTACTTAGCTGTCGAGGGGGTATTTTAGGACACAACATCGCTGCTTAATTCGTAGCGTCCTTGGCTACCCCTCCCCTGCAAAAAATAGATTCCGAAATATACGCAACAAGAAAACAACTAGTTCATCTTTTCAGCTTAAAGAGGCCCGAGCAGATTTCTCTCTATTGATTTATTCATTTTATAAACTCTTTGCGATTAAAAAAATATCTTTTACATCATGTAATTTCTTGGTTATCTACTCTATCTATCGACTCCAGTGCATGCCGGTATGTGGTCTTTGTCTATCGATTATCTTTGTCTTACATTCTTACTTTGTCCTACCATCCTAATGTGAAGTAAGGTATATATAAGTTTATAATATACATAGGACCCTGTGCACGCACTCTGATTGGTCAGAGTATAAAACATAGAAAAAGCGTGTTTTATTGTTTTTTGCCATATTAGCTCTGTGTATTAAGCAAATGAAGAAGCCTAAGCCATGTATTACACTGTGATAAAACAATCCGGACATTTGAGAACGCTCGAGAAATGTAGGAAACACGAGCCACAGAAAACACGACCCTGTAGCTCGTGTTTTCTACATTTCCCTCGTGTTCTCAAATGCCCGTCGTGTTTTACCACAGCCTAGACGAATTGTATAAGCCCAAGACTTCTAAGCGGCAGTTTACGGTAGTTTATATTTACAATAGAGAGTTTAAGCATGACGTTTACGGCAGACGTCAAACGGCAAAGATTACCTCTGAATTTGTGTTCTTTTCTTTTAATCCTTAACTAAATCACACAAAAATACAAAAAAGTCTTCTACTACTCACCCCAAATACAAATATTTTCAGTCCTCTGTACAGACAGCTGAAGACAGACGGCAAAAGTTTCATGTTTGCCGTTTGCCGTTTGACGTAACGTCATGCTTAATCTCTCTATTAAGACATGCATCTACCCACACCGTATTTACCAGATTGATCTTGATTTCAATTCGTTTTTTACCGGGGTGGTGGTGGTGGGGGGATTAAGAAAGCGATTTTTACGACATCATATTGTAATTCTACCAATAGAGACTTGGTTTCCACCAGAAGTTCGAGTAACAACTAAGTGGACAAAAACTTTGTACCGAGATTACTTACATCGTGTTGCGAACTTCTGTGCGACTGTTTTAAATATGTTGCCAAGAGAAATCATTTCTAACAACAACAGATGTCGAAAACGAATCTTGAAGTTCAAATGAAACACTTGAAAGTGCTGGTGAAATGAAACTGATGGTGGAATTTTACCTGTGTTTGCACAATTTCTCTGAACTTTGAAATTTATTTTCTCGAGTTCCCATATGGGAAATTGTTTCTGGAGTTGCCGTAATACGGGTAACTATTCATATCTTTAGCTTTCAGAAAATGCAAAAAGGTTATACTTAAAATTATTCTGGTACAAGGTTGTTGCCCACTAAAAACTGAAATTTCTCGATTTCCTACTGGATTTTGTCTTATGTTCTTTCTATCGTAGGGAATACTGACGAGTAAGGGACTAGCGGAGTGGAAAAGCGACGGTGGGTAGAGAGGGAGCTCCATTAATTCCCCGTGCCCTATCCTTCGTTTTCCTCCGACTATACCATCCAAATACTATCACGTGTGTGTCCGAAGAACAGATCAGCCATCCACGTCGTTTTCCTTTATCGACGCTCCTCGTTTACTCTTCTAACGTTCCAAAGGCAAGTGCAAGTACGCCGTTCTAATGTCATTCCGCTGGGGCACCGTGTACTCGGACATTTACACAGGCAGGTCTTGGGGTCACGCAACTTCAGATGTTGTTTACAAGGTCTCTTGCTGCAAGTGCACCGACACTTTTTCTCATCAAACTGGAAACGCTTTGTGCACTTCGACTCAATGTTTGTAGGATCGCATTTACACTGACACTTTATAGGATCCCAGCGGAAGTTACTCGGGCAGGGTATTGGTCGCGGTTTGCACTGGCAACTACACTGTTCTTTAGAGTACTGCTGTGTCCTGTTATCACAGTCTGTAGGCTTGATCTTGCACCCGCAAGAGCAGTTAGTGTGGTTCGTCACTCGGACCGCTGTAAACTTGTTTGAAATTTCTTCCAGCTCGGCCTTGGCGGACGACCAAGCAACTCTGCTCACCACAAGGTTTAGATCTTCTTTCCCTACGAAGGAAAACAAGAGAACGATTGTAATTATACACCTGATTTCGCGGCTCTGATTTTGCCAGCGTCGAATCAAAGTATCTTAACCTTTTTCTCTCACTCTGGCAAAAACGACATTCAAAAAGGAAGTAAAAGAGTGATTTTCAGTTTAGCATAATGGTATCACGAAGTGCACAGCCCACAAGCAGGCTCTTCTCTCCCCGCGAGGAGCCGACTCGCAGGCTATAAGGTATACAACACTGCTAAATGGGTCTCGATAATGCTTGTCGTAAGGAGGGAGGGGGAGGACGAGGGGGGAGGAGGGGGAGGACGAGGGGAGGACGAGGGGGAGGACGAGGGGAGGACGAGGGGGAAGACGAGGGGGGAAGGAGAAAGACCTGTGATAAGGAAACGGCTCTAATATACCATAGGCTAAGTGCACGTGATGAGTTTGACAATTGCGGCTCTTAATTAGCCAATTCTTTCCACCTACCTTCAGGTTGGCACGATGTTTCAAAGGGTCTGTCATTGCATGCGCCACCGCACCGGTGTAGTGTCACAAAGAACGGAAAGTAAAAAGAGCTCGAGCCTTCAGGTTGGGGAAGTTCCACCACAGCAGGACGCGGAGCGCACGGAGCGCTGTCCAGAATAACATACGGAAGATCAGGGAACTCTAAATTCTCGCTGAACCTCGCCAAAATACCAGCAGCTGCAAAATCCACAATTAAGAACAGTTAAACTCTTTTTCCACAGTGAGATGAGGAACAACAGTGGTTCACCCAAGGGATTTTAGAGTGCTGGGATGTTAAATTTGCACCAACCTCAGTGTACGGGTGAGGGGAATACTCCCCTCAGATTACGCTGACCGGGATGTTCGATAGAGGAAAATTTTGAAAGAAAAACCGTCTTCAAGTCTGAAGGCTAGTGTAGCTATCTATAGTTGCGTTCCTCTTTAAAGTTAATTGCTAATCCATTTTCTTGGGCATATGCTAATATATGATACCACGGGGTCAAAACTATATAACACTGACACTAGATACAGTCATGTCACTGTCTATCAGAGATCAGGTTTCCAGTAAAACGGCTTGGTGCAGATGTAAATGTCATCCTGTTATAAGATAACGCCCAATTTTCCCGTGTGAGTAAGTTTTTGTTGGTCGTTATTAACTTGAACAGACAGTAAACGAGAATTGCAGACACTTAGGCCTAGTTCAGACGCCGAACTTTTCATGAGCCGAACTTAATTCGAATTTGGACCGACCCAAATTATCAAAAGTACACCTGTTGATTCAGACGTCGAACTTAATTCGCCGAACTTTATTTAGTTTAAA
>Ga0126339_10003743_pt1 | contig 11122 bp, 3 predicted proteins | sample OrbTmetagenome_2_FD_92532 | JGI IMG/M metagenome (GOLD analysis project Ga0126339, IMG submission 92532) | Coral microbial communities from Petempiche,Puerto Morelos, Mexico - Orbicella T R C metagenome | ecosystem: Host-associated > Invertebrates > Cnidaria > Coral | place: Petempiche,Puerto...
CACTGAGCTACGAGAACTCATGGAGAGCAAGGTCATTTAACTGAGTTCATATATGATAGGTGTCCTGCATACTGCTAGGATCAACGCTATCGAATTCATCATGAGTAGTGATAAGTTAATAAGGATGGTAAATTTTTAAGCTCGGTAATGAAATGTGAAGGTGAATTAATTTCTATTCTGTCTTTTCTTTTCTCCGCAACGTCATTTAATTTCACGCCTTCGGCGCCATTTTTCTTTTTTTTGGCAAGATCAGCGTTGATGTAATCAATAGTGCTATTTTTTCGTTTATTTTTTTCATTAAATAGCCTCTTAAATCGAAGCAGAATCCGAATTAAAAGTAACGATCCCGTTGTTTATTTTTTTCAAGCTAAAATGCGCTTGAGTTGTCATCCCCGATAAATTTATAGCATTGAGAACATAATGCTAGCTGTATAACTTGACCTGAGAATTTAAACAAATTGTACCTCAAAACGTCTAGATACATTTAATCGCCCATAAAGAACAAAGTAACGCTTATCTTGGCATTAGAATGTTCAAATGAACTAATTACTAACAAGAGATTACCTTGATAATCTCTTGTTACACTAAATAGTCTCGGAGAGAGAACATAATAACCTTGGGAAAGATCAACGGCAAAGCACTAATATTCTTTAGGCTAAGCATATCATCAAAAAATGACCAGATGCTAGTTGGCTTGATAGCTCAGTTGGTAGAGCACTGCACCGTTATCGCAGAGGTCTTGGGTTCGCATCCCATTTAGCACTTGTGTTGTGTATATAACTGCGATGATCAATCATGCCTTCATATCTTTCTCCGCAGTTCAAATATATGATCTTCCATATATTCATTTGTATCAAAAGAACAGTTGAATCAACTCTCAAACTTACCTTAGTCGAGGCTCTCCCCTTGAATTTCTCGTTGGAGAATAAATACAGACTGTAAAGAAAATAATATAATGAGATAATTGATATAAAAGAGGAAGCAAATACGCAATTAGTGATCTGCATGTTTTCACTGCAAATTTGATTAACCTTCGATGCGCACCAAAAGACCTAAGTTGGCGTAGCATCGATGAAATAATGTGGATAACGTATCCACTAGATATTTAGAACAATTCTAAATATTTCACACACTGAGTTGTTTTTAACAGCGTCTTTCGTTATTTCAACGGTCTTGCTGTGATCCCAGACAAATTTGGAAAGTATAGAACATGTTATAACTATTAAGACCTTAGCATCTTTCAATAATTGAACAATGATGAACAAGAAAAGTTGTCGCATGGCGAAACTTGTTCAAAATGCATGGGCACCAACACAACGTCTATTTTCGCTTCGCCGCACACAAAGAACTAAGTAACACTTTCCATGGTAATGAAATGTTTAAATTGACATTACATTTATTTTCAAGCTTTCTCAAAGAGTGATTGTTATAGCATTGTAAAAACAAATAAAGCACACAGCATTAAACAATTAACGTTCTTACTAAACTTCTACGAAAACAGTTATCAGAACAAATAGTGGGAAGATAAGTGCAAAAAAAAAGTTGAAACGTCTTCAACTTACCCAGTCGTAAACAAGGCGCTCTCTCTGGTGAATCTTTTTGTTAAAAGATCTGATAATTTTTTTTTTCTGTAAAGAGAAAGACAGGTTTAATAGTTTGAGCACAAATATATCCTAAAAGAGTAATGCACCTCTATAAGAGATAGACTGACATAGATAGAAGCAAATACGCAGTTAATTTTCCATTCAATACAAATTGCTTTTGTCGGTATGTCTTGTCATCCATTTGTGAACAGCACCAGACAGGTAAAAAACCTAAATAACGCAATTAACTTGGAAATAATTTAAAATGGAAAAAATGTTCCTTTTTCGAAGGAAAACGTTCCTTTCATCTGATCCGAGATCGATCTATAATGTTGAGAACAGGTCATACAGTTGAATGTAAGCGCCTAAATATTTTACGACAATTTTAGTGCAACGACAGGTGGAGATAAAACGAGTTGCCTGGCGTTCAAATTTACCACATCATCATAACGTCTATATATGCAATGCGCGGCATACACACAAAAAAAGAAATTAACTTTCCATGCTATTATTAAACTGTTTTAACTGACAGTGGACATTATCATCCATTTTGGCATAGACTTCAACCCACCTTGATAGGAAACTTTAGATCCTGGTAAGTAGACTCAGTGTAAATGAAAACCAGTCAAACTTCAAGGAAAAATATAATATTGACCTGACGGAAAAATGACATGTGGGTGAAAACAAAATGTTAAAATTCTAAAGAACTATTGACTTATTGTTGGTGTATTTCCATCTTGGACTGTATAGAAAACTTGCATTGCACCAAAACGTAACGAGAAAATAATATAATGCCGTCCAGATAATTTTAATACCATTTTTACTTTGCTTGCTGATCTGAAAACAAAAGAATTTCTATTTTTTTCTGCAGAGTATTACTTGACGTCAACTAGAAACTCCATAAAAACGTTCGAAGAAACAACATTCAAACAGCAAATGTAACATTCACAGGGTGAAAACATTTCCCGCACAAAACGTTTTTCTGTTGGTGCTAAAACAGTACTTAAACGTAACGCTCTATAGATTTTTAATGAGAAACTTCTTGGCAAAGCATTTGTTGTTTGCTTCGCGAATGATATCATTTGTTATGGTGATGACCATCTGATGTTCTCATTCATTTCTGTCAAAGAAAGCAACAGCCTTTTTCGGAAATTGCGCCAGAGCTCTGTCTAAATATTTGCTGTCAAGGTGGCACACTTCTCATCTCAATAATACTCAACCTCACCGAATTCCCTTTTTTACTGACATCTGAAAATATCACGCCTGAAATTAAGACTATTAATTAAGCTAGGCCCACCAACATTCGTCGCTGCTTGATCTTCTTGACGCTTTCGACATGAAAGATTTATGAACCGTTCGTTTCGGAACTCTCAAATCAGTTGTTAAAACAATGTTAGCCAAGAATGAGGCATACTTTTACTCTTTGAGTACTCCTCCTCACTAAATTAAATTCTCCTTTATTATTAACATTATTTTCTTTATTTATGACTGAACTGTAAGAACGTTCGCTGATTGAGAGCCGTGAAGCTTTGGCCAAATGTAGCTTTACTTCGCTCGTGCAAAACAGATTTCAGTGCGTAACTATTCTGCTGATGGATTATTTTATTAAAAAAAAAACCCCGCAAATTATTCAAAATTTCTTTTCCTTTAAGACTCCCTTTCAGCTGCCTTAGAAATTTAAAGTTATTCAGGGATATCAAAGGCTCTAATTTTACTTAGGCGATTTACTTGCTATGTTCAGTGTCGACTATTATATTGTGGTGGCCCTGAATAGTTTTTTTTTTTCCGGTAACTGTCTACCTTTCGGAAAGTCTTTTTCGGGCCAAAATAAAACTGATGGCTTGTTAAAACTAAATTTGCTTCAAAACATAGCAGTGACTGTATTCACCGAGAATTGTTTACGATATTTTCTTGGCTGACTTTGCACTTAATTATAATGATTTTTAAGAGCTCTCATTATAGCATTGAGCAGTTTTCTTTTTTCTTGATGTTTTTTCTTCACTAATCAGGATATACCTACAATAACAATTATCAGTAAAAATTCAGTGTGTCTTTAACCTACCTTGCCAATAGGAAACTTCCGTTCCTGGTGAGTGGGTCTTACAAGCAACTCAGCAATGGAAAACAGTCATTCTGCAAAGAGATCATTTGGTTGGGTATAAAAAATTGACAATTTTACCTCCACTTATGTGATATTGAGTAGTGTGAAGTGACGCATTTTAATTTTAAGCAGGCGAGGACAATGCAACTCTGCTCTAAAATACTGCTACCCTATTGCACAACCTCAAGAACTAACACGGCTATTACGCGTTCAGTTCGGTATTTTTCTTGTTCTAACCTGAGAATATTGAAATGTAGAAACCTTTCGTTCTTTTCTGAAAAATAGCCAGATTTGAAGCGAATTAATAATTCTGTTTTAGAATTCGCGCTATGTGTTTGTTTACAAATGCATTAAAATTGTTTACGAACTAACAGGTTAAAATGGGGAATAAGAATGGGGTTATTTAAATTCTTAGACATATTAATATGCGCAAATTGAATTATTTTTTAAGGAGTTGGACTGAGGAGTAGAGGTGTAAGATGTATAGAGATGGAAAGAAATGGAAACCATCCGGTCGGGTAGAGGGAAAAAAGGATGCATCGGCACCAAGGCTCCTAATGGTTGTGAGTCGTCAAGGGTAAAGCACAACCGATTGTTTTTACGCCCTCGCTGTTTTCGTAAAGAAGCGTGAAATTCTGAACATTTTAAGCCGCGAAAACCGCCATTATATGCAAATTTCGAATTTCTTAAATTTTGGCCGTAAAATAAATCGTTGGAACATTAAAGTATTTTTCCTTGAAGAAGTTCACCCAAAGGTATGTTTTGGCAAAATAAAAGAAAAATCGATTTTTCGTGACTGTCTTCCGATTCTCCACACTCTCAGAAAATCACTCTTAAATAGTAATTAGTTCAATATTTTTGTTTCGCTTTTCAGCTGTCTGTGACGAAAAGACAAACATCACGCTTCAGACTGAATTTTCCGCATAAGAACTTTGCACTAAACATACAAGAGGCGATATCTAAGGTAAAAAAAAGTATCAGGAAATATGCCATGAAAACAAACAAACAAACAAACAAACAAACAAACAGCATTGTCGGGAAGTTGATTCAACCTCCAAAACGGGAGAACAGTAAAATTGCATTAATTCCGAGCTAAATACCTTCGTGTAAACAAACTGTCAATATGCTATGCCTTTGAATAACAATTGGCTGAACTATCTGGAATCAAGAAACAAACATCACGCTACTAACGTAAGTAAAACTTACTGGCAAGGCACGAAATATAAAAACAAAATAACAAAGTTAAGTCCTATAACATTGACCTATGTTTTAACAGACCTATTCTACTATGTTTATGAAAGGCCGGTGCCTTCTTTTTTTCATTATTTTGTGGTTTTTAACGTTCTAAGAATTTGTTTTTTGTTCAGTATCAATGACTTCCGCCCAGATCCTCTCAATAGTCCAGGTGAATTGTCTTCTCAATTTCTTTTGCTCTCTTTTTATTTTATACACGACCAAAGAACTCCATACTTTTAATAAAGGTCATTATTTTAACGATAATATTCTTTTTAACTAAGGTTAAAATATTTCCTGTTTTGCATTAATGCTTAACGCTAATTCAAAGCAACTTTAAAAGCATTCGCAAAACAATTATTTTTGGCTAAGCTGCAGAGAGAAGGCCTGTTGTAATTGATTGGCAAATCACTCTCAGTTATAACATTTCTGAGGGAAATTTAAAAACACCCGACTTGATAATACCTCAAACTACCGCAATAGTCACTTCAGGAGTTAACTAGTCAACACGTATTTCTTGCCCAATATTTGCTGCTTTCTGGCGTTTTTCCCTCCAAGAGCCCGCTCATGTTGACAGTCACTACACCAGTTTTTAATCATCTTGTCATCCTATTGATTATTTGACAGACAACGCATCCAACTTGGAAGACGCTAATTTCGTTTTGACTTCCTTTCAGCTGCTTCTAAAAAAGTTAACACTTTGAAATTCTCATTTCGACTTCTGTGCGAAGTCATTATCATGCATAGCTGTCTTCATCTCTTATATGTCGGTTTTTCGTAATAATAATAATATTATTAAAAATTTTACTGTGAAGGAGGGAAGCGTAGGAGAAGTATTACCGAGTCTGCGATGTATTTACTGCGAGAACTCGATCTGATCACGTGTTCGATTTAACCGGCTTTCGCTCCCTTCCCCCTTGTTATTGTAAAGTGTACAGGCTCGCTTGGCCAACTTTTTCAATCCATGAAAGTCACTGTCTGCCTGCCCATTTCCCAAGTCTCCCACTGGAGTTAGACTTTCGTTTTAATGGTAATTCTAGTAACGGCCAAGAAGCGTGCCATGAATTTAACTCTGAAAAAGGAATTATTTCTTTAAAGACTGGATATAGATATATTTATTGCATTGGTATCTCAATAGTCTGTTCACGTGACATGGAATTTTTACAGTAACTATATTTTCGAAAAGCTTTCGTCGAAATTTGGTGTTTTTCAGAGTAGTTTAAATTTCTGTTTTTGAATGATCTTGGATTTTTATAGATATTTTAAGTCAAAAAATTCACAGTACTAGTTGATCAACAAATTTAGATGCTTTTCAAGATGTGTAAGTATAATTGCTAAGTCAAAATTTATGGACAAAGAACCCCACCCCATTCCCTCCGGTTCACACTCGAGAAGGGACAAAAACCCCAGGATAAAAAGGGATTAAAATCGCAGATCATGATGCCCTGGTCATGTACTGAGGATGCCGCCAATGAAAGGACAACAAAAGCTGCCTTGAGATGGACGCCAATTGGGAGAAGAAAAAGAGGCAGGCCAAAAACTATCTGGAGGAGGACAGTGTTGAAGGAGCTGGAAGAAATGGATGAAGATCTTATGGGACGAAACACAAAACAAAGCACTGGACACGGTTCAGTGGCCGTGTAATGACTGCGGCCTTATGTCCGAGCCGGGACGAAAAGGATAAGCGTGTTGTAAGTAAATAAATAAGGTTAAGCTTAAGGCTTCGGTTTCTATTGATTGACATCATACTTCGTATGTGGTCTGCCAGTAGACCATTTCCGAGTTGTCTTTTGCCTCTCTATCAAAACGAGTCTACGTGCGCAACCTTTCATATGAAAATGAGTTCCGCCTTCAGGTTCATTTTAATGCAAATCAAACTCATTTTCATATGAAAGATTTTGCACGAAGACTCGTTTTGAAACAGAGGCACAAAGAAACTCGGAAATGGCTTCTTAAAGAACTGGTTCATGCTTTGCGTGCGTATATCGAGTTATGGATGAACGCGAGAAGTTTGGGGACAAGAGAGAAAGTGCTAGAGTTCCACGATGCGCGGCCGAGAGTAGCTCTAGCTTTTTGAGTGCTCTCCAAACTTCCCAAGTACATCCATAACTGGATATACGCACAGCTAAAAGCATGAACAAATTCTTTTATAACATATCGACAACAAATTGTGCCCTAGGACATGTTGTATTTGTGACTATAAAGTTTAATCAGTTGGGCGAATAATTGTTCAAATCACTAAGGATGGCTGCCCAGTCTTTTTAGCCCATTAAGGTTATTTCGGGCAACCATGTACTCTTTTTATTTTAAACTTATTTTTGTTCATTCAATTTCTAGCTGAATGAGTACAAATAAAGTTGTTGTTGTAAGTGGAAAGAAAAAGTTTCATCTGGTTTCTACAATTTTTAACGAAAAATCCGTTTGTTCGAATTAAACTCAAACTCAAAATACTCAATTGAGTTTTAGTGTAATCTTAGCTTGGTAAAAGTCAGAGGACCAAAGTAGTGTTTGGATTGTTCAGAATGATGTCCACATTGTCGAAATTTTAACTTAAAGAACCGCAGCTTAAATGAAACTAAGATTGAGACTAGGAGAAGAGATTTGTTAGCGTCGCTATCGCTGAAAGAAAGGTGGGTGGTGAAACTCGCTTCAATTTTACCGTCGAGTAGAGAAGACTTGCGAGAAAGCAAAATCTGCATGCAAGGGTGTATATAGGGTCTTGGTAATCTCCCAGGGAACCTAAATAACCAAATCGGAGTTTGCCGCTTTGATAAATCAGGTCGTGAAATGACTTTTAGGCGAATGAGAAAAGTAAACTACCTTATTGTAGGAAATTATGATGCACTTTATTAAGGCGATTTAAAAAGAATCGCTTTAATTAAATGCAGCTTAAGAGGGAATGTCTACTAAGACCAAGCCATATCGGAAATATGTGGCACATGATAAAAAATCAAAATTTCTCATATTTTGCCCAGAGAAGGTCTAGCCTATAGTAAGCCTAGAAACGTGGTGGTTTTTTTTCTTAAATAGTTTTTAAACCCGCCAAAAAGTCACAAATTCGTTACGGCCCACGTCTGGTCAAAAACATGCAAAATTTAGTGACCCATAAACTGTTTTCCCAAATGGAGGCCATACTGGGGCGAGCAAGCGGTAAAACGCGAAAACGAGGCGTTGTAGGATAAAAACTACAGATGACCGGAGAAGTGACTGGGCTGACATGTCTGTTTTGCTTTGTGAGGATAATATTCCTGGCTCATCTCTCGCTGGCAGGAACCCAGCAGAGCTAAAAACTGAAGAGTTACGTGTTTGGCTTAAATGCAGAAACAATTCAGGGAAAGGACTGCGGATAAGGGTTTTCAACTTGTGAAGCGGTAAGCAATTGAATTATTCCAGCGATCGAACGGGCCCTTGGATGTTTATACTGTTCACGCTCGAGAAAAACGTTCGAGAAAAACAGTCAGCTTTACTTTTATTGACGGTGCCTATGTCATGTCGGTTATGTTATGGACGGGTCAATGGATGAGTGAGAGATGTATGTATGTCACACCAATCAGATAGGATCTACTATGAAGAGCCAATCAAATTTCTTGTTGTAAAGGTAAATGGTATGTGAGAAGATTTGATCCCGATAGAGTTCGGAACGGCCATATTTATTCTTCTATAAAGAGGAGGAAGTATTCATATATTGGGTTTACTTCGACATTTTCTGTGAGTTAGGCTGAGGATTTTAGTTATGAACGAGATGCGCCTTGAGGTTTGAAACAGTTTGTGAGTTAGGAGTATGCTAATGAAACGGGATATTTTGATTTTTAGTTACAAAGGTAACTTGATACTTTTGTTTTTCACAAGGAGTAAATTCAATTAGAGGTCACGAATCGTTGCTTCTAGTTCTTGGGACATGTTTTAGAGGAGACGAGACTATTTAGATTTGAAACAGCTCTAACGTTTACAATAGTAAATACGGGTAACGATTTCTTTGTTCTTGTTGCATGCAAATATAACGAGATATTTTTATTTTTTAGTTACAAAGCGTAATTTCACACTCTTGTTTTTCACGAGGGAGTAAATTCAATTAGAGCTGACGAATCGTTACCACTCTTTCTCACGAGATGTTTGCTATCTTTAGTAACAAATGGTGACTTAACAGTTTTGTTTTTTTTATATGGGAGTAAATTCAATTAGAGCTGACAAGTTTTCGGCTATTGTTTCCAGGATATTAAACAAAAAAGAAGCTTTCATTTCTGGACGGTTTTTACGTCTCTGCAGGTAAAAAGTATGAAAACTGTTCAAATGTTCTTTGAAGACTGCGTGGCACCAAGTTAAAGTGCAATTAGATTAAATCAGACTTTCAACGTGTCAGCGAGGGTTTTTTCTCTTTCTTTCTATTTTCGGTGGAGTTGTGTTGTGTTGTGTAAAAAGGGTAAACTTACGACTCGTATAAAATGCGAAAAAGTATCTTAATTAACTTGAGTATTTTTGAGCAAAAATTCCTCTTGGGGGTTGGAAGGGCCATGTATTCGGTGAGTGAGGGAGTTATGCATGTGCGCGTGTCACATCAATCACAGTGCGGGTTGTATCAAAGAACGAATCAAATTGCCTGTTAGAAAATACAATGATATCTACATTAATCTGGAGACGTGTCAGATTACTGTAGTTTGTTCAGTCAAACACTTTATGGCTTACTATTAAGCTATCTTACCATGACCGGTGTAACATCGCATGTACATCATAAATTCCCAGTTTCTTTCTTGCTGTACATCGCAACCAAAAAAACTAACCAAATCATTATTGATAAACAGCTCCATGAATGCTCCTATCTCCGACACTTCACACAAAAAAATTACTCTTGCACGCCTTGCTTGCCTATGTTTGTTAGTGCGCACACGTTTTGCGCATCACGCAAGGCATTGTTTACACGTCACGCGCGCGCTAGGGTTGAATCAACCTACTGTAACCAAATCAAGTTAATGAGGATGCACTAAAACCAGGAATACCAGAATAGCGGCATATTGCTAACCACAAACTGTTAACGGCTTCCATCTGAAAAACTAGCTGTTTTTCGTAGAAAATTATGCTGAAATCCAACCGTAAACATGTACTTGCAATGGGGTAATGCGCGCGAGTAAAACAACAACAACTTTTAACAACAACAACTTTATTATTATTATGACTCGCATATTTACAATTTTTACAGAAATAGATATACAGATTAAGTTAAAAAATGCTTGATAATAGCAACAGCGCGAACCCGCAGGTAGCCTGGGCTAATCTAGGCGGGCCACATCTACATTTATATTAAAATAAGTAAATAAATAAATAAATAAATAAATAAATAAAAAACAAGTTAACAACATGTTAGACTTACTACGGAAGTGACAGGAAAATAATGTAACGGGCACCGAAAAAGTTTTCCGTAAAGATGAATACAACTCATTTGACTTTTAAAAACGCATTGTTAATTACTCCAACATTTTATGTTACGAAATGGGTGGTAACACTATTAAACAAGTGATTAGTTTTTGGCTGTGACGAAAAGCTATTTAGACTGTATTTTGCCTAAACCAGGGACAGCTGTTAGAGACGCTAAGAGCGCTGTTCCGACAATAATTTTACTATTAACCTACCAAACGTGGTTTTTATGTATCATTTGTCACGTAGTTTGAAGGTTTGCTTTTCTGTATACAGGTAAATTCTAAGGAAATCTGAGAGGAATATCTTTTCCTTTTTTTTTTTCCCAAAAAATGGTGAGTTCAGTTTTTTTCGGATTTCACGCGATTATTTTTTCCTCGCGTGTTATTTACGGTCTCGCTCGTCGGACTAAGCGAAAGAGGGACTAGTCGTATTCGAGTTCTAATCTTACGAAAAGACCTTTGTATTTAGTCCCCTGGAGTGACTCAACAAAATGGCAGTGGTCCGCAACGCTTTTCGCTCCACCAAAAATTCCAGTTTGACATTCCGGAATGAAAATTCTGCCATTTTCCAACAGCTAGACTTTCGTCTCCCGTCCTCGGCCAAGGGCGGGAGATGACTGACATTTCAGGCTATTTGACAGGTGAACACTACAGTGGAACTCCGCCCAACGATCACCTCGTTAATATGGTCACCTCGTGATTACGGCCAGTCTTTTTTTATCCTAGCGAAACGCCCTTACATTTTCTTAGAAGAAAACCCCGTCAGTCCAGCCACCCCGTTAACACGGGCAACA
>Ga0126339_10003744_pt1 | contig 11121 bp, 4 predicted proteins | sample OrbTmetagenome_2_FD_92532 | JGI IMG/M metagenome (GOLD analysis project Ga0126339, IMG submission 92532) | Coral microbial communities from Petempiche,Puerto Morelos, Mexico - Orbicella T R C metagenome | ecosystem: Host-associated > Invertebrates > Cnidaria > Coral | place: Petempiche,Puerto...
CTCTCCACCCACTAAAGTGGCCTGGGTTCGAACTCCGGATTCGGCGTTGAAATTGGCCGGGTTGAGTTTGTTGTCAGTTCTCGTCCTTGTTCCGACTGTTTTTCATCGGGTTCGTCGATTTTCCTCCCTTCACAAAAACAAGCACTCCAAATTTTAATTTGATGTCGCTAAACGAATATTTCATGACAACTGCATGAGAGCTCTTCCATGTTTCGTGCGCATTGTTCCCTTTTTCGTAGTTCGTTCGTTCGTTCGTTCGTTCACTCCTTCCTTCCTTCGTTTATTTGTCCGGTCGCTCGTTCGTAGGTAAACATGGTTCATGAATAGTTCGTGAAATTATGAAAAAATAAAAAAGAAATAGACAGACTGAATGAATAGATGAGAGAACAAGGACAAGAATAAAACAAAAGACGGCGCCATAAGTTTACAACGGGCTTCTTTCAGGAGTTGCGTTACCTTGATTCCCGCATTTCGAAGCATCTCAAGGGTAGGACGAACATCCACCTGAAGATTGAAACAGGCAACGAAAAGATATGAATATTGTATGAACATTATAAAGGAGATCCTTATGTTCAAATTTTAACAATAAAACTACAACATTGCTGAAAACATTTCAGTTATTTCATAGCTATCAAAGAAAGCCTCGTTGATAGTACAAGAGTTGTCAGATTATTCGACCAGGGAAATAAAAATATTCTTGAGAGCAGTGCGCGCTGTTGTCGGGAAAAAAATGCTGACACAGTGTAAAACCATATTTGAAAAACTGTGAATTATTGGTCACGCTATCCTTTCTCGCTTAGCAGTAAAAAAATACCTGTAGTTTGTCTTCAACTCCAGTTAAACAAAGCAACTCTAAGTCGTGCTCCAAAGTTCTTTGAACGTCCATTACCTAACGAATTGATGGAATTACTTCTCGTTCAGCAACATTGAATCACTCTCAGTAATATAACAGGGAAAATAGTGCAGCATGAAACATAAAAGCACGTCGTACCTTGGCCGCCCTGTCAGAAATGTTTAGTTTGGCTTGCATGTACCGATGCTGACGAGAAAAGTGATAATAACCATTACTCTAAGTAAAAAACACCACAGACAACATCGTTATCTTTAACACAAATTAGTAAAAGCGAGAAACACATCACAACTCCAACAAACAGCATTTCAACCACTCTCAGTACAAAACGGGAGATGTAGCCGTTGGCAAGCTAAGCGCGGAAAAAAAAAACGTCACCCTGGTAACTCTTCGTTTTTGCTTGCAACTGATTGGCTGAAAAAGTGATATCTTTGCTCTGATTGGACAGAGCGTGCTGTAGAGCCCCTCTGGTTTAACACAATGTTAAGAAAATAGAAAACGAAACTCAACATGTCATTACGTTTGGCAGTCAGAGCTCTGTATGCCACAATAAGCGACACAAGTGTTGAGGCACTTTATTGTAAAATTCTATTTTCGAGCGTCCTGGAAACAGTCCTATTCTAAGACTGCACAAGTCACATCACCTACACAGGAATGAATTGAAAGGCCGCTGGAGGTATCAGAGAATTATCACTAGATACATATGAAATAGAATAGGGAGGAAAATATCGTAAAGAGTCATTTTCTAAAAGCGTCTCAAGTATTTTTGTCGCCCAATGCAGATAAAAGTACAAACCTCAAAGTCTTGATACTGATCTTCAGTTAAGGTTTTCTTGGCAACAACAAGAGTTCTGAGACCTTCACGAGCCATGTTACCGCACTGAAAGGAAAAACAAAAACGGCAAGGCACATAAAAATTCATAATCTCACAAATAATGAGAATATCACACACGCAAATGAGAGATATTTCCTCCTGTTACGATATAATTAGTTGATGACGGGATTTAGAATGGTGTTCGTCTCAGAAGTGTCGTGGTGGTTTATGACGCTACCCACCCCTCTTACAACAACAATAACAGTTTATTTCTACTACTGTAAACAACTAAAAGAATTTACAAGATTATAATTATAAATATATAAATAAACAGTACAGTACATACAGTAGTGGGACACGCAAAATAACTAAAAAGCTAAACTAGTTGGGTGACCGTAATTATAATAATTAAAAATGTAAGAGTCAGGAAAGAGGCACAACAAATACATTGGTACACATAACTATCACAAACTTGGTACAAGATTAAATATACAAAACAAAACAAAATAAGTAGATATAAACTATCAAAATATCAGTAAAGAGACAATAACTCCGATATGTCCAGCTTTCAATTCACTTCAGCAAGTTACCATTACTTTCACTAAAAAATTCATTTACAATAAACCTCACAACGTAAATTCGAGTACAAAAATATTTAACAGTGTTATCCTGGCCGTGTTACGCCGGCTCTAAAAAATATTTTCCGCGCGCCGAATCGAGCATTTTATCAATACAGGGTGTAAACTGTAGAGTGCTATTCACAGAAGATTAAAAATGCTTCTTAACCCACCCCTCCCTAGTGCCATTACCTCTTCCTCCAACCAGTCATTATATTGTACAATGCTGCTCATGACTGTGTCAGCACCTTTCATGTAGAAGGTTATTTCACCTGTCGCATCATCCTTAATGGAAGAAAACGAACACTATGAATCCATAACCAATTTCATTCAACGTAACCTCGCTCATAAACTGATAAATGCATTTGATGCATAGCCTTAAGATCCACCAAAAGTATTTTTAATCAAAGAAAAGTAATTTAAGGTTGAAATTCTCGATAAGGGGTATCATATCGGGTAACTCGCGTCCGCGATGCCCGTAAAACGCGTACGCCACGTGTGTACCACGCACCTACCACGCGCATAACTCGCGTTTGCCACACATTCTCCCTAAAACCACGCCACATCCCCTTCCACGCAAACACTGCACATTGTAATAAAGGATAAGACAAGCTCCAAATACAAAAATCACTAATTTAAATCCTTACCCTGACGATAATACCCATTCTTTTCGTTTCTGAGGTAAATGGAAATATCTGCAAGATGTTGTACACAAGTATTTGGCCGTGAGGAGTCTTCAAGCGCATGCTCGTGATATCTCTATGGACCAAGGTCAACCCTACACTCTCCGTCCACGTCACCAAGGCAACCTGTGGTAATCAGTGATTAAAATATATATACTTGTAAAAACTTTTTAAAAATTCTTTTAGGTGGTGGTGTGTCCAAAAGGAACTAATGATTATCAAAAATGCAGTTATTGCCTGAAGAGAGTCGGCAGAATTAAATGTTCACTTCGTTCTGGCTGGAAGATTTTGAAGAGAATAAGTCATGCTACCTTGATTAAGGGAAAACAGAAAAAACTTCGAAAATAAAGTTTACAGAGGAAGAAAAACGCCACAGTACAGATGTAGAAATAAACCAGAAAGAAACAAGGAGGGTAAAGATTGGAATAAAAACAGAGCGATTACAGAAATTAGAATTTTCAAAACGTTGCCTGGAAATGAGAGTCACAACACCCAAGATGCGTGACACCTTAGCAGAAACCTCAGCGTGACACAAGCTTCAAAGGACTGCTGTATCTTAAACGCACCTCGTCTGGACTGGATGCCTGATATGTCACGGCCCTATTGTTTCCTCCTGCACTTCCTTCGACGTCGCTGTCATCACTGGTCACGCTTTCCAAACGTACCCGAGCGGATTCGTCGATTTCAGTCTCCTCAGTAACTGGTGTGACGTTGTGACATAACGCAAGTGCTTTGACGGCTTCATGGACACGCGAGACAACCGTTCGACGAACCTACGAATTGAAAACGATTCAGTAATACTTAAATTGCACTGAAGATTGCCCAAAGCCATGTATGGGGTCGCGTATCATTTACAGCGAAATGGCACACGAATGACGAACATGGGATGTAACGAACCACATTTTCGAAACCAAGCGAGTTCTTTAACTGTGCGTCAAAACAGGGAGGTAAAATATGGAAAATCAAAGATTTAACTTTCGATTGGAACCAAAACTGTTCCATTGAGTTTTTCACTCATCTTATTCTACATTTCACCTAATGAACGTCTGCGAAAAAAGTTTTCGATTTGGATAAAACGCATTTTTTTGGACGAATTTTACAAAGTTCAAAATTATATTTTCTTGCGGTCGACCCCTGCCGCTGATCACAAGAATAACGTGCTCAAAATGGCCACATGACTAATACCTGTAACCTAGGTTCAGGAACCTCACTTGACCTTAAGTGCATATAAATACTTACGTCGTGTGTTAAAAAGAGCGGTAACGCACCTTTCCGGCATTTTCAACTAAATGTAGACAACTCTAGAGCAAAATTCCCACTTGTCAGATAAGTCACGACCCAAATCACGTGTCCCTGAACCTACGTCACTACTCACTTCAAACCAAGGAAGACTGGTGCGAATGGTGGACCAAAATGGCGGCAAATTTGAACGTCTTTAAGAAATTATAAAAAAATTTATGCAAATCGAAAAATTTTTTCGAGAAAGTTAATTGAGTGTTATGAAGAATCAGATGAGAAAGCAAAAAATTTGACGTTATAGGCACTTAAACAACGAAGTTTGATGTTATCGAATAATCTGTTAAATTAAATGCAAAGAATACACATGAAGGAAGACTTTTCACTACATAGATACGGGTGTTTTACTGGAAAATACGCCAAATTTCATTTCATAAGAAACTACATCCGGAACCCGAGTGGTGAGGATTAGTGATGACGTCATTTCCAGCTTTTTCACGATCGTTTGTGCAAACAGCCAGTTTTTCTAACAAGAAAATTATACAGCGAGGCAAAGACATGAAACAGAATTACATTTTGTCGTGTTAAAAACAATATCGTACTCTCCCGCTGCGCTCGTTCTTAAAAACATTGTTTTTACAACTCGAAAATAAAATCCATATCTTCGCGCCGCCATGCAATATCCTCTATTTATTCCATACGTGCCTGCGTTTATTTCACATTATGGAGGGATTACAGGAAGAGAAACTTGACAACGTTGAATTGGAACCAATCAATAAAACAAATTTCATTTCGTTTATTTGAACTAAAAGACCCTCATATCAGAGTCCTCGCAAAACCCATTTCTGGAAACAAATACCATTATCTTAAATTTCACAACTGCTTAAGTTGTGTACAACTGCGGTGATCAATCATGTCTTCATATCTTTCTCCGCAATTCAAATATATATTTCATGTATTCACATGTACAGTAATACCATTTCCTTTTGCCCAAAATTAAAAATCATTTGCTATGACAATTTCAAGAACGAAATTTAACTAACAGCCGCTAAAACAAGTCTTAAATCGCATTATGAGAGGTATTTTACACGACAGTGATGACAGACCAAACATGTAATATTTGTTTTGATCTGCAAATACTGCCTCGCAATGGTAAAAACAGCGGGTTGGAAAACTAAGAGCATTGAAGATCATTTGAATGCTATTTTGCCATTGTGCTGACATAGGCCTTCCCACAAATATCCGGATATTTTTTTGTGATATTTAGAAATTTCCAAGATATTTAGAAAATACTAATAAAGATATTTAGAAAATCTAGGGGCGTTCAGAAATATTCATAGAATTTCTTGGCTTAGCCCTGTGTTTTCCTCGCTATTTTCTTAAAACAGTAGTCAGTTCTATACTAGAAACAATACAGTTCAGCGATTTCCCACTCGAAAAGTACGTTCAATATCACTAAAAGCGCTAACGCAGCAAGTTTAAAAAATGGCGGATTCTGGTAACATCAAAGTGCCTGAATCTTCTTCTTCAACTCCTACTACTCCAATAAAATTCTTGCTTAAGTGTTTTAAAATTGGTGTATTTTTACGACAAAAATAAGAGATATTAAGCGGGTTTTTCGAGAAATTTAGAAAAATTTTTGAACATTTTTTAAGAATTTCCGGAAAAGGTATTCAGGCGATTTTCAGGTGGCTCATTATAGTTTTACGATCGCACGCGCGCATAGGACGAAAGCTCAAGTACTCTGCGCGCGCTCAAAGGAAAACGTCAGTGTTTTTCGATATTTCATGACGTCATCATGAGCACAACAAGCCAAACTGACAGTAAATTTTCTCGCGTTTCCTTCGGTGAAATTCCGTAAAATTTGGCAGACGGGTAACAAATACTTTAGTTTAGTTGGAACTCGTTTTTCAGGGAAATCTATCTGACCAGTTTTTCCGCAGCGCTAAAAGACCCAAATTTGCACAAATCTAAAAAAAAAAACTGCCTTTACAAACCATACTTTTCTCTTGTTTAAAATTCGTATCCCGCCGGGTTTAATGTACTGTAAAAAGTTGGAAGATTTGACCGAAAGGAATTCAAGAAAATCACAAATAAAGTCATAAAAACGGTCAAAAACGCATTTCTTGGGGCATTTATAATTCAAGATTAAAAGCCAAGATTTCAACAGAGATGATAGTAAATCAATATATCATCATTCCTAATTACATTTAATAAGTTTGAGAGGACTGGGTGTTAAAACGAATGCAGAAACAGCTTTCAAAACATAACACTAGCGTGCGGAACGCGATAAATCAATACCCTATTGAGCCACCTCAAGTGGTTTTTGTGGAAAGCCCTGGCTGACATCACAGTGGCACACAAACAAAAAAAGACAGTCACCGCAAATCCTGCACGCAAGCATAAAATGAAAGACGAATGCGAGGCGAACGACTGGTTTACCAGTGAATCAGTAAGTTTGATTCAATTCTACTAAATAGATTCTATACCACCACACTGCAGCAGAACATCAACAACTTGAAACCTGGCAAGACAGATCGTAGAAGATCACATGTCCCCACTATGCCTAAAGCGCTTTGCATAGAACTGAAGTGTCACTAACAAGATTCACTCAACATTAACTACTCGTTTATCTTACAAGGTTCGATCTTCTTTTCTGTATAGTTCAATACTTCTACAAGTAATACAACGGCAACTTAACGGCCAAGTCTTGCAAACTCAGTTGATCAATTGTCTTCACTGTAGCACACCCCCTGTGATTTTATTTTTTAGTGAAAAGCCGGTCTATCATAAAAAAAATTCACCACTTCTACGTTTGGTGTACCTGTTGTAAAAGTGATAATTCACAGCTCATTCTACGATGTCTCGTATTAAGCCGACATCATTCGACAACTTTGAAGTGTTCCGTAAGAGGAAAATATTTGAAGTCAATTGGAAAATGAAAAGTCAAATATTGCAGAGTTGATTTCCATGTAAAGCGACTTAAATTTGGCGACTGTGAAACGAAGTGGCTTTGCTTCACTGCAATAAACAAAATTACTGTCAAATCGAACAAACGTTGAGATAATATTCAGTCCACTTCAGTGAAAAACACCGAAGAAGTGATAATAAATCATGGAACGTAGATGGAATAAAGAACTCTTTATTTTAATTAGTTTCCAGCTTGTGGGCGGCTGGAGGCGAGAACGAGGCTCAATTTTTCCTCAGACGAAGGTAAACATTAAAATCTCGATCTTTCAGGTAACAGAGTTTCTCCTTATTTCCCTTTCGATCGTGATGTAAATTGGTCTTGATTCTGGAGATGATGTATTTTTTTCGTGCAAATACCTCCAAAATTAATAATAACTTTGACAGCGAGCAAACCATCATTTGGCCACCAAACTTAAGAGGAACAATATCATCCGAACCGGCTTTCTTTGCTGCCACGTGAATTTCTTTGATAGTTAACGATCCGCGACAGAGATCCGATGAAAGTAAATTACTGAACCCAATATTCTGGCCAATATACTGTTCTTAATTGATTCCTGTAATAGAAGATTGCATTCCAAAGTTCAATTGTACAATGAATATGCAGGATACACGACCAACTAATTGTCTGTAATCTGTGTAAGAAAGTACCGTGTAGCCTCTTTCAGCTCTTCTACCATCACTGTTCTTATCTATTGCATGGAATATGAAATTCACCCTACACTGACTGGGTTTTCGTAAATTCATCCCTCGATTGTGGAGCAAGGTGAGTGTACGTTACTGTGCCCGATTCTATAATTATAAAAGTCTGGTTGGTGGTTCAAACTTGTTCATCGTACTTCATGTACCGTTATCGTTTCAAAATACAATTACCACCGTTTCGTAAAGCTGTTATACGTTAGCGGTAAAGAGCCAAATTTATTTGCGATGCTACGTAGAACACGAAATTTATCCCAATATTAATTGCTCAAATACTTAATCCTCATTCAAAGTTTTTTTCAATTAGTTTTATTTTAAACCAAGTCAAACTTCTTTGTATAAATGTGGCGATTGTTTTAGTATTTTTCTAAATGATATTTCATTCATCGATAGTTGAAAAAATCGTTTATGTTACAATTGACACTGAGAGAAGATAACTCAATAAAGAATAATGTTCATTCATATAGCAGTAATGACATCAAATTCTTATCAGTTTATGTCAGTAAAATAATTCATTATCTCATCTGTCATTGTATGGGGTCTCTTATCTTTTTATAGACCAACGTTAGAGTTTGTTGTTTTGTTTCATGAGCTATTTTATTTGTTGACATTTAACTGCAATACCCAACTCTCTTAGGCAGCTTTACATTACACTGCAGAAATTTGAAAACGCCACTTTATTTCTACGGTTTGGCCTACCGTCCACACTATACCGTCATGAAAACGCAGCTTTTCGAAAACGCTCTTCAAACCGGAGGAATTTGAAAACGCCGGCTTTTAAATTTCGTATGGACGGAAAACAGTGGAGCTTTTCGAAAACGATTGCGACACGACAATCAAGTGATTTCCCTGACCGAGTTTTCCTTAAAACAAACATAAATCCAAATTAACCGGTGATTGTTGCGTTTTTAAATTCCTCCGGCGTAGTGTGGACGGAAAACATTCGATGCGTTTTCAGAGTGAAACTCCGTTTTCAAATTCATTCGGGGTAGTGTGGACTGCGTCTTAAGGCCATGAACATGCGCAAAAATAAAGAAACCAATTTCTCTCAATCAAAGAGCTATTACGTAACCCCTCTTAGCCGACCCACATTAAGGTCAATATCGTAGAGCTGTATTGGAGAAAAATCGACTTTCAAAACAGTAAGAGCCACCAGGAACATTTTTGTAACAAACTGTGAAATTTAGATGCAAATGAACCCTGTTGAAGGCTGACCTGTCATGTGACGTGCAGTGACGCGTGAGCAAAATCACTCTAAATATCGCATCAAGTACAAGCAAGGCTAAACCTTATTACAAGCAAATTCTCGTAAATCTGAACGGCATCGATCAGAATCTAATCTGGTAAGTTGGGGGAAAACTCTTGATACTCTCGTTTGTGTACAGTGCCGAAAACAATACCACTTGCTTTATGATCAGTTCATACTCGTGAACCGAAATCTTCTGTTGATCTTTCAATTATATTTTGCTTCGGGCAGTATGATGTTTTTTTTGTTGTTGTTGTTGTTGTTGTTGTTGTTTTTTTTGGTTTCTTTGTTGGCATATCGGCGTTACACGTCCTGAACCGACTTTGTTCTTTTTTTGACAAACCATTTTGACTAAACAAAGGCATCTTGAAGCGAGGGGTGTATTCAGCGAAATCCTTCCACACAGATTATTAGACAGGTGTAAGAAGACATCATTACTTCGATACAACTCGTTCGTTACGTAACGTTTGTGCATGAGTTACTCTGTATAAAGCAGCGTAAAAAAACAGCAGTCACGCATTGATGACCTGAAAAAGTCGAAATAGTGCTGTTGCATTTTTTGATTTGCATGATAGCATGTTTCCCTGTTGCTTTTTAAGCCGGCTCGGGCATTCTACCACAGCGAAGACCAGCCCAATAAATTTACATTCTCTCTTCTCTTTACTGGCTACAGGTAGCACGTTAGGAAATTTTCTCCAGCAAAGAAGAAACAAGACAAAAAGCTGTACTGCGAGTAGGAAAACACATCAATCATGAATTACTCCACAAGGGAAACGATCCTGGCCATGGAGCTGTCCAGCCGAGGACTCCCGCAAAAGATAACAGAGTGCATTTTTAGCGCAGTTTTCATCCTCACAGCGTTAATTGGAAATGTTTTGGTTTGCTTAGCCATCAAGAAGAACCCCAAGCTACGAACAGTACCCAACTATTACATTGCCTCGCTGGCCTTGACAGACATGCTCATGTCACTTTTAGGGATGCCGCTGACTTTTGCCACCTTGATCGCGGATGGCTGGATATTGGGGGATGTCCTCTGTCAATATCAGGGCTTCATTGGCACTGTGTTAGGCATTGCATCGTTGTTGATTATCACGCTAACAGCTGTGAATCGTTATTTTAGAATCGTACGCGTAAGGAAATACCCAATCTACTACACAACAAAGAAGGCCATTTTAAGTATCATTTTAGCATGGTGCCTGGCATTAATCGTCCCCGTTCCGTACTTCGCTATCGGAAACCGCTATCGATTTCATCCTGGAAAGGCGTTCTGCTTTTTCGATCTTGACAAAAATCACGTTATCTACAATGTGTCGACTATAGTCTGCTTTGCGGTGCTCCCATTTGGAGTGACTGCGGTGTGCTATTACAAGGTTTTCCGCACAGTTAGAAAGCATAACATCACACTCGCGCAAACAAGAACATCCGGAGCAGGGAGGTTTGGTATCGACGAGGTGCAACTCGCGAAGCTACTTTTCGTGATACTTCTGAGCTTTGGAGCGTGCTGGACACCGTTTGTTATCATTGATGTCATCGGAGCTTTCAAAGGACAGTTCTACTTTCCAAGATACGTTTATCTTGTTTACACGGTGTCTGTAGAACTCTCCGCTTGCATCAATCCAGTTATATACGGTGCCATGAACAAGGAATTCAGGTCCGAATTTAGCAAGATAATCACAGCTTTTTGTTGTAGAATTTCACTTCCCAAGATGACTTCACGAGCTAAATATGTCTTTGATTCACAGCGCAAATGAACTAAACAGACTTATCAACAAGAGTAATGACGTGATAAATAACACCAAACTAAAGCTTGAGAGAGAGAGAAGAGTGCCAAGAAAGACTCGCAATGGACATTCTCTTGTTAACTGTCAAAAAAGTTATCATTTGGAGGGTGGTATGGTGGAAATGATAACTGTCAACCAACGGTCCTAAATTTTAGATCGTGTTTTGTCAAAGCGAAAACACGTGACATCTCGAACACCCAAACTCCAGATCTGACTCTCCTAAGGCCC
>Ga0126339_10003745_pt1 | contig 11121 bp, 4 predicted proteins | sample OrbTmetagenome_2_FD_92532 | JGI IMG/M metagenome (GOLD analysis project Ga0126339, IMG submission 92532) | Coral microbial communities from Petempiche,Puerto Morelos, Mexico - Orbicella T R C metagenome | ecosystem: Host-associated > Invertebrates > Cnidaria > Coral | place: Petempiche,Puerto...
AACAATATTTTAAAAAAAATAAAAAAAAAATAAAAAACAAAAAAAAGAGAAAATAAATAAAATTTCCAATAGGGTTTTTTTTTTTTTTTTTTTTTTTTTTTTTTTTTACCTCTATTAAACGGCCAGTCCCCTTTGAGCGGCCACTATCCATTTCCCGAGGGTGGCCGTTTAATAGAGGTTGAACTTATCGTATAATTGTTCCTCTTGATCTTCGAGGGTTAGTTTTAATTTTTCTCTACTGACTTGCATTTCATTCGCCTTCTCCTAAATGTCTCGGTTGTAACCCATTCACATACAATAACGCTCGAGGTCTGTGGTCTGTGTCGAGGTCTGTGGTGTTTTAAGAGGATTAGACACGGATTTATAATAAGACTGGATTTATAATGGACTTATCGCATATTTGGGAAAGACGTTGAATCGATAAGCTTGCATAATCCTTCTAATCTGAGGTAGGCGTGGGTTTAAATGGTCGTGTGTGGGTCTATTTGAGCCAAAAAAATGTAAAATTTTCTTACCTCTAATAAGGCTTGCAGAGTTTGATGTTCGAAAAAGTTTTGTAAAAAGTTTACATCTTCGTCGTTCGCTCCAGTGAGAACTTGGATCTCTTCTAGTGAGTCGAGAAGTTGGCCAATAGCCCCTGGAGATCAGAGTAAAGAGTTGGAGAGAGAGAGTCAAACTATACGTCAGTACAGCTCTAGGTCATAAATTTTAGTCGATTATAGATTCCAGGGTCAGTTAGCTATTAAGCCTATTTATCTTTGTTTTTAAACAGAGTTAAACATGCTCATGTTTAAAAACATCAGCATGTTTATTTTCCAGTTCGTACTGAGATTTCATGACATGTTGCATAGAGAATTTAATAATTACTGTTTTCCAACTTAATTATCGGTTTGTAATTTGGTTTACCCTTGCTCTTTGGCACATTTTGCCGAGACATTTTGCGGGGACATTTCCCAGAGACATTTTTCGGGGACTTTTTGCGGGAACATAAATTAGGGACTTGTTGCAGCAAGATTATTTTTTTTGCGTGCCATTTATTGCCAATTTTTGTCGCGGAGACAAACTTTTCTTTCCCAGCAACATGCTGCATGGAATTCATCTGCTTTGAATTCGTGTGTCATGAAGAACAGACAAAATGGCCTCAATTTTCAATCTTGCATTATGTGCACTGCTCTTGTAAAATGTCCCCGCTACAACTCAATTTTTTTCACGCCTGAATCCGCTTCGTTTGCACCAGCATGTGTACTGTCCCTGTGCAACATGCGTCCAGTAAACTGAATTTTGTATAGAGAGACAAGAAATCACTACCTGAAGCCGACAAGTCGTCATCTTCATACTCAAAAACATCGTCCTGTTTAAAAGTCAAAGAAGTATATAGAATCAACGTTGGGTAACCCGTGTGATCTAAACACATCAAAATAATGCTATCTACTGTCTAAACAATGCCCCAAAAAACTGACTTCCTGTAACAATTATCATTTGCTCTCTTTAACTCGCCCTCTCCTAAAACTTGTCCATTTTACCTTACTTTTATTCTTATTTCACTGTAACTGTAATAACACTGTATTTCTTATTTTTACTTCTTATTTCACTGTAATTGTAATTTGTTTTGTTCGTTTGTAGGTTTATTATATCTATTATTTTTACTAATTTCTCGGCACCTTTCTGGTTCCTAACCCGCACCGCAAGTTAACTAATTTTGCAAATATGTGGGCCAACTAGAAAACTGAAAGGTTTACTTGACCCCGATACATTAACTTAAACATTAATCAACTGAAAACAGGTATACTGTAAATATAAAAAGCTGTAATTTTATCTACAAATGTAAATTGTAAGAAAAAAGTATGTTGTTGTTGCTGTGATCTACATGTAATTTCTCCTCACAGTGTTAAAAGAAATATTACCTGAGACCCAATAACATCGCCATTTGCCACTGTAAGACAAATTAAAACATGGACATAATTAAAACAAGTGTATACATGTATAATTTTTTCAAAATGTAAAAGTTGAAAATTGGGATACAGGAGTGGCAGTTTTTTTTCCAAACTGAGTTTCAGTAATAGGAAAACACAGAATTTAATTAACAGAAATTAAAATTATCTTACTTGGGAATTTTCTACTGGCTACAGCAGCCAAGATAGCTCCCTGCAGAGTGAAATAAACACTTTTAGATTTTGGTTATGGATGAGACACAAGTTTGACATAGCAGTGGAGATATCGGTGTCATTGTATATCAGCGCAGCAGTAGATCCTTGCACCTTCTTTATACACTTGGGTTTAAAAACTGAGACAATTTGAAAATAATGCCTTGCCAAAGAAAGTATGAAAATGACTGCAGCCAAGGCTCAAACCCAACCTGTTTGATGGGTTGTTCAGCACACAAACCATAAAACAACTATGCCTCCCACACAGAGAAAAACATTGAACTATTAGTGTACATGTACATCACCTTCAACTTTCTTCTCGCATTGAACTTTTTCATTTCATCTACTGAGTCTTGAAGATGCATTCTCTGAGGCACATTGCGATTCTAAAGACAACAAAATACACAGTAAGGACAGTGAACAACAAGAACAAATATAAACATTTTAAATCTACTTTTAAATCCACTTTTACCTCTGAAGATTAAACAGTGGTAAGCCACTAATTTATAATGGCCACAAAAATGCCCACCACGTTCATCAAAAAGCACTTTTCTTTCGTCTAATTTTAAGGATAATTGTTTGATGGGAAGACTAATCTGTGGTAGGACTGTTATTGTTTAATAGTGAAACACAACATTAATTACTCTCACATCATTAGAGGAACATAAATTTTCATAGTCTTAAAATATGCAGTGCTCAAAGTTTCGTACACTTAGCCATGGATGCTGAAGTGCTTCTCGTGCCGTCAGTCTGTCATTCTGATCATGTGTCAACATCTTCTTCACTAAATCTTTTGCTTCATCAGAAATGTTGTCCCAAATCTTGGCTCTCATCTGAAAAACAAATTAATACATGTACAAGCACAGGCAACATTTTTCTATCAACTTGACAAACACATGAAAAAATTCAGGCACTAATAATAAACAATAACTTTTCGAGCAAAATTATTTCATACAAATTTTGAACCTAACAAATGTTTCAACCTAGCCCTTCAATTGAATAAACACATTTGTATATCTTATTACATATTTTATTGCATGTAGCATCAGTGTATATATCCGTCTTGCAGCATTTTGGTGACCTGGTAGGGTGAGTCAAAATAAACCGAAGAGGGAAAATGTGCAGCAATACTACTGTACACACATATGTCTCATACATATATTTACAAAATAATTTGTTGAGCACTGTATCCAATATTTTTCATTCTTTTTTTTATTTATTCTTGATTTATTTCTAAAGTTAACATACTGTGGGGATGCCTTTCTTGATAGACTCATATACTTTTTCCCCTGTGCCATGGAAGGGAAAGGATCCACTCAGGAGAATAAAGAGTATTACACCTAAGAAAGACAATGCAATAGTCAGGTTACATGTACATGAATTCAAAGATTGCAACTACAGTGGAAACTAACATCACAGATACCTTTATTATGAAGTCTGTAGAGTAACAAACTATTAATAATAATAATCTTACGCCCAGCCAAAGTTACTAAGTTAAACAATAAAATGTTTGAAACAGAACCCTGGTATTAAGATGTCTTCTCCTCACAGTCAAGGACAAAGATGGCTGCTTTCATAACCTTATACTAGCTTGTGCACAAGTTAAATCAGCAAAACAAAGTTACATTGTTGTACCAAGAGAAGTACTGTAAAAAGGGACAAGTAAAACTTAAAAGATTTAATTTGTACCAGAACAATCTTAATCTCTAAAAGCTAATCTGGGCTACATGCACCCAACAGAGCACTCCATGTGACAAGAAAAGACAAATTTCAATTTCATTACACATACAGTAGAACTTCTTACATTGTGGGAAAGGCATTTTTTGAACATCGTAAAGAAACATGGTAGCTTACCACATCCCCAAACATCCACAGGCTTTCCATACTGTTCCCTGTTTATGACCTCTGGTGACATGAAATGTGGTGTTCCTATGCGACCTACAAAATCAGTGTAAAATCACAAATCAGTGCATTATTCTTCCAATCTAAAACAATTCAAAATCAGTCTATGACATAGCCTTCTCAATCTCAGACTGCTAAATACAAAGCTTTATCCCTAGGCAGGCCGCTTACCTTCTACACTACCCAAAACCTACTCATTTTACATTTACATGTAGGTGTTAAGAGATATTAATATATAAAATCTTCTTCCAATCATATGCCCGCTGTTGTAGGGAATTGTTCTACATCATTACAGAATTACATTATTTTGGCAAACAAATTATGTGTTTTGCACTTCATAGAATAATGTTTATATTTATCTAATACAATAAAACTTCAATGAAAGTAACACAGAGTGGGATGCATTGATCAACAAATTATGGTCCCTTCGGTCTTACCACTTGTGACATAACCTTCTTCCCCAATTTCTGTAGCGACACCAAAGTCAGCAATCTTGATTGGAGCTGAATTCTCCTTACTTGATAATAGAATGTTATGAGGCTGTAATGAATCAAAAGCATAATTATAATAAACATGCCACACCGTACATCATGTATTTTCAATTACTGATAAATATAACATGGAAATAGAAAAACAGTCAACCCCCCTACCCCTTCCCCCTCAAATCCATGTGCAGCCACCACTTGCAATCACACACCCCTCTTCAAAATACCAAACAAATACATTTATTACACCTTAAATGTTGCCATATTAAATGCTACAGAAACAAAAAAGTTTGACAACCAGCCATTTTCCTAGCAACCTTTCATAAGCAGCCAATTCTGTCTAAAAGACAGGATAATTGCTCCCCGACACTGCTTGTACAAGGCAATTTCACACGAGTCCCGTGTTCTGGCCTCTTATACATGACCACATACAGTGTAGCACGGGTATTGTGGGTGGTCATTTGTAGGAGATTAAAGCAAACAAAGATCGTCACTGAAACACTTTTCATAAAAGATATAGATGGAAAATATTTGCTATGGACAGTACTTGTCCCAAAAAGCAAACAGTTTTCGAAGAGCAAAGCTCTACAAAACTGTGAGCTTTGAGGACCAAAAAATTAGACAATTTCCAAGAACAAATATCCAGGTACCTTTTTGGTCTAAACATATTTCTAAGACAAGGCTTTTCTGTTTGATAGATCTTGAACAGGCTGCACAAGATGAAAGAACTCTTGTATAGCCTGTTCAAGATCTACCAAACAGAAAAGCCTTGTCTTAGAAATATGTAATCAACAACTAAGGCAGGATATTTATCAGGGCAAGTTTCTTAAGATTTGTTAGTGAATGTAAATGCAAATAGCGTTCCCAGATAGACTATCTTTTTAACTATTTTAACGTAAGAAATTTTGATATTCTCCGTTATAAAACTAGGAATAGTAATGACCTTATTTCAGAAAAAGTTAACTTGGAATGCACCAAGCGTGCCTTTTTCTACAAAGGTGCAGCTATTTTTAATAATTCCTTTTAATGTAACATAATTTTAATGAAACTTTTTACTAGTTTTACTTATTTTTTATTTATTCATTTATTTATTTATTTATTTATTTATTTATTTATTTATTTATTTATCTTTTAACACAGGACTTGCATTGATAGCAGTTTTTTCTTTAAAAATGATGCAGCAATCCTGTATAGATATGTTTTAATTATTATTTATTATTATAGTTTTCATAAGTTTTTTTTACCTTGAGGTCACGATGAATAATATCATTTTCATGACAGAAAGACACTGCTTCCAGAACTTGTCTGAGGTAGTGACTAAAAACAATAAGATCAACATTACAAGATGAACATTCTCCACATTTTAGGATGCCTGGCAGGCTGGCTGTGTTGGGTTGTTCATTGAGTGGTTTGGTTCAAGCCTTGTTGTGGTCGCTGTGTGTTGTTCTTGGGCAAGACACTCACTTGTTAGTAATTACATGTACTGGGGAATGCATGGCAACCTAATGATTCGCACGCTTGACTCCAGATCAAGCGGTCTGGATGTGAACCCTGGCCGGGGTCATAGTGTTGTGTTCTTGAGTTGGACACTTCACTCTCACAGTCCCCCTCTCCACCCAGGTGTACAAGTAGGCAAATTGTTAAGGCAACCTGACAGATTGCCTTGAGGTAACCAGTGATGGACTAGCATTTCATCCAGGAGGGAGTACGGTAACAATACTCGGGAGTAGCCTCTTCATGCTACAGAGATCAGAGGTTAGCACCAAGAGCTATGAGCCAGATGACCTTAAGAAGCTTCACTTACCATTACTACTTTCACAGTATCCACCAAGTATACACTATCCATGAGTATAGTTTGGTGGCTGTGAATTGTTGGGACATTTCTACTTGAGGGAGAGTGATACAGTTTTAAAATAATTTTCCTGAAGTCTGACATCCATTTGTTGCTAGTACATTACAGAGTAGAACATTAGACAATCCCTTGAGTGATCATTTTCTTTTATTCTCGTCAACTGTCTTTTTGATAATGCAAGAATACAGTAAGGAGAAATAAGCCAGTGCTCAAGCTTGGAAACTAAAGGATAAATCAGTAGAGTTCTCACCTTGCTACAGCTTCACTGTAAACAAAACCTGCATGAACACGGTTCACTATTTCAAAACACAAGTCTGCACCATCCATGCTGTAAATAAAAGAGAATTGGAATAAATCAAAATGAAATAAAAATTCCTTGTTGGTGAAACTCATTATAAATTAGTTCATCAAGTTTAAAAGAAGGAAATCATTAGCTACACTGTAGCATAGATTTTTACAACTTTATGTCTAGATTTTCTCTTTCAAGTTTGAGTTGAGAGGATATATATGAAACAGTCAAGACAGTATTTGACCACATTTACAAACACCTCGAAGTTCGTCAAAAATACTCTGCTACACGTTGTGCTTTTAACTCTCTTCTTGCTATTTGAAAATGTGGTGAAACACAGTTTTGAATTGTAGTCCCAAGACATTGCTTTCTATTGGTCAACACCAGGAACACAGTACCAATTTGAAAGTCTACGCATGGAAACCGACCAGTGTCTGCATTCTCAGTGCCAGAATAAAAAGCGACTCAATTTGACATCTACTCTCTTTTTTTGTTCATTGTTGAACCAAGATAAACCTGAGGTCCACAGTGGACAGGAAAAAAATACAAGGTCAACAAAAAATTAAAGGTCAGAAAGAAAGGCCAGCTGCAAGCAGTTAGATGAAAATGCATTCCAAGTGATCCAGATAAAAAAAAAATATATGGATTTTTTTTAACCATTCAGATTGAGCGATCAACAATTTTGTCTAGGTAGTAGTTGCCTAAATTGACGTGCAGTTTCCTCCTCATGGATTGTTTCTTTGTTTGGCAAGCATAAGCTTGGGAACACCACATTTTGGAACTTAAAGGTTACTATAAGTTTCTGGATTATTTATATATTGCACTGTGTATACGTACATGTAATTTCTGAAAGTATGTTTTTGGATTTAATCTCCAACAGTATGTTTTGTGAATACTTACTACTCAAACACCATGTAAATATGGCCATCCATCGAGTAAGCCCCTATAATTTCCACTACAAAAGAAAAAAATATAAATAGTTAATACCTTTTATAATATCTTCCAATCAGATTAAAATTACCCTGCAAATATCAAAGAAAGTTCCTTAGTCAAGAATAACATTTTTATTACTTCTTAGCACAGGAAAACATCAAAGAGAGACATAAAATTATTGATGATAAATTATTAACAACAAACAAATAAACTGTAGTGGGAATGGAGTCTGTTTCTAACTTCTCAACTTCCTTTCATGATAATGTTGTTAGGTAGTGCGCTAAAACGTCAAGGCGTTCTTTTTAATTTTTGTATTCTTAGTAAAATGCCTTTCTAAATAAACGATTGTTCTATTATTTCAGTGGTGTAGTTTGAGGATTTATATCTGTCTAGTAGTCATGCGATCAGTTTGCATAAGACACAATTACACTAATGTCAACATCTGAGGAACAAGAAAAGGCTGACACATAAATTTTTGCATTCGTAGTAAAATGCCTTTCTAAATAAGATTATGATCATTCTATTTTTTCAGCGGTATATTTTGAGAATTCATCACTGATAATCAGCCAATCAGTTTATATAAGACAGAATTACACCAGCTATAACAATATCAGCTAATTTCTAATGTTTTAATATCAACAGCACAACTCAAATGACAACATGTGACACAGAAGAAAAGTCTGACACATGAATTACACGGGACAGGATTTCAAGATTCACAAAGTATGATAATAAGGTCAATCACCTCAAAAGTCCAACTCAAAAGGAATGATATTAAAGTCATCTGGAACAAACTCACTAGAAAATACTTGTTTCTGAATGCATAATATAGTTGTTTGAGCAGGTAATAAAGACTCAATTCAATTCTTTATTTACACTATCTATATAGGGCATTTACATACATAATTTCATTAAGGTAAAGTAATGATTCTATGGTAAGTAAATTTATGTGTGAGCGGTGACCAAAGTAGCAAGAGCTTTCTGTTTCATATTTAGAAAGTAATCTTGCAATAATTATCATTACACTGTCCAAGTATTAGCCGACAGACCATTCAAAAATCAAAATGATTATTCTAGTCAATTTCCTTCTAGGTAAGTAACTCTTCACTCCCATTTCTCAGTCTGAATCAGTAGTCGTTGGTGTTCAGTACATGTAACTCTGTGTTTGAATTTATAAGCCAGCATGATACAGGTATAATGGTCAAAGTAAGATAAAATTATAGAACGATTTTATCCTTTTATGTTTTTCACCCTAAACATTTGCTAAGGCTTCAGCCCAGTACAATGAAGAAATTTGCTGTAAATTCTGCCAACATATCCTTTTGTTCTATGGCAACTTCAATGCAAATAAGATCATCTTTATTATCAAAATATTGCACTAAATCATTACATACATTGATTAAAGATCCAAGATCAGCTGTCGTGCTGTAAAGGAGCATTCTTTTCGTTTACTCACTAGATCTAAGATTTTTAATTATACATACAACATGTTTTTAGATGTCTTTTCTGTGTTTGATTAAAGGAAGGTTACATTAGACATTAAAATCGAACTTGCATTTCAAAACAGGAAATAATCATTTGATTTATTTCAGTGATTAAAAGAGATTTTTTTGTGGTCTAAAAAATAATGTTTAACTATCTCCCTTCCTAAAGGCATGTAATTTAGCTCTGATATTTTAATTGACAATCTCAGGGATTTCTGAAAGAATATATACTGTACATTGTATCAAACAGAATATGCTGATTCCTTCGTCAAGGCCGAACAGTGATCTCCAAGTACAAATGATTGATAATGGATATATCTTATCACACACACAAAAAAAACGTGGACACGATAATCCCTGATAAAATAGTGAATGTTTCTTACCAATATGTGGATGGCGCAATTTCTGACAAATGCGGGCCTCCCTTTGTAAATCTGCGAAAATAATAAAACACATAAAGCACAGACATTTGACTGCCTCATCGATCAATCAATCTTGTTATTTCACTTAAAATTTGCATGGTTATGGATACCGCTTCGATAGAAAATGTTAGTCAAGCCTATAAACACGCAAAAACATACCGACGCGAAACAACCGGAAAATGGTCACAAAAAAATACAAATCTTGTTCTTTCAATTGATAACCCCGTCAGTGAGGATATATTAACCACAGAAAACATATCTTGCTTCACTAACTGTGCAAGTCCAATATCTATGACACAAAGAATAAATGATGGTCAAATGTCGCGAGCACAACGTTAAGAGGAGTTCGCTTGCATTTAACGTTGTGTTTGAGCGTTTTCCTTGGGGACATTGTGTCATAGGTTTCTTTCGAGTGTTTATATTGAAAAACAAAACTTATGAGAGCACTTTTCCTCCTGTAATTTCATAGCAATTTGGCCTTTAACAGCGCCGCTTGACAGCAAAAAATAATCGACATCGAATGTTAAAGTACGCCGTATTTGCGACTTTGAGCACATGCAATATCTCCAAATGCTTTTCATTACATTAGATTTAAAACATTAGCTTAGGGATAATAACTAAAATCCCCTTGCACAGGAATATTATGTATACAATCGGCAAGATAACGGTATCCTACCTTCCTCTGTAAGGCCACTGGAAGATGACATCTTCGCAAGGTCCACAATTTTCACCGCACACACTCGCTCGTTCCTCTTGTCGAAGCATCGTCGAATGACACTGAAGGTTCCTCTGCAAACACATTAATAATTTCGCTTTGGAGTCTGCACATTTCGACTGTAATACAAACTAAGAAACATCAACAAGGTAATACAAGGAGATAAGAAGTCATAAAACTAAGATAAAAGCCAACCACGCGAACTAAAATGATTCGCAGATTCGAGAAAAAGTTCGCGCGACCCGTCAGAAAATCAACAAGTACACTAACTTTCCGATTTGCTCTTGCAGATCGAACCGAGCTGGAAAACCGTTCTCCATAGCATATGTTGGAGCGTTCCTTTCCAAGGAAGAGTTTCTGACCGCTGGATTTCAGGATTTCCGAGGTGGTACCCCAACGAGCATGGCTAAAAAAGTTTAATAAAATCGGTGGGCGAAAGGAAAATGCCTTGCCCAGATCAGATGAAATGACCACTGTAACAGCTGGAAGCTTGGCTACCTAGCTGCTGTGTAACCACTCCACATTACCGCGGGGCACAGGTATAGGTATCGAAACTATTTGGGCCGGGAGATTGCAGCGTTCGTTCCTCAATGAATGAATGAATCAATCAATCGATCGATCGATCGATGTATCGATCGATGTATCGATCGATAGATCAATCAATCAATCATTAGTCCGTGAGCGTCAAAGTTGTAAAACCGAGCAACGTCTTTGAGAAGGCTTATGTCTCTCTCAAAGGCTTATGAATGCTATAGAGATTAACCCCACAGATGATTTTGATGCTTGGAAGGTGTGTTTGAAACTTAGGGATAATGGTCTGTTAGCGAAGCCCACCCATGATCATATCATCCGTTTTACACCACCCCTGGTTATCACAGAGGAACAGCTCCATGAA
>Ga0126339_10003747_pt1 | contig 11115 bp, 5 predicted proteins | sample OrbTmetagenome_2_FD_92532 | JGI IMG/M metagenome (GOLD analysis project Ga0126339, IMG submission 92532) | Coral microbial communities from Petempiche,Puerto Morelos, Mexico - Orbicella T R C metagenome | ecosystem: Host-associated > Invertebrates > Cnidaria > Coral | place: Petempiche,Puerto...
TAGCTCCTTTAGAATAGCCAACTTAGGAAAACCGATTAATCTTCTGCGATAGCTTCTTCCTTTTATCAGTGCACGAATAGACAAAGTCAATCTAATCATGTTACTTAATAGGTGCCAAGATTAAGAACTCGTTAGAGCAGTTTTCTCCTGAGTGTTGTAAAACCCACACCAAAGTTACCACTTCAGCCAATCACAAAGGACACAGACAATACAGTGAACAAACTTCAAGTAATTATATGTAGTTGACACAGTGCAGGAAAACGTGTGCGAGCAAGTCTCGATTGGTTTCAATTTTACTACTGATTGGATGAAAAAGTGGCACAAATTTTTTAAGCCAATCGTGTAGCAGAGTTGATGCAAAACCAATTACTTAAAGGACCAGGTGTGGTCAATCGATAAAATCGACATCAGAAATTAATCGATTCAATCAACAATTGCTAACGATTGATATCGGCAATTGATAACTCGCAGAAAAAATTCCCTATTGATTGTTAATTACAGATTCTTAAAATAATCGACAATTATCGCTCGCACTATGCAAAGATGGCTTTGTTATTGTGTAATTTAATAATACCTGAAACAACACGAGATGTTCATCTTCAGCATGCTACTAGATTATATTTTCCTTTTGGCCTACTCAGAGATCTATTCTTACATTTGTTTCCAAATGCAAATAACTGAAATCACTAGAACACCGACTTGACCTGTTGTTTATTTTGCTTCATCTTAATGCCAATGCTACAATGAGACTGGAGGGTTTTACGCTGCTTCTCTGGGATGAGCTTCTTCCGGTGTCTTAAACATGTAAAGCCCAAAACGTTTCTGCAAGTTATTTTTGTTCTTGTTATTTTGTCAATGATTGTAAGACACACAGGCTCTGATGAAAAATTGACTCAATAAAACCACTATAGACAAATTTTGTCAAACATTTTATCAGCTGTGTCACTTGTGAAAGGACAAAAATAATTTCTGATAACAATCGCCAATAGTCGCTACCAATTGATGAATCCATTGCCATCGATTACTATCGCCAATCGATATGATTGATATCGATTGTTATCGATTGTTATCGATTAATATCGGGTCAACATAAATTTGGTTTGTGGCACTTTGTAAATTATCTTCCTACTAGAGCGAATATAATGAAATATTTCGATGTTGTAAATAAACAAAATGGTGTTTTAATTTCTAGGTTTTGTTGTTGACTGTCTCTGGAGATGCTAATGAATACAAGAGTTCATTTTGGAATAAACGAAAAAAGAGAAGTTACATGGGAGAATAAATAAGGTTTAAATAGCTACAAAAAAGCTGTTTTGAAAGTGTTGGAGCCCAATGGATCCCTTCTAAATGTTTTTTAGTCATTTTCAAATTGCTCAAAGATAATTTAGAGAAAATTGGTGACAAGATTAAGATACTTGCATTCCTTCATCAAAGATAAAAAGCTCCATCGATAGCTTTTGGAAAAAAATTGTGTCAGCTTTAATTTACAGAATACAAGCAACAGATCAGTAACTAATTCGACAGCGAAGCTGAAACTAAAATTCCATTCAAATTAGAACACCTTTCACAACGCTTTCATTTGAAAGTTTTATTTCGATCTCAGAAAGAATACAAAGCTGGATTGTTTAAATAAAACTGACCGATTTGAAATTTCAAAGGTAAAGGTAGAAGTACTTCATTTGAAATTTAAAACTGAAATTCATGATTTTAGGGGGAACAAAAAATTATTCAAAATGTTGTTTTCAGAATATTTCCACACAGAAGGGGAAGATTTCAGGCAGAAACTATCATCTTTCGAGCACGTAAATATTCTTAAAAAATAATATGGAAAAATCACTTCTAAGCGTTTCATTTTAGCCATCTGTTTAGCATAGTTTGCACAGTTTAAGGAATCAATCAATCCACTTTTTCTCAATCATAAATTAACACAAAGCTTGAAAATCCATTAGCTAAAAAATGCCATAGATCTGGCTTTGAATTATTAAATGAAAGTGTTCATTCAAGCCGCCATTCAATCACCGCTTGCCACTGAGTGGCCAGACAAGAACACAAAAAGCGTGTTTACCAGCTGTTTGTCTCACTCTATCACATAGTAACCTTTAACATTTTTTTTAATCGGAAAATCACAACCCTTTCTGTACCTTCATTTAACACGTCCCATGATCCACTAAAGGTTCCAATTTTTATGGTGCCGTTTGCCAAAAAGCTCCCTGGCAGAAATCTAGTAGCTGTGACGTGTGTCAATCTCCTGTCAGTTTTCCCTGCCAGTCATCTTTGCCATGGCAACAAAATACTGAATACAAACAAACACGAAAAAGTACTTCTGATGGGATAAGCAGGGACAGATCTGTTGACTGGGGTGGGTGATTGTCTGGAAGCCATTGCTGTTAAGACATAAAGCGAATCTTTGGGATTGAGTCATTTAGTACAGTGATGATCATTGTTGAAAAACAGTGATTTCAGTGATGACACCAGTGGAGCACAATGATTTTCAAAATATCTCTTTATTACCTTTGTTGGGTATTTTACAGAAATACCTTTTTTTGCTATGCTGCAAAAATAAATTAAGTTTTATCTAACAGTTTTGCTACTGGAGCCAAGAAAGAACAAAATAGCCCCTAATAAAAGGGGATAATGGGTTTACAGAGTTATTCCCATATAGGCTTTATTCCCGACAGAATCCTTATCAAGTTGTTTCCAGATCAATCCCAGTTTCGAAATCCCAGGGGTGTCTACAAATAGCCAGCCCTGTGATGTGGATTTTACTTACATGTACGTGTACAGCACAAACAGCTTTCATCCTCCACAAAAATCACACATCCGCAGAAGAACTGGGTACCAAGTCTAAAAACAACTTTAACGGGAGTACCTTGGGAAAAAGGTCCTATATGGGGGATTTTCTCTGTTACCCTTCATCTTCTTTTGCCCATGACCTTTTCTTTTTTTTACTAGTTTCCAACTTTCAGTAACAAAAATGGTTGGTTGCTCTTTTCCTTGTTTGATTCCGACATCTCTGGAACTTGCAGTTTTAATCGCTTTAATGTCCTGTTCCAACAGCCCATAATTTTCCACACTGTTTGGCATTCAAATGAGGCTTTACTAATGTTCTCTTTGCTTTGGCCTTGTCAACCCTGGCCTGAGTTTTCTTTAGGAATTCTTGGGGTTTGTCCTGCTCCATTTCATATCCAACAGTTTCCTCTGAGTTTCCAGTACTTGATTTATTGATTGTCTTCAGGGAGATCACTGTTTGTAGAGGAACTTTCTTGTGTCTCATTAGACACAGACAATATCTAAGTGGCGAAGTAAAACAAAACAGCAGAAAAAGTTAAGTAAGTATTTACTCCTGCATCGAGCCCAGTGGCCCACCAGGTTGGCACTTATCTCCAGTTCCTGTAGCATGAAATGACTAGGAGTATTTCTACTTCCCCCTGGATGGGATGCTAGTCCATCGCAGGGTTACCCCCATTGGCGGTACTCATTTTTACTCCTTGATGGAGAGAGGCACTGTGAGAGTAAAGTGTCTTGCCCAAGAACACAAAACAATGTTCCGGCCAGGGCTCCAACCCAGACCACTCAATCCAGAAGCAAGTGCACTAACCATGAGGCCACTGCACCTTTACAATTTACTCTTCTACACAATGTTAATTATATATATTCAGTTCAAATCAGAATTTGGAAATGTTGGTTTTGGAGATTAGAGAGGTGAACTAAAAGAACACATCTTAGAGCAAGTAGAGACTGAACAACAATCTTTTAATAACGATGACTGTTGATGTGACGTTCATATCGGTGCAGGACAGAACTAACCTAGTTTCAGTACATGCACTGGAATAAGGACGTCATACTGAATAGGCAATATTCGTATTTTCAGAATTGGACTGGAACTACAATCATGGACAAATGTCTTGGGACAAATTTGCACTTTTGGCGCTTTTGAACACAAGCCAGACAAGAACACAACTTCACCTGCCTAGCCTCTCCCCCCACCCCACATACAATATTAGTCCCTGCAAATTCTCCTGATTTTCAACATTGTATTGGGTGGGGAGAGGGAACAGCAACGCACTTTTAAAAGGATAGCAGCACTTTTTTCAAACTTCATTTGTAAAACACAGATAAGTTGTTACGTTACACAAGTGTCCCAAGGACTTTTGTCCACGATTGTAGCTTGCAACTGAGGCTCATGCAGGGAGTCTTTGTAAAAGCAAATAACAAATCTCTTCTTTAATGATATTCCCCCACAAGAGCCTCCATTGCAAGCTAGTTCCAGTCTAATACCATGAATACCAATATGGCCTAATAATTCATTCCTTTTTCGGCTACCATTTCAATCGCTTGCATCTACAACTTAAATTAACCTAAATTTGCATTGTCCAACTCGAATAATACTTGCACAATTTCTTTGTGTACTATGCTAAATGGAAACAGTGAAAATTACAAAATCTCTTAAAATCTGGCGGGTTTCCAACATACAGCTTCATGCACGGAATTACAAATTAACATTCAAACAACCAGCAAAAAACTCAAATTAAAATTTGTCTTGACTGAGTCACTTACAACAGGAAGACATTATTAGTTTACTGTAGATGGTTCGACTCCGCGTGGCTCAACATTTGTGGCAAATGATTCATGAAGTCTATCGTCACTAATACCAGACTGCACAGTGCCAGAAGATAGACTGCCTGAAGAAACAGATGCCACGGATCCAGTCTCCTCACGGCCTGATACAGGACCTTGAAAAACAAGTGAAGTGTAAATTTAGTACTGTACACAGAGCCCTTGCTTACTTACCAGTGAGAGAGGAATCTAGGAAAGATGTTGATACAACGTTAAACTAAAATTAAGCATTTTTGTTATCGTACATTTACCTCAACAAAATATTAAGGCTTGAGGGAATATTTTCAACACAAATATTAGCAAAAGAAAGAACGATGTTCTGACATCGTCGGATGTCAATGTCAAGTAAATGTGTAGCTTAGTTTTTGCATCATAAAAGGATTTACAAAGAAGACTCGTTTTGAAGAAGAGGCAAAAGACAACAATAGTCCTTCATTTAGAACATCACATGGCCAATCTTGTCCAATCAGAATTGTTAATTATTTAAAGGCTGCTGCGCACTAGCCAATGCAGATTTTTTGTCGGGGTCAAATCAGGTTAAAATTTGTCGGGCCATCAGCTTGCCGTACATTAGCCGACTTTTTGTCATGACTAACCATGTCGAGGCTTGGGGCTGAGTCATCCAAAATCAAGATGGTGCCTATTCCACTGACGTGACTCTCATGACCTTTCCTAATTGGTTGAGGCACGTGTGAGCTCTGACAAATTGTCTTGGTCCACTGCGCACTAGCCGACAGGCCTGACAAGACGTTTTGAGATCTAGCACTCTCAGATATTGCCTGACAAGCCCTGATCTTGTTGCAGACTTGTCTGAGTTCACCACACACTAGCCAACAAGTGAAGATTTTTTGTCGAATCGGCTAGTGTGTGGCGGCCTTAAGAAATAGAAAGCATGTATCGTGTTTCTATCGAGTTTTAGTTTAAATCTACTTATTGGCTACGCTACTCACTATCTATTTTGTGGTACAGAGTGAGTAGTGTAACTGTGATGGAGGTCGCTTCTTTGCGCTTTCAAGGTGTCTGAGAATTTAGATAAAGTTTTGAACGACTAGTAGGTTTATAGTAAAACAATTAGAATCGCTCTGGATTTCTATGCGTGATAGTTGACTCGGGCTGCACCCTGACAATCCAGCTCACGATCTAATTGTTTAATAGAAACACGAGTGGAAGTTTGGAAGAACAAGAAAGCTGTGGGAACACGAGCTGACAGGCGAGTGTTTCCACAGCTTTCTTGAGTTCTCCCAAACTTCCACAAGTGTTTCTACAACTCAATAGAAGTAAGGAGAACATGTTTCCTATTTCTTTTAGAAAATATCAGGACGAAAAAAAAGAAACCTTGTTTACTTTGATCATCAAAATGTGAATTCTCTTTGCTTGAGCCATCGTTACATCAACAGCTCGTGCTAGTTCTGTGTTTCTATCGAGCCATAGAAACAAAATTTTAAACCAATCAGCGCACATATTTCTTGGGCTAAATTCTAACGACCATTATTAGTTACATTCAGTCAACTGAAGACATGGACTAACCTATCTTTTCAGAGGCATCAGGGAACACATTGTCCGTCCCCACCTCCCCTGGGATGTCACTATCTTTCTCTAAAATTCCTCCACCAGATGACAAGGTGTGCGATCGTGAAAGTACAAACCACTGCTTTCCACCTGAGCCCCTAGTCCAGCGTGACCCCGATGCATTTAAATGGGGCTCAACAACCCCAGATGATGTGGTGCTTATTCTCATGGGAACACATGCGTGAGCAACATCCTGGGCCCCATTTGCTTTTGAGGACACAAAACTGCTAGGAACATAAAGCTTATCTCTAGATGAACCCCTCATGTTAATGTTCCCTTCTAAGCCAATTAATGACAAATGTCCAACAGAGGAACCAAATCCTGCATCTGCAGCCATTTCAGGGCCATAAACAACATGCTTACGGCAGCCCCATGAAGGCAGTCCCTCTTTGGCACCTGATATGTCACGTGACTTAAGGGATGTGATGTCAGATTCATCACTTGTTGACGTCAATCTCGTCATCATTTCCGTCAGCTCGGACAAGGAAGACAAAGTTGACCCTGCACTACCAGTCGCACCTACTCTAGCAGCTTCACGTGGAAGTGACATGTACTCTGTACTAGATCCATGACTCCAATCACTCGTTCTCAAAGGCTTTGAAGTGTAACTGGAAGTCACAACCGTAGAATAAGATCCGGTGGTTAACGCCTTTTCGAAGGCGCCAAGCCTCTTTGAAATATCCTGTAATCTGTCCTGTCCTATAAATCCTGTGGAATTTGCAATGTAGCCCTGATTTTCCTTATTTGTGTCTTCTATATTCCTTTCTAGATGCAAAGGGACCCTATCATACTGGTCTGAAATATAAGGGCTCGTTCTCACGAGAGGCCCTGTGGGAGGCACATTTTTTCTCATGCTTCCTGAGGCCTGAGACGTTTGATCTTCTGGACCTTCTAGGGCTGTTTTCTTATATATTAAGTCACTATAACGCCGGATGCGGTTTCTCTGCGCCTCAAAAAGCTGACGTTCTTCCTCGATCTTTTGATAATAGTAGTCTACATACCCTGGAGAATAACCTGAACGAGCAATAGATGGTTGAAAAACAGAAGGCTGTGACACTCTTGATGGCACTGATCCACTGGAAGAAGCAACCGTTAGAGAATTTCTGCCAGGGACCTCTGTTGCAATGCCACTGCTTAATACAGTAGATGGTAGAGCACTGGAGGTGCGAGTGGAAGTTTCGGATCCTGAGGCTAACACCGAATATTGTTGAGGAATGGATGACAGTGGTCGAGAGAATTCGTTTTGAGAAATCTTCGTAAGAAACGATGCTGCAGTTGTTACGCTAACAGTTTTGCTGACATCAGAGAAACGTGACTGAATTTGAGAGGTTAATGGATATGCATGGTCAGATTCACGAGAAGATGAACCAGATTGAGTGGTGCGTGACATGGTCGCTGTCACGCTAAGTTCAGAGGGTAATGTCATGCTAAGTGAAAGAGTCGATGGGGTTGAAACATTAACAAGCTCGTTGGATTGAAGGCTTGAAGCGCTTCCAGAAGATACATCTTTCTCTGGAAGGATATGGTCACTTCTGAATGGTACATCTTCCAAAGGTACTCTGCTAAGCTCCTGTAAAACGTTCCTTTCTTTCTGCCGTAGTTGAGCTGCTTTTTCCGCCGTGGCACGTGCTGTTTCCAATGTTCTTTGGAATTCTGATATTTTCACAGTTTCATCGGAAGTTACGCTTCCCAGTGTTGACGACTCCAGTGTCTCAGATAGCAGTGGGGACCCTTCTCTTGATGAGCTCTTGGGGACCACAGTCTGGAGGGCTGTGTTGAAAGGGGCTTGTAAATGGAGGGGGCTCTGTTGCACACCTTCTGGTTCCTCCAAAGTCTATGAGAAAAAGAGAAAAAAAAGTTCAGCTAAATTCAATGGCAGTTTTTAATTCGAATGGCATTAAAACAAAGTAGTTTTGTTTAAGGCTGAACAGCAGAGTATGAAAAATAACAGGTGAGAAAACAAAACTTCCTCTTGCACTTTCATAACTCGATAAATAATCTACCGTTACCTGCCTCGAATGTCAAGGAGTTCAAAAGATACTCCATTCAAGAACTTCCTGACAAACGTACCGTGTCTGGAAGAGATGAGGCCCCTTCATAAGGGGATCCGCCTAGGGATGGCTCTTCCAAAGACATTCTCCCTGAGGGCCCTAAGTCAGGGACTAAGGGCCCCCCAGGCACATCAACATGTCCATAAATATCAGCTAGCTGTCTTTGGTATTCTTGCAGCTGCTGTTCCAACTGTTGCTGAAGGAGATTTTGTTGCTGTAGTTGAAGTTTTAGTCTTTGTTGTTCCAGTAGAGCCTCCTGTTGGCTTAGTTGTGCTGTGGGCTGAGATCAGATTATTTATTAAAAGTAGTCAAGACTGCAATGAGACAATTGCCATTTAAGAAAATTACACGTAAATGAAACTTATGGTGTCTTCAAGGTTGAGCATTTTCTTTTACGTTGGAGAGATTCAACGTTTGCATTCGTTACAATGTAGAATATTGAATAACCGGAAATGCCTCTTCACATTCTCATACACACTTATAACTTACTCCTGCAATTTTCATCCAATTGAAATTCTCTGGTCAATGCAGATGTGCTTGCCATTTTCTATACGTAACAGGTGCATTTCTACTTTTCTTGTAAGTTAGATTTATTGTTACTTGCCATCATTCACGACAACACAATCAGTAGCAAAATTCAACAGGTCAATACAAAACAACGGCAATTATAATCATCAACAGGACAAAGCTTGGACACTGCTTGTGCAGCAACCCTCACTCTACCCTCCCTAGACAATACATACTGCTCTTCCTATGGGTGTGGTAGTGCGTGACCTTTGCGCAGCCTCCAATGGATGAAGTAATGTCCGTGCCCCGTCCACAGCTGGATGCGACATGCCACTATCATGGTCCGGGACAGGGCCTGGAGGCTTATTCTCTACCTCAGCTGCGTCATGTCCACCATCTTCTTCTGCTTCCTCCTCCACTTTAGACAATTCTGCATCTGCAATTTGCTTAGGAGTAGTAGAGAATGGAATGGTCTCGGGAATCCTGCGAGTGATGAAATTTAAATAGGAAGGAAGCAAAGTTATTCAGCTTTAAGTGTCTATGACAGATTTTTAAAATTTTTTTGATGGAATCTACACGAGATCTCAATATGGAAATTGAAAAAATAAATTGGATATCACTGTTTTTTCACCGTGTTTTAGGTATCTGAAAACGAAAAATTTTGCTTCCGGTTGGTCAGAAACTGACTGGGGTGGAGGCCTGGGACTAGTCAGGCTGTGGTGTCAAAACAAGAACATAGGCCGACAAATTTTGCGAACCAAACAAATAGAAATGAAAAAACTAAGTGATTTCCATATCAAGATCTCGTGTAGATTCCATCAAGCCAATAAAAAATATCTGTCACCTACACTTCAATTAAGAGGCTTCTGTCTGGATGCAGTGTGGGAAATTTAACCAAATACAAACATATCAATACAGACATAAAACATAAACAAACCTGAATTCTTGTTTCTTTAGTGGAGGTTTAGTTGAAGGCACAGAATGAGGGATGCCTGGCAAGAAATGCCATAAAAAGTTTCAAAACTAATTGTTGTAGGGATCCTTCAACGTTATGATTGCCAAATTTAATAGCGCAATCTTTCCAAGATTTTCTCGATACGTTTCCGTTCTGTTTGCAATATTTTTTTTGTTTGTTTAAAAGTGATGTTACACGAGCTGATTTTTAATGCTGGTTTTTTATCAATGTTACACGAGAGAACTTTTGACACAACTTTGTTGCGGCAACGGTAGGCAGTGCTATATTATACGAGACGATTTTTAACACAACAACATGCAAAATTCAGGCAGCAATGTTGCAAGTTTTTTAATTGCCTTCAAAAACCTGCAACATGTTACCACAACGAAATGTCACATTAAAAGTCGCCCTATGCGCCATGTTACACGATATCGATTTTTAACACAACATTGTTACAATAAAAATCAATGTTAAAAATCAGTTCATGTAACATCACCTTCTCAACTACAGATTTAAAGCAGCTACTACCATCCAATGTTTTGATCATCCCTAAACACTTTGACATCATATAAATACACCGACTCTAAATCTGAAAGTGAGCTTTTCCAAAGTCGCTTAATTTGTTCTCAACTCCTAGTAAACACTAATAATCGCTGACCTGTTGTTCCAGCAGCCTGTGGTTGAGCTTCTTCAGTAGGTGGTCTCCTCCTCCACTGGTCACGCTGTCTCTCAATCCTCTGCAAAAGGCGCCGTAATGGATCTGTCGAGAATTTTACAAGATGCAAAGCTGTCACAAGCCTAGTGTTTAAACATCTGACATGTGTTGCCCCTCCCCGCCCTTGTGCAACCTTGACAAAACAGCTTACGGTTGTCAGTTGAGTAAGGCGCGACAGAACATTGGTGACAAGGTTTTGCATTAAAAAAGGGTGTTGTCACAGGTAACTTTCCTTGTTTCCAATGATAAGAATATCAACAGCCGTACGTCTCCTACAATTTTGCGAGCTTTGCTGATAATGACATCAAAGGCTGGTATAACGGGGAGGCCGGGGGATTTGTGCATGTGCACCTGGATTTTACAGCCGGGCTTCCGATTTCAATTCATTCAGCGTGTTTTTTGCTGCTGGACAGATCTTGTTAAGCTTTTCTCCCAGCCCACCCATCCCCCTTTGGCTTCATGGTAGGTATGTGGTAAGTATCCTGTATTTCCACTGTTTTTTCAGAGTGATGGTGCCTGGTGCTTGCCACACACAGGGTTGCTCTCAGGCTCCACCATCCTTTCAGGCACCATTCCTGAAGCTCATTGATTGTTAATGAGTTCAAGCTGCCACTGGGAATGGAGCCAGTTGTCCATGGCAACAACACAATTTGAGTTAAAATCTGGTCACCAAACTTCCGTTGTGCCTTACCCAACTGATA
>Ga0126339_10003748_pt1 | contig 11115 bp, 5 predicted proteins | sample OrbTmetagenome_2_FD_92532 | JGI IMG/M metagenome (GOLD analysis project Ga0126339, IMG submission 92532) | Coral microbial communities from Petempiche,Puerto Morelos, Mexico - Orbicella T R C metagenome | ecosystem: Host-associated > Invertebrates > Cnidaria > Coral | place: Petempiche,Puerto...
ATCTGTAACCTACAAGAATACGAGTTCTTTAAAAATAACTATTGTAAATAAGAAGGGATAGAAGTGCTTATCACGTTTCAGGCTCCTACGAGCCCAAAGAGCGTCTGCGTGGGACGATGTTTGAAAGAGAGGGATAACGACCGACGGGACTTATAATGAATGTTGAAACGAAGAACGAGGATAGCACTGAGAGAGGCGAGGGGTACCAAACAGGGGGATGTTCCCTTCCACATTTATACTCGTCTTTCATCTGTTTCTCTCTCTCTTACCACACTATCCCAGGGGGGAAAGACAACTGGTTTTTATACATGGGGAAAACATTTTGAACTGAACTTCTTCATAAGAAAAGCCTTCCTACAGATATTCAAACTGGGCAGGCAAAATCATTCCCACAGCCGGTTAATTTGCGCTATGCAAGCTCTTCTTGAAACCCTACTATGGTTCTATTTTTGCAGACACTTACCACTTTTCACACGAGTCTTGACCGTGGGTGAAGCAGGAGATATTTTTATTCGCATCTCAGCAGCCTCTTTTCTTTTTTCTTCTCTAGTGGCCTCTGCAATCATTATACGCCTCTCTTTCTCTCGTGCAGCCTGCTCTATTCTTGCAACTCTCTCCTGTGAGCGCTTCACAAATTGAGGCCTTGCGTACAGAAAGGCTTCTTGAAGAGTAAGCTTCCGCAGAGAGCTGGACGAGTTAACGACAGAATCAAACACGTCCACTCGTAATTCGTCCCTGGTGCGACTTTGGGTATTCAGCGGAGTGACAGTTCTTCGTTCAGCCTGTGGTTGTATTGTCATAGGATAAAACCAAGCAGGTTCTTGTGTCCTGTTTCTTGAGTCACTGTTTGTTTTGACGCTGTGATCCGGTGAGTTTTGACTTGCTATCAGTCGCTCCTTGGGTCTACGCTTCTCTCTCTGATCCACGATATAAGGGTAGTCGGATTTCTTTGGTGACGGTTGGGAAATAACCCCATGTTCCTCGATATCTCTTTTACTCTTCACTGGTTTAGGTCGTGATTTTTCAGGTTCGGAATCAATCTTTCTGTTCACTTTTCGTGCACTAGAGACCTCGTCTGTCTGCGTACTGGCGTCTTCCATTTGTGCACGAGGCGCCTCATCTGAGCTGGAAGATCGATGTCTGGTGACAGCTGGTGTGGGAAAGTTCACACCAACATCACGTTTCCGCAGCATTCCTACCTCCCTATCACTATGGTCCTGTCTCCTGTATTGCGTTACCCCTGACGAAGTCGCCTGTGTGACAACTTTCCGTGAACAAGTACACTTTGGACCAGCTGCAGGTGTTGTGGTAAAAAATTGCTTTTCAGCTACTGCGTCCAACTGTCGAGGTTCCGTTGATGCAGGTGATGGTTCCCTCCCTGCGCTAGGTACTGATTCTCTTTCTTCTCTTCCTCCATCATTGCTTGACACAGCTGATGTAGACTCTGATGATGTACTGTCCCGTGACCTTCTGACTATAGGAGAGATGTCCCGCGATTTAACAGATCTCAGCAACTCTCTCAGTCGCAACTTTCTTCCAATGGATTGGCGGAATCGAGGCTCGAAGAAAGCATAATTGAAGAACTCGGAAACATCTGATGTTTCACTAGTTGACGAAGACATCTTGACTCTTTTGCCCTTTGAAGGTGGTCTTCTCAAAGCAGACGTTGTTGATGTCTGAGACGACGATGAAATACTTTCGTCAAGTGACCTTGAGATTAGTGAGGACAACTTTGAAATGTTGGCATCTAATCTACTGGTATTAGAGCCACGGAAATCACTTTTATCACGAGAAGAATTGCCAGTCTTGGCCCCTGATGTCTCTGAATGATGTTTTCTACTTGCCGTTGTTTTCTCTACCCGTGCTTGCTGGGATAAAGAGGTTAGGTCATCGTCCATGTACCTTGACTTTGATTTTCCAGAACTGGCAGATCTTTTACTGCGACTTGAAAAATGGCTGGTTCCATTTGGGTCAGTTCTGTCCATATACTTGTCAGGGAGCTGCCTTGACCTGTCTGACCTATGATGCAGTGGTCCTCCTCCTTGCTCCGGTGAACTGCGCACTTGACGTTGGTGTGAACGATCAGGCCTCCTGCTCTCGCGTGACTGGTATTCATCTCGGTACGGATCAGGAAGGTCTCCTGCCAGCACCTCTCGAGCCTGCCTGTTACTAAGTACCTTTGCCTGTTTTTCTGGTTCATAGCCCTTAGTTCTAGGCTTCCTAAGCTCTTCCCTCCTCTCATGCCTTTCTTTGTAGTACTCTTGGTCTGGTTGTTCCTCTCGATAGTCAGTAGTCCTTCTAGCAGGATCGTCTTCTCTCACCAAGTACCTTCCTCTAACATCTTGCAAACTACCTGGTGTCGAGCTCCCTGAAATGTACACTAATCCATTATCCTCCTGACTGACAGCCTCCCTTGTTGGATTGGGTTCCAGACCCAGGGCCTTCCGACGTCTGTTTGTGCTACCTGGACCTGAGGATCTGCGAATGTCATAAATTCCATACGACGTTGTTTTGAAAGCACTCTCATCCGGCTGATTTTCCTTATTTCCTGAAACATCCCTGTATAAAACTGGCCTGTAAATCTCATCTGACGAGGAGACTTCAGTAGTGGAATGACTCTCACGTTGTTTTAATGGGGCCCTATCTCGATCCTCGCTTGGCGCTGTGTAGTTGTCTTCCTCAAGGCTTTGCTCGTGAAGGACACCATCTTCATGAACACTGGAATGTTCACTTGCTGGACCCAAAGGAGTTGATGACTTTCCCAGTTGTGAATCGAGCTGAGCAGCGCTAGGAAACGAGATGGGAGAAATAGTTCCTGCACCAAGGGACCAGTGTAAGGCCTTGATGTGACTGTCATTCAGGTCTATTGGGGTTCCTTGGAGGCCTTCGTAGCCCCGTAGGATGGAAGGTGGTTGTTCCTGGCCAGACACCCTTGTAACAGTTTCTGCATCTCTAGCCACCCTCACGGGTAATCTGTTTACATGAGAGTCCCCTGTATCAGATTGTCTGTGTTTAGAGCCAGAACGCTTTGTTTCCCTTTGCATTCGCAGATACTGACGATCTCCTTCAAAAACAGGTTCATAGGTCAACAAGTCATCTGTGTTATCTGATGACGCACTCCTATTGCTATCACTTTCTTGCTGCAAAGGTTCTGCATGCTGTCTCCCTATTCTGTTTGAATCATTAGATTTCTCTACTAGACTGGAATGTGTAGCTGCACCCTTTGGAGTAAGCTCTGTACGGTGAACGAGATCCGAACTGGTATGACCAGGAAGCAACAACGCATCTGCCGGGATAACACCAGACACCTCAACATTGGGCTCATCGGCAGAGAGCTCTCTTGCTGTGGAACTCATGGATAATTTGCTTTCTGGCCAAGCTGTTTTGGTAGGTAGAAAACGACTTCCTATGGAGTTCCGAGGAGTTAATTCGTGCAGTTGATCTTTTGATGAACGTGCGCTTGATGGAAGTCCTGTGTTAGCAAGTGTATCTTTATGCTGAACAAATTCCTTTATGTTTCTACCTGAAACAGATCTTTCTCCCCAAGCCATTCGTGAACTTCTGAGGCTGATATCTACAGAGCTTTGAGGATGTTGCTCTGTTGAATATTTATAAGATGTCTGTAAAAGCGGTGGAGGAACGGTGTGAGCAGAGTCGCGTTGGGAGAATTTCTCACCGCTGTTACCAGAAGTAATACTGCTTAGTGTAGAGCAGGGTGAACTTTGGTCTTGTGAGGACTTTACAGCGGCTTGCTTGCCAGACGGTGGTGTAGTTTCAGTAGGAGTCATTTCAGGTGGATCACGATAAGATAACCTTGCACTTGTCCAGCTTGATGCACGTTCAGGTTCTAATACTTTATTGGAGGTGTCACTTTGGCGACTTTGATCCCCTAAATGCATATCACCTTGCTGCATCTGAGTGTGAGATAAATGAAGTATTCCAGGTGGTCTCGGCGAAAGCATCTCATAACTGCGTGCTGCAGCATCAGTAGAAGGCCGTGTTTTAATCGGTTGATGAGTCATCCATTCTTTTCCATGACCTCTTGAGCCAGTACTTGTCAAGGATTGTAGACTTTCCTCTCTTAAAGACTGTTGCTCAGAGGCTGATATGTCTGCGTCATCGCTGACACTGTCAGTCAGCCTGTCTTGCTTCAGTCTATCCAAAACTTGTTGAACTGCACGGAAGTTTGGGCCGAGCAGCTTAGACACTGGGCTTTCAGTATCACTATCACTGTTCAACTGAGGGGCATGTCTGTGCTTTAACTCACTGATGAGACTTGCACCTTTTGGAACAGAAGGTACACTCCTGGTTATAATGTCCAACGGCGTGACATTACCAATGTCATTCTGCGGCTGTGACAGTACAGATGTCTCACTTCCACTGTCTCTACTTTCAGGTGTGCCATTGGACTGAGGAAGTTTCTGAGGAGGAGAAGAAAGAGGAGGAGGAGGAGGTGCGGCTGCCTGTTTTGTGTTCATGGTTGTGCTAGACATCCAAGGTGGTCGCTTGAGATCTGGTCCATCTCTTCCATCAGGTTGTGACCTCTCTGGAGGTGTCTGCTTGGCATCGTCATCGGACCAAGCATGTGGGACACCCTGCAGTCGATCACTGCGTGATTGCTGAGCAGGTGCAATCGCAGTGTATGCCACCTGGCTGGTGTCTTCATCATCTTCTCCTACAGCACTAGGCCTCAAGGGGAACCACTGATTTCTTAGTTCTTTGTCATCTGCACCGGAACCATCCATGCTAAAGGAAGTGCCACTATCACCTGGATCATCGTCTTGTACCTGCTCTACCATGGCATCAGCTTCCTGGGCCCTGTCCACCATCACAGATCCTACAACAGCAGAGAAATGATTGGTAACATTGCTCCATAAACAGGACAACACTAAACAAAATGATTTTGTGAAAGGGAAAAAAAAGATTTAGACAACGGATTTCCAATCAATAACTATTGTATTCATTATATGGCTTGCTCCACAAGTGGGCAAGATGAATCAAATCCTACACTTTGATTGCTAATCAAGCAGGCCAAATGGTGCTATCTAGCCTGCTCAGGATTGCTTGCTGCATCCTGCAACAAAATGGTGTTCTTTATGACCTGACTGGTTTGGTCAAGATTTCCAGATATTTTTGTGGGCCTGTTTATGAACCTTGACTACACTGTGTCTTGGTTCATATTACATACTCAAAACTAAAAGAACTTGGCCAATATATATATCCAGTTATCTTAACAGGGCTGTCAAAAGTACTTGACAGGCCAAAAAAATCACCATCTACATCAGCTACTCTGCTGAGCTGCACTGTTGAATGACATGTATTTGTCTGATTCTTTAGAAAAATGTGCCAAATCAGCTGCCTACTCCAACAATAAAGCTGCCTTCTTCAAAACTTTGTGACAACCTTGATCTTAACCCCAAGTTTGGTCGATGACCCACATATCTTTAATTATGGTGAAGTGTTTTAGAAAACTATGCCTCCATTCTTAAGTTCTCACTGCAAGGTTTATCTGGGGTAGTAGATGGGAAGGCAGGTAGATGAAATAGAAAATTGAGTAAAGGACATTTTTGATGTAACATTTACAGGGCAGGAAAAAATCCAGGTCCGATTGCCTGAGGCAAGTAAATTTTGCTCTTGGGCAAGTGAGGCCAGTGGGCAAGTGAAATAAGCCTCAGTAGTCTTGTCAGACTGAATGAAAATGTCAGCTTGATAAATGATAATTTACAGTCAGAAGCTATTTCAAAACTTAAGACTCTGAGATTAGTTAACCACTGAGTTGAAAGCAAGGATTACATGTAATTAGGAATTCAAGCATACTTTGTTTACATTTATCCTTTGATTGCCATACTGGCCATCACATCAGTGAGTGGTTTACCTCTGCTTTACCTCTGCTTTATATGGTGATCTTTATAGTTACAGAGTACTGTAGTACTTAGTTACAGAATATTGTGCATTGTTTAGTAGTTAATCATCAACTTGAAATTACAGTTGAGCCTCCACTATAGGGAAAATCCCCAGTAGGCACACTTTGGGCCATAAGCAGACACTTCAACCTGGATTAGTTATAATTATTAGGAATAATATTGCAGTTGTTATTCAATGTAACAAAAGAGAGCCTACCAGTCAGAGCTGTTTCTCCTTGCAGCATTACACCAGTCTCCTCTAGTCCAATCTCATCAAGAGCTTCAACACTCACCGAACCACTGCTCAAACCACTAGCTAATGTTTCACTGTCCTCATTTTGTGGCAGCGGCGAATGTGGCAAGCCTGCAGCTTGACTTAAAGACCTTACACTTGCCTTGAGTTGATCTAACTCATACCACTGCTCTGAATATGGAGACAACTGCTGGGAACCAAAACAAAAAATAATGTACATGTATATCTGAGACAAAGACCTTTCAACATCAAGTCAGTAGTTATTTTTTCTTTTCTTTTGAGGAAAATTGACTGGGGAATATCTCTAGGAAATAAATGGCAGATAAAACAATGCATCATTCCAGATATTCAACAAAAATAACCATCTCCCTTTTGCCAACTCACAAGGTTTCTTTCTAGATTAACATCCAAGAAAGTGCCAATTATACAGGGTGCAAAAAAAAAAAATTCAAGCTGGCCCTCCAGGTGAGCTGTTAACTCAATGATTCATCCTGGTCCCTGGATATCCAATTTATTTTGTATCTTCTCAAGTAAACTACACTTTGGGGTAAATACTAAAGAAATACAATCAAAAAAGGTTCATACTAAACAGTTAAAACACAATCAGGGTGGCAAAGTAGGAGACACTTAGGTCAAAAATTCAACCTTACAATATCTTTGTTTTTCATGCATGGCTTGCAAGTACAACATCTCTTCATTACTTCTCTAAAGTATCTTTGGGACATTTGCATCTAGTTTCAGAGACATGCCCTGTCAATTTCTGGGGGAGAGTTTTTCTTAAAAAGAATTTCAATTCAAAAAGTGTTGCCTGCCTGCGAACACTAATAACCTCCCTGCTGAAAAAATTAATGAAACCTATGTATAGGCTCTGTCATGTCATGTCATGTCATGACGTCCATACAAATTTCTGGTACAAACAGACTATCTAGTACTGACTGTCAGTCAAGTCATCCAAACTGCAGTTTTCCTTGAAAAGCTGTGCACAAATTATATTCTAAATCTTATTATTAGTTATTAATAATTAATAGGTAAATATGCTGTGTAGTCAACTGTAGTAATGATCGTCATGGTTTGTTATTTAAAATAACCATTAGTGTACTGCCACATGTACATGTACATACAGAACTTTACATAGCTTGTGATAAGACCAACCTGTTTGACTCTTTCTTTTTCTTGCTCCACCTTTGTGTCAGAGATATTGCTACCCTTTACAGAGATCTCTTCGTCATTAGATGGGACATCTGGACCAACACCTGCAGGGTCCTCACCAAGAACAAACCACTCTTCATTGCCTTCCTGAAGGAGAAAAAAGATAAGAATAACACTTACTAGACTTGTTGACTACATCAAGACAAAGGACTTTTATTATATGGCTAGCTCTGTGGGCAGGCAAGATGAACCAAACCCCGGACTGTGATTGGCTACCCAAATGGGCAAGATGGATTACCTCCTGTGTCCTGGAGGAAAAATGTGTTCTTTGTCCAGATAATAAATCCTTCATTGACCAAGCTTGTTCGGTCAAGCTGGCTAAATTTTGGCATGTAACTTTATAGGACCTTCCATAAACACGCAAAAGAGAACTTGGCCAATATCCAGCCATCTTGACCTTATTCTTGGTCAATAACTCATATATAGTTAACAAGTGAGCCACTGGAAAACTCAGACTACTTCAACGAGACAATTGACTTGTAGTCCACTCAAAATTTAAAATGCATTACTACACATTTGATGCCAGTTCTATACAAGAGAGGTCTTTCTTCAGATTTACATCTTGGCAAAGGTTTGAGTTCATTGTCATTTGTTTTAGTGTTTGTAGACAGCCAGAAAGGTAATTTTCTCTCAGACAAGTCATGTTAAAGATTTACTTGTAAAATTTCCACTTCCAGTACTCCCAGACAGCTGGAGAGAGGTTTTGATGTACCTTGGATGATACATGCCCACTTGTTAGACAAAAATGTACCACTGCAGACTCTGGAAGGTGGTATACATTTAAAGAGTAGCAGCCCTGGGTAGCATCTCTTTGTTATGTTAACCTTGGGGAAAACGTCACTCTGACTTACACAGATCCCTCTTCACCAGTGTCAACCGTATGGCATAAATAATATACATGTAAATGTACCCAGAGTGTAAAGAAAACCAATTTTATGACGTCAATGTTTAAACACTAGTTTTTATCAAGTGCTGTGATTAGGTAAATGTTCGGACTCTGTAGAACTTGCATTACACACATAGTGTTACACATCTGGTCACACGTGCTTCAACTTGATTGACAGATTAGTCATGTGCGAGAGAGAGAGAGAACTGCTGATTTTTTGAAAGTGAGTGAAAGATAGAACATGTTCAGAGATAGTTACCCACTACATTGATCGATTATTTGAGATTGTGTTCTTAGGATTGTGAAAATCTACAAGAAGAAAATAAAAGATTGTAAATACAGTCCTCAGATGGTGTGGATTTCTAAAAGTAAGTGCCCTGCTAGAAAAAAAAGCCATTTTGAAAAGTGAAAATTTAAAAAGTAAGATCTGCAGCATGCAATCTTTTGAAAGAATACCAGATAAACATCACACTAAAGGGCCATCGGATGTTGATCACTTGACCCAAGAATTAGCAGCATTCCATTCTAACACACCTTTTCTTGATGGTAATCAGCTGGTTGTGCATCTCGAGTATTAGCATTCGATGCTATGCTGCTGTGTAAAGAAGCTACAGATTCTTGTCTGTCTTCAGAGTGTGTCTCAGATCCTAAATCAGATTGTAAGTTTTCCAATAAGTGCCACTGTTTCAAGTATTCCTGAAAGAACAAAGTTGAAGCAAGCTATTAGACACTAAATTCTCAAAAAAGTGCACTTTCATGTCTAAGGAAGAGAAAAAATGTTTTTACCTTCCAAGGTTCTTACTTCAGATTTTGAGTGAATAACTTTCACTGGAGAGTAAAAGCTGGTTGGTATCTCAAGCGTAGGGTAGCACTCTTTCTCCAGCCATGAATTATCTTGAACTTTAACATGTAATTCAAAATCTTTACTAAAAAACATTATTTAATATTATAGTGAGCAAAGAAAGTACTGTCTGACAGCCAGTGACTGGTAGGTTTTCCAGTCAGGCCAGTGGATTCTCTTCCCATCTTTTACCTGATGGGCACGTAAAGTTGCGTGGTGGGGGGGGGGGAGGAGAAGGCTAGTAAGCAGGATTTTTGGGCTTGTACATTACAGCGAGAGCTTGCCCAAAGGCCAAAGGGCAAATTTGTTTTCTTTGCACCTTGTATAAGACACTGTTATACATACTATAATTATAGTGTATGTTATACATGATCAAGTGGTGTAAAGTTCTACATCCACTGATAACAATTAGAGTCTGAGTGTGTTTTTATGAGAGCTTACAAGCAAAGAAAACAGCCAGTTGGTAATTCCCAAAAGTGGTTACAAGTTTTTGCTCTAATGAAGGAGCAGTCAGTCATAAGAGCGCTCAGTTACAGAGTGATATTCAAACAGCATTTCACAATATTGATTGCAACTAGATCTGGAATTTTCTCTCATTGCCTTAAAATGTTTTCCCTGAGACCAGAACAGTTCTTAATCAATAATTTTTATTAGAAGCAGAATAAACATTTACATGTACATTTCTTCAAGATGATAGCAATCTCATAACAATTTCTTTTTCAAACCCAGGCGATGATACACTAAGAAAAAAATGTGTTTTCTGCAACTTGTCTATAACAAGCAAAAACCATGACACAAGTTGTACAAAACATGCTGAATGTACATTCACACATGTCAAGCATGTAGGTAACAGAGTTGACATTCATTTAGTAGTACTAATATACAACAATCGTCATACAGTAGGCTCTGTTAACCAATTCAGGAGGTAGTAAATACATGTATGTTATTACCTGCTGAATATTGTGTAGCCCTTCATTTGATGGCAACTGACCAGCTACTAATTCTGAACTAACTGTAGAAACAGGTTTGGACTGCTCCATTATGCAATATGAACATCACTAAATACACTGCAACAAAGGAAAGTTTGATTCTTTGATGACCTGTAAAAGAAAATGAGAGGGTAGGTTAACTCGGCAGATCAGGGTAACCTTTTGAGACACATAACACATCAAATGCCAACATGCATCCAAAAATTGATAGATACTGTACATGATGAACATGACCTAGCTCTTAAAAAGACCATGGAAAAATGTGGTTGAGCTTCCATTAGCTTCAGTGGCAAATTTGAGGGAGTACAAGATAGTGCATGCATAACAGTTATGCAAATTTTAGGAAAGTTGCCTTGAGTTACATGTTACTTTATTTCCATGGTCTATATTTTGTACACTCTGATCAACATAGCACTCAAGCAATGAGTGCATAACAATGCTTGTAAATGAAATAATATTACTGAAAGCTGTGATGAGTCAATTCCAATCTTTTGTTCAGCATCCATTGAACAGATAAGTTTCAGGATGTACTATGTGTAAAAACATAATTTTATTACAGGTCATTGACAACAATTTTAAATTCCCCCTGGAAATTCTTCAGAATTAATAAGAATTGACTAATTTTTAATCCAGGCTGGGTACCCAGAATTTTTGACTTGATTTATTTACACTGTAAGCTTGTATCTGCCGTCCACAAAATTCGAATGTTGCAAATGTGTTAAAAGAATGAATGTTCAGTTCTTGCCATGTACAACTTATTTTTAGCCTCAGCTTCCTCAGATTTAGTTCTGATTGAGAAATGTTTTTTTTAAGCTTTAAAGTTGACCCAGGAAGGTTTCGTAGTAATATGAAAACAATGGTAAGTCTCTTTAATTTGACTCTTTATCCCATCTTCACAAGCTGTTAATTTGTTAAAGCTTAATTTGCAAAACTCGAACGACACAAATGGTATCAACGAATATAAAACACACCACTTCTACTAGAAATAGTGTTTTAAAAGAATGGAACTTTTGATCAACTGGTTTACGATTAAA